>Ga0187885_10003326_pt1 | contig 14379 bp, 13 predicted proteins | sample June2016WEW_20_1_3_FD_132970 | JGI IMG/M metagenome (GOLD analysis project Ga0187885, IMG submission 132970) | Peatland microbial communities from SPRUCE experiment site at the Marcell Experimental Forest, Minnesota, USA - June2016WEW_20_100 | ecosystem: Environmental > Terrestrial > Soil >... | reverse complement strand
TCACGCTGACAGTGGCCGCGGCTGTGACGGTGCCGCCCGGTCCGGTTGCGGTCAGGGTGTAGCTGGTCGAATCGTTGGGTTGCACCCGCTGGTTGCCCGTTCTCTGCACCGTGCCGATACCCTGGTTGATGGAAATGTTCGTCGTATCGCCCATGACTTCCCACCGCAGCGTGGAAGACTGGCCGCGCTGAATGGAAGACGGCTCGGCCGCGAATTGCGCAATCACTGGCGCCTGCGGCGGCGGCGGTGGTGGCGGCGGCGGCGGCGGTTGCACCACGGGCGGTGGTGGCGGCGGTGGCACCTTCTTCTTGCAGGCTGCTCCGAACATCGCCAGGCTAAACGCTATGCAGATGATCGTGATCTTTCTTTTGCTGAACATGAACATCGCCTCCTCAATCTTTAATTACTTGCCCCATACCGGGGTCTCGTTACTGCCCTGCGTGGTAAGTGGTTGCACCTGCGTTCCATCAGCCAGCATACTCCAGATCTGGTGCGATCCGGCGCGGGTCGACATGAATACCAGGTGCCGGCCGTCCGGCGCCCAGCTTGGGTTCTCGTTGCGTCCCTCCCCATGCGTCAACTGCGTGTACTTACGCGATGCAACGTCCATGATGAATATGTTGAAGGCCCCCTGGGCGTACCCCCGCGTCCACGCGTACGCGATCATCTGCCCGTCGGGATGCCAGGACGGGTTGGAAGCCTCGCCCTCACCGGGGGTAAGGCGTTCGATGTCGCTCCCATCCATATTCATTCTGTAAATCTGCTGCGGGCCGGACCGGCCGGATACGAACACGATCTCGTTTCCCGTCTTGGGATTCACCTTGGGCTCGACATCAATGAAGCTCGACATCGTGATCGGCCGCAATCCGCTCCCGTCCAAATTCGCGATGTAGATCCGGCAACACCGGTCGTTCGGCGCCGACGAGGCGTAGACGATCTGTTTTCCGTCGGGCGTGAACTCAGGCGTCTCATTTACCGATGCGCGCTGATTATAGAACCGCAAGTCCCGCACCGGATCTACCGAAAAGACAAATATAGCAGGATTGATGCGTGCGTAGCTAGTAAACGCTATCTTCGAGCCGTCCGGGGAGACCGTCGGCTGAATCGAAGTGGAGATGAATCGCGTGATCTGCCGCTGGTTCTTCCCGTCCGGGTCCATCACCCAAACCTCTTTGTGCCCGGTGCGGTTCGAAACGAAATAAACATGGGTGCCGAAGAGCGTCTTGCCCCCGAACCGCGCGATGATATCGGCGGCGAATTCGTGGGCCACCTTCCGCGCGCCGGCTTCGTCCATCGATCCCAGGTAGGTATTGCCGACCACCTGCGCGTTGGCCGGGGCGCCGCGGCTCAAATCGAATAGCCACCCGCGCAGCACGAATACGCCGTTCTGCACCGCCGTGTACCCGAAAGCCAGGTAGTTGGCCGAAGCCGGCGGCCCCGACCAGTCCGACATCCACAGTCCACCACCGGTTTGTGGTTGGCTGATCTGCTGGCGGCCTCGCGCGGGCGGTCTTTCCGCCACTGGCGGTGGCTCGCGGAAATCGGAGGGTTGCTGCGGAATCGCAGGCGGGTACATGGTCTTCGGAACCATCTTGAAAAGCCCCGCGCCCTCCACGTCCGCCCACAGCGTCTGGTTGAACGCGCCCATATAATTCTGGGCGTCCCCGGCCCCGCGGAAATCGGGGATGGCCATGGCCCGACGCTCACCCTCGCGCAGGATAATGGTGACGTCCTGGGCCAAGACGCCCAACCCTACTCCGATCGATGCGATCGCCAGCCAGACGAATCTCCTCATTTCAACGCCTCAATTCAAACCGGAACTCGATTTCCACTTCGTTGCGTTGGAACTGCGGAGGAAGCGGCTGAAACGGCGCCGCGTCCAGAATCGCCCGTAGTGCCGAATAGTCCAGCGCCGGATTTCCGCTCCGCTGGGTGATTTTCACCGATCCCGGCGTCACCGATCCGTCGCGCCGTATGGTGAATGTCACCCACACCTGCGGCGCCGTGCGCAGGCGCGGATCCAGATCGCTGGTCCTCCAGTTGCGCGCCACCTGGTCCCGCAGCAGGTTGACGTACCATCCGAACTGGGCCCCAAACGGCGAGCTCGTTCCGATCCCCACGCCGCCCCCGCCCGTCATCCCGTACATGGGCGAGACCACGGCCTGTCCCGAGGTGCTGTAAAGCTGGTTGGGGAGGTCCTGCTGCTGTTCGCGAAACTTGTTGGGCGCCGAGGCCGCCCGCGACGCCTTCTTCTCGGCATTGCGGCTCTTGATGGCAATGGCGTTCGGTTCTGGCGCCTCCGCCTTGGGCCGAGGCTTGGCCTTGGGCGGCGGTGTCGGCACCACCGATTCCGTGTCGTTGGCCACCGGGTTGATCGGCCCGCTGCGGCCCGGCAGGGGGATGCGCGGCACCACGTTGACCGCCACCGATCCCATCCCGCCGCCGTTGATGTCACCCCACTCGACTGGCAGGCGGCGCCCGATCCAAGTGGATGTCAGCAGCGCGGCCGCCACCGAAATATGCAGAGCCACCGAACCCGCCAGCGATTTCCCTAGCGGTTCCGGCTGGTCCAGAATGTCGGCGTGCGGCGTCATCACTTTCGTCCCTTGGCCGCCGAATCCTCCGGTTGCGTCACCATGTTCACCTGGAAGCCCGCCTGGCCGAGCATGGCCGTCACCTGCGCGATGGGGTCCCAGATGGTCTCTTTATCGGCGCGCACGTAAATCGCTTTGGCCTTCCCGAAGCGCTGCTGGATGGTCGCCTGGAGGTCGTTAATGTTCACCGGCTTGTCGTTCAAGTAGGTGGTGCCGTCCTTGGTGATGGTCACCACCGGAAGTTCCTGCGCGGTATCCTTCACCGCCTGCACCTTGGGAACGTCCACCTCGATGCCGAACTCCATCACGTGGGCGGTGAGCATGAAGATGATCAGCAGCACCAGCACCACGTCGACGAACGGCGTGACGTTGATCTCCGACAGGCTGGCGCCGCCGCCGCGCCGCCGGGAGCCGTATCCCCCACCCCCATTGACGGACAATGCCATGGCCCTAGTCTCCGAAACTGCGCTCGGCCAGGTTCAGGAACTCGAGGGAAAAGTCGTCCATGCGCGCGCCGATCTCCCGGATCCTGTGGCCGAAAATGTTGTAGAAGATGGCGGCGGGGATGGCGGCTGCCAGGCCCGCCGCCGTGGCAATCAGCGCTTCCGAGATGCCCGGCGCCACCGTGCGCAGGCTGGTCGATCCCATCTGTCCCAGTTCGTAAAACGCGCGGATGATGCCCAGCACCGTGCCGAACAGCCCAATGAAAGGCGTAACCGACGCGGTAGTGGCCAGCCAGCTCATGTTGCGCTCGAGCTTGGCGATCTCCTCGCTCACCCCCAGTTGCAGGGTGCGCTCCAGCGCTGTGCGGTTGGTCACCTTGCCGCGCGCCTTGACCTGGCGCTCGATCTCCTCATATCCGAAATCGAAAACCGCCACCAGCGGCGACGGCCGGAACTGCTCGCTGGCCATCATGACCGCTTCCATGCCGCTGGCTTTGCGGAACGCGCGCAGAAAACGCGAGTTGGCTTTGCGCGCGCCGCGGAAGGCCTGCCACTTGGAGAAAATCACGGTCCAGGAAAAAATCGAAAAACCGAAGAGAATGACCAGCACAACATCCCCCGCGGGACCGGTGTGCTGGACCATTTCCCAAACATTCATTTGCAGGAGCAGGGCAGCGGGAGTCTCGAAAGTCAATTCATCTCCAATCTCAAATCTATCACAGAGACGGGTGTGGACATCGAAAAGACGATGGCATAGGCCTTCTGGCCAGACCTCATCGGTTCCAGGTCCTGAACGCGGACGCCGCGTATGCATTCAGCGAACAGCCGTTCGGAGGCTTCACCCGCCAGCGTGCGGGTGTTCAGGACGGTTCGCTTCTCAACGTCGCACAAACGGGCTGTATTGCGTACTGAGTTACCTTCCACCAGACAGTTGGGAATCATGCAGATTTTTTCGCGCGGTAGCCGCACACCCGCCCCGAAAGGCTTTTCTTGCGGTTCGGAGGACCGCTTGCCACACTGCTGGCACTTCCACCGCTGACCCCGATCTCTCCGTGAAAACCCGTCTTCACCATCTCGATTCGGCAGTCTTGACAGGTGATTTTGGCCTTGCCTTCTTCGGGCAGAAGCGCCAGAATGACAGTGGGTCCCCAAACCCTACCTTTGGCGCAAGCCCGAGGCTTTTTGTCCGCTTGGCCGGATTCGAACCGAGCGACCTCAAGCTCAGTAGGCAAGTGCTCTGACCATTTGAGCCACAAGGGTTAGGGTTACAAAGGGCCAGCTTTTCCGGTTTGGCCACTGGGGAGGGCTGGCCTTTTGCTTTATTTGCAACCACGTACACAGTATCGCAAGTTTGCGATGCTATGTTAATATATTATTTGTGCGATATCGCAAAGTTGTGGTATGATCGAATCTGGTGTTCCGAAACACGGTTGGAGATTCATGGCGCTAGCCGACAGCCAGGGACGGAATACGTTTGAGCGTTGGCTCGAGAAAGAGATCGATCAAGGGCAGAAGAAGGGTGTCGAAACAGCGATTAAAACAACGCTTCGCTTCCTCCGTTTCGCACGAAAGGACCTTTGGAGGGAGCCGCATTTCAAGTGGTTCGCTGGTGGAGTTGGGGAAATCCGTTCCGACCACGGAAATGTCGAATATCGGCCCCTAGGATGCAATGGTCCAGAGCCGGACCAATTCACAATTTTGCTCGGAGCCTACAAGAAGGGAAAGGTCTGGTCTCCTCGTGATGCTAGGAAGACTGCGGCCCGACTATGCAAGGATCTAGCCAGTTCGCCCAACCGAGGAAATAAGTATGAGATTAAACTCTGACGCGCCACTCGCTGTTGAGCTTCATGACCCCGAGATTCGCCAGCACACACTAGAGTCTCAAATAAGAATCGGTGTTCCGTTCCAACTGCGCGCGATGAGAGAGCACCGAGGATGGACGCAGGAAGCCGTGGCGGAAAAACTTGGCACAACGCAGAACACGATTTCGCGCCTGGAGAACCCGAAAACCGGTAAGCCAACCATCAAAACTCTCCTTCGTATTGCCCGTGTTTTCGATGTTGGATTGCTGGTCAGATTCGTACCGTTTGGATTCTACGGCGATGTTATCGAGGCCATGGACCCGACGCATGTTGAGATCCCCTCTTACGACGAAGAATTGGCTGGCGAGGAGGAATCGCAAGAAGCCCCCAAACCAGCACAACGCGAACGCATAAGTGGCTTGGGTTCGGTGCAGCATCAAGCCATCCAGGGCCAGAAGCCGGCCGAACCACTTGCAGGAATTCGACAGCGAGGCCGATTGATCGAGATGACAAAGCCGCAGGAGTTTTTCCTCCCCCCTGGCAGCTACCAAAATGAGCTGAGCCAAACGCTAGCCGGAGGACAACAATGGAATTGATCTCTGTTCAACTAGCCAGATCGACTTGGCTCGCAGACGTGAACGAGTTTAATCCCCGCGGATTGAATCTTTTTGCTCGCCTTGTGCCGAACTTGATCGAGGAATACAAATTCAAGGTCTTCCCAAAGGAAGGCGACGATTTCGCGCAGGGAATGAAGTTCTCCAAGGGAGAGTACGTAAACCAGAACGGTGAGGCTCTGATGGTCGAGCTCGTGATCTTCAACGATGGTGTTGTTGCTGACACCAACGCCTCGACACAGAACTCAGATGACTTTCTCAAGGGAATAGCTGAATCGCTTCCAAACCTCGGCCTTTCATATAATCCTGAAATGATTCGAACGCGGGTTTACCTGAGCCAGGTTTTTGTGAGGTGTTCGGCACGGATGAGTGCTGTCAGCCAGAAACTAAGCGATTTTGGCAGAAGACTTTCTGGAGCCGTTGGACAGCAATCGCATTTTGAGTTCAGCGCGTTTGAGTTCTGGCCGGATCAAACACAGAGCTTCAAGCCGGCCATTTTTTCCTTCCAAAGAAAAACAGGTACTGCGTTCTCAGAGAATCGCTACTGGTCACAGGCGGCCTTGCCAACCGACAAGCATTTGGAGCTTCTTGACGAACTGGAGGCCATTCTCGCTTAACAGCCCGACGCTTGGCGTTTCCACGCTAGATCCCCGCTACCAAGAAGACGGTGGCATAAGCCTTCTGGCTTGTGGCGGCGGGGTACCCCTGGGTCCGGCGTCCGAGCTCCGCTCGGATGCACATGCTCGAAGGCTTATGCCACAATCGGATCGAAGTGCTGCTGGAGCTGGTGGTTGAAAACTACGCCGTGGTTGAGCGCCTGCGCATCCGCTTTCACGCCGGATTGAACCTGCTGACCGGCGAGACCGGCAGCGGCAAGTCGCTGGTGGTGGACGCCCTCGGCCTGCTGCTGGGGGGCCGCACCTCGGCGGAGACCATCCGCACCGGAGAATCCCGCGCGCGCGTGGCCGGCATCTTCGATGTGCGCGATCACGCGCCCATCCGCCGCCTGCTGGAGCCCGCCGGGCTCGATATCGAGGAGGGCGAGCTGCTCATCGAGCGCGAGATCCTGGGGGGCGGCAAATCGCGCGCCTTCGTCGGCAGCCGGCCGGTGTCGGTGGCCCTGCTCAAAGACCTGGCGCCTCACCTGGCGGATATCCACGGACAACACGAGCAGCAACTCTTGTTCGCGCCCGATGCGCAGCGCGACATGCTGGACGCCTTCGCCGGCGGCCGCGAGCTGCTCGACCGCGCCTCTTCCACTTACCACGAGTGGCGCGCCGCGGCGGCGGAACTCGAAGAACTCGAGCGCTCCGAACAGGAGAAGCTCCGGCTCCTCGATCTGTGGAGCTTCCAGCGCCGGGAGATCGATGGCGCCGCGCTGAAGCCCGACGAGGAAACGTCCCTGGAGAACGAGCGCCGCGTCCTGCAAAATGTGCAGCGCCTTCAGGAAACCGCCGCCACCGCTTACGCCGCGGTCTACGACAGCCCCGAATCCGCCCTCTCCCTCACCCGCGCCGCCGCCAAGCGGTTGGAGGAACTCTGCCGCATCGACTCCTCGCTCGAAGGCCTGCGCGAGCACCTCAAATCGGCGGACCTGAGCCTCCAGGAAGTCTCCTATGCGCTGCGCGACTATGTCTCCCGCCTGGAAGCCAACCCGGGCCGGCTGGAAGAGGTGGAGACGCGCCTCGCCGCCATCGACCGCCTCAAGCGCAAATACGGCCGGTCCATAGCCGAGATCCTGAGCTTTTTGGAAGACGTCACCCGCCAGATCGCCTCCGTGGAACACGCCGGGGAGCGCATGGAAGAATTGCGCCAGGAGCGGAAGCGGCTGGCGGCCGATTTCGACAAGCTCGCCTCCGAGCTGACCGAGCGCCGCCGGGCGGCCGCGCGCAAGCTGGAAAAGCGCGTCGAGGCCGAGCTGGCCCAGCTCGGCATGGAGCGCACGGTCTTCCGCATTGCGATTACACCCGCCCCCTGGTCCGCCCAGGGCGCCGACCGCGTCGACTTCCTGGTGTCGCCGAACCTGGGCGAGGAACCCCGGCCGTTGGAGAAGGTGGCCTCCGGCGGCGAGATCTCGCGCCTGGCGCTGGCGCTCAAGACCTGTCTGACCGCGCCCAGGACGGCGGTGGTCCGCACCCTGGTTTTCGACGAAGTGGACGCCGGCGTTGGCGGCGGCGCCGCGGAAGGCATTGGCCGCCGGTTGAAGAATCTGGCCGCCGCCAACCAGGTGTTGTGCGTCACGCACTTGCCGCAGATCGCGGCGTTCGCCGACCACCACTACCGCGTCGAGAAGGCGGAATCGAAAGGCCGGACCGTGGCGGTGGTCGAGGAACTGGACTCGTCCGCCCGCACCCGCGAAATCGGCCGCATGCTGTCGGGACAGAAGCTCACGCCTGAGGCGCTGAAGAACGCCGAGCAACTGATCCGCATGAGCGCGGCTTGAGGGACGCCGCGCGCGGGCGTGCTCACTTCCCGCTGGCCAGCTTCATTTTTTCCGTGACGCCGCCGGGAATGCCGTGCCGGTCCTTCCATCGTAGCCACGCCATACTGACAATTCGAGTGACTTCCCTGCCGTCAAACGGCTTCGCCAGCACGTCGTAGGCTCCCAGGTTGAGGGCTTCCGCCCAAAGACGCTCATCGGCAAGCCTGGAAGTTACGATCAGAAACGGCGGATCGGGCAAGGTTCTCAGTTCCTCCAAAACCTCTTTCCACGTGCCCGGCTGCAGATCGGACTCGCACACGACGACGGGGACTCTGACCTTCCGCAACGCCGCCAGCGCCGACGCCAGGGTGTGGCACGCGTTCAGCTTCCATTCGCATTTCGGGGCCGGATCGAATTTGGAAAACTTCAAGATGCCTTCCAGAGAATCGTGATCCTCTTCGATCAGGCCCACTGACAGGAGGGTAACGACTCCCGTGTGATTGGCTGCGGATACGCCAGCTCTTTTCATGACACTTCTCTCTTCCTCGATCGAATGAAACAGGGCCGGTGCGCCGGCGGGCGCAACGCCGCATCCCCAACTCGCCTGCGCCGGGAAGGCGGCCCTTCACTTGTCTTTGTCTATGGTTTTCGGTTCAGGCAGCGCCTGAACCGGACTGTCGGGCGAGAATCGGCCCGTCCCTGGCCGTATGAATGGGTTGCTCTGCCACGGGGTATTCCCTCTGTTTTATGCACGGACCTTTCGATCCAGCCTCACCGAAAGGTCCAATTCTCAGCCGTTCGACAACAATCTGACGGCTGTCAGTGCCTCGTCTTCTCCGAGCCGGTCTGCAAGTACTGCTTGTAATGAGTGTAGGATTAAACCCGATATAAGTCAATAGCTCATCGGGGCCGTTCACGGGTCGATGGCGGCCATCGTTCTGCGAAAACGCCTGGTGCTTTGTTGTTGACATCCGACAACAAAAGAGGCATCATCTCTGTTGTAGGAATCCGACATCATGCGCCAACCCTCCAAACTCGATCTCCTTCAGGGGACGCTCGATCTCCTGGTTCTGCGCACGCTCCAGACCGGCCCGCGGCACGGATGGGCCATTTCCGAGCGCATCCAGCAGATCTCCCGGGACGCGCTGCGCGTCAACCAGGGGTCGCTTTATCCCGCCCTGCACCGGCTCGAGCACCAGGGCTGGATCAAAGCGGAATGGGGCATTTCCGAGCTGGGACGGCGCGCGCGGTTCTACCGCCTGACGGCTTCCGGGCGCAGGCAGCTCGAAGTGGAGACCGAAACCTGGGCGCGCCTGGCCGCGGCTATCGGACGGGTGCTCGAGATGACGTGACATGGGCTGGACCGATCTTTGGCTGCGGATGCGCGCGCTGGCGCGCCACCGCCGCGCCGAGTGCGATCTCGACGAAGAGTTGAACTTTCACCTCGAGATGGAGGCCCGGAAGAACCGGCTGGCCGGCCTGTCCGAGGCCGCGGCGCGCCGGGCCGCGCGCGTCGAGTTCGGCGGCGTCGAGCAGGCCAAGGAAGAGTGCCGCGACGCTCGCGGGGTTGCATTTCTCCAAAACCTGGTGCGCGATCTTCGCTATGGCTGGCGCGTGCTGCTGAAGACACCGCTCTTCACGGCAATCGCCATACTCTCGCTGGCCATCGGCATCGGCGCCAACACCGCGATTTTCAGCCTGGTGGACACCGTGCTGCTGCGCATGCTGCCGGTGCGCAGCCCGGAACAACTGGTGATTCTGAAATGGTCGGCCAACGAGCAGCCGGGCGCGTTGTACTTATACGCCAATTCGAGCCGCCGGGACGGCCAGGGCCGCTATCAACAGAACGTGTTCTCGTGGGATATATTCGCGGAGGTGCGTGGCCACAGCCGGACACTCTCCGACGCGTTCGGGTTTTCGCACCTGGGACGCCTCAACGTGACGGCCAATGGCGAGTCTCGAGTGGCGGGGGGCTTGCTGGTCTCCGGCAACTACTTCTCCGGCCTCGGCGTGAACGCACTGTTGGGCCGGCCAATTGTCGCCGACAACGACACCGTGGATGGCGTCGCCGCCGCGGTTATCAGCTATCGTTTCTGGGAGCGCGCCTTCGGCCTCGATCCGGCGGCCATCGGGAAAACCATCTACATCAACCATCAGCCGTCTGTGGTGGTGGGGGTGACGCCGCGGGAGTTTTTCGGAGTTTCGGCCGGCGGATTCGTCGCCACTCCCGAAGTCGACGTGACCTTGCCCATCCGAGTCAGGAACCGGTTCGATTGGGGCAGCCGAACCCCCATACCATTCTTTGCGCCGGACCGCTTCTGGATTCAGATGATGGGCCGGGTGAAACCCGCCAGCGAGGAAAGCGCGGTGCAAGCGGAACTCACCGCCATTCTGACCGGGAACATGCCGGAGGCCATTCTGCGCAACCCGCTGACCGGGGCCGTGCGCATCGAATTGCAGCCGGGGAGCCAGGGGTTGGACTATCTGCGGCAACGCTATCGGCAGCCTCTTCTGATTCTCATGACGGTAGTCGGCCTGACGTTGCTGATGGCCTGCGCCAACCTGGCCGGGCTGCTGATGGCGCGCGCCACGGCCCGGCGCAAGGAGATCACGCTGCGGCTGGCGTTGGGGGCCGGCCGCCGGCGGCTGGTCTGGCAGTTGCTGGTGGAAGGCGCCTTGCTTTCGCTCGCCGGCGCCGCTGCCGGACTGCTGCTGGCGTTCTGGGGCGTCGACGCCCTGCTGGCCATGGTCTCGTCCGGACCGGTCGCGATTCTGCTCCAGGTGCGTCCGGATGCCCGAATCCTGGGCTTCACTGTGGCCATTTCTCTTCTGACGACCTTGCTGTTCGGCCTGGCCCCGGCGCTCCGCGCGACGCGCCTGGACCTGGCTCAAGGGATGAAAGAGGATACGCCGCCGGCGCGCGGAAACCGGCGCTTCGGGCCGGTGAGAACGCTGGTGACGGCGCAAATTGCCGTAGCCCTGCTGTTGCTGGCGGGCGCCACGCTTTTCGCGCGCAGTCTCGCCAACCTGCGGGCCGTCCCCCTGGGGTTCAACCCCAAGAACCTGGTTCTGTTCGGCCTGGCGCCCGGGCGGAGCGGTTACGATGAGGTCCGCGGCTATCAACTTTACGAGCGTGTGCTCGAGCGCCTGAACCGGACGCCGCGCGTAATCGGCGCCACCCTGTCCGCGGACACGCCCATCAGCGACTTCGGTGACAGCGGTGAAATACGGGTGGAAGGCGGCGATTCCAATAGCGCTGCTCGAACCATGATCAACTATATCGGGCCGGGCTTTTTCGACGTTATGCGGATTCCGCTGGTGCTGGGGCGTGGCATCGACCGGCGGGATACGGGCAGCGCTTCGAAGGTAGCCGTGATCAACGAGACCTGCGCCCGGCGCTATTTCGGTGCTGGATCTCCCCTCGGAAAGCGATTCCGCTGGGGGAATAAACCCGAGTGGGAGATCCAGGTGGTAGGTCTGGTCAAAGACGCGAAATACAAACAATTGAGAGGCGATTCGCCGCCGACCGTCTATTTCTCCTACATGCAGAGCCAGCGCGGCGGCTGGCACCAGCAGATGGATTTCGAGGTCCGCGCCGCCGGCGATCCGGCTGCTGTTGTGGCCGCCATCCGGGCCGCGGTTCGCGAGGTCGATCGCACGCTTCCGCTCTCGGACGTCAAGACCATGGAAGCGCAGATCGACGAAGCGCTGGCGCAGGAGCGGCTGTTTGCTTCGCTCGTCACCCTGTTTGGAGCCATCACGCTGGTGCTCGCGTGCGTCGGTCTATACGGGCTGGTGGCCTGGTCGGTGGCCAGCCGCACGCGGGAGATCGGGCTGCGGATGGCCCTGGGCGCCGACCGGCTGGGCGTCCTGCGCATGATCCTCGGCCAGGTGGCCCTCACCACCGCGGCCGGGCTGGCCGTGGGCGTGCCGGCAACGCTGGCACTGACCCGTGTGATCGGGTCGCAGCTCTACGGCATAGAAGCGCACGACCCGTTGAGCATCCTGGCTGCCGCCGCCGGCGTCGCGGTCGTGGCCATGCTGGCAGCCTTTTTCCCGGCCCGCCGGGCCATGCGCATCGACCCCGTGCGCGCGCTCCGGTACGAATAGGTAGCGCCGGCCATCTTGTCGCCGGTGTTCGTCAGTGCAACGTTTCCAGGAACTCGCCGGTGGACGCGTCGATGAACACGGACAGACCGGAAGTCCCCAGCGATTCGCCCCAGATCATCCGCCAGGCGGGATTGGGGTACTTGTTGTTCTTCTCGAGCAGCATCGAGATGGTCAGGCGCGGGTTCTTCTTCTCGTAGTCGTCCGCTTTGCCGAGCGCCGTTTTGTAGGCCGCGTCGGTATCCACTTTGACGGCGGCGATGAGGAAAGGCCGGGCCTGGCCGTTCAGGTCCTCCTCCTGTCCCGCGAAGACGCCCTGGTGCAGGTTGCCCGGCGACTCGACAACCGAATACGTGTACGGCCGCGTGCGTCCCTTGCTGGCGGACGCAAACGTGGCTTCCCAAGCGCCCGCCTCTCCGGGGACCGAGGGGACTTCGAGGAGGTGAATGCTGTTCATCTTCAGCACTTGCGCGTCGGGCGCCCACGACCGGACCACCTGGTACATCCTGTAAAGCGCCACCTGTCCGGTGATTGGCTCGGCGGGCTTGGGCGGTTCCTTCTTTTCAGCCGTTGGGGGCTGCTCCGAACAGCCCGTCAGAATCGAGAGGAGAGCACACCCCAATATCAACGAGAGCTTTCTCATAAGCACCTGACCGCCATTTTAACAGGCGTCCTGGGCGACGTTCACAACGCCCGATGCTGCTACGTGCCATAATAAAGGCCAGTAACGGGAGGCGCTATGTCCCCAAGAACCTACGCGAGGGCGATCGCGATTGTTGCGGCAGCGGTTCTCCTGCTGCCGCCGGCTTTCAGCCAGACCAAGGGCGGAGCGACAACCACGCCCGTGGGAGGTGGCACCAGCACAGGCACCGGCACTGGCACTGGAACCGGCACCACCAGCATTCCCGGACGGACTACGCCCTCCATCAGCACCAATCCGCAACCGGCTACCCCGAACACACCGCAAAGCATGCCCCTGCCTGTTCCGATCAGCGGCCGCGTCATGGTCGATGACGGCACCCCGCCGCCCGAGACCGCGGTCATCGAACGCGTTTGCAATGGGAGCACCCGCGCGGAAGGCTATACCGACCGCAAGGGCTACTTCACCATCGATCTGGGCATGGACCGGGCAGTGATGCAGGACGCCAGCACCAGCGGCGGAAGCTTCAACGGTGCCGGAACGGGCTTTCCCGGGCAGGCCCAGATGTCATCCGGCATGGGTGGAGGGGCCATGTCCGATCAGCGGTACTTGAACTGCGACCTGCGCGCCAACCTCCCCGGCTACCGCTCGCAAGTGGTGAGCCTGGCCAACCGCCGTGCCATGGATAGTCCCGATATCGGCACCATTTTTCTTCACCGCCTGGGCAACGCCGAAGGACGCCTCATCAGCGCTATTTCGCTGGCGGCTCCCAAGGACGCCCGCAAAGCGTTCGAGAAAGGCTCGGGCCTCGCGAAGAAGCAGAAGCCGGACGATGCCATCAAGAGCTACCAGAAGGCGGTGGAAATCTATCCCAAATATGCCGCCGCCTGGTTTGAATTGGGGAAATTGCAGGCGGCCAAGGGCCAGGCGGATGCCGCGCATCAATCGTTTGACGCCGCCGTCGAGGCGGACCCCAAGTATTTGAATCCCTATCTGGAACTTTCCCGGCTGGCCCTGGGGGCCAGGAACTGGCGGGAACTGGCCGATGTCTCCGGGCGCGCGGTGAAACTCGACCCGTTCGACTATCCGCAGGAGTTCTTTTTCAACTCGGTGGCCAACTACAACCTGCAGAACCTGGATGCCGCGGAAAAGAGCGCGCGCGAGGCCGAGAAGCTGGATACCGAGCACCACTACCCGCAAGTCTCGCACCTGCTGGGCGTCATTCTGGCTCAACGCCAGGACTACACCGGCGCCGCCGGCGAGATGCGCAACTACCTGAAGTTCGCGCCAGGCGCCGCGGATGCAGCCACCGTGCGCGGGCAGTTGGACCAGTTGGAAAAGCTCTCCGCTCAGAGCGCCCCGCCCAAACAGTAGGAGTGGGACGGACCATCGCCTTCGTGGCCTGTCAACCCCGCTGCAACGGCCTCTATCGGCGTGGCCGGCGTTTCACGGGAGCAAAGCTACGGAAATTGAGGTTCCCGGAGGCGCCGGGGAGCTTGTACGGCGAAGCCGCGCTTCTCGCGTGCGGTCCGATCACGCTCTGGGCGAGGATTTCGACCTGCGTGGCATTTCAACTTTGTTCCATCGTGCGCTCGATGTAACAAGGAATAGTCGGATCGGCTGTATCCTCCGGCGCCGTTCGTATTTGCGTCTCTTACTGCTTGCCGTGCTTCAGCTTTTCGCGCTGTTCCTTCAGCACCGCTTTGCGGCTCAGCTTGATTTTGTTGCCTTCGAGCGCCAGCACCTTCACCAGGATC
>Ga0187885_10003313_pt1 | contig 14403 bp, 10 predicted proteins | sample June2016WEW_20_1_3_FD_132970 | JGI IMG/M metagenome (GOLD analysis project Ga0187885, IMG submission 132970) | Peatland microbial communities from SPRUCE experiment site at the Marcell Experimental Forest, Minnesota, USA - June2016WEW_20_100 | ecosystem: Environmental > Terrestrial > Soil >... | reverse complement strand
GCTTGCGTCCCTCGGCCAGCTGGTTAGCGGGGTTGGGCACGAGATCAACAATCCAAATCAATTCATCCGGGGCAACATCAAGATCATCCAGCAAGCCCTCGCGGACATGCTTCCAATCATGGATGATTATTACAAAGAACACCCCGACCTGCGTATCGCCAGGCTCAAGTACGATTTTTTCCGCGATCACATCATGAGACTCGTGTCCGACATGGAGCACGGCTCCGAGCGCATCAAGGGTGTTGTGGAAAGCCTGAAACGGTTCGCCAGGAAAGACGAGGGGCTCTTGACCAACCTGATTGATGCGAACGCCATCGTCGACGCCAGCGCTCGTCTTACGCAAAAGCAGGTGCAGAAGTCCTGCGACATTGAACTCGAGCTGTCGAGCCCCCTCCCCGTGTTTGCAGGAAACGCCCAGAAGATCGAACAGGTGCTGGTCAACCTCATCCTGAACGCAAGCCAGGCCATGCCGGAGGATCGGCGCGGCCGGATCGTGGTGAAAACCCGATACGAAAACGGCAACGTGGTCATCGAGGTCAGGGATAATGGCAAGGGAATGAGCGAGCGCACGCTCAAGAAAATCTTCGACCCATTCTTCACCACACGCAGGGCGAGCGGAGGCACTGGGCTCGGCCTTTCCATCGCCTACCGGATCATCGAGGAGCATGGCGGCAAAATCTCGGTGGCCAGCAAGATCGACGCGGGCACGGTTTTCACAATCGCAATTCCCGCAAAGCAAGGGGCCAAGACGCAGGAAACCGCCAGCTCCAAGGAAGAGCGGCGGAGCTAGTATCGGGAACGCGGGCTACCGTTGCGCCGATGTGCCGGACGCGATGCCAGCTGGGATCTCGCCGAGGTCACGGGATGGAGATTCGAGCGCAAACATCAGGACGCGGCCAATCGTGACCCCTGCCAGGATCATCAGAAAAATCAGGAGGCGAGAGAGGGGTCCGTATTTATGTGCGCTCCCGCCCAGCCAAAGCCGGATACCTACGACGAGCGGCAAGACGCATCCCAAGGCGATGTGAAGTCCAAGCCAGAGCCCGTGCTGTGACGCGAGACAGTGCAACCCTTCCTGCAGGCGAGCTGCAATAAACTCGTCCGCGGGCATTTGCGACAGGCGCACGAGCATCCAGACAGCCGAACTCAGCAGCGCAAGCCCGCCCATTATTACCGCAGCCTGAAAGATCTTCTGCTGCAGACCTTCGGTCTTCGCCGCCAACAGCAGGGGAATCAGCCCCCCAAAGAGAAGGGCGGTCCCCACCAAGGAACATGGCACCCAACCGGAGTTCCAGGCAGGCTGAGCGGGGATCAGATACACCGTCGCACTCGCGATCGCCGCGGCAGCGCCGAGGAGGCAGAGCGCGATTCCGGCTGCAGGCCTGCCCCTGCTGCGTTCCGTCCACCACAGAAAACTGTAGACCAGTGCCACGAGGGTAAACAGAGCGCAGAGAAGAATCTCCAGGCTGAGCCGGGAATTTCCCAGGTTGGCGAGCGCCCTCCAGGCGGCGAGCGGACGTCCGAGGTGGAAAAGCGAGGCCAGCAATGCGAGGGCGGCAACGGGGAAAACCGAGATGCCCACGGGTCGCATCGGCACGAGATCCGGCCGCCGAACCATGCAGTCGACCAGAGTCGCGGCCATTGCCGATCCGCAGGCGAACTCCAGGAGGACCGTAAAAACAACCAGCGGCCACTCGTTCATGCGTTCAGTCCGATGCTGTTAAGTTAAGCACAATTTGAAAAACTTGCCACAGATTACACAGATTTCACTGAATATTCTCTCCCGCCACATGGGCTTTTTCGCTTTTGAATCTGTGTAATCTGTGAAATCTGTGGCAAGCTTTTTCGCCCATGTGCACTAAGTCGGCCTTAACTTGAAGGCATTGGGTTCAGTCCCTTTAGCGCTTCGGGCCGCACTTTGTAGCGGCTGGAGGGTTTGGTCATCTCCGGCGGCGGCAGGCAACGGATTGCGATCGCCGCGCCCGGCCGCGCTCCGATCTCTGAAAGCGGCCCGACTTCGATCGCACGCGTCGGGCAGGCCCCCACGCAGACCGGACCTTCACCTGCGTCGGCGAGATCGATACACAGGTTGCACTTCTTCATCGTTCCGGTCCGGGGATCGAATTGCGGAGCGCCGTACGGGCAGACCCAACTGCAGTAGCGGCAGCCAATACAACGCGCGGGGTCGTGAATCACGATGCCGTCCGCCGCCCGCTTGGTGTAGGCCCGTGAGGGACAATTCCGGACGCAGGCCGGATCTTCACAATGGTGGCAGGAGATCGAGATGTTATAGACCGACACGTTCGGGAACTCACCATCTTCGAAAGTACGCACGCGGCGGATCCGCAGTCCGACGGCCAGATCGTTGATATCCTTACACGCAATCTCGCAGGTCTTGCAGTTGATGCATCTGGTCGTATCGATGTAAAAACCGACTTGCCCGTTCACCGCGCCTCCCGAGGAGCCCGTCCGGCTCCTAAGCTCTCTCGACCTCGACCAGAATCGTGTGCTGCGCGTTTCCGTGCGCAAGCGGCGTGGGCCGCTGGCTGGTCAATACATTGATGCAGCCTCGCCGGCAGACCCCTTTTTCATCCGGCGTGTACCACGCGCCCTGCGAAATCGCGATCACGCCGGGACGAATGCGCTGCGTCAAATGAGCCCTGATCACCAGCGCACCCCGGTCGTTGAACACCTTGGCCAGGCTCTCTTCCACAATGCCGCGCGCAACGGCATCCTGCGTGCTGATCCACATCCTCTGCGGCTCCGCTTCTTCCATCCAAGGCGTCTCATCGAATGTCGAGTGTGTGCGGCGCTTCGCGTGCGGGCCGATGCACTGGAGCGGAAATCTGGCTCGCAGCGGATCTTCCGGCCCTTCCCATGCCGGAATGTACCTGGGAACAGCCGGAATCGTGTCGGGCATGTTCATTTCATACAGTGTCGGCGAAAAAATCTCGATCTTTCCCGAAGGGGTCTTGAAAGGATGACCCGCAGGGTCGCGGATCTCTTCCGAAAACGCCACGTACTCTTCCGGGTCCTTTCTGTATACTCCTTGCTGACTGAGTTCCTCATACGTCGGGAAATCAGGATCCTTCTCCCTGGCCTCGGCGACGATCTCCCGCAACCAGTCCTCCACCGTCTTGCCTTCCGTGAACTTCTCGACCAGTCCCAGTTTTGCGGCAACCCTGCTCAACCACCAGTACTCGTGCCGGCATTCGAACGGAGGCTCCACCACTCTATTGCCAAACACAACATATCTCTCTCCGGTCCAGGGCACACCCACGTCGCAGCGTTCCAGTGAATTATCGGCGGGGAGCAGGATGTCGGCGAATTTTGCGCTGGGAGTCATGAAGTGATCCGACACCACGATGCACTCCACCTTACTCTCATCCCGCAGGATGGAAGCCGTTCGATTGATGTCGGCATGTTGATTGATCAGGGTATTGCCGGCGAGATTGAAGATGAACTTGATGTTGCTCGTCAGGGGGCCGTTCTTGACCCCGTCCTTCGCGGTCATTTCCGTTCCGCGCACGATAGCGTCCGTCCAAAGGAAAACGGGAATGACGGCTTTTACCTTGTTTTCGCCGGCAGGAAGGCGCCCGATGCCGAGGCCCAGGTTCCTGCTTCCTTCGCCGCCGCCCCAGCCGCCGCCGAGAACGCCGAAGTTTCCCGTCATGCAAGCCAGCACGATGCCGCTGCGCACGGATTCCTCACCGTAGGCGTGCCGTTGAGGACCGAGCCCTTGAATCAGTTGGGCCGGCTTTAGCGTCGCATATTCACGGGCCAGGTTGCGAACGACGCTCGCTTCAATGCCTGTGATCGGTTCGGCCCACTCCGGAGTCTTCGCCACTCCGTCGGCAAGTCCCAGCACATAACTCTTGAACGAATGATCTTCCGGAACGCCGGCCGGCATGTGTGCTTCGTCGAACCCAATGCAGTATTTGTCGAGGAAAGGCTGGTCGTGCAGGTTCTCCGTGATCATCACGTGCGCCATCGCGATGAACAGCGCGGCGTCCGTAGTTGGCTTGAGTGGCACCCACTGATCGCCGAAAGTCGCTGCAGTTTCCGTCAATCTGGGATCGATCACGATGACCCTGGCGCCAGCCTCCTTGGCCTTCGCCAGATAGAGGTTCGAGTTGGTTTCGAAGATCGTCTCGGCCGGATTGAAGCCGTTCAGAATTATCAGCCTGGAGTGAATCAGCGTTTGATAGCTGCTCGTATCCCGATAACCGACTATGTAAGGGGCCGTGTATCCAAGGCATGCCGAACTGTAGCTGTTGTAGCTGCTCAGATGGCCGCCCATGAGATTCATCAACCGCCGGGCCGCCGCAACCCCGCTAATCGCGCCGCCGTTCCCGGTGCCGTGCTGAAGGTAAACGGCGCCGGGTCCATGCCTGTCGACGACCGATCGCAAAGCGGTCGCAATCGTCTCGACCGCCTCATCCCAGGAAATGCGTCGGAATTTTCCTTCTCCTCTCTTGCCCGTGCGCTTCATCGGGTATTTGAGGCGGTCCGGGTGACTCAGCCGGTTGCGGAGGGCTCGTCCTCGCAGGCAGGCCCGCAACTGAGGCCTTCCCGCCGAATCGGCGGCATCGTCAGTCGTGATCCTTACGACCACGCCATCCCGGACGTGGGCTTTGATCAGGCAGCGGCCGCCGCAATTGTTATTGCACACCGCCGCAATGATCCGCACGCTGGCCGCGGCGTCGGCCGGCAGGATACGCTCAAGCAGGCGACTGCCGAAGATTTCGCCCGCCGTCACCGTGCCGGCTGCCGCGCCGCTCAAACGGAGAAAGGATCTTCGGTCGAGACTTACTCTCATTGGCGCTCGCCCCTCAGTGTATCAAGCCCGGCCTGTCCGGCTGCCATGCGCTTCGGCTCCCTGACACGGCGGGAGCGCCAGAGCAGATTGTGCGGCGTGACAGTCGGGGGGACAAATTCGACCACCTGGGTATGATAGCCCGCCGCTTCCAGGCGCCAGGTCCGATCGGCATCCACAAACGCTTGGATAAACCTGCGGCGCACGGGCGCATGACGCGGGATTCCCAGGCGATCCGCATTTTGCGCGGCAACCCTGGCGGCAGGAACCGCGTGGCTGGTGCAGCAGGGAGCGAGAAGCAGTATCTGCGCTTCGCTTACGATGGATCTTTCGATGATGGCGTCCGCTGCCTGGCCGCATGCATGCAGGGCCACGACGATAGAGGGACGCGCGGGCCAAGCTGCGGCATCAGCAACATCCAGCGCACGGCATTCGATGGGCACCGTAGTCTGCAGGCGTTCTGCTGCCCGGCGGCTGAGATCCATGCGCCGGGGATCACGTTCGATTGCCACCAGGCTCGAGGCCTGCTTCAGTGGTTCCAGGAGAAGCTTGGCCGCAAGCAGGCCAAGGTAAGACTTCCCCGCCGCGGCATCCACCAACACCAAATGGGACCTGCGCGACACGTGCCGCAGGCTCTGTTGGATTTCCAACAGCGCAGCGGCCACTTCCATCGCCTTGCGGCGATCCTCTTGGCGCAGGGTGGCGCCTTCGGCCGCCACATAAAGGAAATCCAGCCACCGCTCGACCTCGGGCACGAGCGCCGCGACCTTCCCTGGGTCAGTCATGCCGCTTATCATCGTCAACCGCCTGTACGGCCCATAGCGGATATGGCAGCTTTGTCCCTCTCATGGCATGCCAAAGGATGCGGTTGAGAGTATCTTCCGGGCACTGATCCGCCCTCACAAGAGGCAGGCGCGCGGATATGATGGCGTCGCGCCGCAGAGTCGGATCGGATATTCTCTCCGGCCTCGGATTTAGCTGATCGAGGGGCACGTTGTTCTTAAGGGACACGAAAGGAGTCATGTCCGGCGCATCCATAAAACAATCAGACATCGGCGTAGCGGTGGCATCGAGCTGGTTCATCGGCGGCAAACCCAGAATCAGCTCAATGGTGCGCAACAAGCTGGTCTGATTGTACTGTGTGTGGACAACCTTTTTGCGCTGCGTGTAGGCGCTGAGCACATAGGCTGTGGTTCGATAGCCGCTCACGTGATCCCAGCCTGCCTGAGGGTCGTCCTCAATTGCGAAAATGCACGTCTCCCGCCAAAACCGGCTGTGACTCAGGGCCTCAACAATCTGGCCGAAAGCGAGGTCATTGTCGGCCACCTGTGCCGCGGGCGTCGGAGAACCGGCTTTGGTTCCGCTCGTGTGATCGTCCGGCAGGCATATGATCGCCAGGTTGGGGAAACTGCCGGTGCGCTCGAATTCTCTCAATTCCTTGACGAACTGCGCGGCGCGAAACACGTCGGGGACGTTTAAATCCCAACCCACGGTATCCGTGTCCATGTACGGACGCAGAGACTCGATGCCGGGCTCGCTCCACAACGCAATTGTGTCGGTTCCGTTGAGAAACTCCCGGTAGTGATCCAGGAAGCGCGGCTCGCCTCTGCGCTGGGGATCCTTCCATCGCTTTCGCGTGATGGCGAATTCACCGTAGTCGCGTAAAGTGCGGCCGTGGGAAAGCGCGTCGTCCCAGATAAAGCCGGCAGGCGAATACGCCAGGGCATCCACGTCGGTGTCTTCCATGCCGTCAGGGTAGCTGCGCGGAAACTCGGAGAATGATTTTTCCAGGTAGTCGGTGACTATCCCCGAATCTGCCCACTGATGGCCGTCGGCGCTGAGGATGCCGGAGCAGTAGGTATTGTCCAACAGGACGAAGTCGCGCACCATTTTGTGCTGGTTCGGGGTAATGTTTTCCCCAAAGACGCACAGCTCCGGATCGCCGTTTCCTTCCTTGACGTCACCCAGCACCTGATCGTAGCTGCGATTTTCCTTGATGATGTACACGACGTGTTGGAACACGCTGGGTTCGCCGACGCGCTCCGGAACCGGCCGTGGCGGCTGCCCCGGCCGCGGCGGCAGCGCCGCCTGCTTGAGCAGCGGATAACGCATGTTCGCCATAGCCATGCGCGTGTACCCCGCGAGCTCACGCGCAGAAGGCTCCTGAATCAAGGAAAGGGATCCATCAAACATGCGCGAGTTGTATTCCGTCTTCCCATTTGATTTTCGCGGACGACCGGGACTCAGTCCTTTGATGTTGGCAACATATAGAGCATGACGCCCACCATCGTACGCGATGGCGCCGGGAAACCAGCCGGTGGGAATCAATCCTGCCAGCTTGGATTTGCCTGGCTTGAAATCGATAACGGCCACTGCATTCTGAGTCCCATTGCAGACGAACAGTCTTCCTCCCGTCTTGTCGAAGGTGAGCGCATTCGGCTGCGCGCCAAAGAGATCTGCCGGGTCGTGCCGCGTACAAATCGTTTCGATGATCTTTCCCGTGCGCGTGTCGATGACGCTGAGCGTATCGCTACCCGCGTTCGCCACGACGACGTAGCGTCTGTCCGGCGTGAGCACGAGCGCCGAGGGATGCAGACCGACGGGAATTTCCTTGAGATCAGTCGCTCCATTTCCTCCCGTGACGCCAGCAGCCAGATCGACGATCGAGACCGATCCCTCAACTGCAATGTGGCGAACGGCGTCGACGCGAACTCTGCTGCCCTGCCCGGCCGGACCTGTGATGCTGCCGGTATCCGGGCGCCGGCCGCCCCAGTTGCTGACGAACGCCTTGCCGCCGACAAGGACCACTTCGTACGGCGCCACCCCGACATTCCAGGTGCGCAGGACGGCTCCGGAGCCGGCATCCAGTTCCAGAAGCCGGTTCGAAAGGTTGCCGCAAACGTACAATTTCTTCCCATCCGCTGAAATCGCGATTCCAGAGGGGATTTCTTCCGTGCGCTTCAAGCCGGGGACCGGCGGAAGCGTGATTGAAAAGAGGCCGGCGATGTGTCCGGCCCGGTTCACGGTAAACACCTCGACGCTGCCCTTGACATTTGACAGAAAAATCCGTGATCCGTCCGGAGAAAAAGCGAGACCGGTGTAACTGATCTGCCCTAACTTGTCTTCGTCCGGAGACGGGATCTTCTGCAGATCCGACGGCAGGTAGACGTGCTCCCGTATCACGCCGTTCGCGGGATCGACCGCCAGGAGCTCATGCGTTGCCCCTGCGACCACAAGGAGGCCGGCATCGGGACTCAAGGCCAGCGCATGCGGCCGCAAGTCGGGCAAGTCGACCTGCAGACCCGCGGGTGTGAGGATTTGATTCACGGGCGTATAGAAGCGGTTCTCGCCCAGACGGCCGACTATTTCATTTGTGGACTGCGATCCTTGCCGGCCGCTGGCGGCCAGGACGCACGCCATGGCGGCCACAAGCAGACAGATCAAGGGCGCCCGTCTGACGGAAGGATAGAACTTGAGACCGTTCATTCGTTTCTACTTTGCCGCGTCTGCCTTCGGGAAAAACTTTGCGAGTTCCTCAGGCTTGGGCTTTGGCGTCAACAGACTGACGATAATGAGCGACGCCAGCGATGCAATCAAGGACGGGTAGATGAGCGGGATACCCCAGGGGTCGCCATCGGGGACCAGTTCCGGCGGCAAGAGCTTCGACATGATGAAAAACACGAGACAAACGACCGTGCCGGCGATGATGGAGGCCAGTCCGCCGGCCTTCGTGGCGCGTTTCCATGTCAGTGCCGCAAGGAGCGCCGGAGTGATTGCGACGCCGTAAATCGTGTAGGCGAATAAGCTCATCTGGAGAACGCTCGTCAGTTGGGTCGCGAGCAGGAATGCCAGGACGCCGATAATCACCACAAGAATCTTCTGCAATGCGACCATGCCCTTTTCATCAGTTCCCTTCCTTATGAATCGCTGATAGATGTCGCGCATGATCGTAGTCGACGGGGAGAGCAGATAGTTCATGCCGGTCGAAAGGACCACCGCGCAGGCTGCGCCCAGAAGCAGCACACCAACAACCGGGGGCACCATGCTGCGCGCCGCCATAAGAACCACTTTGCCGCCTGCCTTCGGAATACTGAGATCGATCTGATCTTTAAACTTGCTGTAGGCGAATACGGCAATAACCACGACCACGGTCTCCACCACAATTGTCCCGATGGTCCACCATGCAACCGCCTTTTTGGCATCCGTCGCCGACTTGGCGCTATAAAACTTCTGATACATGCTTTGCACGCCAAGGAGCAGGAACATGGTCGAAAGAAAGTATCCGATCGCCTTGAGCCACGGATGGGCTCCGAACTGATTGTTCACGATGGAGAAGTACCCTGGGTTCAGGGCCGCGTGCGCGCCTGCGAGACCTCCCGCCGAGGAAACGACAAAAGGAACGGCCAGCAGGCAGGCCACCACGATGACGATCCCGTTCGGGAGATCCGTATAGGCAATGGCGACCATGCCGCCGAGCATCGTGAAAAGGATGACGAAAACGGCCGCGACTATCGTGCCCGTTGATTCGGAGATCTTGCCGTCGGTAGCCACGTTCAGGATGAATCCGCCGGCCACAAACTGGTACGAAACGATTGAGATGAAGGACAGGATCAGGGCAATGGCGCCGAAGAGCCGCGCCGCCGGCCCATAGCGAACCTCGAGGACATCTCCGACGGTATACTGTCCAAAAGTGTGAATCTTCGCGGCCAGGAAATAGATGATGATGATCCCGACCCAGGCGCCCGCGGCAAGCCATAGGGCAGAAAACCCTGCCTTGGAGGCGAACTCTGCACCACTGATGAAAGTGCCGGACCCAATCCACGTGCAGATCAGGGTGAAGACCATCACCTGCCATTTCAGGCTGCGGCCGGCGACCATAAACTGCTCCTGGCTCTTGATTCGCCGGGATCGAATGAAGTTCAGCACCGTGAGGCCGAGCAGGTAGAGCAGAATGATGTAGAGATAGAACGACATGTCCCACTCCTTCTAGAGAGATTTTGTGGATGGATCGATTTCCGTCATGCCGACAAGGTGTGTTTTTATCCCAAGACAGTTCACGGCACAAGCGAAATCCCGCACGGCCAGGCAAAGTTGCCGGACTGGCGGAGAAACTGGAGACAGTCACCTTTTTTCGCCGCGAGTATCTCGGCAGATCGGCGACGGGATCGCGAAAAGAAGCGACTGTCCCCAGTTTCGCAATACTCTTCCGTCCTGCGCGCGACCTTGCCGGGGCCGTGTTATTCTACTTGACGCGCAGTGACTTCTAACTTCTAATTCATCTTTGCTCTGCGACCTGGGTTCGGCTCCGATGGACTGCGCGCCGGTCGTGGCTGCGCCAACCAGGTACGAAAGGCTTCTATGCCTCAAAAAGGGGCGGCCGTTTCCCGCAAACCGCGCATCAGTGCCCGCGAGCGTGAATCTCTGCTGGTCCTCGCAAAAGCGGCCACGATGCGCTCGTACTCGCCCTACTCCAGATTTAAGGTGGGAGCTGCCGTGCTCACCGAAGCCGGCACGATTTACTGCGGATGCAATGTGGAAAACTCCTCTTACGGATTGACCAACTGCGCCGAAAGGACTGCCATCTTCGCCGCAGTGGCCACGGAAGGGGCAAAAATGCGCATGCGCGCGATTGCCGTCTGGAGCCGGCCCGAGAGGCCCTGTTCGCCGTGCGGAGCATGCCGCCAGGTAATCCTGGAATTTGGGCCGGACGCGATCGTGTTGTTTCAAGGACGGAATGGCATAGAGGAAGTTGGGGCGTCCGACCTCTTGCCGTCAGGATTTCTTTTTTAAATCGGCCGCGCGCGCTGATGCCTTCTGCAACCCAATGAGAATTGCGACATGCGTCCTGTGGACATAATCCGGAAAAAGCGTGACGGTCTCGAACTCAGCGGTGAGGAGATCCGATTTTTTATCTCGAGCTACACTCGGGACGAAATCCCCGACTATCAGGTTTCCGCGTGGTTGATGGCCGTTTTCCTTCGCGGCCTGAGCCGCGCCGAACTGGCGGCTCTCACAGAGGTGATGCTGCACTCGGGAGAAGTCCTCGATCTCTCTTTCATGCCGGCGCACAAAGTGGACAAGCACTCCACCGGAGGCGTTGGGGACAAGCCCTCCCTGGTCCTTGCGCCCGTCGTGGCGGCCGCGGGCGTGCTGGTTCCCATGATCAGCGGGCGCGGGCTCGGCCACACGGGCGGAACGCTCGATAAGCTCGAATCGATTCCCGGTTTCAATGTGAATCTCTCCACGGATGACTTCCTGCGCGTGCTGGGCGAATGCGGGTGCGCCATGGCAGGACAGACCGCGCAAATCGCTCCGGCCGACAAGAAATTGTACGCGCTCCGCGACGTGACCGGCACGGTGGAGAGTCCCGATCTGATATGCGCCTCGATCATGAGCAAGAAACTGGCGGAAGGGATCGATGCGCTCGTGCTCGACGTGAAGACCGGCGACGGCGCCTTCATGAAACGAGAAGAGGAGGCGATCCATCTCGCCAAGCTGATGGTGGAGACCGGCAAGCGCATGGGCAAGAGAACCGTGGCGCTCATCACGGACATGGATCAGCCGTTGGGAAGGGCGGTCGGAAACGCCATCGAAGTCGCCGAGTGCATCGATGTGCTCCGAGGCGCCGGACCGGAGGATCTGCGTCAACTCTGCATTGAATTATCCGGCTGGATGCTCTATCTCGGACAGCGGACCGCCAACGTCGACGAAGGCAGGCAACTCGCGGAACAGATAATTGCGGGCGGGCGCGGGCTAGAGAAGTTTCGAGAGATGATCCGGCTTCAGGGGGGCGATCCCGGTGTGATCGATGATTATCGGAGGCTGCCCCAGGCGCTTCACACGGCGGACCTGAAGAGCCCGAACGCCGGCCGCGTCGTCGAAATCGCCTGCGAAAAGGTCGGTATTGCCGGGGTCGTTCTGGGCGGCGGCCGGGAGAAGAAGGAAGATTCTGTCGATCCCGCGGTGGGCATCCTGCTCCACAAAAAGGTGGGAGAAATTGTGGCCGCGGGTGAGCCGATGTGTACGGTGTACTACAACTCGGAGGCACGGCTGGCGCAAGCGCGTGCGCTGCTGGAAGCGGCGTTTCGGGTCGAGCCTGGCGGCAAACCGGTCTCAAAGCCGCTCGTCCGCAAAGTGATTGACGGGAGTTTATAAACGGTCACGCCTGCGCCTGCCGAATGCGCCGCGGGCGCGGAACTGGAAGAGGAGCACATGGATCGCTGGATCGGATGTATCGGCCTTTTGACCATGATCGGCTTGGCGTACGCATTTTCGACCAACCGGCGCGCTATCCGGGTCAAGACTCTGCTGTGGGGCCTCTGCCTGCAGTTCGTATTCGCGGTTCTCGTCCTGCGCGTCGAGGCGGGCCGCAAGGTAATTCAGATAGCCGGAGAAGCCACCAATCGACTGCTCGACTTCTCTTTTGCCGGTTCGGAGTTCGTTTTCGGAGAATTGGGCAAGCAGTCCAGCAAGGTGGGACTGATTTTTGCGTTTCAGGTGCTGACGACGATCATTTTCATCTCCGCGTTCTTTGCCATTCTGTATCACTTCGGCATCATGCAGTTCGTAATCCGGCAGGTGGCCAGAATCATGACGCGGCTGATGGGAGCCAGCGGCGCCGAATCCCTCGACGTGGCCGCCAGCATCTTCATCGGCCAGACGGAAGCCCCGCTGACGATTCGTCCGTTTTTGCCGAGTTGCACAAAATCCGAGTTGATGACGATCATGACCGCAGGCATGGCTCACGTTTCCGGAGGCTTGCTGGGCGCCTATATTCTCTATGGCGTCGAAGCCAAACACCTGCTCGCCGCGGTCATCATGACCGCTCCCGGCACGATCCTGATCTCCAAAATGCTCGTGCCCGAAACGGAAAAACCGCTGACGGCTCGCGAGAACGAGCGCAAGTCGACATCCGGGAATGAGCCGGTGCCGGCAATGGACGCCGTGGAAATGCCCAGGGACGCGAATTTTCTGGGAGCCATTTCCCGAGGGACAACCGATGGCCTGCATCTGGCGCTGAACGTGGCCGCCATGCTGGTTTCCTTTCTGGCTTTGATCGCTCTCACGAACGGCTTGTTGGGAGGCATCCACAACAGCCTCGCCAGGATCGGCGTATCCTGGTTTCCAGTCTCGCTCCAATCCATCTTTGGGTACATCTTCGCGCCCGTGGCGTTCATTATCGGGATACCTTGGAAAGACTGCATGAACATCGGCAACCTGTTGGGCACCCGTATGGTCATCAACGAACTGGTCGCGTTCTCCCAACTTGGGCCGATGAAGTCGATCCTCGATCCGCGCTCGTTTACGATCGCCACATTTGCGTTATGCGGATTTGCGAACTTCAGCTCCATAGGGATCCAGATCGGCGGCATCGGCGCGCTGGCTCCAGGCAAGCGCGACCAGCTGGCGCGCCTTGGTTTTCGGGCCATGCTGGCGGGCACGATGGCCAATCTGATGTCCGCCTCGATCGTAGGGATTCTGTTGCGCTAGAAGCCCGTTCGAAGGAGCGAGGAGAAACCAATGATCGACGGGACGGGCAGCCACGACATCAGCGGCCCCACGACATCAGCGCCTTACCTCATAGGAGTCACAGGTCCGTCCTGTGCGGGCAAAACCGAGCTCTCCCGGCATCTGGCGGCGCACCTGGGAGCTGTCGTATTGCCTCTCGACTGTTACTATTGGGATCTTGCGGATCGTACCCTGGAAGAACGCGCGCGGTTCAATTTTGACGAACCAGGCGCCCTGGATCACGACCTTTTTCTCCGGCATGTGCGGGAGCTGAAGAGTGGCAAGGAAGTCGCGCGCCCGGTGTATGACTTTGCGATCCACACGAGAACGAAAGGCCTGCAGCCAATGCAGCCGTCCAGGTTTGTCGTCGTGGAAGGATTGTTTGTTCTCTATTGGCAGGACGTGCGCTCCCTGTTTGACACAAAGGTCTTCGTGGATTTGTCCGACGAACCCTGCCTGCAGCGCAGGATTTTCCGCGATGTGCGCGAGCGCGGACGCACTCCAGAGTCCGTTCGGCGCCAGTTTGCGGAAACCGTGCAGCCCATGGCGGCGCTTCATGTTCATCCGACCCTGGCGTTCGCCGACCTGGTAATCGCCGGAGATAACCCGATTCAGCATTCAGTGGAACTGGTCGTAACGCATATCAAACAAAAAGTGCGGAGTGCCGAGTATCGGGCAAAGACATAAACGCGATGCCGACCTCTCCGCTCCGTTCGACTCAGCACTCGGTACTGCCAGGAGTCCCTCCTAATTCTCGGAAGGGCTCCCAGCCAGTTTGGCGAGGTTCGGTTCGAAGCAGCGGCGGCAACGGGCCTCGTACATTCCTCCGGCGCCCACGACGATCAGCTCATTGCTGGCAACGAGGCGCTGCGTGTGCTTGGCGGGATTCCCGCACTGAATGCAGATTGCAAGCGTCTTGGTGATTTCATCGGCCACCGCCAGCAGCTCTGGTATCGGATGAAAGGGACGTCCCAGGTAATCGGTGTCGAGCCCGGCAATAATGATGCGTTTGCCGATGTCTGCGAGCCGCACGACCAGATCCACCAGTTCCTGTCCGAGGAATTGAGCCTCATCGATGC
>Ga0187885_10003310_pt1 | contig 14424 bp, 10 predicted proteins | sample June2016WEW_20_1_3_FD_132970 | JGI IMG/M metagenome (GOLD analysis project Ga0187885, IMG submission 132970) | Peatland microbial communities from SPRUCE experiment site at the Marcell Experimental Forest, Minnesota, USA - June2016WEW_20_100 | ecosystem: Environmental > Terrestrial > Soil >... | reverse complement strand
TCCAGCGTCGCTCAATGACCGCGAAGGTTCCAGCGACACAGGCCGTTTCCGACGGCTTCCCATTGACTGAAATCGTCGCGCGCTTGCTCCAGGACGGAATCCTCAGCTTCAAGGGGAATGAGGCGGGTTGTGAAGGATCAACCCGGATGAGCACGTGACCCGAATTGGGGTAATCGGTTTCCTGCTGCACGGCAATCGAAAGCCCCCCCTCCATGGCAAGGGTGGCGTTGGAGGCGGAATACAAGTTGATGGCCACTCCCTTTCCGGCCCGGTAGTAAACCATGGTAGGAAGCTCCGCAATGATGCGCCGGTAGTTGCCTGGGCAGCAAACGTCATCGGCCCGATTGTACACGCGTTCTCCCTCGAAGGGCGTAAAGTAACGGATCTGTCGCCCATCCGGCGACTGCGCGCCAAACAACGTGTTGAATAGGGTCCGCTCCATGAGGTCCCCGTAACGCGCATCGCCCTGGAGTCGGAGGAGGCTCTCATAGACGCGGATCTGGTAAGCGGTGGAGCAGGTTTCGGCGTGGTCCCTGCCCCCGTCCTGATCGTCCGTCCAGATTTCCGCCTGCCCCACTCCACCCGTGATCGTCATTCCCTCCTTCGCGGTCAAGAACTCCAGGGCTTTCATGGTTGGACCCAGCAGCTTCTCCTCCGGCTTGATGCGGTACAACTCGAGTTGGGCAAGGCAGGCGGCCAGGTAGGCATAGGTGTGCCCCTCGACCAGGGGGCGTCGGCCGATCACAATGCCGGGGTCCCAATTCTCCAGGCCACGCTGATTCAACTCGAATCCCAAATAACGCCGGTCGCCCGTGACGCCATAAAGCGCGAGCATCGTTCGATCCAGGCCGGTCACACTGACGAACGCCGCAATCCGCGTTGTCTTTTCCCAATCCGCCGGGATTTTCGACCAATGGTTGAGGATATAGTCCGCGGCTTTCCTGGCAGCGACCAGCGACCGTTGTTCGCCGAAGAGTTTGTAATCGGTGAGGAGCCCCCAAACGATGTAGTTCAACTCGTGAATATCCCAGACCTGCCCCATTCGGCTCGCCGGAATCATGTTTCCAATATAGCCGTCCGCTTCCTGCCATTCGATAATCCGCCGAATCAGATGCTCTTTCAGGGAGATTAAGCTCGGGTTGCGAGTGTAGCAACTGAGCTTCACCACCGCATCGATCAACTTGCCCAGGGCAACATAATGGTTGTGCGGGTCGTTCTTCTTTTCGAAGGACGCCAGGAAGACCCCGTCCACATCAAGCCGAAGAACATTGTTCGTCGCGGTCACATCAAGGCGCCGGCCGATTTCACCCCCAACCTTCACCTTCGCCAAGTCCAGCGGAGTCAACGGATCCCGGCGCGCCTGGACGGTGTTTTCGTTCTGAGCCTGACCACCTAAAGTTGCGGCTGCCAGCATCAGCGGAATGACGGACAGCGCGAGCAATGGGGCGAAGTTCTGCGGGTTCAAGAGGAGCTGCCCGGTATTGCGAGTTTTCACCGCCGGTGGCGGGGCAGCCAGCTCGTCGCCACCGGTCAACCGGTGGCAACTCGGTGGCGAAACCGGCGGCGGCGTGCCGCCCGCCCTTGCTGGCACCGGTGGTACTCCAACTGCCAGCCGCCTGCCATTGAGCCTGCTCATGGAATGACCGGAATTCGCCGCCGATGAACCTGCACTCCGTCCACATCAAAAGACCATCGCTTTTCCGACCCGAGAATGAGGAACTGGAATTGCTTTCCCCGCCGGTTCATTTTCGTCCAAGAATAGCCCGGCAAAAGTGGGTGAAAAGCCTTTTTGCGGGATCGTTCGCTGCTTGGATCGTTCGCTCAGTCGAACGTGGCATGGGAGTGGAACCTTGCTGGCGACTTGCGCTCCGCAGGCGTGCGCCTGAGAACCTGGTTTGCGCGCAGGCACGTGCTCATGGATGCAGCAGGCCGCTTCCACCTCTGCCAGCGTTCCTGCCATCGGCCAGCCGGAGCCTTGCGGATCAAACCCGATCCGATCATGCGGCGAACTCGATGATTCAAGCATCGGGATTGCTCCAGTCTTCAGGGTCTTGTGGCCGGACCGGAGCGGCTCCGGGAGCCGGGGCGCGGCGGACGCGAAACGGCGTGACCACAGTCGCGGGGCTTTACTCGCAGCGGGCCGGCCGATACGATTCGCGGCTGACTTTGTCCAAGAAAACATCCGGAGCCGCCTATGATCGAGGTTGAGGGACTCACCAAACTCTATGGTGATTTTGTCGCGGTGAACGACCTGTCGTTCACGGTGCGGGCGGGCGAGGTGCTGGGGTTGGTGGGGCCCAACGGCGCCGGCAAAACGACCACGCTGCGGTGCCTGGCGGGGGTCATTCCCGCCGCGCGCGGCACCATCCGCGTGGTCGGGCACGACCTGCGCGTGGCCGCGGTGGCCGCCAAGCAGGAACTGGCGTACTTCCCGGATGAGCCGCGGTTGTTCGATTACCTCACGGTCCGGCAGCATCTGAATTTCACGGCGAGGTTGTACCACGTGCGGGATGACGAGCGGCTGGCGGAGCAGTTGCTGGCGGAACTCGATCTCACCGACAAGGCGGACAGCCTGCCGACCGAGCTGTCGCGGGGGATGAAACAAAAGCTGGCGATTGCCTGTGGGTTGCTGCACTCGCCCAAGGTGATTTTCTTCGATGAACCCTTGACCGGGCTCGACCCGTACGGGATCCGCGGCATGAAAGATGCGATCCTGCGGCGGGCAAAGGAGGGGATCGCCATCATCATCAGTTCACACCTGTTGCACCTGGTGGACGAGATTTGTTCGCACCTGCTGATCCTGAAGCAGGGGCGAAAGGTGGCCGGTGGGACCCTGGAGGAAGTGCGGCGCCAGTTCGCCGAGTCGGCCCCGGACGCGAGCCTCGAGGAGGTCTTTTTCCGCGCCACCGCGGAGGCGAAACCCGCGGCCGAGGAGGTCAAGGCGTGAAAGGGGCCCTGGTCTATCTGCAGTTGTGTCTTTTGTGGAATCGGCAGCGGGTCTGGTTCCGCCGGCTGCGGAAGCCGAAGTACTTGCTCGGCACGCTGGCGGGCGGCGCCTATTGCTTTTTCTTCTTCCTTGGACCCATGTTGGGGATGGGAATCCGGGGCAACCGGATCCCGGTGACACCGCTGGTGGCGGATTTCCGGCCGCTGGTGGAGATGTTGGGGGCGGTTCTGCTGGCCGGCGTGGTCCTGCTGGTCTGGCTGGTGCCCTCGCGCCGCGTGGCGCTGGATTTCAGCGAGGCGGAGATTGCGTTTCTTTTCCCGGCGCCGCTCGAACGGCGGACGCTGATTCATTATCGGATTCTGCGGTCGCAGATTCCGATTTTCTTCAGTTCACTCTTGATGATGGTGTTTACCGGCCGGTTCGCCAGCACCGGGCATTGGTGGTGGCACTGGGTGGGCTGGTGGCTGCTGGTGACGGCCCTCGAATTGCACCGGTTGGGGGCGGCGTTTACGACGACGCGGCTGTTGGATTCGGGGCTGACGACGACGCGGCGACGGCTGGCGGTGCTGGGTACGGCGGTGGTGCTGGCCGGTCTGTTTGCGGGCTGGGTATCGCTGTCGGTCCCGGTGCCGACGCTCGACATGCTGGGTCATTTCACGTCGGTGCGGGATTATCTGCAGCAGGTGGCGGCAAGCGGGCCGGCGGTGTGGCTGCTGCTGCCCTTCCGGCTGCTGGTTCGGCCGATGCTCGCGGCGGACGGTGTCGCCTTTACGCTGGCCTTGCTGCCGGCGCTGGCCTTGGTGGCGGCGCTGTATGCCTGGGTGGTTCGCTCAGACGCCTCCTTCGAGGAAGCTTCGATCGAACTCGCCCACCGGAAGGTGAAGATGCTGGCCGCGATTCGATCCGGCAACTGGCACCTGGCGCGGGGCCGGCAAAAGCAGATTCGCGCCCCGTTCCGGCTGGGGGCGCGCGGGCCGCGGGCGGTGGCGCTGCTGTGGAAGAACCTGATCGCCGCCGGCGCGATCTTCACGCCGCGGCTGTGGCTGGGCGCGGGGGGGGCGCTCGTGGTGATGGCGGTGGTGTTTACGACTATGATGCCGGGTGCGCTCGCGCCCAAAATCATGGGCGGGATGCTGATGGGGCTGACGCCGATGTTGCTTGTGATGGGTCCTCAGATGATGGTGATGGACCTGCGCCAGGATCTGGCGGTGGTGGACGTGTTGAAGACCCTGCCCTTGCCTGGACGGCAGGTGGTGCTGGGCGAGGTGCTGGCGCCGCTGACGATCCTGACGGTGGCACAATGGCTCCTCATCGCCCTGGCGGTGGTGTTGTTCAACCCGGAGAACGCGAATGTGAGCAGCGTGCCGTTGGCGCTGCGGCTGGCCGTGGGGCTCGCGGCGGCGATGGTGGCGCCGGGGGCGAACCTCGTTTCCCTGCTGTTGATCAACGGCGCGGTGCTGTTGTTTCCCGCCTGGGTGAAGACGGCGGGTCTGGGGCGGTCGCAGGGGTTTGAGGCGATCGGGCAGCAGATGGTGATGATGGTGGGGCAACTCCTGGCGCTGGCGGTGGCCTTGCTGATTCCGGCGGGATTGTTCGCGCTGGTTTACTTCGCGGGGCGCTCGTGGTTGCCGTTGCTGGTGGTCCTGCCTCTGGCCGCGTTGGCGGCGCTGGCGGCCCTGCTGGCGGAAAGTTACGCCGGGTTGTTGATGCTGGGCGATTTGTTCGAGCGGATGGACGTGTCAGATGAACCGGCAGCCTGAGAATTTGGTTGAGCCTCCTTGCGGCGCTGGTGTTTCATGAGGTGCAGATGAGCGAGTCGTCTGTTCCAGCGTCTCCGGTCGCGCCGCGCGGTTGGAAATCCTTCACGGAGGAATTGAGCCTGATCTGGCGCCGGATGCCGAACCGGGCGGTCTTCCTTGGACTGCTGGGGGCGTGGGTGGTCCTGTTCGTGTATCTGGGGAATTCCACGCTGGGCTACGAACACTCGCCGTCCCTGCTGTGGTGGCTCTACCGGACCTACACCGTTCCGAATTCGGAGGATTCGCACGGCTTGCTGGTGCCGCTCATCGTGCTGGCCCTGTTCTGGTGGAAACGCAAGGCGCTGCTGGAAGTAGTGGGCGACGTATGGGGGCCGGGGTTGGGCTTGTTGGCGGCGGCGACCGCGTTGCACGTCATTGGGTATATGATCCAGCAACCGCGAGTGTCGGTTGTGGCGTTCTTGGGCGGCGTGTGGGCATTGCTGGCGACGGCGTGGGGCCGGCGGTTCGCGGTGGCGAGCCTGTTTCCCTTTGGCCTGCTCATTTTCTGCATTCCGGTGGGGACGATCTCGGACCCGATCACGGTCCCGCTGCGACGGATTTCGACCGACATCGCGGTGGCCGTGGTGCGGTACGGGTTGGGGATCCATGTGCTGCAGACTGGGGTGCAGATCGTAGATCCGAAAGGGGCCTACAGCTATGAGGTGGTGGCGGCTTGCAGCGGCATCCGCAGCCTGGTGACGCTGCTGGCGCTGACCACGATTTACGGATTTACGACCTTTGTGACCGGATGGAAGCGGGCGCTGATGGTGGTGCTCGCGTTGCCGTTGGCGCTGGCGGGCAACGTGGTTCGTCTGGTGGCGATCATTCTCGCAGCGGAAGCATTCGGGCATCGGGCCGGCGAACTGGTCCATGAATACATGGGGTTTGTGACTTTTGTCCTGGCGCTGTTGCTGTTGTTTGCGATCGGGCACTGGCTGCGAGAGCCGGATTCGGCGGCTGGTCCGCCTGGACAAGGAAGGCGGCCATGAGGGGGCGTGAACTGGTGGTGCTTGTCGTCGGCCTTGCCATCATCGCTGCCGCGGGGGGCGTCCTGATCCGGGCCAAGGCCGCCCAGCGCCTGGGCGAGCCGGGCGTCAAGCTGGTGCGGGTGGAGGGGGGCGGCGTGGGTGAGATTCCGCTGCCCGTACGGGTGCGACAATACTCTTCCACCAACGTACCCATGACCACGGTGGAGAAGGAAACCCTGCCGGCCGACACGACTTTCGCCCGGCGGCTGTACTCGGGTCCCGGCGGGGCGCAGTTGTTGTTGATGGTGGTGTTGATGGGGGCCGACCGGACCAGCATTCACAAGCCGGAACTCTGCCTCACTTCGCAAGGTTGGCAGATTCAACAAATGGAAACGACCCAGATGCGCGTGGGGGAACCTCGTCCCTACGAACTGCCGCTGCGGAAGTTCGTCCTGCGGCAGAACTGGCGGGATGCGGGCGGGCGGGTCCGGGAGGTCAGCGGCGTTTACACGTTCTGGTTTGTGTGCGCCGACCGGATCACCGCCAGCCACTGGGCCCGGGTAGGTTACATGACCTGGGACCTGTTGCGGACGGGGGTGCTGCCACGGTGGGCTTATGTGGGTTGTTTTGTGCAATGTCCGCCCGGACAGGAAGCGGCGGCGTTCGAGCGGGAGAAACAGTTTCTGAGCGCGGCGGTGCCCGAGTTCCAAACCGCGGCGCTGCCGGCCGGCACGGTCGCGTCGCCGTAGGCGGCGGGCCGGCAACTCCGGCATTGCAGCCCGGCCCCTGTTCTGATTACATCGCCACGGGTTTGGCACGCCGTTGCCAGACACAAGATGTTGCGACGTCAAAAAGAGATTCATGCCCGCATCCAGATGGTGGTGGATGCCCTTCTCTGCGGGTTGGGCTTCTATCTGGCGCATGCCGTGCGCAGCCACTGGGAATCCGGGTTCTTCACCAGCCACCAGGAAATCCTTCCGTTTGGCGAGTACCGGTGGCTGTTGTTAATAATCCTGCCCGGCGCGCCGTTGCTGTTGTATTTCAATGGCGTTTATGAGCAGCCGCTGCCGTCTTCGCGGCGCGGGAGTTTGTGGAAGTTGTCCCGCGCGTGCGTCTGGATGGTGCTGGGCGTGATCTTCACCCTGTGGGTGATGCGGGTGGGGGTCAGCATCGCCAGGTCGGTGATCATTTATTTCGGCTTCATCAGTTTCGTGCTCGTCGCCCTCAAGGAGGAGTTGCTGTTGCGGTGGCGACGGAGCGTATGGGGCCAACGCCAGTTTGAAAAGCGGCTGCTCCTGGTTGGGACGCCGGAAGACACGCTGCGGCTGCGGAATGAGCTCAAGGATGCGCAGCGCGACGATTTGAAGGTCGTGGCCCAGTTGGCCTTGAATGAGGAACCGGTTCAGCGCCTGGTGCAGTTGCTGCACGAGCACTCCGCCAACGGGGTGATCCTCGTCTCGCAGCACATCTACTTCGGCCAGATCGAGCAGGCGATCGAGGTGTGCGAGCGGGAGGGCGTGGAGGTGTGGCTGATCGCGGATTTCTTCAAGACGCAATTGTCGCGGACGCGGGTGGATGAGTTTTATGGCCGGCCGATGCTGGTTTTCTCGACCGGTCCCGAGCATTCCTGGCCGATCCTGCTGAAACAGGTGCTCGATTTCGTCGGCTCCTCGCTGTTGCTGGCGTTCCTGGCCGTGCCGTTGCTGCTGGTGGCGTTGGCGGTCCGGCTGACCTCGCCCGGCCCGGTGTTTTTCCGCCAGCAGCGCAGTGGGCTGAACGGCCGGCCATTCACCATGCTCAAGTTTCGCTCGATGGTGAGCGATGCCGAGCAGTTGAAACACGAATTGGCGGCGCTGAACGAAATGACCGGTCCGGTTTTCAAGGTGACCAACGACCCTCGAATCACCCCGTTCGGCCGGTTTCTGCGCCGGTACAGCATTGATGAACTGCCCCAGTTGATGAACGTCTGGCGCGGCGAGATGAGCCTCGTCGGTCCACGCCCGCTGCCGGTGGACGAAGTCAAACGGTTCGACGACCTGGCCCACCGGCGTCGTCTCAGCGTCAAGCCCGGCCTGACTTGCCTCTGGCAGATTAGCGGTCGAAACAACGTCTGCGATTTCAAGGAATGGGTCCGGCTTGACCTGGAGTACATCGATCACTGGTCGCTCTGGCTGGACCTGCAGATTCTGTGCCGCACGATCCCGGCGGTGTTCTCCGGGGCGGGCGCCAGATGAGCGGATTTCGGGCGGGCGCGTCCGTCTTAAGCCCGGTCTCCCAACATGACTCCAAGCCAACGCAAGCGGACCCGCGCCACCGCGCCGGTTTCCCTGGTCACCGGCGGCGCCGGTTTCCTCGGTTCGCACCTCATTGATCTGCTCTTGGCGCAGGGCCACCGGATCATCGCCCTCGACAACCTGGTGACCGGCTCGGTGGACAACCTCGCCCATCATGCCGGAAATCAGGCCTTCCGGTTCGTGAAGCAGGACATCACCGAGTTCATCTTCATCGAGGGCCGGGTGGATTATGTCTGGCATTTCGCTTCGCCCGCGAGCCCGGTGGACTATCTGCAACTGCCCATTCAGACCCTCAAGGTCGGTTCGCTGGGCACGCACAAGGCGCTCGGCCTGGCCCGGCAGAAGGGCGCGCGTTTTCTGCTGGCCTCCACCTCGGAAGTCTATGGCGATCCGCTGGTGCATCCGCAGCACGAGGATTACTGGGGCAATGTCAATCCCATTGGCCCCCGTGGGTGCTATGACGAGGCCAAGCGGTTCGCCGAGGCACTCACCATGGCTTACCACCACCAACACGGGATCGAAACCCGGATCGTCAGGATTTTCAACACGTACGGTCCGCGGATGCGCCTGAACGACGGACGCGTGGTGCCGTCCTTCATCGGTGCGGCCCTGCGCCACCGGCCGTTGACGGTCTATGGCGACGGCAGCCAGACCCGGAGCTTCTGTCATTGTTCGGACCTGGTGGACGGGGTGTTTCGACTCATGATGCGGGGGAAACATCTGCCGGTGAACATCGGCAATCCGACGGAGCTGTCGGTGCTCGAGTTCGCGCGGGCGATCATTCGGGCGACGGGTTCCCGCAGTCGGATCGTGTTTCGTCCGTTGCCGAAGGACGATCCCAGGCAGCGGCGGCCGGACATCACGCGGGCCCGCCGGCAGCTTGGCTGGGAGGCCAAGGTCGGCCTTGAGGAAGGACTGGCGGACACGATCGGGTGGTTTCGCTCGCGAAAAATTGTTTGACCGGCGCGCCGGGGCGGGGAGGCGGCCCGGGCGGGGGCTGCGAAGGCCGCGGGCAGCCGTGATGCTTCGCGATATCCGGCGGTCCTGGTCGCGCCGCGAGCGCAGAAATCCGATTCCAGTGACTTTTCTGTTTGACCCTGTTCCGCAATTTCAGTAACAGGAACGAACTTTCTCGATTTTGGCCCGGTTCTGGCTATATCGAAGGGAAGCGGACATTGCCTGAAACCGAAAAGAACACATGCTGGGTTCAAAGTCATATCTGTGCATTGATTTTGGCGCGGGCAGCTTGAAGCTGGCCGAGTTCGACGTCAATGAGGGTGGCACGTTGCGACTGCTGCGTTACGGCCTGAAGCCGTTGGGCCTGGCGGGGGCGCAGGATTCCGCCCGCGAGGGCGTGGTGCTGCGGGGCTTGCAGGAGTTGATGACCGGCAAATCGTTTGGAGCCAGGACCTGCAACGTGTGTGCGCCCGGTTTTCACGTTTTCTCCAAGTTCATCAAGCTTCCCCCGGTTGATTCGTCGAAGATCACCCAGATTATCCAGTACGAGGCGCAACAGAACGTCCCCTTCCCGCTGGAGGAGGTGGTTTGGGACTATCAAATCCTGGGCACCCTGCCGTCCGGCGAACTCGAAGTGCTGCTCGTCGCGATCAAGGCGGACATTGTCGAGGGGTTGTTCCGTGCCGCCGAGAGCGTGGGGGTGCGGCTCGACCTGGTAGATGCCTCGCCCGCCGCGTTGTGCAACGCGTTTCGCTACAATTACGGCGACCAGGAAGGCTGTTCCATGCTCCTGGACATCGGGGCGAAGACGAGCAACGTCCTGTTCTTCGACAAGGACAAGGTTTTCTCCCGGAGCATCAACATCGGGGCCAACTCCATCACGCAAGATTTCGCCGCCGAGGCCAAGATGCCGTTTGTCGAGGCCGAGAAGTTCAAGTTGAGCGACGGCTTCGTCAGCCTGGGCGGGGCGTATGAGGAACCCGACAACCCCAAGCAGGCGGCGATATCCAAGATCGCGCGGCAGGTGCTCACCCGGTTGCACATCCAGGTCAATCAGACCATCCAGTTCTTCCGCAGTCAGCAGGGTGGTTCGGCGCCGCAGCGACTGTTCCTGGCCGGGGGAGCTTCCATCATGCCGTACACGGCCCAGTTCTTCGCCGAGAAACTCAACATCCCGGTCGAGTACTTCAACCCCTTCCGCAACATCCAGATCGATGCCTCGATCAACCTTGAGGAGCTGGCGAAGGTGGCGCACGCCTTCGGCGAGGTGGTCGGCGTCGGACTCCGCACCCCCGCCCAATGCCCGGTCGAACTGAACCTGATGCCGAAGAGCATCCTGAAACGCCAGCAGTTCAACCAGAAAAAGCCCTATTTTATCGCCACGGTGGTCAGCCTGATCCTGGTCGTCTTTGCGATGGGCTGGTTCTTCGACAAGCTGCGGGCCGAGAAGCAGGCGACGATTGACGAACGCAAGCCCTCGCTGGACAATCTCAACGCGAAAGCCAAGGAATTGGACGACGCGATCAAGAAACGGAACGGCACCCAGAAGGTCGTGGATCAATGTACCGAATGGATCGCCTCGCGGTTCGAGTGGATGGACCTCGTCGCTGAACTTCGCCGCGTGTTGGAGCAGACCGAGGCGAACACCCGGCAGCCGGGCATTCGAACCGGCCTCTGGATCGAGCGCCTGGCGGCGGAGAATCCGGATGGGTCGGAGGCGGCCAAGGAAGAGGAGGGGGACAAGCCGCGGTCCATGATGATGGATATTCGGATGATGATGCGCTATGGGCTGGTTCCCAAGGGTTTCAAAATTACCCAAGACGCCGGCGGTGGCGATGCCACGGCTGCGGCTGCGGGCGGCGGAGATGCCGCCGCCGCTGGGGAGGCCGCCAAACCCAAATCACCGGTTTCCACCAACACGATCCAGGTGATCAACCTGACCTGCCGCGGCGTGAGCTGGCACAAAGTGGAAGCCTCGGCCGACGACAAACTGGCCTTCGAGTTGCTCAACCAGTTGAATGCGAGCGACTACTTCGCGCACGGCACGAACGGCACCGAACTGGCGGGCCAGATGGAGCAGGACGAACCCACGGGCACGTTCAAGTTCGATGTCAAATTGAAGCTCGCCAAGCCCATCAAGAACTAGCGCGATATGTCCTGGCTGAAAAAAAACCTTTATCTGGTGATTGGCGGAGTGGTGGCGTTGGGCCTGCTCGGCCTCGGCGGCTATTTCCTGTATGCCAAAATCGATCAGGAGAACCAGGTTACCGAGTCCCTGAAGAACCAGACCGAGCAGATGGAGACGGTGTCCAAGAAGGAACCGCAGCCGGGCAACGCGAAGGTCAACAACATCGAGATGGCAAAAAGTCAGGATCAGGAGCTGCAAACCTTCCTGGACAAGGCGCGGAAGACGTTCCTGTCGGTGCCGTCGCCCGCCAACCTCGACAGCGGCCAGTTCAAGATCCTCCTCGAAACCACCGTGGATCGGCTGCGCCGGGCCGCGGGCTCCGCCGGCGTCAAATTGCCGAACGACTACGTGTTCACGTTCGCCGCCGAGAAGCCGCTGATGACCGTGGAAGCCGGCAGCGTGCAGCCGCTGACCCAGTCGTTGCTGACCATTCAGGAGGTTTGCCAGGTCCTCTTCAGCGCCCGGGTTCTGGCTCTGGACGGCATCCGGCGGATTGCCATCACCGCCCAAGACACGCCCAGTCCCACGCCGGGTCAGTCGGACTACTGGAACCGAAAACCGGAAACCAACGACCTGGCGGTCATCACGCCTTACGAATTCACTTTCCATTGTTTCACCACGGAACTGGCTTCAGTGATGCACGGCCTGGCGACCAACCGTTATTGTTTCATTGTCCGCAACATGATGGTGGACACGGGCACGTCCACGGTGCTCGACACCAACGCCACCGCCACGGGCGAGGCCCCCGTCGTGCCCAGCGCGGCGATGCAGCAGTACCAGATGATGATGCGTTATGGCGGGCGGTACGGCCGCATGCCCCAGATGGCCATGCCCCCGCCGGAAGCCTTGACGCCCGGCGGCTCGGCGCCCATCAAGCGCAACGGCATGACCGTGGTGCTGAATGAGAAACCATTCCGTGTGGTTCTCCGCGTTGATGCCGTCCGAATGATCGAGGGCAGTGAAGGCAAGGCCGGAGCGAAGCCGGCCAAACCGGCCAGGCCGGCCCGCGCTGCCGCTGCGGCCGCGGCGGTCCCGGATCCCGCCGCCACCGTCGGCGGCACCAGCAAATAGCCCATGGAGTTCCTCAAAAAGCACTACGAAAAGGTCCTGCTGAGCGTCGTCCTGGTGGGCCTGGCGGTCGCGGCGGCCTTGCTGCCCATCAAGGTGGCCGCGGTTCGCGAAACGCTCGAACAGGCCACGCGCCGCTACGAGAGCCGGACGGTCAAGCCCTTGAAGCCGCTTGACCTCTCGACCAACGAAGCGCTGCTCAAGCGCCTGGTGACCGGCCACCCCCTGGCGCTCACCAGCGCGGGCCATTATGTCTTCAATCCCATCGAGTGGGTGCAGAAGCCCGGCGCGGACAAGATCCTGATTCCGCGCGAGGACACCGGCGTGAAATCGCTGACGATCACCAACATTGTGCCGCTGCACACGACGATCGAGTACCAGGGTGTCCGGGAGGGCGGCGCCAACCCGCGCTACAATTTCCTGATAAAACGCGAGGCCTCGACGAACAGCACCTACTGGCACCCCTACCAGCGCTTCGCCAGCGTTGGCGACAAGGAGGACGCGTTCACTTTAAAGGAGGTCAAGGGTTCGAAGGATGATCCGACCGAGCTCGTTCTGGAACTTGCCGATTCGAAGGCCGTGGTTTCCGTGGCCAAGGACCGGCCCCACGACGAGGTGTCCGGCTACGCCGCCGACCTGCGGTACGAGGTGGAGAACAAGCTGTTTCCCCGCCAGCGACAGGGCCAAAAGATTGTCTTTGGCGGGGTGACCTATAATATCGTTGCCATCGGCCAGAGCGACGTTACACTCGAAGACAGCCAGACGAGAAAGCGAACAACGATCCATTGGGCCGCCGGGCCGCAACCAGCCAAGTAGCGATTTTATGTCCTCCGTTTTCACCGAACCCAAGACGATGATTCGTTCCGTCCTCACCACTTTCAGCGTGGCGTTGCTGCTGGCTGTTGTCCCGGCCGTGGCCCGCGCGCAGGTCACCCCCGGCCAGACGGCGGAAGAGGAGAACGTCCGCCGCCAGGAACAGACGATCGTGCTTCGCCGCACGCTCAAGGACGCCCAATCCGACCAGAAGGCCGGCGATCTCGGCAGCGCCGCCAAGACCTATGAGCTGGCTTGGGGCCTGGTGGAGAGCATCGGGGACGCGGGCATCGAGAAGGAACGCCAGGAAACCGTGGCGGGCTTCACCCAGGTCTATCTGACGCTGGCGAAAAAGTCCTATGCGCGGCAGCAATACACCGAGGCGAAGAACCAGCTCACCCGGGTTTTGAAGGTGGATCCCAAGAACCCGGAGGGCCTGAAGGAAATGGCGCTGGTGGACAAGACGCTGAAGGAGTTGCAAGGACGAATGCCCAGCAAGGAAACGCTGGCCCAGTTGCCCGAGGTCGAGAAACAGCACGTCGCCACCGGCACCCTGGTTCAGGACGGCAAACTGCTCTACGAGATGGGCAAGCTGGACGAGGCCGAGGCCAAACTCAGGCAGGCCGCCAAGCAGGAGCCCAACAACCCGGCCGCCTTCTATTACTTGAAACTCATCGAGGAGGCCCGTTATTCGCGCGAGGCGCGCAAGCGGGAATACGCGGCCAAGGCCAAGTTGATCGAAGTCGAAAACGCCTGGAATCCGCCCCTGATGAAGTACGGCAATCTCACCAACATGGCCAATCCCATCGCCCGCACGAACTCGATCTATACGGGCGAAGGGCGGCACGACATCAACGAGAAACTCAATCACATCGTCCTGCAAGATGTCGAGTTCCCCGATATCGGCGTTCCGCTCAGCGAAGCCATCAAGTATCTCGACAAGGAAACCAAGCTGCGGGATCCCCAACGGCAGGGCCTCAATTTCATGATCGCTCCTTGGGTTGACATCCAAACCCAGACCCAGGGTGCCTTGACGATTGACCCGACCACGGGACAACCTTCAACCGCGCCGCCGGAGCCGCCCTTCGAACTGCGCGATGTGAAAATCCGCATTGAGCCGGCCCTGCGCAATGTGACGTTGAAACAGGTGCTCGATGCGATCGTGAAAGTTTCCGAGAAACCGATCAAATTCTCGATCGAGGATTATGCCATCATTTTCTCGCGCAAGCTGCCGGAGCAACAGCAGTTGTTTACGCGGACGTACAAGGTTAATCCCAACACCTTCCAGCAAGGTTTGGAGGGCGTCTCGGGTTTTGACTTTGAGGCAGCGGTCAACAACGTGGCGGGGGGCAACGGTACCTCCGGCGGTACCAGCGGCGGTGGCGGGTAC
>Ga0187885_10003307_pt1 | contig 14429 bp, 11 predicted proteins | sample June2016WEW_20_1_3_FD_132970 | JGI IMG/M metagenome (GOLD analysis project Ga0187885, IMG submission 132970) | Peatland microbial communities from SPRUCE experiment site at the Marcell Experimental Forest, Minnesota, USA - June2016WEW_20_100 | ecosystem: Environmental > Terrestrial > Soil >... | reverse complement strand
TTGTTGGTAACAATGTAGCCCTTGGGGTCGACGATCACGCCCGAGCCAAGAGAGCGCTCATGCATATCGGAGCCGCCCTGACCCCGGCCGCCTTGACCGCCCTGCCCCGGCTGTCCACCGAAGAAGCGGTTAAAGAAATCCTGGAAGGGATTGTCTTCATCGCCGCCGCCGCCCGCGCCCGGGCCTTCGTCTTGCGGATTCCCCGGCATCATGCGCTGGTGCGGGCTCTTGATGGTGGTCTCGGTACTGATATTGACCACGGACGGTTCGAGCTCGCGGGCGATGGTGGAAAACTGATTGGACATCTGAACGGGATTGGGAACCTTCAGCGGCGTAGCGTCGGCCGATGAGTTCTGCTGATTGCCCTTGACGGCCCCAGAAACGACCGTGCCAATCAGGATGCCTAGCGTAAGCGTCGCCAGGATAACCAATGTTGAGGCAAGGCGATTGGCCTTAAACCTTTGCCCAAAACCTGATGCTTGCGAATCCATTCCCTGTCCTCCAGCTAACGAGCCAAATGGAAATTATACAGTCGCCGCGACTTGACTGCGGTTGTGAGGGGAATCACTCGGGGTTCTCAGGCCATTAGACGGCGATTGAACACGATTGGTCACCAACATGCCACAGCTGAACCTGCGCCGCTCAGAACTATCGTTGGGCAGCTTACCTACCGGCTTCATAGACTGTTTTTCCTCCCACAACCGTACGCAAGACTTGCGTCTTCAAGATCTCGGGCGGATCAACTTTAGTCGGGTCGCGATCCAGAACAACAAAGTCAGCCAACATGCCAGGCGCGAGAGTTCCCTTCTCTTTCTCTGCAAACTGAGCGTAGGCTGCGCCGGTGGTGTAGGCGGCGAGTGCCTGCTCGATTGTTACCTTCTGCTCCGGAAAATACTCCTTCGTGCCGGCTTCATTCTTGCGCGTCACGGCAGCATAGACTCCGCGAAAGGGGTTGATCGGCTCGACCGGATAATCTGTTCCGAAAGCCAGTCGCACGCCGTTGTCGAGGAATTCCTTCCAGGGATACGAAGTCTTCGCCCGTTGCGGCCCAATGCGTTCCACCGCCCAATGCATGTCGGTTAGCAAATGACTGGGCTGGACGGAAGCGATGACGCCGAGTTTGCGGAACTGAGCGAACTGATCGGGCGCGATGACTTGGTCGTGCTCGATGCGAAAGCGGAAGTCGCGTGAGCGATTATTCTCGCGGGCGTCGCGTTCGGCCTCGGCAAAGGCGTCCAGCGCCATCTGCGCGGCGCGATCGCCGATAGCGTGAAATCCCAACTGGAATCCGGCAGCGGAGCGCTCGACCGCCATGCGATTCAGCGTGGCCTGATCGTACTGCGGTAAACCGGAATTGCCGGGATCGTCGGAATACGGGGCCAGCAGCGCAGCAGTGCGTGAGCCCAGCGAGCCGTCCATAAAGCCCTTGAGCATCGCCGTGTGCAGCATGGGATCGTCGGGGGGATGTTGCGCGCGGTGCTTTTGCAGCAGGTCGAGCGAATCGTTGAACGCAATCCATTCGCTGATGCGAAGCGTCAGCTTCCCTTCCCGCTCCAAATCTTCGTAGACAAGGAAATCTTCCCAATCCGAATAATCCTGGACGGAGGTCACGCCCCGGCGAGCGCCCTCGGCGAGCGCCAACTCGATTCCGCGGCGACGCAGCGACAGCGAGGGACGAGGAGCTTTGGCAATCAACATCGCGCGCGCCGTTTCGCGGACGATGCCGGTAGCATCGCCGTTGCTCTCACGATCAATTTTGCCGCCGGGAGGATCGGGGATTTTCGCAAACATTCCCGCAGCCTTGAGGGCGGCGGTGTTGGCGACGGCAATGTGGCCATCAACCCGGGAAAACACGGCCGGATGGTCGCCGGTGACAACGTCGATGTCCTGCCGCGTCGGCAGTTTTTCGCCGGCCCAAAGCGTATGGTCCCAGCCGCCGCCAACGATCCAGTCAGCGGACGTCATCGTTTTGGCAGGTTCGGCGATGCGCTGCTGCATCTCGGCGAGAGACTTCACGCCGATGAGATCGACCTGCAACATCTCCCGGCCGCCGTAGGCCAGATGCACGTGCGCATCGTTGAAGCCGGGCATGACGAACTGCCCGCCGAGATCGACTACCTGCGTGTGTTCGCCCTTCAGCTTGCGAATGTCGTCATTCGAGCCGACCGAGATGATGCGACCCTCGCGAATCGCCATGGCTTGGGCTTGGGCTTGGGCTTGGGCAGGATTTGACTGTGAGTAGATGTCGCCGTTGAGGAAGATGATGTCGGGCGGCATTCCTGTCTCGGAATTGACCGTTACCGGTTTGCCTGACGTGACCAGGGACAAGATCATCGCTGCTGTTAACAGACTCCTCATGACGTTGGTTGCGGGTTCAAACAGTAAAGCCTGTTCTCCGTTAAGACCCAGCCGCGGAGCGGCGGCAGGGTTTTCGCGCACGCTCTCCTCTGCTGCCGCTGACAACCGACAACTGCCCCACCCCCTCCCTCACCTGGTTTTCAGCATCAAGGCGCGTAATGAGTAAAGACAAGGTCGCTCGCTTTCGCCTTCTCGTGGCAGGGGAAACAGGTTTTCATAAACGCCGCGTCGCCAGGTTTGCCGTCGGCGAAGTGACCGAACCCCTAGCCGCCGGTTGCGGCATATTTTTTTGAGTCCTTGACCATAAATTGAATGTTTGTGGGAGGCCCGGGAACAAAAGATTGGGCTTGGCCAAAGACTTTGTTGTTTTCCGCTGATGGGACGTTACGGTAATGCAACGCAACAATGATTGTGCCGTCCGGGTACGGAAGCTTCCCTTCCCGGAAGGCCTTGAACGCTACATCGTTGCCTAGGACGGCACCTAAACTGTTGAGGTTGCCTGCTTCATGGGCTGAGGAGATCCACTTCCAGTCGCGGTAGCCCTGAGGGATTTCACTAAGGAAGATCGGCGAGGGTTGCCCATCCGCGCGTCCTGATGCAGGGGCAATGAGGGCAGCAAGGCCGGCTATTGTTGCAACGGCAACCAGGAAAAATGTGAAGTGTTTCATAAAGACTCCTCCATTCGGCACGCATTTTACCTCGAAATCCAATATGTGTGGCAGGAATGACTGGGGAATTGTTGGTTGTTGGCGGGTTGATGGTTAGTCGGCGACTCCGCTGAGCGCCAGCGTGAGCAGCAGAATGCGCTTTAGCCCCAGATCGCGGCCGGTGGGATCGTACCACTCGTGAATGGTGTGGGCTCCGCCGCCGCTGCCGCCAGCTCCAATGGCGACGGCTTCTCTTCCCAACGAAAGCGGGATGTTGGCATCGGTGGAAGCGCGCTGAATCCGGGCAGTGTTGCCGAGTTGAGCGTCCACCGCGCGAATCACTTTCAGCAGTTGTGACTCGGTTGGCAGGTCCGCTGCCGGTCGATTGCCGATAACGCGGACCTCCGCCGTCAGCAGTTCCTGCTTCTTGCGAGCGGTAACGTCGGGAATGACGTGGTCGACGGCTTCGTGCAGGGCGCGCTCCAGCCGGTCAAGCTCCTCCACTGACGCCGAACGCGTGTCCACGCGCATGGTTGCCGACTCCGGGATGGAGTTCACCGAAGTTCCACCGTCGATGATCCCGATATTGTAGGTGGTCTTGGGCGAGACCGGAACCGGCGTGCGACTGAAGCGGTCAATGACGCGAGCCAGAGCGACAATCGGGTTGGCTACGCCAAAGTCGCTCCAGGAGTGACCACCTAGTCCGCGGACAGTGACCTCATAGCGGCGGCTGCCCAGCCCCTCGGCAATGATGGTATCGGTACCCGCGCCGTCCAGCACCAGCAGAGATGCGATCGTCGCCGACCATCTCGGCTGCTGGTAGATATGTCTGATTCCGCGCAGGTCGCCCTCACCTTCCTCGCCGACGTCGCCAATGAACAGGATGGGCGCGACGTTCGCAATTTCCGCGGCTTGCAGCGCACCGGCTATGGCCAGCAAAGCGACCACACCCGATGAGTTGTCGGAGATGCCGGGACCGTAAAGCTTGTCTCCGTCGCGGCGCACCTCGATGGGCGTGCCCACGGGAAAAACCGTATCGATGTGAGCGCTAAGGGCGATGAACGGAGCGCCAGGATCGCTGCCGGGACGGATACCCAGGACGTTACCCAATTCGTCACGGTGGACATCCGCCAACCGCAGTTCGGCGAAACGCTCAGCCAGCCATTGGCCGCGCGCGGCTTCGCCCCACGGAGGCGCGGGAATCGAAGTTACTTTGAGCTGCAACTCTTCGAGCTCACGAGCATGCCCGCGAAACCAGGCAAAGGCCTCATGCACGCGGCGAAGCTCGGCTATCCGCGCAACCTGTTGCTGCGCCGAGCGCGAACCTCGCGATTCGCTTGGCGAGAATGCCTCTCCGAAAGAAACACGCACTGGAGGAGGGGGGCCCATGAGGATGTTCCATGGTAATACGGCGGGAGGGTGGAGAGAAGAGCGGGGGCAAAACGGATTTCAGAGGACAAGCACAAAATCGCCAAGTGACTTGAGCGCACGATCGAAAGTTACGAGTTTGAGGCCTGCAACTGAGGCGAATGCAGCGAGGTATGCGTCGGCCCAGACTTTGGGCGATCGACTAAGCAGTCGCGAGCGGGACCGGAACTCTCTTTCCAAACCCTCCGGCTCCGGCAGGAACGCGATGCGGCTATCATCACAGCCTTGATCCCATGCCTTCCAGGCGTCTGCCATAGTCCTCGTGTCCGATCCCATGATCTTCTCGGTCGTTAGAAGTCTCAGGACCGCCAGTTGAGTAAAGCGGCAGAAGAGGAATTGCTCGTCGTTGGCTTGGTCGAACCAGAGCCGGGCTCTCTCAGAATGCATGTGCCGGCCCCACAAGAGTGCCAGCCAGACGTTGGCATCAAGGAAATTCAATGTGTTCATAGATCTGTTCGTTAGTCACATTTACTTTCGGACCTTCTGAGACGATGATCGGGAACTTGACTCGCCTGGCCCGTGGCCGATGGGCCTGTAACAAGACACTCTTAACGCCTGCTAAGACGAGTTCGCGGACAGATTCTCCGCGCGCGGCAGCTTGTTCCTTGAGCTTGCGGTACAGGGGCGCGGGGATGTCAATCGTGGTGCGAACGGATTCCTGCTTCATGCTACGATTATTTCACAGGTTGCCATAAATATGGCGTGAGTATTTTGGTGCGGAAAACCCGAACGCCCAACTCGAAAACTGTTGCGGCAATGAAATCGGCCCGCCGTGGGGAATTAGTGACGGTTGGCAGTTCCGCGAAGCTGCTGGCAAGTCTGAAGAAGGACAGCCAGGCAGGCTACAGGCATCGCGCAATGATGCCGCTTGCAGCCTACGAGGCCATCTCCGACTGCACTCCATTCCCGGCGTGAACGCATTCCATGATCTCGGCGTCGGTGAGCGTCCGGTCGGATTCCTTGGCGCGCTGGTAGATGCGATCGACCAACTCGTCGGTTGCGGTAATCTTGTGGCGCTCCAGCCAGAACTGCACGTTGGACTTGCCGCTCATCGGCCCAACTTCGATGATCTGCTCCATGCCGAAGAAGTGCGAAGGCACGCCAGAGTAAATGCTGTTAGCCAACATCACGTCGTTTTTGCGATAAGCCTTGATCACGGCCGCAGCGTGCACGCCGGTGCCGGTGCGGAAGGCATCGTCGCCGACCACCGGATAATTCTTCGGAATCGGAACGCCCGTGGCTTTTGAGACCGCGTCGCAATATTCCTTCAGCTTGGTCAGGTCCTGGCTCTTCCACGGCTCGATGCCCAGGAGCTTCAGATTTACCAGCATCTGGTCCATCTGAGTGTTGCCGACGCGCTCGCCAATGCCGCAGGCGGTCGCGTGGACCACTTCGGCGCCTGCAACCAGCGCAGCAATCGAGTTCGCGACTGCCAGGCCGCGATCGCAGTGGCCGTGCCACTCCACGCGAATGTTCTCGCCCGACGGCTTCACCACCTCTTCAATGACGAAATGCATGAGCGCGACCACGCCCATCGGCGTGGCATGACCGCAGGTATCGCAAATCACGATGGCCTTCGCGCCGTAACGGATGGCGGTGCTGTAGAGGCGCTTGATGGTTTCAGGATCGCAGCGGGAGGTATCCTCGGTCACATACATGACGTCAAGGCCGAGTGAGACGGCATACTTGACGGCATTTTCCGTGGTGCGGAGCAGAAAATCATCGGTCCAGTCTTCGGTGTAGCGGCGGATGGGGCTCGAGCCGATGAACGTAGCCACTTCAATGGGAACGCCGGTGCGCTCTACTATTTCTGCGACGGGGCGAATGTCGTTCTGATGAGTGCGGGCCGCGCAATTGGGCTTGATCTTCATCCGGCTGCGGCCAATCTCCCGGGCAAGCGCTTCGCAGTGAGCCTGCGCGCGCGGGCCAGCGCCAGGCAGACCGATGTCGAGCATGTTGATGCCGACACCCTCCATGAGGTGAAGGATCTCGATCTTCTCTTCGATGGAGGGATCGCGCACCGAGGGCGACTGCAGGCCGTCGCGCAGCGATTCGTCGTTCAGCAAGACCCTGCCAGCCGGGATCATCGACCTGGCGTAGATTGTGTTCCAGTCGTAAATCAGTTCAGAAATATTGGCAGTCACTTAATTGGCACCCCGTCAACCGACGCCCCACAGCGCCGGAGTATCGCAAACGGCCCGTACAAGGAAGACTTGCAAAACGGTGGAAGGGCACGGCTTCAGCCGTGACGATAGCAGGCAAGACATAGGCGGCTTTAGCCGCGGCCCACCGTGGCTAAAGCCAATTTCTACTATCGTTCAGTTTCGCCGGGCTAAAGCCCGGCGCTTCCACCCAGCCCCACCTTGAATTATCGCCGAAACCAGCCCTATTGCTTGTCTTTTTCTTCCTGGCCGGGTTTCGATGTCAGGGTCAACCCGAACAACGACTGGCGTCCCAGACCGGCGACATTGCGCCCTCGCGGCTCTTCGTCGCTGGGCAGATACAGCGTCCGGCAATGCTCGCAGCGATAGATTTCCGCCTTGTCGCCAAAGGCCTGCCGAACGTCACCACACTTTTGCTCCAGAACGTCGACCCAGTAGGACCAGCGCTTCAGGTGCCCGCCGCACAGCTTGCCCTTCGCGTCTAACTCGTTGCAGGCACGCTGAAACGCCTTCTTGTACTTCACTTTATGTTTGGGAAGCTGCGGAGCTTCGCTCTGAGTAGCCTCGGGCATGTTGGCAGTATCCCTTGTTGTCTGGAATATCGCAATATCGAAGCAGAGGTCCGGAACCAGAGTTGTACGCTTCGCAAAGGAAGCTCGCTCGGGATGACAGGTCAGATTCTGGTCGAGCGCTTGAAGAGTCCGGCGGATCGCAGAGCGCCTTTCAACTTCTTCGCCCAGCCCCTGGCGAACAGCAGATCGATAAATCCGTTCATCTGCTCTTGATATTGCTTGCCATAGCCGAACCACCATACTTTGCGAATCCTGGGAATCAGATCGACATCCACGTATTTCACTTGCACCATCTCCTGCAGTCCCATCTCGCCGTGGGTGCGGCCGATGCCGCTCTGTTTGAAGCCGCCGTGCGGCGCCTCGGCAATGCCGAAGCAGGAGATCATGTCGTTGAGCATGACGGTCCCGGCCTTGATTCTCGCGGCCATCGCCTCGCCCCGTCGACGGCTTCCAGTCCAGACGCTGGCGGCGAGACCGAACTCGCTGTCATTGGCCAGGCGAATCGCTTCTTCGTCGCTATCGAATGGAGCGACCGCCAGAACCGGGCCGAATGTTTCCTCCTGCATCAGGCGCATGTCATTGGTCACATCGGCCAGCAAGGTGGGAGCGTAAAAGTTCGGACCGAGTTGGGTGAGTCGTCTGCCGCCGGCCAGCAAGCGTGCCCCGCGTTGCACGGCGTCGTTCACCTGCGCTTCGACGGTCTTTAGCTGGCGCTCGCGAATCATAGGTCCGATTTCGGCCTCGGAATCGATGCCGTTGCCTACGCGCAGTTTCGTGATCTTTTCGCGACACTTGGCAAGGAACGGCTCGTAGAGGCTGCGATGGACGTAGCAACGTTCCAACGAGAGGCAGGTCTGACCAGCATTCATGAAGGCTGCCCAAAGAGCGCCACTGGTGGCAACTTCCAGATCGGCATCGTCGAGCACGACCATGGGATCTTTGCCGCCCAGTTCCAGCACGACCGGCAGGAGGCGACGAGCGGCCGCTTCGCCTACGCGCTTTCCGGTTGCGACGCTTCCGGTGAACATCAGCTTGTCGACCGGCGATTCTACGAGCGCCGCTCCGGCTGGCCCCTCGCCGACGACCACCTGCATGAGGTCGGGATGCAAGCCGGCAGCTAACAGCAGCCGCTGCAATTCCAGCGCGACCAGCGGTGTGAGTTCCGATGGCTTCAGCACAACCGCGTTGCCCGTGACCAGAGCGCCCAGCGTCTCGATGGCAGGGATGGAGAACGGATAGTTCCACGGCGAGACGATGCCGATAACGCCGTACGGTTCGCGCACCAGCTTGCCGCGCTTGGTCTTCATGAAGAGATTGCCGTGAGGCAGAGGCTGGTCGCGAAGGAAGCGGTGCGCATTGCGAATGCAGAACTGCGCGGCATCGAGGACGACGAGGACTTCGGTGGCGAGCGCTTCAGCGGTGGGCTTGCCAGCCTCGCGGCAAATTAATTGCGCGACGTCGTTGCGGCGCTCATTCAGAAGCTCCTGGAATCGCCGCAGGACAGCAACGCGCGCGCGCACGGGAGTCGCCTGCCACTGCGGCTGAGTCGCCTTAGCGCGCAGCACAGCACTGCGAACTTCGTCCGGAGTTGCGCAGGGCAGCTCGGCCAGAACTTCGCCGGTTGCGGGATTGCTGCTGACGAGGGTTGCACTGCCGACAATTTTCGCTTCGCTTGCCATGATGGTAGAACTGGCCTTCAGGCCAGCGTCCAGTCGTTCTATTTAACTTCCCAAGCCGGCTTCAGCCGGCGGGCCTCCTGCCTGGAAGGCTTCGAAAAGCAGATCCCTCGTCGGCCTAAAGGCCTCCTCGTGATGACAATCAAGTATAAAGGGCGTCAGAGCAGACCCGAAGGTCCGCATTACCTAGTATTCGACGCTGACCAGATACAGGCCGCAAGCGGCTGCCGTGGGTCCGGCCGCACTACGATTGCGGGCTTCCAGAATGGTTGGCACGTCGCTAATCTTCAGCGAACCTTTGCCGACGAGGAGGAATGTTCCTACCAGATTCCGCACCATGTGGTGCAGAAATCCGTCTCCCCGCACAGTGTAGACCAATTCCTCCCGGGTGCGAGCCCATAGCGACGAGTGAATGGTGCGGACATTGGTCACGATCCCAGAAGAGGAAGGCCCACCATGTTCTCCCTCTCCCGCTAGCCCGCCCTGGTCAGTCCAGAACCGGGCACCCGAAATCGAAGCGGGAGTCGCTTCCGCAATCCGCGCGCTGCGGTCGGGATCGGACGCAGCGAACGAAGTGAAATCGTGCTTGCCAACAACCTGATCGGACGAGCGCATCAGAGCTTCTTCATCGATGGGATAGGGATCGTGATAGACATATCGCGCCAGAAACGGCGGACAAATATCTGAGCGATAGATGCGATAGCGATAGATCTTGGCTTTGGCGGAGTGGCGCGCGTGAAAGTCGTCCGATACTACTTCCACCGAATTCACCCGCACCGATGCGGGCAGCATGTCATTTAACGCAATCACCAGATTGCGCTCCGGGATCGGACTCTCCAGTTGCACGGATGCCACCTGGGCCAGCGCGTGGACTCCAGCGTCCGTACGTCCCGATCCTTGCGGCAGGACATCTTCGCCAGTCAACCGCTTGAGGCACTCGGCGAGCGTGCCTTGCACGGTTGGCAATCCCGGCTGCACCTGCCATCCGTGAAATTCGGAACCGTCATACGCCAGCGTGATTTTCAGATTGCGGCCCACAGGCTCCTCACTATAACGATTCCATGTTCAAGCTTTTCGATCTGTTAAGCAGTGTAAAGGTGTGTAAAGCATCCACTTGCCGCGCTTGTACGTCAGCTATACTAATTTCCTGCAACGTGAGGTTGAGATCAATTTCCATCCCCCTGCGACGTCAGCTTGAGACCGAATCGCCGCCAACTGTCCCGCCATCTACGTCAGGCGAGAGGAAATTGCCGCAAGGGCAGGCAAAACTCTTGGCGTTCTTCTAGGAGAAGCAAAGAATGTCAGTTTCCAATCCGACTTCGAATCGTGCGTTCGCGCCAGCGGGTTTACTTCCGCTGCTGTTGATCGGGGTGTTCGCCATCTCGAGTTTCGCCCAGGATGCAGCGCCGCAACAGAATACCGCGCCGGCGCAGCAGAGCGCGCCTGACTCAAGTGCAGCGCCGCAACCGGCCACGGCGCAGTCGACTACAGCAACCCAGCAAAGCGCCGCGCAGAAGTCGCAGCTGACGCCGCTGCCGCAGGCGCCGCAACCGCAGCGCAATGCCCATCCCTATTCGGAGCAGGACTACACCCGGGGACGCTGGCAGTGGCCGAATCCGTTCATCATCTACGCCCCGCGCACGGTCGGGCCGCTGCGCGTGCAAAATTCGACGCGGGTGGACCAGATCCTCCGCGACGGCAAGATGTATTTGTCGATCGATGACGCGGTGACGCTGGCGCTGGAAAACAATCTCGACATCGGCATTCAGCGCTACAACCTGTCGATTGCCGACACCGACATCCTGCGCACCTCGTCGGGCGCAGTGGCGCTGGGCGTGAACGCCGGCCTGCTGCAGGGAACGCCCGGCGGGCAAACGGGCACGACGGCGGCTGGTGGCACGGGAACATCGACCACCGGCGCAACCGGCGGCGGTGTGGGTGGCACGACGATCGGAGTGGGCGGAGCCGGCGCGGGCGCGGCCGGTTTGGTCACCTCGACCCAGGGCGAAGGACCGCCGCTCGACAGCTACGATCCGGTCATCACCGGAACGGTCTCGCTGGCCCACTCGGTCACGCCGGAATCCAACACGGTCATCTCCGGTACCAACGAGTTGTACGAGAACACCACGACGGCAAACTTCAACTACACCCAGGGATTTCCTACGGGCACGCTGCTGACCGTTGGCTTCGACAACACGCGACTCTGGCAGAACTCTATCTACAACACCATCAATCCCACCCTGACTCCGAGCTTTAACTTTCAGGTGCGGCAGCATCTGCTACAGGGTTTCGGCTACGATCCAAACCTGCGCTACCTGCGGATCGCCCGCAATAACAAGCTGATTACGGAAATCACCTTTCGCGACCAGCTGATCACCACGGTGTCGCAGATCGAGAACATTTACTGGGACCTGGTCAACGCCTACGAGAACGTCGAGGTGCAGCAGCGCGCGCTCGATCTGGCGGAGAAGACGCTCTCCGACAACCAAAAGCAAGTTGCGCAGGGGACTCTGGCGCCGCTTACCGTAGTGCAGTCGCAGAGCGCGGTCGCCACGGCCAAGCAAAACCTGATTGCGGCTGAGGTGGCCCTTCAGCTGGAACAGCTGTTGATGAAGAATGCAGTCACGCGCAATATGGCTGATCCCATCCTCGCAGTCGCGCCCGTGATTCCCACCGACACCCTCAACACCACGTCGGAATATGAAGTGGGGACGGTGGACGAGCTGATCACGCAGGCCATGAAAGAACGGCCAGAGATCGCGACCGCCCGTCTGACGCTGACCAACAACATCATCACCAAGAAATCGCTTCGCAATGAATTGTTGCCGACGCTGGATCTGTACGCCTTCTACGGCGCCACGGCGCTGGCGGGGCCTGGGAATAATTTATGCAACGACCCGACTCGCTGTGCCGTGCCCGGATTCCCTACCAGCTACGCCGGCGCCTTCGGCAACCTTTTCAACGGTAGCGCTCCGGATAAAGGCGTCGGCGTGAATCTCACCATCCCTCTGCGCAACCGCCAAGTGCAGGCCGACCAGGTGCGCAACGATCTGGAATATCGCCAGGCGCAATTGGCCCTGCTGCAAACCGAGAACACTATTCAGTTGCAGGTACGGCAGGCGCAGTTTGCCTTGACGCAAAATTGGGTGGCGCTGCAAGCGGCGATTTCGGCCCGCGATTACGCCGCCGAAGCCCTGGACGCGGAGCAGAAGAAACTGGTGATGGGAGCCTCCACCGGCACACTGGTCCTGCAGGCCTCCAGTAACCTGACGCAAGCCGAGTCGAATGTGCTTGCCGCCGCCACCAACTACGAAAAGTCCAAAGTGCAGCTTGATCTCTCTACCGCGGAAACGCTCAGCAAGCTGGGCATCGATGTCCTCGACGCGGAAGCCAGTCAGGTGAAACATCAGCCCAAGGTGCAAGGCGTGGTTCCGGCGGACGCGCCCAACGAATTGACGACGCCTCACCTGGTGCCGCTGGGTCCAGGAGGGGCTGGAAGCGGGCCAACCATGGCGCCACAACCGCCGCCGCAACCACAGCAACCGGCATCACCACCCCAGCGATGAAGCTGGCGGACGGCGGATGAACATCGCGAAATCAAAGAACGCGGCTTGCAGAAAAGTGGCAGCTGCGTTGATGACGTGGCGCGACGCTTTTTGGAAGCTGCGCTCCGGATTACAATCTGTGGCGCGGGTGCAATTTGTTCAAATATACTGTCTGGTATCGGACGTCAAGATTCGCATACTGGTCGCGGCCTGGTCTAGTTCGCCAGCCGTAGACCAAGTCGTGAGAGCTGCATAGGAAAAGGCTTCTACTTCTCGTAAATCGTCTCCAGTGCACCTCATCACGTTGCGAAAGAGAGCCACTCGCGAGAGGCTGATGATGGCAACGGAACGGTCGAGGCGCCAACCCTTCGGCTATGTTCTCGTCATCACGAACCATGCAGGCGATGCCAGGCTCATCCGGGAGTCCTTACTGGTTATGGGACCGGAGCCGTTGCCAGTGGAGTGGGTCAGCTCTCTGTCCGAAGGCCTGGACCGGCTGAAATGCCTGTCGATTGATGCTGTCATTCTCGACCTCTCCCTGCCCGACAGTCACGGGATCGAGACCTTCGACAAAGTGTCGATCTGCGCCCCGGGAGTCCCCATCCTGGTCTTAAGCGACTCGGCCGCGGAAGATGTCGCCAAAGAAGCCGTGCGCCGCGGTGCTCAGGATTACCTTCCCAAAGATCGTCTGGATGCCTACTCTCTTCCCCGCGCCCTGCAGACCGTGATGGCCTTAAAGGTTGCGGCCGAGATGCTAGTCGGCGACCGGGAACGAGCCGAGGCAACGCTCAACTCAATTGGCGATGCCATACTCAGTACGGACAACCAGGGAAAGATCACCTATCTGAATGCCGTGGCCGAAAGAATGATGGGTTGGACACTTGGCGAGGCGCACGGACGGCGCTTGAGCGAGGTTTTCCATATCGTCGACCGGGAAACTCGCGAGTCAGCCGCTAATCCGCTGGAGTTCGCTATTGAACAAGACCAGATGATGGGCCTTGCGGCAGACTGCCTGCTCATCGGGCGCGACGGATCTGAACTGGCCATCGAGGATTCCGCCGCGCCTATTCGCGATCACGAAGGCCGGGTTGTGGGAGCCGTGCTGGTTTTTCGGGACGTGGGTAGGGCGCATGCCCTGGCTCATAGAATGTTTCACCTGGCGCTGCACGACTCGCTTACCGAATTGCCGAACCGCGTCCTGTTGAATGATCGGCTCAAGCAGGCGGTCAGAATGGACGAACGTCATCACAAGAAGCTCGCAGTGCTATTTGTTGACCTGGACCACTTCAAACCTATCAATGACTCGCTGGGCCATGCGACTGGAGATGCACTGCTCAAGTCAGTGGCAAAGCGCCTGCGCGAGGCTCTGCGCGAGGTGGATACCGTCAGCCGCCACGGAGGAGATGAATTTGTGATTTTGCTTCCGGAGATCGAGGAGGCCAGCGACGCCGCCCTGGTGGCGGAAAAGGTCCTCGCCAGACTGGCAACGCCTCACCTGATCGGGGGTCGCTCTCTGCACGTTACCGCCAGCATCGGAATCAGCATCTACCCCGATCACGGTCGAATGGCGGAGATTCTCGTCAACCGCGCGGACCTCGCCATGTATGAGGCCAAGAAAAGCGGCGGGCGCTCCTATCGCTTCTTCAAATAAATACGATTGTTTTTTCATGGGCAGTCAAAGTGACCCTTTGCTCCGTGAGGCTTCCTCCTTGCCGCTCACTCCTGCATCTACTAGCATGGAAGAGTTCGTCCTACTGTGGGGTAGCTCATGGCCAATAACCGCAAGTCCAACGGGAAAGCTGTATCAGAATCGCCGGTCACCGATCTGTTCGAGGCTGGCCGTCATCCTTCCGAGTCCGAGAAGCAATGGGCTGAGAAGACGCTTGCGCCTACGCTGGAGAAAAACCCTGAGCGGCCCATCGGCGCGCCCACAGGCGTCAACATTGACGAGCATGGCGACGCGCGCTTCACCACGATTTCCGGCCTGCCCATCCGCCGCCTTTACACGCAAGCCGATCTTCCCGAAGACTGGAGCTACGAC
>Ga0187885_10003306_pt1 | contig 14432 bp, 14 predicted proteins | sample June2016WEW_20_1_3_FD_132970 | JGI IMG/M metagenome (GOLD analysis project Ga0187885, IMG submission 132970) | Peatland microbial communities from SPRUCE experiment site at the Marcell Experimental Forest, Minnesota, USA - June2016WEW_20_100 | ecosystem: Environmental > Terrestrial > Soil >... | reverse complement strand
CTATCGCGCAGATCGAACTTGGCAATCGGTCCGTCTCAGGTTTGGAGTTGGCGAAGCTCTCGTACCTATATGCACGGGATATTCGAGAGTTTCTCGCCCCGAGCTTCAGCGCAGACGGGCTGACTGCCGTGTTGCTCCGCGCCGAAGACGGCGCGGGCGATGGCGTCAAAGCCGCACTTCGCGATTGCATCGCCCTAGGACATCAACTCCGGGATCTTGAGATGTTGCTCGGGATCAGCCGGAGTACTGGGAGTGTGGCGGCCTATCCCTCCGTCCCTCTTGGATCGAAGTGGGATGCGATTCAGAGTGGCACTCAAACCGCCTTGGAGGAGCGAAGAAGGCTTGGGCTGGGTTCAGGCCCCCTCGGAGATTTGCCAGCCTTGTTGGAAGCACAAGGTATTCGCACCGGGCTAATCGCTATGCCGTCGGGGGTTTCTGGGCTCATGCTCAGCGATCCAACTGTTGGGTTGTTTGTCGTAGTGAATCGCGACCATCCGGCCGTAAGACAGAGGTTTTCATGGTGCCACGAGTACGCACATCTCTTGCTGGATCGGGCTCAGATGGGACACGTGAGCCGAGAATCAGAGCGGAGCGATTTGTTTGAAGTGCGTGCCAACGTCTTCGCAGCAAATTTCCTCATGCCGGAGGATGGCGTCCGCCAGTTCGTGGCGACGCTCGGAAAAGGCAGCGCAAGTCGCCTTCATGCTGATGTTTTCGACGAAAGCGGAGTTGTCCCCATCGACAGCCGCACCGCGGGTGGAAGTCAGGATTTGCAGATTTACGACGTGGTCAAGCTTTCGCATCACTTTGGCGTGAGCGTACTCTCGGCTCTCTACCGGCTAATGAACCTCCGGTTGATCACGGACAAGCAATTCGGAGAAATGAAGCAGATGGATGGTGACGGAATGACCAAGCAATTGGCCGACCTGTTAGGTCTATCCGAGGTCTCGGAAGACGAAAACATCAGCGCATTCTATCGGCGATACCTTGTTCTGGCCCTGGAAGCGTACCGGCGGGAGAAGATCAGCCGACGGAAGTTGATTGAGATCGCGAGCAAACTAGGGGTGGGGGCGACCGAAATCGAGCAGGTTGTTCAGAGTCTCGGATTGGTTCATGATGAACCTGCAGAGGTGCTCGTTCCCTCAGTTTAGCCGTGAATCCAACTGGCGCTACTTCGATCGTCATCACCGACACCAGTATCCTCATCAACCTGAGTCATACTGGCCACCTCGCCTTGCTGGGCAAGGTGGTCGGATTACGTTTCGTGGTGCCAGATGAGGTTGTTGCCGAAGTCACGGAACCGTAGCCCAACATGGCCCAGTGTCCGCGATAGGCCAAAACCCTCAACCACGTTTTCTGCAGAGGCGATGGGCTGCCTATCGTGTAACGGACAACGGCCGGGTCCGACCACATCGCGACACAATCTGCGAGATCATCGGGCTGGTGAGGGCGGAGCCGAAGGCGCTCGGTCTCGATGACGGGAGCGATGGTGCTGCTTAGTAGTAACGCATTCGTGTTCATTGAAGAAATGCTACTCCGAGTGATTTGAATTCTGCTACCCCGGCACCAGATTATGAGAAAACTCTCACGAACCTGAAGGTTTGGCAAGACCAGGATACGCAGCAGCGCTGGCGAAGAACGCAACGTACTGGATCAGTGCCAGGACAACCCCGATTTGCGGAGCCGGAACAGCCCATCCGGGAGCTTCCGAAAGCATCATAAACGAGGTGTTTCGCGCAGCAGATCGAAAAATCTCATTCTAAGTCAGAGGCTTATCCCTGAATCCCACCACCCCCCGGAAATGTGGTTTTCAGCCGGGAAGCGGATCACCCAAAAAAAAGTCAGCTCGGCACCGATGAGTTTGGGCCAGCCCGGCGGTTGTACGTAATAGAGGGACAACAAAGCCCTCCTAAACCAACGAAGGAGAAACGTTATGAATATCCAGAACAAGACAGTTTTGATCACCGGCGCCAACCGCGGTATCGGCCGAGCGCTCGTCCAAGAGGCGCTGAGACGTGGAGCGAAGAGGGTCTACGCGGGGATGCGCGGCGCAAGCGACATCGTTGACCCACGCGTGACGCCACTGACGCTGGACGTAACCGACGCTTCGCAGATTGAAGAGGCAGTCGCAAGAGTCGACACTCTCGACGTCCTCATCAACAATGCCGGCATCGCTCTGTTCGACGACCTGAGCGATCCCAAGGTCGTCGCTCAGCACCTGGCCGTCAATCTTTTCGGGCCGTTGAATGTGATCAACGCTTTCCTGCCATTGCTGAAGCGCTCCAAAGGAGCCATCGTGAACAACGTATCGACGATGGCATTGGCTCCCTTCCCGGTGACACCGGCTTACGCGATCTCCAAGGCAGCCGCGTTCAATATGACACAGTCGTTCCGTGCCCTCTTGGCTGCACAGGGCGTGAGCGTTCATGCGGTCCTGACCGGCCCCACGGACACTGATATGACCAGAGGCTTCGAAATACCGAAGGCATCTCCGGAGTCCGTCGCGCAAGGCATCTTCGACGGAGTTGAGAAGGGTGAAGAGGACATTTTCCCCGATCCCGCATCCCAGTCCATCGCCGAAGGCTGGCGCACTGGTGTCGTCAAGGCGATGGAGCACCAGTTCGCCGCCTTCGCTCCCCAGGCCGCAGCAGCCTAACGCCGTTCAACTCAACCCGGAAAAGGAGAACAGACATGATGCTCAAACATAAAGTTGCGGTTATCTACGGAGGCGGAGGTGGGGTGGGCAGCGCGGTGGCGCGCGCCTTCGCACGGGAGGGGGCAACGCTCTTTCTCACCGGTCGCCGCCGGGCACGGCTCGACGATGTTGCCAAGGAGATAGCCTCCGCTGGCGGCACCGTCGAGCCGGCGGAGGTCGATGCTCTTGACGAACAATCCGTGGACAAGCACCTGCAGTCCGTGATCGATAAGATGGGCCGTGTCGATATCTCGTTCAACGGGGTCGGCATTCCAAACACTACGCTACAGGGTGTGCCATTTGTGGATCTGGAACTCGACCAGTTTTCGCTGCCGATTTCTACCTACACCAAGGCTTACTTCCTGACCGCCCGACTAGCCGCACGCCGAATGATGGCGCAAAAGGCAGGGGTGATCATGACCGTAACCCCGCTTCCGGCGCGCGCCGGAGTTCCATTGCTGGGCGGCTTCGCCCCTGCAATGAGCGCCGTTGAAGGGCTCACTCGGGGACTTTCCGCAGAACTCGCTCCCCACGGCATCCGTGTTGTGGGTCTGCGAGCGGATGGCATGCCTGATTCCGGCACCATCCAAGAGGTTTTTGGCATTCACGCCAAGGCCCACGGGATGACTTGGCAGCAGTTTCACGATGTCGTCGCAGGCAAGAATCATCGGCGAGGACTCGCATCACTCGCCGAAATGGCCAACGTGGCAGCCTTCATGGCTTCCGATGCCGCGAGCGCGATGACCGGAACCACGGTCAATCTGAGCATGGGGGCGCTCGACGACTAGAGGCAGGACTTGGCGCATCGAAAAAACTTTGCAAAGCACCGATGAGTTTCCGCCCCCTCGGCGGTTATACAAAGTGAGAGCACAAAACACAAAAGGAGACCAAGCCATGAAGAACCGCAGTTTCACCACAACCATTTCAGTGAACCAAACACCGAACGAAGCCTTCGCCGCCATTAACAACGTTCGTGGATGGTGGTCTGGAGAGGTCGAGGGCGCCACCGACAAGCCGGGAGCGGAGTTCACGTATCGTTACAAGGACGCGCACCGCTCCACGCAGAAGGTCACGGAACTCATTCCCGGCAAGAAGGTCGCCTGGCATGTTTCCGACAGCCACCTGAGCTTCGTGAAGGACAAGAACGAATGGACCGGCACGGACATCGTCTTCGATATCTCAGCGAAAGATGGCAAAACCGAAGTCCGCTTCACGCACTCAGGCCTCGCGCCGGAGATTGAGTGTTACGTTAGCTGCTCCAACGCTTGGGGCATGCTCATCGGCGGCAATTTACGCAACCTGATCAGCACAGGGAAACATCAGCCCGACGTGTTCGCCTAGGAAGGAAACAGCCATGAATAACCCAGACCCAAATTTCACCACGAGGATTTCGGTGGACCAATCTCCCGAAGAAGCCTTCGCCGCCATCAACAACCCCCGTGGCTGGTGGTCGGAAAACATCGAAGGCAGCACCGCCAAGCTCGGCGATGAGTGGACGTATCGTTACAAGGACGTGCACCGTTCCACGATGAAGGTGACCGAAACGATGCCCAATAAGAAAGTTGTATGGCTTGTTGTGGACAACTACTTCAATTTCACGGAGGACAAGACCGAGTGGACGAACACGAAGGTTATGTTCGAAATCTCCACACGCGGCAACAAGACGGAAATCCGCTTCACCCACCAGGGCTTGGTTCCCGCGTATGAGTGCTTCGACGTGTGCTCCAACGCCTGGGGATCTTATGTGAACGGCAGCTTGCGCAATTTGATCGCGACCGGCAAGGGGAAGCCTAACCCAAAAGAACAGTGAAGGATGGGTATCAGACTAACAACAAAAAAAAGAAGGGACTAAATCATGGAAACGCTCGAAAAACAAAACATTCTCATCATTGGCGGCAGCCGCGGGCTTGGCCTCGGCGTGGTTGAGGCGTTTGCAGCGCGTCACTCCAACGTAACTGTGGTTGCACGTGATGAAGCGCGACTCGCGGACCTGAAGGCTCGGCTTGGAGTTTCGGTCATTGCGGGAGACGCCACCGACCCGGCGCTTGCCGACTCCGTGCTTCGCCAGGTGCGGCCGTCAGTGCTTCTGCTCAACGCCGGCGCAACGCCAGCGATGGCGCCTTTGCACAAGCAGACTTGGGAATCCTTCAGCAGGAACTGGGATACCGACGTCAAGGCGACGTTTCACTGGGTTCAGGCCGCTCTCAACGCGCCACTTGCGCCCGGAAGTCGGGTTCTTGTTTCATCGAGCGGAGCCGCGATTGAAGGATCACCCCTTTCCGGTGGGTACGCTGGCGCAAAGCGAATGATTTGGTTAATGGCCGCTTACGCGAATGGCGTTTCGAACGATCTCAATCTGGGCATCCGATTCCAGGCGCTTCTCGTGCGGCAGATCGTAGGCGCGACCGAGCTCGGCCACGCCGCCGCCGAAGCCTATGCGCGCCGCAAAGGCGTGAGCACCGGGGCGATCCTGGCGGGATTCGGCAAACCGCTCGCCCCGCGCGACTATGGAGAGTTCGTGGTGACAGCGCTCACCGATCCGAAATTCGAAAGCGCTCAGGCCTTCGCGATCCGAGGGGAAACGGGAATTCAGCCGCTCGACGCGTGACGATGCGATGACCGACTGGACACAAGGAGACCAGATGTTCCGATTGGCAGGCAAGACCATGGTCGTGATCGGCGGCAGCCGAGGCGTAGGGCGTCGGGTTGCGGAATACAGCGCCCGCCAGGGCGCACAGGTTCTTGCGGTAGCGCGGCGCGAGGCTGCGCTCCGCCAATTGGCTCAGGATCTTCCTGGCATCAAGGTTCTGGCGCTTGATGCGACCCTGCCAAACGCACCTTCCAAGGTATTCGAGGTCCTCGTGCCCGACATCCTCGTTCTGAGCGGAGGGGCCATTCCAATGGCCGCGCCGCTTCACGAGCAGAGCTGGCAAGATTTCACCGTCAACTGGGAGAGCGATGTCAAGATTGCGTTTCATTTCTGCAAGACAGCGCTTTCGCGCCCTTTACCTGCGGGTTCTTCGGTCATCTTGATCGCCAGCAGCGCCGCTCTCGCCGGCTCGCCGCTTACCGGGGGATATGCCGGCGCCAAGCGCACGCAGATGCTCATCGCGAGTTACAGCCAGAAAGAATCCGATCGCCTTGGACTCGGTTTGCAGTTTGTCGTGCTTGCTCCCGGAATCATGCCGGAGACCGAGTTTGGAAAGCTTGCAGTCGATGGATACGCTCGTTATATTGGGATGTCTACGAAGGACTTCATTCGAGCCATGGCTTCTCCACCGACCCAATCCGACGTAGCCAACGCCGTCGTCGAATTGGCGGCGGATGCGTATCAGTCCAAGGGAAAGATGTTCATCGTTACCGAGAAGGGGCTCGAAAGAGCTTCCTTATGTGAATGGTAGGTTGGTCAGAAGGCGAGTCAAATGAGCACTCCGGGACAATCAGATCAGGAGCATGACCGGGGGGCCCGGACGGCACCGTTTGAGCAACTCGCCGAACCGTTCCGGCGCGAAATCAAATTGCACTGTTATCGCATGCTTGGCTCCCTGCACGAAGCCGACGATCTCGTGCAAGAGACCTATCTCCGTGCCTGGCGCAGCTTCGATACTTTCGACGGCGGAAACTTTCGTGCGTGGCTCTACCGCATCGCGACGAACGCCTGTCTGAATGCACTCGCCAGCCGCAAGCACGCGCGGCGTATGTTGCCGGACCAGTACGGGCCTGCGACCGAGCAGATGCCGGAGAAGCCAGCAACCGAAATAGCCTGGCTTGAACCTTACCCAGACTCGAACATCGAAGGGATTGCCGACGATGTTCTGAACCCGGAGGCGCGTTATACGGCCCGCGAATCGGTGCGGCTTGCCTTTGTCGCCGCAGTCCAGGAATTACCGCCGCGACAACGCGCTGCGCTTCTGCTCTGTGACGTGCTCGGATGGGCGGCGGCGGAAGCCGCGACGCTGCTCGGCGGTTCGACCGCTTCAATCAATAGCGCCCTTCAGCGTTCGCGCGAAACGCTGGCCAAACGCTACCCCGACGGCCGCCCTGAAACGGCGGACAAACCCGATCCGGCGCACCAAGTGCTCCTTGGTCGCTATCTAAAGGCCTGGGAGGGGCATGATGTCGATGCTTTCGTGGCGCTTCTTAAAGAGGACGCCGCAGTGACCATGCCGCCGTGGCTCCAATGGTTCGTGGGCCGCGAGCCCGTCCGATCCTTCTTCTCGATGGTTTGGAGAACTTGTGGCGGCCTGCGCTTGGTGCCGACAGCGGCCAACGGGCAACCCGCCTTCGCTGTCTATGAACGTAGTGCGACTGATGGAACATGGGCTGCGCACTCGATCCACGTGCTCACACTCGATCACGACACGATTACTGCGCTAACACTTTTTGTCGAGCCCGGCCTTTTTCAGGCCTTTGGACTCCCGCTCAGCTTCCCTGGCTAGCTATCCGTGACGTCACTGTCCCACACGGAGCCGAGCCTCCCCGCTGGCCGCTTGCTTGCGTCGCAACCACAACGGCAGCAGCGGGAGCGCACTCATCAAGCAATAATAGAACCGGCCAGGGGAAAACCAAGGTATTCCCTGCGCGACTTCGGCGATCTAATCCTGTTAAGACCAACTGGGTTTTGTTAACTTGGAGCGATGGAGCAGGGTCAACCCAGCCGGACCGCGTTCGCCGCCGCTACCCATCGCGCAGCTCACCAGCTTCTCGAAGGCGGCCGCGTCTTTGCCGATCCGCTCGCATTGAGAATCCTGGGAGAGGATCAGGAAACCGTCCGCCGCAAAGCTGAAGAAGACCCACTCAGCCGGCGAATGCGACTATTCATCGCCATGAGGTCGCGATTTGCCGAAGATGCGTTGGCAGCCGCGGTGGAACGCGGCGCACTCCAATTGGTTGTGCTGGGAGCGGGTCTCGACACCTATGCCTACCGCAGCCCATTTGGAGAGCGACTGCGCATTTTCGAAGTGGATCATCCGGCAACCCAAGTATGGAAGCGCCATCGGCTCAACGAGGCGTCTATACCGATACCAAGCTGGCAAACATTCGTTCCCATCGATTTTGAGCGGGATACCCTATCGGAAGGCCTTACGGCCGCCGGTTTTGATCCAACGCAACGGACGTTCTTCACTTGGCTGGGCGTGGTGCCGTACCTCACCAAGGAAGCTATTTGGTCGACGCTTGGCTTCATCGCGGCGCTGCCGAACGGCGCCGAAGTCGTATTCGACTACAGCGATCCTCCCGATTCGCTATCACCGGAATCGCGGTCATCGCATGACTTGCGCGCGGTTCGCGTAGAAAAGCTTGGAGAACCGTGGGTGACGCACTTCGACGCCGAAGAATTGCGGGCTAAGCTGCTTACTGTTGGATTTCGGGAAGTCGAGGATTTGGGGCCGCCTCAGATCGTTGGTCGCTATTTTCCCAACAGGCCCATTTCTTCGGAAATGGGCGGTCACGTCGTACGTGCGGCCACAGCCTAAGCCGATTCAAGAAATCATATCCTGACGAGGCGTTGGCAACGCTGCCCTATGAACGCCGGAACCTCGACCGCGTTGCAAGCACGGACATTGCTCGCACAGGGACTAGGTCTCGAACGGGGCTTGGAGGTGCCATGAAAGAGAACCCGTAGATGCTGAGTTCCGTCATTCCATCGCGTTCGCCTGGCAAAGCCGTGATTCCGCGTAACGCCGTAACGCCGTAACGCCGTCCACCAGGTCGAGTTCAGTCGCCGCGCCGAGAATCTCCTTGACTTGACCGTATGGTCAACTGTAAAGTGTGGTTGTGAAGAATGTTCCTGACACGCGCACCCGGCTCGTCGAGGTCGCGATGGATCTGATCTGGCCGCGCAGCTACGGCGCGGTGTCGGTGGACAGATCTGTAAAGCCTCCGGCGTGTTCAAGGGCAGTTTCTACCACTTCTTCCCGACGAAAGCCGATTTGATGGCGGCTGCACTGGAACACTACTGGCTTACCAACCAACCCCATTTTGACCGCATATTTTCGTCCACCGTCGCGCCGCTGGAACAGATCCGAAAATACTTTGAGCATGTGCGCAAGCGGCAAATTGAGAGGCGCTCCACGGCAGGATGCGTTCTTGGCTGTCCCTATGCCAGCATCGGCTGTGAAATCGGCCAACAGGTACCGGTCGTCGGCGAAAAGATACGCGAACTGATGAGCCGTTATTGTGCCTACTTCGAACGTGCAATACGCGCTGCGAATGAGACTGGTGCGATTCAGGTCGCTGACCCAAAAGCGAAGGCGAGAGAGTTGTTCGCTTTACTCGAAGGGACACTCACACAAGCCCGAATTCATGATGATCCTTCACTATTGGATGGAATGGCCGACAGGGCAGCGGCGATCGTAAAAATGCCAAGCGGGGCAGGGGCGTAGTTTTTTGCCCGTGATCTGACCGAATAGTCAACAATAGGAAAAACTCGATGACAACTGAACTTTTGCTTCCGAGCCCCGAAGAACGGTCCGCTCTCTGGTCGGAACTCGTTGCGCAAGCTGAGGCGTATTTCGGAGACGTGGAGTCGCTGCCCGTTGCACCCACTCTCAACCAAGCTGACCTGCAAGCGTTACTCGATACGTTTTCACTCGATGAACCCGGATCACGGATCGACGTGCTCCACCGCTTCACGAGGGAGTTGAAGAGGCATCAGGTCCACACGCCTCACCCCTGTTACTTCGGTCTGTTCAATCCGGCTCCCGCCTTCATGGGAATTCTTGGTGACTGTATTACGGCCACGCTGAATCCCCAGCTTGCCGCCTGGAGTCATAGCCCTCTCGCCGTCGAAACGGAGCGGCGGATGATCCACGCATTCGCGGGCAAGTTCGGGCTCTCCCAAGAACACGCCGACGGGTGCCTGACGAGCGGTGGTGCGGAAGCCAATCTGACTGCCCTGCTCTGCGCGCTGACGGAACGATGGCCGGGCGTTCTTGACAGCGGGGTGCAGAGTATCGCCGCGAGGCCCGTCTTTTACGCCTCGGCCGAGAGCCATCACTCGTTTTTGAAAGCAGCCCGAACGGCAGGGCTGGGGCGGGCAGCCCTTCGGACCGTACCGGTCACGGACGAACTGCAGATGGACAGCGATGCACTGCGACGGATGATCGAGGAGGATCGCGGACTTGGATACGAACCGTTCCTGATCATTGGCACTGCAGGGACGACCGGTGCGGGAGTCGTTGACCCGCTCGTCGCCATCAGCGAGGTGGCGCGCGCTAATAGGCTCTGGTTCCACGTCGATGCTGCCTGGGGCGGTGCGGCTGTTCTTGTGCCGGAGTTGCGGGCAGTCCTGTCAGGGATCGAGACCGCTGACTCGATTACTTTTGATCCTCACAAATATCTCTCGATACCGATGGGGGCAGGCATGTTCCTGACGCGACATCGCTATGCCTTGAGCAGAATCTTCTCTGTAAGCACTGCCTACATGCCCAAAGAGGGCGAACGCCTCGCAGTCGTTGATCCTTACGTTCATTCCATGCAGTGGTCGAGACGATTCATCGGACTCAAGCTGTTCCTGACCCTCGCGACGACCGGGTGGGACGGCTACGCGCGTATCCTTCGGCACCAATCTGAAATGGGAGATCTTTTGCGAGGACGGCTGACGGCAAGTGGCTGGAGTATCGTCAATCGGACCAAGCTCCCTGTCGTATGCTTCACGCCCTCGGACGAAGAGTGGGACATGGCGATGCATCAACGTGCCTCCGATGCCGTGGTTGAATCCGGAAGCGCCTGGATTTCAACAATCATGCTGGGGGGCAAGAAACCGGCCCTGCGGGCGTGCATTACGAACTACCGAACCGGGCCGGAACACATCGAGACCCTCCTTGTCGTTTTGTCGAATGTTCGGGACGGCCTTTCAACGCGGACGCGGAGGTGAATTGACAGATGAAGGTTTTGGAAACGCGCCAGTTAGATTACTGCTATGGAACTAGGACAACCAAGCCGCGCCGCACTCTAGGCACAGGCGCCCATCGTGCCGTCCACCAAGTGTTGGAGAACGGTCGTATCTTCGCCGACGGCCACAGCCTAAGCCGACTCAACAAATCAATCCTGACTAGCGGCGTAGTAGAGTTTTCTTCTGCCACCGGCATCGCCCCGTCGAAGAAGGCCCTCGGAGGTTCTGACAGGGTTTCTTTCAACACTATTCCGATTTGCAAAAACTCACGTACAGCGGATTCGCGCCTGGAAGCGGCGTTGATCGGCGCGGATCGCCGATGAGGTCCTCCAGCCCAAAATGCGAAATCGTCTTGCTTTCGTCACAGTTAAGTAGAAAGCCGATCGTCACCGAACTTTGCTGACATCCAGTCGAAGAAATCGGCGTGCCAAAGGGCTTGCGCACCGAACTGACAGTGCTCGGCGCCGCCCGAGGCGCGATCGTAGATCCTGGTCGTGACGCTGCGCGCGGTGGTCAGCGCCTTCTCGAATTGCGCTACTTGTTCGAACGGCACGAAATGATCCTCGGTTCCGGCGAGGATCAGCACATCGCTCTTGATAAGCTGAGCGATGCCGGCGAGCGTGAATTTGTGCATCTCTGTGATGGTGTCTAGCGGGTGTTTGGTGCCCAGCGTCCACATGCCGTTATTGCTAGCCCAGGCAAAGCCCGGGGAGAGAGCAGCCTTGACCCGAGCCATCACATCGACGACCGCGCCGAAGCCGTGATCGTTGAGCCAAAAGGCTGCCGCCGGCACATAGCGCCGTCCAGTGGCTCCCCAGTCGAACCAGACATCGTAGGCAACGACTCCGTCGAAGCGCTCGTCGAAGGCAGCAGCGCGCGGCGCCAGATAGCCCCCCAAGCTCATACCGACGAGCACCATCTTGCAGTGCGGATGATCGGCGAGGAACGTGTCGATGACCGCCTTGATCGGCTTCTCCCACTCGTGCGTGAATTTCAGGCCTTGATCGCGCAACACAGACCCTTGTCCTGGTCCGTCATATGTCAAGACGGAATAGCCGTGCTCGTGCGCATCTTTGACAAGCACGCGTAGAGTTCTTCGAGGGTGGAATCATAGCCTCCGCCGAGAACGATCAAGGGCCTCTCCGGACCGCCTTCTGCAGCCGGGTAATACACTGCTTCAAGATGATGACCCTCGCCATAGGGCACCTTGATCCGCTGAAACACGACACCCAGCGCATCAAGGCCGGCGTAAAACGATTGAATGTTCTTGGCCGCTGATACAGGCCGTTTGGCGTCATGCACAGGTAGAAAAAATTCCGCCGTCCGATAATAGTTATGCGCGCGCAGCAACGCGCAGCCCTTGGCGATCCGATCGGTGGTTGCTGCAGCCAGGCGCGTGACCCGGTCGCCAGAGTCCGACCAAGCGCGAAACCAGCCTTGCGCGTCGCCCGCCCGAATCTTCTTGATCGTCTCCAGGACCTCGGCAGTGTCTGCCCCGTCCGATGCCACGTCGTTCATCGCGCGCAGAGTCTGAAAGTGATAGGACTGATCGCCGAAAAAACGTCCTTGACCCACGTCGCCCCGACGCAACGCCATGTAAGCGATCAAGCCAATGACGACAGCGCCTGCAACCGCCAACCATATCACTTTGGCTTCGAGCATTGGGACCTCCCACGGTTGACGCGTCCATTTCTTGCGTTAACAGCCCAAGCACCGGTCGATTTGCCTACCCACCAACCGTGGCCGCTGCTCGCTCCCAATACGCGCAGAAGTCCGAATGGAAGATGGCTTCAGAATTCAGTGCTTGCATAACGTGTTTATTAAAGCTACACTGTAGCGATTAGAGCACTTTACGCGAACAGAATCAATAGCAGCAGGCTCAGTTTGGCACGGCTGATTCCTTCGCGACAGGATGAGGGTCATGGGAACTGAAGGTCTTATCCTGGCGGGCAGACACATTCGTCTCGAACCGCTTGACCACCACCACATCGACGGCCTGGTAGCCGCTGCGGCAACTGAACCATCTCTCTACCAGTGGAGTCCCGTACCGCAGGGCAAAGCTGCGGCCACCAGCTACGTGGACACTGCCGTGGCTTGGCGGGACGCCGGCAGCGCCGTGCCGTTCGCGACCGTCTGCGTGGACGACGACGTTGTCATCGGGTCTACGCGCTTCTGGAATCTGGAGCGATGGTCGTGGCCGCAGGAGAACCCCCGCCACGGCCGCCCGGTTCCCGACGCGTGTGAGATCGGCTACACGTGGCTGACCCGCTCGGCAATCCGGACCGCGGTCAACACCGAAGCCAAACTGCTCATGCTGACCCACGCCTTCGAAACGTGGCAGGTGCTGCGCGTCTGCTTTCACACGGATGCGCGAAACTTGCGCTCGCGCGCCGCGCTCGAACGGATCGGCGGGAAGTTTGAAGGGATTCTACGAGCCCATCGGATGGCCGCGGACTACACCGCGCGCGACTCGGTGCGCTATTCAATCGTGGCGGCGGAGTGGCCAGAGGCGAAGGAACGGCTGGTACGGTTACTGAATCATGCTCGCCCCGCCAGCTAAAATCCGCCGCGTGGTCGGTATCCCGGTCGCGACCGCACGCGGTACTTCTTCCGGATGTCAGTCACAATCTCGACATCAAGTAGGTGACGGAAAACGTCCACGTCCCGGAGGCCGAGCCGCACAGGTTCGTCATGCGGTGCTCACCGCCGCACGGGATCTTTACGTCTCTGGAGAGAGGCTTCCTACTCTCACGGACATAGCGGCCAAGGCCGGAGTGCAGAGAACGACGTTGTATCGCCGATGGGGCAACTCCGAAGCAGTCCTCCTGGACGCAGTGGGAGTAGACATCCAGAAAGCAATCCCCATTCCGAATACAGGCTCGTTGCGGAAGGACCTCATGAAACTTGCTCGTGACGCTCACAAATTCCATAGTTCGGAGAGCGGAAGAGGTTTGGTCGCGATGCTGCTTGGAGCCCCGGATCACATCAAGGAGAAGTACTGGCATGACCGATATGCGACGCTTCAACAGGTATTTGAGAACGCCCTCAGGCGAAAGGAGATCGCACCGCGGGCAGATTGGAGCTTCTATCTAGACCTTTTTATGGCGCCTTGGTATTTTTGCGTTTGGGCAAAATCAAAGCAATGGCCACTCGATTCGGCCCGGCGAACGATTAGCCTAATCTGCTCAGGGTTGTTGAGATAAGAAGTCCAGATGCCGATCCAGCGTCGTCTAGACTCCTTCGCAAAAGTCGAGATTGGACCCTGCCTCGGCGAGCCTGTCGCATTAGGTTTCCTATAGCGGATAGGCACCACTTGACGGACAACCATGCAGCGTATCCTTTTTATCAGTCTCGCAGTCCTCCTCGTTGCCGGCGTCTACGCAGTCTTTGCGCATGATCTGGCCGCCGCCCGCACACGCCTCGTCGGGCGCAGCAAGACGGTAGAGACGTCGTTCGGCATGCTGGAATACGGCGGGATAGGTGAAGGCTCGCCGATATTGGTAGTCCACGGCGCGGAAGGCGGTTTTGATCAGGGCATCGACATGACCGGCGCGCTGGCCGGGCACGGATATCGGCTCATAGCTCCGTCCCGGTTTGGTTATCTTCGCTCGACCATGCCCGCCAGTCCCACGACCGCGATGCAGGCCGATGCCTATGCCCAACTGCTCGACCGGCTTGGCATCGACAAAGTGTCCGTTGTCGGCATATCTGCGGGCGCCTGGTCGTCCCTGCAGTTCGCCATCCGTCATCCGGGACTCTGCCGGGCATTGGTGCTGCTCGTTCCAGCCGATTACCTGCCGGAAGGGACGTCCATCCATGGCGGTGCCGTTGTCAGGGCGATGG
>Ga0187885_10003301_pt1 | contig 14439 bp, 15 predicted proteins | sample June2016WEW_20_1_3_FD_132970 | JGI IMG/M metagenome (GOLD analysis project Ga0187885, IMG submission 132970) | Peatland microbial communities from SPRUCE experiment site at the Marcell Experimental Forest, Minnesota, USA - June2016WEW_20_100 | ecosystem: Environmental > Terrestrial > Soil >... | reverse complement strand
ACTGTCTGCACTGCAAGACCTGCCAGAGGAAATGTCCCTTCGACAATATCCGCTGGACCGTCCCCGAAGGCACAGGCGGCCCGCGGTACAAGCGGATGTGAGTTTATCTTTCTAATTGCGAAATCAAACCTCAGAGGATTGTTCCTCTTCTCGGTATGTCAAATGTGATTTAATAAATCATAAAAAAAGAGCTGTGAGTTTCTCTCACAGCTCTTTGTGTTCATTAAAAAACGGGTTTGTTTCTACTTTCTGCTTTTTCTCAGCATCAGACCGCCGAGGCCGAGCAGCAGCATTGTAGCGGGCTCAGGCACTTGTTCATAGAAGTAAGTGACAGCACCAGTTAGTTGTGCAGATGTAACCTGACTTGCCACGGTATTCCCGCCTGTGTAAGTAAGCCATGTCTGAGTAAAAGTGCCGGCAGGCAGCACAATCGTGCCAGGCCCGGTGAATTCCGCAAGCACCGCAGCAGCTGTATATTGGTCAGAAGATGAGCCGCTCTTGGTCAGGTTACCTGACATCACCGTTTGCCCCGCACCAAGATTGCTGAAGGTGAAGGCAGAGCTGAGCAAGTCAAGTTCCGGAAAATTGAGATTTCCGCCCGAATCCTGGACTGTCATCTGAAGCTCCGTCTTGGCATTGCCAGATGACGGCAAAGTTGACGAAACATTAGTAACGGTCAGAACCGTAGTCATCGAACCCGTGAGGTCAATTTGCACCATAGTAAGGTTGCCCAAGGCGGAATTGAATTTCTGGAATTGCAATGAGCTGGACCAATCAGTCAACGTTGAAGCAATTGGCGTTGTTGTAGTGAAAGGCCCTGATACCAGAGCAGCAAATGACATACTTGGCAGGACACATAAGAGAAACAAACATAAAACAAATTTCTTTTTCATCACACCCTCCTTCTCAACTGTACATTAATATTTAAACGTAGCCCAAAGCTACACGCGATATCACTCCTTTAATAATGTAATTGCTCTTTTTGTAATACACCCCATTGAGTTCTAATTGTACCATATTCTTCCCCGTAATGTCAAGCAAAAATTCATATGTTGTTTCCAGCAGTGTCAAGCAAAGATTTATATGAAAATTTTCCAGATTTTTTCGGACGTATGCCTCAAAACCGTGGCAATATTCACATGGTTTCGTCCTCATTTCAACGGGGATTTTCGATTAAAAGATAAAGCTCGCCTGGGGTAGTGTTTTTTTGCCCCGCAAATCCTTCAAACTGTCTGCACTGCAAGACCTGCCAGAGGAAATGTCCCTTCGACAATATCCGCTGGACCGTCCCCGAAGGCACAGGCGGCCCGCGGTACAAGCGGATGTGAGTTTATACAGCGTACAGCGTTTAGCGTACAGCGGTCAGGATTCAACGGACAGGGGAGTTTCAGCTTAAAACTCAAATGATTGTTCCTCTTCTCGGTATGTCAAATGTGATTTAATAAATCATAAAAAAAGAGCTGTGAGTTTCTCTCACAGCTCTTTGTATTCATTAAAAATGGGTTTATTTCTACTTTCTACTTTTTCTCAGCATCAGACCGCCGAGGCCGAGCAACAACATTGTAGCGGGCTCAGGCACTGCTTCATAGAAGTAAGTGACAGTACCCGTTAGTTCTGCAGATGTAACCTGACTTGCCAAGGTATTCCCGCCTGTGTAGGTAATCCATGTCTGAGTAAAAGTGCCGGCAGGCAGCATAATCGTGCCAAGCCCGGTGAATTCCGCAAGCACCGCAGCAGTTGTATATTGGTCAGAAGATGAGCCGCTCTTGGTCAGGTTACCTGACATCACCGATTGCCCCACACCGAGATCGCTGAAGGCGAAGGTGGGGCTGAACAAGTCCATTTCCGGAACATTGAGATTTCCGCCCGAATCCTGGACTGTCATCTGAAGCTCCGTCTTGGCATTGCCAGAGGACGGCAAAGTTGAATCAACATTAGTAACGGTCAGAACCGTAGTCATCGAACCCGCGAGGTCAATTTGCACCATAGTAAGGTTACCTAATGCAGAATTGAATTGCTGGAATTGCAATGAGCTTGACCAATCAGTCAACGTTGAAGCAATTGGCGTTGTTGTCGTGAAAGGCCCTGATACCACAGCGGCAAATGACATACTTGGCAGGACACATAAGAGAAACAAACATAAAACAAATTTCTTTTTCATCACACTCTCCTTCCCAACCGTACATTAATGTTTTATGTAGCCCAAAGCTACACACGGTATCGCTCCCTTTTTAATGATATAATTGCTCCTTTTGTAATACACTCCATTAAGCTTTACTTATACCATATTCTTTCCAGTAATGTCAAGCCAAAATTTGAAAATTTTCCAGATTTTTTCGGACCTATGCTTCAAAACCGCTTTTTTAGCCCAAAAACGCAGCAATATTCACACGGTTTCGTCCTCATTTCAACGGGGATTTCCTATTAAAAAATGAGCGCACTTGGGGCACTTGCCACGCTTGCCTGCGCCATCGTCGCGGGCCAGAATCTGCTGTCCGCAGTAGATGCACTTGAACCTTATCATGGTTTAACCTCAGGTGTCTGTTCGTCATCTTGGCCTGCCAGGACAGGAAAGACGCTTTGCAGTCCCCTGTCGAAGCTGGTTGTGTAAATGATGCAAATCGAGTAGGTGATGGCCCAGTGCAGTTTGAAGGTGTTATTGCAAATGTAGAAAATTATAAGGATGGCAGCCAGGCCTATGATGACCTGCGTTATTGTGGCGTCGCGGTCGCTGATTTGGCTTTCGTCGAAGAGGTCAACGTATTGCATTATAATCAGCAGGATGCTGTTGATTATGTTCCAGACGGGGAAGAGGAGCAGCCAGCCGGGGCAATCTTTGAGCATATAAAAGCTGGCGATTAAACCGGTGGCCGCGTTTACGGTTATGGCAAAGAGCAGCATAATTCCTTTTTCGATATCTGTTTTTTGCCGCGGAGTGAAGACGTGATAGAGGCACAGGGACATTCCGAGCATAAACAGGCCGACGTAGAGATACCGCCGCAATATATCGAGGCGCATCAAAAAGGCGATTATATCGTCCTGCAGTTTGGTGCTGGTGAAGTAGAGGATGATGAATACCGCCGACATCAGGAACAGCGACAATTCGTCGTAGTTCGGGATTAAAAAGCCATATTTCTCTTCGTACAGGTCCGTCAAATCCTCCAGAGTGTCCGGCGGCGGGAACTCTTCTGTTATTGCAGAAAGGATTTTGCCGGTTTCAGAAATATGCTCTTTGGGGGGCGTATCGGGCGCAAGCGCAAGTGGCGCTAAATTGCTTTCGGGTTCGAAGGTCTTAGGGACATAAACAATATGCTTACACGTGGGGCACTGGCCTTTCTTGCCCCGGCCATCATCTTTCGCCACTATCCGCTGCCCGCAATATGCGCATTTGAAGTGTATCACAACTAACCATTGCCTCCCGCAAATTATCACCGCAGAAGCCATAATTAGCGGATAGCGGGTAGCGTTTAGTTTTTTACTATCCGCTATACGCTGTACGCTATTTTCTTTTTCTCAGCGGTCTCCGTGTGCTCCGCGGTTAATCAAAACTCCACGAATACGATATCTTCCGGTATCGCGACGACGTCCCTGCGTTTGGGGCCGAGTAGCTTACGAATTTCGGTAGAGTGTTTGCCCGCCAGCGTCTCAAGCTCTGTACTGCTGAAATTCGTTACGGCCTTTGCCTTGTCGTTTAGCCAGATACAATCACCCGCTTCAAACGTTCCCTGTATTGATTTTATGCCGCTTGGCAATAAGCTCTTTTTGTTCTTTACTGCCCGAATTGCGCCGTCGTCGATATTTATAACGCCCGCAGGGGTGCTGTTAAGAATCCATCTTTCGCGGTTGCTTAGTTTGCGTTTGGGTAAAAACAGCGTCCCGATTGTCTCGCCCGCGATGATTCGCTCGATAACATTTTCGGTTTTGCCGTTGGCTAATATTATTTTGCAGCCCGCGTTGGAGGCGACTTTGGCGGCCTCGATTTTGGTCTTCATACCGCCCGTGCTGAATTTGCTGCCCTTAGTTCCTGCGCTTTTGATTATTTCGTCGGTGATTTCAAAGACCGTATCTATTGGCTTGGCATCCACGTATTTTTTGGGGTCTTTATCGTAAAGAGCGTCGATATCGGTCAGTATTACAAGCAAGTCGGCGTCGATTTTGCTTGCGACAAGTGCGCTTAGGCGGTCGTTATCGCCAAACGCCGTCCCGATTTCAGCTGTTGAGATACTGTCGTTTTCATTTAAAACGGGCACAACGCCAAGTTTCAAAAGCGTCTCAATCGAGTTTTGCAGATTCAGATAGGTCTTGCGATTATTCAGCACTTCAGCGGTAAGCAGCACCTGTGCGACTGTAACGCCGAATTGCTCGAATGCCTTTCGATATTCCGCCATTAACATTGGTTGGCCTATGGCAGCACAGGCCTGACGTATTCGGACATCGCCTGGCTTGTTTGAGAGCTTCAATTGTCCCGCACCCATCCCGATTGCGCCGGAGGTAACAATCATCACCTGTTTACCCATTTTAAGCAGTGAATTTACCTGTCCGGCCATTAAGCCCACATACCCGGCGTCGATACTGTCATCTTTAGACAGGATATTGGTGCCAATTTTGATTACTACCCGTTTTGCCTTTTCGAAATTCCTCATTTTTAGCCACAGAGAACCAATTTTTATTTAGCCACAGAGGTCACAGAGACCACAGAGAATTGTAACCACAGATTACGCAGATTACACGGTTTTTTTTGACACCGATTTAAACTGATTTTGCTCGGCTTGGTGTTCTCGACGAATCCTGCTTTTTAAGCGAACTTAGTCGCAGGATTCGTTATTGACCACCGCCCCTAAGGGGCATTTTTAAGCCGAGCAAAATACACGGATTTTTGCCACAAAATTCTTGTATTCTCTCATTGTTCGATAATATAATGATTTCTTAAGGTCGGAAGATATGATTTTTGCCTTATAAAGGGAAATAAATATGGTGTCCCCAGATTTCCAGATTTCTCCCGTGTGAACGCTTACAAATTAAGGAAAGTGAAAGGAAGATATATGTACCTTCAAAGACAAAGTTATGAAAGCAAGCGTTCTGCATGGCATTTTACATTTGGATGTTGGATCATCTCGGGAATTTTATTAGTCATTCTCATGGTCATAGGATTCCCTGACAACCTTTGGGATCCCTTTGGATTTGGCAATTTATTTCGTGGATTTCTCACTTCGTCTTTATTTATATCTCTCGGTTTGTCATTTGTTGGTGGTCCTTGTACATCTCTTGAAGATTTTGATGTTCGTACACATACAGGTCAAGGTACCATTACCAATCCTCTATCTAATGCTGTAGGAGGAGTAGCAGGTCTGCTTGGCCTCGGTGGTATTGTTCTTATTATCCGATACTTGTGGATTATTTTCTCAGAATGGCATACTTTAATCTATATGTGGAAAAATGGAATCTGAAATTTGGAAAATCCATACTTGTTAATAGGTTGGATTTATTGTTCTTTTCAACACGAAGTCCTCGAAGGCTCACGAAGATTTTTATAAAATAACAAATCATAAGTAATAAATTAGAAATGAATTATCTTTTTGTCCTCTGTGCTCTCTGTGGCTACTACGTTAATTTTTTATGCGTGAATTTTTTTTTAGGTCCTGGTGAGCCTGTCGAACCACCTTCGGCGTAGTCGGCGACGATTTGGCCTGAGCCGAGCAGTTTCCATTTGTAAATCAGGAGGCCTTCGAGGCCGACGGGGCCGCGGGCGTGAATCTTCGTTGTGCTGACGCCGACCTCCGCGCCTAAGCCATATCGGTAGCCATCGGCGAAACGTGTGCTGCAATTCCAGAATACACCTGCTGAATCCACTAAATCGAGGAACCTTTCGGCGGTTGCTTTATCCTGCGTAACAATCGCATCGGTATGATGCGAGCCATAGTGGTTTATGTGTTCGATTGCCTCATCGACGCCATAGACGACCTTTATCGACAGGATGTAATCGAGATATTCGGTTGACCAGTCCTTCTCAGTTGCTGGTTTGACTTTGATGATTGAACGGGTTTTTTTGCAGCCGCGAAGCTCGACATTTTTCGCGTCGAAGGCGGCTTTTACCTTTGGCAAAAACTCTTTGGCGATTTTGCTATCGACGAGAAGCGTCTCCGTAGCATTGCAGACGGCTACATACTGGCACTTTGAATCGACAGCGATTTTCACCGCCATATCGAGAGCCGCTGCCCCATCTACATAAACGTGGCAAATACCTTCCGCGTGGCCAAGCACAGGTATATTTGTATGGTTCATTATGTAACGGACAAATTCATTCGAGCCGCGTGGAATGACGAGGTCGATATCCTCATCCATCTTGAGCATTTCAGCGACATCCTGCCGGGTTTCAAGCAACTCTATCCACCCATCCGGTATTACTTCTGAACGCTGTCCGCTGCTCGCTGAACGCTGACAGGTCGCTTCGGCGATTATCTTTGCCAGGATTTTATTTGTATTGGCTGCTTCGGAACCGCCTTTGAGAAGGACTGCGTTGCCGCTTTTGAGGCACAGCGTTGAAATCTGCACAAGGGCATCGGGTCTTGATTCGAAGACTACGCCAATGACGCCTATGGGACAACTGACTTTGTAGAGGTTCAGTCCTTCGTCGAGTTCGGTTGCGGTGAGCGTCTGGCCTACGGGGTCATCGAGTTTGATTAAACTTTCGATACCAGCGCAGACATCCGCGATTTTGCCCTCGTCGAATTTGAGGCGTTTGAGCAGGGGGCTTGCGAGTTTATTTTTTTCGGCGACGCGCAGGTCTTTTTGGTTGGCGGCGATTATCTCCGCGCTTTTATTTTTCAATGCCTCAGCTATTTGCGCGAGCGCAGCATTTTTAATATCGGTCTTTGCTGCCCCGAGTAGTATTGACGCCGATTTCGCTTTTTTGGCTTTTTCCGCTATACTCATTTTTTTCCTCACCACTAAGACACGAAGGCACTAAGAAGAAATTAAATAAACGAAAAAAACTTTGTGTCTTAGGGTCTTCGTGGTAAAATTGTAATTGAAAAATAATAAATAATCAATGATTACGCGGGTGTAGCTTAGTGGTAAAGCTCCAGCCTTCCAAGCTGGTCATGTGGGTTCGATTCCCATCACCCGCTTTTTCCGGAGGACTGAAGGCGGAGAACGGATGACTGGTAGGGGGACAAGTCACATTGGGCTATGGCGATAATCTGAGAAAAACAGGAATTCGCAAAAAAATTTCAAGTCCGCCAAAGCGGCCATAGCTGCATCTAACTGTTTGTCTTTGTTTGAGTTATAACTTCGGGGACAACGTCCCATAATAAAATTTAAAGAATTTTTATTAAAAGGTGGAATTTACTATTGACGAAGTGGGAGTAAATGGCAATAATTCCCTATAAGTGGTTAGTAAGTGGCGATAAGTGTTAAGTAAGTGGAGACAAGTGAATGCTTTTATTAACAGGGGAATACGAGCATACAATCGATGAGAAGGGCAGGGTGCTGGTCCCCAACAAGCTCCGCAATCAAATCGATACCAAAGAATACGGCAGCGATTTTTATCTTGTCGTTGGGGCAAACGGCATATTGTCTTTATATCCTGAGAAATGCTTTCAGCTTATGACGCTTGCTATGGCACAGAAAAACACCGCCCCGGACGAAATCATAGCATTCGAGCGAATGAATTTCGCTTTGGCAGGGAAGGTCGAATTAGACAGCCAGGGACGGCTTTTATTAAATGAAAAACTGCGCAAAAGGGCAGGTTTAAAAGATAACGTAACGCTGGTAAGTGTGCGGGACCACATCGAGCTTTGGAACACGCAGGACTGGGAACAGTATCTTTCGGACAATATGGCGCAGTACCAGAAACGCGTGGCCGAGGCGAGACAGGAGGTTTTGCAGAAGCAGAGTCAGGATTTAGAGGGATGAAAGGAGTCATAATGTTAGAATTGTATCCGGACCATTGCGAAGTCGTCAAAGAAGGATTGAAGGGCACCAGGGCAATAGACGAGCAGACGTTTGCCTCATTAGAGGTGCTGAATGACCGGCTGGAAAGGGTAAAAAAGCTCGGCGGCAGGTTCGTTAATGTAGCGTTCTCGCCGGCGGCGGAGCATCTGAGGAAGCAATCCGGCAAATTAGCGGTGGGTCATAGTTAAAACGGCGTTTAAAAGTGGATGGTTCGGCGGCGCAACATATACCGGTTCTTGCTGAAGTACTTGTTGAGCAGATAAAGCTGCCGCAGGATGCGGTGATGGTCGATGCGACCATAGGACAGGGAGGTCATAGCTTACTGTTTGGCAAGGGATTGGGCCCCAAGGGAGCTATAATCGGCCTGGACGTTGATATAAATGCTATCCGAAGGGCCCAGTCTGTTTTAGAAGGATTGCTTTGCAGGGTGATTCTGGTAAATTCCAATTTTTCCGAAATAGCGGAAGTTGTGCGCGGGCAGGGGATGGAAAAGGTTGATTTCATACTGGCGGATTTAGGGTTTTGCTCTGCCCAGTTAGAGGATGACCGGATGGGTTTAAGTTTCCAAAAAAATATGCCGCTGGATATGCGTTTGGATAAAAGATTAAAGACCACTGCTGCCGATATAATCAACAGAGCAGATGAGAAGACGCTCGCGGATTTGATTTACAAATTCGGCGAAGAAAGAGCATCGAGGCGGATAGCAAGATTTATCGTCGAGCGTCGTCATCGTGAGCCGATTACGACGACGGGCCAGCTTGCCGCGATTATATCGAGCGCGATGGGAAAAGGCGGACAGTGGTCACGGATTCATCCGGCTACCAGGACTTTTCAGGCGCTGAGAATCGCGGTGAACAATGAGCTTGAAAATCTTGAGACGCTGCTCGGTTCGGCGCCGGCCCTGCTGGCACAAAACGGTTTCATAGCGGTCATCAGTTTTCACAGTTTGGAAGACCGGATAGTGAAAATGGATTTTAAGAGCAACGAGAAGAATGGTGTTTATAAAGTTATTACGAAAAAACCGATATCGGCATCGCGTGATGAGATATCGAAAAACCACAGGGCAAGGAGCGCAAAGTTAAGGATAGCGCAGAAAGTTTAAAGGAATCGTTGAAGGGAGTCATAAAATGACATCGGACGCAAAAATTGGGTTGTTGCTGGGACTCGTATTCATATTTGTTATCGCATTCATAATTAACGGCCTGCCGGGCCTTCACCAGAAGGATGACAGCAACAAGCTTACGACCAATATGGTCGGACTGGAGAGCAATCCGTCCGGCATCGGCGCCAATGAACGAAGGGTCCAGAGGGCTCTGGACCAGCCCGCAGCTCCAGCCGGTGAAACTGCGCAGCCGGTAGCAGGAACCCAGGCGCAACAGCCGATGACAAACGCTGCTCAGCCAGCGCCGACAGGAGCAGTGGCGAGTCAGCCGGTCGCGGACAACGCGATAGTCGGGCCGACGCAGGCAGCGCCAACGACTGCTATTGGGCCGACTGCTTCCGCTCCGGCACAGGATGTACCGGCAGCTAATACACAGCCGACAGCAGCGCCTGAGGCCGCACAGCCGGCCCCGGCGAAGGTCTATGTAGTTCAATCCGGCGACAGTATCAGCGGAATAGCCAAAAAAGTTTACGGCGTCAAGGAAGGCGTAAAACAGAAAAATATCGATGCCATATTCGCAGCCAACCGAAAGACGCTTAGCAAAATTAGCGACCTTCAAATCGGCCAGAAATTAGTAATACCGTCGCTACCGGGTTCAACTGCCGCATCGTCATCACCTGCTGAAGTCCTTACGGACAAGAATTTCACAAAGGTAGAATCGGTAGGCCAGCAGCATTCGACGGCTAAGGCGGACAAGCCGGCGGCAACGGCAAAGCCGGGAAGCGTTTACGTCGTAAAAGAGGGCGACAGCTTGTGGAAAATCGCTGCGAGTCAACTCGGCGACGGCAATCGCTATAAAGAGATAGTCAAGGCGAACAGCAACATATTGTCCAGTGAGGACGATATAGCGGTTGGAATGCAGTTAAAAATGCCGGCCAAGTAGTTGAACCGGCCGGTTTCTTTTTGGTTACTACACGGCTTATGAGGTTGGGGTTTCGCCTGGTTTTTGTTGCGTTATACTGCACTTCGGTGATGCTGTTCGCGGCATCGCTTCGCAACGCCAATGACAGGATATTCTACAAAATCTGCGCTGCGCGCGTGTCACAGAGTCGTCTCAAACAGCAGCTGGCGGGCAAACAGTTGCGGCTGGAAAATCTGATTAACCCAACAAGCGTTTCCCAGCAGGTTTCCCAACAGGGTAATCAGCCGATTAAGCAGCAGATTAAGCCGATTAAACCGATTAAGCAAATTAAGAAGTAAACGGTATTTTCCGATTACGGGGATTTTTTCGGGCAATGAGTAACGAGCATCGAGTATCGAGCGGTCGTATCACCGCCTGGCTGTTTGCGGCGTTAATCATTGCTTTTGCCGTCCTGGCGACGCGATGTCTTTATCTCCAGTTTTTCAGAAACGGGTACTATACCGACTTATCATCGAGGCAGCAGCAGACCATTGCGACCATATCGCCCCAGCGTGGCGCGATTCTGGATTGTCGCGGAAGGGTGCTGGCCGCCAGCGAGGAAATCCAGACGGTTTTCGTTGAGCCGAGAGTTCTGGATGACCCCAAGGAAACCGCAAGCGAGCTGGGGGACGTTCTGGGTATCGGCGCTCATAACATTTGCAGGATTATTACCGAAAGCGAAAATCCCGGCTTTACCAAGATTAAAGTCGGCATTGACCCCAACGAAGCAATTGAGGTGCGTAAAATTCACGGCGTGGGAATCCAGTCCGACTGGGAGCGTCATTACCCGATGGGGCCGCTTGCGACCCATATTGTGGGATTCACAAGCGCGGATAACCGGGGCCTTGAGGGGGTGGAGCTTGCGTATAACAAGGACCTGGCGGGTTCGGCGGGGCGCAATATTTTTATCTCGGACGCTTTCCGCAGGCCCATTCGCCTCAGGGAGCACGACGCAGACGTTACCGACGGGGTTGGAATTATCCTGACCATCGACGCGACCATACAGCAGTTTACCCGCGAGGCGCTTCTGGAGCAGTATAAAAGTTACCGCGCCGAATCGGCGATGGCGATAGTGGCTGAGCCGAAGACGGGCGCGATTCTGGCGATGGTTTCACTGCCCGATTATGACCCCGCCAATTTCAATACGGCGGACCCGAACTCGCTTCGCAACCGCACGATAACCGACCAGTTCGAGCCGGGAAGTTTGATTAAGCCGGTGGTTATGGGGGGGGCTATTGAGGACGGAATCGTCAATTTGAAGGAAAAAATATTCTGCGAAAATGGAAACTACTGCGGGAAGGGATTTGGCTGCATAAGCGAATATAAAAACGGATTCGGCTACCTGACGCCGCGTGAGATTCTGGTCAACTCGAGCAATATAGGAATGGCGAAAGTCGGCCAGAAAATGGGCAAGGACGAAGTTTACCATGCACTGCGGAATTTCGGTTTCGGCAAAGAAACGGGGATAGATTTGCCCGGTGAAGTTTCCGGACTGCTCTGGCCTCCGGCGAAATGGACCGGCTACAGCGTTACGCGAATACCATTTGGTCAGGAGATAACCGTTACGGCGATACAACTCGCCAGGGCATTTTGCATACTTGCCAACGGCGGGCATCCTGTAAATATGCACGTGGTTAAAGCGGTTGTTGACAACGAGGGTAACATCGTGAAGATGACGCAGGCCCCGCCGCCGCTGGCATATTGTATTGACCCTGACGTTGCAAAATGGCTTGTTACAGATGCTATGGTGGGCGTGGTCAACGAGGGGACGGGCAAAAAAGCGAAGCTGAAAAAATGGCAGGTGTTCGGCAAGTCGGGCACCGCCAATATCGCTAAAACCGGCGAAAGGGGCTACGCCGAGCACCAATATATCGCATCATTTATCGCGGGCGCGCCGGTCGAAGACCCGCAGGTTATCGTTCTTGTATCGGTTCGCAGGCCTGATATGTCATTGGGCAAGGGCTACACGGGCGGAGCAATTTCCGCTCCCGTCGCGGGCAAGATAATCGAAAAAACGCTTACATATCTTGAGAATCGCCAGGGTTTTCAGAAGAGTTACCTGGCGGCAAAGTGATATCGACTTGAGCATATTCCGTTGGTGTCTGATTGATGCCAAATTCCACAAGCTCAGGTGTTTGTGCCGCAAGCTGCCTGTAAACAAGTGCATGGGCAACAATAGTAGTGGGATACGTCGCGAATACGCCTACAATCAGGCAAAGCAGGCCTGCAATATTAAATATCATGCAGAGGGCGCCAAAGCCGAACAAATCCCATTTTACGCCCATTGTTGTCCTGCTGCTTGCCTTGAGGGCCTGAATCGGGCCAAGGCCTTTATCTACGACAAAATAGGGCCAGAGGCCGAATTTGACGGCCCATATAATCCCCGGCACAATCAGTAAAATAAAGCCGGGTATGAGTATCAGGATGTAAAGTATTCCGGTCGCCAAATATCGCCAGAAACAATCCCAGGGGGCGTTGAACAGTGTTGATATCGCTGGTTTTTGCTCGTCGCAAAAACTCAGGGCAATCTTTGTTATTCCTATTCCAAGTACAATGCCGATTACCCAGCCTGCGATGGTCATAAATAGCTTAAGTGCCCAGGGGAATGATTCTGTGAAAATAGTACGCCGTAACACGATCTCGATTATTGTTATAGCGTAGGTTGTCACAAACCACACGATTCCCAATCCGACGAAGAACCCAAAACAGGTTTTCATCACGTCCCAGCCGTAACTCAATACGTCACTGAATCTGAAATATTTGCCGGTCATCGCTTGTCTCCGTTTTGATTTATTTTAATGATGGATTTCAGGAGGTTCCGCGGTCCATCGCAGATTGTTAATGCTTTCGGTTAGAACAAAGGCGGTATGACCGTCGCAGAATGAAATGTTGCATCCCTCCCCCTGGTGGTTTTCGGTTGTTAATAATTCAGGCCCTCCCGACTGGTTCCACCCCGGTTTAGATTCGAACAGCAGAACCATATCGGGCGGTGCATTGGCGCCCAGTTTCTCGATATTCTTGTTCATAGCGTAACTTGAAGGTCCCTTTTTGTCGCCCTTGCAGATAAACTGCTTTTGGCTGACGTTTTCATACTTGATAAGTGAATCGCACCATTGGTCGGCGGGAGGGTACATATTCTTGTTGTCGCCGGCATATAGAAGCATCGCCTTGCTGAGTCCCGCCATATTTGCCCCGCATACCATTCGGTAAGCAATCATTCTCGTTCTTGCAAGGGCGGGCATCATAATTCCCATAAGCAACGCTACTATCGGTAACGCTATGACCGGCAGGGCCATTCCTGCGATTGCAATACCCCTGCCTTTTAGTTTGCCATGGCTTTTCTCAATTTTGAAGAGGCCGATGATGCCGAGGATTATTGCAAGCGGCGCCGTGATAAAAAAAGTGCAAAAGCTCAAAATTCCCAGCACCAGCGATGTAACGGCAAGTGCACTTGTTTTGGCGTCAGGCGCCGGCGCCGTAGGCCCAACACTTGTCAGCACCCAACTGCAACTGCGACAAAGTTTGGCGTCTTCCTGGTTTTCCACTCCGCATTTGGGGCAAAACATTTGTTCTCTCCTTTCAATTTTAAGTTTGATAATCCACAAACCTCCATTATACGCTTCGACCACTTGGCAGACAATTCTTGATTTTTTGTGTATAGATGCGGCTTGTTGTCACCGTCCGAGATATCCGGCTTCGACGCAGAACAGCAGAATGTCCCTTCCCAGCGGCGCGGCGTCAGATGAACCTGCCTGGCCTCCCTCTACGAGGACAGAGACGGCGATTGTTCTTCCTCTCGCGTCTTTTGCGAAGCCGGCGAACCAGGCGTGCTCGGGCTGTGTTGTAGAGCCGGTCTTGCCGTATAGCCGTATTCCCCGCGAAGAAAAATTTCCTAACACGGGCGCAAATTCCCTGTTGGCGGTTCCGCCCGATTCTTCCACAACAGCGTGCATTCCCTCATAGACGGTTGCCAGTGTCACAGCCGAGATATTCAGGTTGACCGGATCAGGTTTTGGCGAACAGGGGTCGGCAATTAGTCGCGGGGGGAGATAAATGCCGCCTCTGGCTAAGCAGGCCATCGCGTTTGCCACCTGCAAAGGTGTTACCCTGAGGTTGCCCTGTCCAATTCCGAACCATCGTCTTTCGTCCGGCTCAAGCGAGGGCAATTGCTCGAAACTGGTTATAGTATCTTTTGCTGGAGTATTTGATATCTGTCCCTGTACTTGCCTGAAGTGTCGTGCTGGGTAGTTTGGCTCAGGTGATTCGTCGCTTGATTCCGGTGGGGTAGTAACCGAATCGGGCAGGGCGAGTCGGCCATAGCCAAACCTGAAAAGCCAGCTTTGCAGGACGACGGGGTCGATTCGGTCGGCCAGGTGTGAAAAATAAACATTGCAGCTTCCCTTTATGGCGTTGCGGGCGGTGT
>Ga0187885_10003298_pt1 | contig 14458 bp, 22 predicted proteins | sample June2016WEW_20_1_3_FD_132970 | JGI IMG/M metagenome (GOLD analysis project Ga0187885, IMG submission 132970) | Peatland microbial communities from SPRUCE experiment site at the Marcell Experimental Forest, Minnesota, USA - June2016WEW_20_100 | ecosystem: Environmental > Terrestrial > Soil >... | reverse complement strand
CCTTCTTGTGAGAGAGGTTCTTTTTTTACAAGAACAAAGGAATTTTAAAAATGCGCAAGAAAAATAAAATCATTCTACGCATGCCCCAAAAAAATGTGAGCATGAGGGACTATCAGGAAAAAGGATTCGCGGCGCTGGATAAAGTTTTGCAATCCAACAATGGCGCGGCGCTGGTGGCGGCAGCAAAAATGATTTTTGAGGCCACGGGATTGCTGAAACCAGAAAATACGGCACCGCCCGAAACCATGACTGTTGAGTTTGGTGTAACTCAACCGCGTGGCCTAAAGGATATTTAAGCGTGAAGGTTCATATTAATCTTTCGCCAGAACAACTAGAATTTATCCGTGACCCCCACCCCCTAAAAGTTTTAATTGCTGGCCGCCAGTGGGGAAAATCTCACGCTGTTATGGCCGATTTAACCGCGACCGGCGTGAGCACACGCGGGCGGAGCGCAGTAGTTATGCCAGTGCAAAGCCAGGCAACTGATTTTTACAAGGTTATGCTTGAGGGCGAAAATTTTGAGCAGCTTTTAGCCCATCCCCCAAAACTGTGGCCCCATCCGCAAGTGACCTTTCGCAGCGGTCACTATCTGGAATATCGCAGTTTTGAAACACCAAAACGGCTACGGTCAGGTAAGTGGACAGGGCGCGTAGTGTGTGACGAAGCAAATGATTTAGAGGGCGATGATATTGCAAAAATAATTCTCCCCAAAGTATCGGCCACACAGGCGATAGTAGTGGTTACGAGCACGATAACGCATCACAACTGGTTGCTCGATCTTTACATGTCCGGGCTGGATGAAAAGAACAAAGTTGTAAAAAGTTTTAATTGGAAAAACAACCCCTATCCCGGCAGCGTTGGCTGGCCTACGCCGACGGGAATAATGTTTCAGGGCGCAGTTGGTAAGCAGCGGCTTGAAGACTTGAAATCAATAACGCCGAAACACGTATGGGATTCTGAATATTTGTGCATTCCCGGGGCTGACAATACTACTGCATTTCCTTATTGGGAGCGTTGCCTAACAGATGATAACCCGCCCTCTGGGCCTATAGCGGGACTGCGCTATTTAATTGGCCTAGACCTGGGCCGTTCCCGCGACGGTGAGGTTGCAATTTGCGCGGATGACACCGGGCAAATATGTGAGTATGTTGATTTTCCCACCGGCAGCGCAGCGCTTGAACACAGTCAAATGGCTAACAGAATCGCAGCCATGTCGCGCTTTTGGGGTGCGCCAGTTGTGATAGATTCGACAGGCAAGGGCGGTGCGGGCGGTACACTTTCAACCGATAAAGATAGTTACGTTGAGGTATATAAAGCGGCTTGTGGCGCGGGAAATATCATCGAAATGATATGGAGCGGGAATAGGGATAACAATACAAAATATGACGTTATCACATTTCTCGCGCTTGCCACGGAGCAAAAAAAATTGAGATGTAGCCGAAAATTCCGCGAGCTTGACACGCAAATGAAGCAATACCGCATCTTGAAAGCGAAAGGGCAAAATTCTACCTTTGGCCCTACGCCGGGTAGTGGGCACAATGATGACGCGGTGGCAGCGTTGGCACAACTTGTATGGGGCGGCTTCAAAAAGAACCGTTGGCGGGCCCGCACGGATGACCCCTATAGCGCTGCCGATACGTCATTTTAGTTGCCAAAAGAAACAATTTCGTAAAATAATAGTTGCAAAAGGAAAGTAATGTGTAGTATATTGTCAATATGGCTTGGCCTACCGCTCAAACATTCAAGGTTCTATCGGTTAAGCACCCGTGCTTTTGCCCGGATGATAACGACCTTAACCTGGCCCTCTACGAAGGCTCCCAACGTTTTAATGCGTTACGGGCGGGGCTGCTTGACCCGCGCCAACAGGACGCTAACCCGCTTTACCGGCGCTCCCGCGAACAGGTTGCGCGGTACGAAAATCACGTAGCCGGTATGTTGGATTATTCCCGGTCAATCGGTATGCAGGCCCGTCCCCGGCTGGTGTTTGAAGGCCCGCCCGAAAAGTTGCGATATTACAACACGCTTAACGACGGCCTGGCAGACACGATTGAAGGGCGCTGGCTGGACATGCAGATTTACGGGTATGGCCTATTTACGGCCAGCTATCCCGCCGCGACAGTGCCAACACAACCGCGCAACCTTGCACAACAGTTAGCGCCGGGTGGGGCGCTGGACGCTAAAATTTGTTGGCTTTGCCCCGCGACAATCACGGATTGGGAGACGGGGCCGCTTGGCGAATTGCTACAAATAAAAATTTACACTGAGCAGACGGTCAAGGACGCGGGCGGTTTTTATGGCACAATGGTTTATACGTGGACTTACATAACCGAAACCGAAAAAGTCATCTATTCAATCACGAAGAAAAAAGATGAAAAACTAAAAGACACAGATTTAATTTCCCGCGTTGCGGAGCCAACGCCGATTAAGAACGGTCTGCCGGTCTTTGAATCCAGCCTGATTAACCGCGCTTGCATAATGACGCGGGTGCAAGACCAGGCGTTAGGCACGTACAACGCTGAAAGCAACTGGAAATTTGCTGTTGGCGCTCAATGTTTTGCGCAAGGGTGGTATGCTGGCCCACTTTCGCCGGAAGAATTTAGCCCGAAAGTTGGCGAAGGCATTATAAAATTTTTAGGGCCGGGCGGAACGTTTGGCTATGCAGTCCCGTCCAACGTGGCCTTCGACGCAATCTCAAAACTTGCGGAATCCGAAAACGCAAATCTGCGAGCGCACATAAATTCTGAATTTATGAAGCTGGCCGATAAAGACCAACACGCGGCCAGCGGAGACGCAAAGGCGGAGGACAAAGAGGCGGGCAAGGTTAGCGCCGAAACCTATGCCGTTAAACTTGCTGCCGCGCTCTGCCGGTGCGTGGATTACATTCGCATATCGCGCAAGGATTATGACCCAAAGACCGGCCTTGAAACAGTCAAATACCACCTTGAAGGAATGAACTGCTTTAACCCGGATTCGATAGGCGATTCGATTGACAACCTGACTAAGTTTACGATTCTCCCCGGCGTATCCCCTACCGCCGTGCGCGTGGCTACCCGTGGAGTAGCGCACGCCATGACGCCGAACGCCACGGCAGAGGAACGCCAGCAGATTGACGATGAAACGAACACGGCAGAGATTGAAGCCCCCGCCCCCAGCGCCCTATCGTCCAGCGCAACGGCCTTTAGCCAAAGCGGCGCGGCGGCTTCGAGCGGCCCCGGCTCGACGGCGGCACCGTCCAGCACAGCCGCAAAAACTTCGACGGGCAAAGCCGCCGCGCCGGACACCGGGCCAAACATAACCATACCCACAAAGCTGAAACAGATTGACCCGCGCCGGGTGCAGCCGCAACACGATACTGACAAGGCTTTCGTGGCCACGATGAAAAAGAAAATCGGCGCGGAAGGTTACAATCCGAAATATCCGGCGCTCTTGGTGGAAGTACCTACGCTGCACGATGACGGCGGGAGCGTTTACAAGTCGCTTGACGCACACCACCGCATAGAGTCGTCAAAGGAACTTAATCTAAAGGCCATCCCGGCCTATGTGATTGCGTTCAATGACTGGCTGAAACTAACAAACGCTTTCCCATTCGACCCAAAGCAACTTAGCGGTCTCGATAGTCATATTGAATTACCGGACGGGAGAACTTACGACAAAGTGCGCGAAAAGAACAGCCACACAAACGGCAGCATGATAACGGGCGCGGCATCATCGGCGGCAAGCAGCGCCAGGAGCGCCGCATGAACATAGCGCGGAAAAACGCAATTAAAGGGCTCGCGCAATTCAGCACGGAGCAGTTGCACGCGGCATACCAAAACATCAAAGCCAAAAATTCACCAGAGGAACATTACCGGCGGGCTGCACTTGCCATACTCGAAGAAATTGAGTCGAGAGGCCGCGCCGTGGATAGGTTTGTTGCACGTTTAAAGGCTACCCCAATACGGGAGGTTGTGAATCATGGCAGTTGAACCAGGACAACCGGCAGCGGTGCAATTCACCGGGACGCCCCCGGTAACACCAGCGGCCCAAACCGATACCAATGCGGAACCTGCTTGGGTTGCGCGTTTGGAGCGGACGTTTCAGAGTGTAGGGAATCAATTGGCGGCGTTTACGCGGGTGCAAACAAAAGCTGCGCAGACACCCGCGCCGGACGCGGAGCCAACAGAAGGCCAGAAACTAACGCTGGCCAGCCTGAAAAAAGAGATTGACGACCGGGAGCGGAGGGTGCAGGAACGCGCAATCAGAACGGAAATTAAATCGTTTATGAAGGCGCAAAATATCCCGAAAGAGAGTCAACCTTTTTTTGAGGCATATATCGAGCGCGAGTACATGCGCCCGGATGGGAAAACAAAACTTACGGTCAACGCTGCCGATGAGGTCATAGTGCAAGACGACATAGGGACTCAAACGCCCTTTGAAACTCTTGGACTAAAAGTCCTTGGCGGCAACGGCGGCCTGTCGTTCCTCGCGCCGGTTGAAACGCCCGGCCCCGTGGGGAGCAGAACTAACCAGGGCGTTAATCACGCATCCTCGGTGGACGTGCGAAACATGTCTATCGCGGATATGCAAAAAGACCCCAAAGCGGCTATGGCGGGGCTGCAAGCCGCCGCACAGCAGCTTTACCAGGGGCAAACCATAGGAACATAAAATCATGGCAGCGCCACTTTACAACATGAATCTGATTGACTTCGCAGATTTAACAATGAAGTACATGTGGAGCCAGTTTCTTCCGGCTTTCCGCGCTCGCGGCTTGCCGTTCCGTTACGTGCTTGACGTTTCCGACACCATCGCCACGACCGGCCAAACGGCGAAGGTGACTGTTGCGCAAGTCCAGAGCGCTCATACTCTGGAAGATGGCGGCGTAAAAACTTTGAACGATACCCCGCCGTTGGTTGCGGAAGTGACGTTCACGGACACGATTTACAATTCGTTTGGCGTGACTGACCTGGTGAAGTCTATCCTGGCCGGCCAGCCCACTATCCCCGCCGTGGTTCAAGGCGCTGTATTCGGCGTCTTGAACGACATTGAACAGCAAATCGTGACTGACATTATCAACAACGTGCCTGCCGGGAATTATGTTGGTTCACCCGGGACGAATCTCACACAGGACGTTGCGGACGAGGCGCAGAACGTGCTGGTGCAAAACTACGCGCCCCGCGCTGACTTCCAGTGCTTCATGGCTCCGACAAACGGCGCATGGAATCAGCTAATAAAGATTCCGACCGTGACCTGGGCGCAATTACGAGGTGCCAGGGAAGATTCGCCGCTGATTGCGCCGGGTGCGCAGTATGGCCAGCAGGTGCAATACAATGGCGGCTTGTGGAGCCAATCACAGTTGGTTAGCTATCCAAACGTGAGCGGCACGATTCAATCGCAAAATCCGATGTGGATGCGCGAGGCGCTCGCCGTGGCTATCCGCGTGCCTGAGTTGCCGATGGCGGGCGTGGGCTGCATAGCGCGGAACTTTGTTAATCAAGAAAGCGGCATCGCGCTGCAATTCCTGTGGATGTTCAACCGCGACACCTTGGCGGAAGAAATGGTGGTAAGGTCAATCATTGGGACTGCTGCTGCTCAGCCCGCTTGGTCTGCGCTTATTCAAGCCGCGTAGTTGCGTTTGGCATTTTTGGTTGTATAATGCGTGAGGGTTTTATCCCTCACGCATTAAGGGGAAAAGAATGAAAACCAAAGAAGAAAAAAAGGAAGGCGGCGGTTTAGTTACCCCGGAAAGGGAGGCAGGACATGGAAGGCAGCGTAAATCCTCATTCTTCAACGACAGCATACGAAATCACGGAGAAGGATTTGAACAAACGGCATGTTTTCAAAAACCGCAAGGATAAAAACGAACTTGTGGTTGCCACGTGGAAAAAATACGCGGGGCAGTTGCTCCATGCCGTGAATTTACAAACGGGCGTTGTGCGGATAATGGAAATCCCGCCGCCGAATACGGTCAAGGCGCGTATGGGCCGGGTGAACATAATCCATTTGCTTTATGGCGATTGGCGTTTGGCCACGCCGGAGGACATAGCGCGGCAGGACGCGATTAACAAAGCCAAGGCGCGGCTACAGGCAGAAAAAGAAGCGCGGCGAATGGCCACGGCGAGCGGCTTGGTGATGACCGAAATGGCAAGCGCGGCGGCGGCGGTCACGGCGTTTAATAACATGGCGAACAGAGAAGAAAAAGAAACGGCGAAAGCCAAGAGGTAAAAATGCCTTTGGCGCTTTATCCCTTGATGTTATCCCCCGGCGCGATAGGCCAGGTGTATAACATGAAAGACCAGCCCTTGATACCAGTGGGCGGCACAGCGCCGTTTACGTGGGTTGTGACCGGCAATCTGCCTATTGGCCTTGACCTGAATACCGCAATCGGCGGGACAGGCAAAACAAGCGCGGTCATTGAGGGTACGCCGCGTGTGGCTGACCAGTACAACTACAAGCCTACAACGGCAATTCCGTTCATCGTCAACCCGTCCATATTCACAATCACGGTCACGGATTCCAGCATCCCGGCTAAAACCACGGCGCAAGAGTACACGATGCCTATCGGCGTTTTTAGCGAGCGCCAGGCGATTAGCATTTACGAATTGCTGGACGCGGCTTACGGCTTTGATTACTACGTGGTGATGAACGACATGGGCAGCCGGGAAATTCGCATCGGCGATATTGGGACGGCTGCTTTCGGCGGGTTGCGTCTAGTGACTAACGCGCTGCTATCGCAATTCACGCAAGGCATGATTGACGTTATGCTGGGCCACATTTTCTTATGGGACAAAATCAAGGACGTGCATATCAACCAACGCGGCGGCAGCGTTTCGGACATAACCGGATTGAACAGCGAAATTTCAGAACGCAAGGCGGCGCTGATTAAACGATTCAAGAATTTGCTGCCCGCATATACGCTGGCAGAGGTCAAGGCGCGGCAAGCGCACGGCGGCGGCATGGATTTTACTAACACTAAGGGCGGCGGGGCTGGCGGCGGGAGCTACACGGAATACGTGCGATGATGACGGAAGCCAAAAACTACCGAGAACAGCAGCGCGACCAGGCGGCGTACATAACGCTAATTGCCTGTCAGTCTGACGGTTGCCAAGTGGAATTTCAAGACCGGGCCGCGCCCAATTCTGATTTTGTAAAACTTTGGGCAATCCCCGGCCCCGAAACAACGCGCCTTTCCGATGACGGCGAACTCCATGAGGAGATCACAGAGAAAACTTTTGACATACCGCGCCAGCTTGGTTGCTCATGCGGCAAAGCGGATTGTCCCCGCGCCGGGATTTATGAAGGCCATGAGGAAAGAGTTATATTCCCGCCAGAAACCGGCGTGAGCGTCAATGCGGTTGTGAAATTTGAGGGGCGGGATTACAGCGTAAAAACCCCCGCCTGTGATTCTTTACGGGCGAAATACAAACTCCATTGTGAGTTTCATAAGCCGAGGGCTACCAGCGTATGAGTATCCCCACGGATTTTACCGAACCAGTTGGCATTTTCGCCCAATTTGTTTTGGATTGCGCCGCGTCTGCCGCCACGGTTATTGACCCAAAATTTGTTTTCGTGGGGCATTATGAGTGGTTCGCAGAACAAAACTTTTATCATGAGTTAGTCAAGGAATATCCCGCTTGGCAAATCTTCATCGGCAGCCCATTGGGCAGCGCGGATAATTTTGACATGAACGGTAAATTTCAGTGCATAGCGGAGTTGTTTTATTCAATCCCCGCTGACCGGCCAAGTGATTATATCCCGCTTATGATTATGCAAGCGAAACTTGTCAAGGCATGGGCTACAAATTTCACTTGGTGGACGCGGGGCGGCAACCGCAACCCGCGCTCTGTGGATTGGGGAGACCCGCATATCCGCAGACACGAAAAGCCTAAAGGGCTTTTTGTTGTGAGCACTAAGTTTGTTTTGCATAGCGGGATATTCAGTGTGCCGGTTGTGACAGACCCGCCCCTAGTGCCTGCCGTGGTGGGGGATTGATATGGAAATCAATCTTGAAATCATGGGTGCAAAAGAACTGGCGCACACGTTACGGGAAATACCCGTCGAGGTAAAAGAGCGCATGATGCCACAGGCGCTAAAGGCTGGCGGGGAGGTGGTGCGCGACAATGCGCAAGCGATAGCGCCGGTTGACACCGGGGCGCTTGCGACTTCAATGACGGTGCAGGGTAAAAAGGGCGCGGTGCTGGTGGGGCCGAATAAAGACATACATGACACCAAAGACAAACGAAAAATGCTTAACAGCAATATCGGCGTATTTGTCGAGGGCGGGACGGTCAATCATTTCAGCTTGCTTGGACGCATAACGGCGGCGGAGGCGCGGCGCAAAAAGAAAAATGTCATTACATACCAGCGCACGGAACAGCGCACCCCGCCCCGGCCTTTTTTGAAACAAGCGCTTACGCAATCGGCAGCGGCGGCGTTTGAAGCGATCGCCGCAAAACTGCGAGCACTTTTGGACGCAAAATACAAGGGGAAAACTCATGCTTAATGCACCCGTAAAACAACCGCCCCCGGTTATCAAGTTTACCGATACGCACGTTCACGTTTCGGGGCGTGTCGAAACGAACGGCGGCAATGTGAAAATAACGCTGCACGTTTTAGCGCCTGAATCAGTGGCGGGCAAAAATCCCCATCCCGTTTCAATGCAGCAATTTCCCGGCTTTCGTTCGCTAGGCAAAGTTTCAGTTGTGATTGACGGTGCAAGCAGCGCGGGGATAGTCCCCGGCTGCAAATTTGAACTCACCCCGAAAGCCCCCACGCCATAGGAGACTAGCCATGTCCGATACCCCCGTTGTTGCACCCGCGCTGACTGACGCGGAAAAATTAGCCAAAGCGCAAGCATTGGTTGATCTGGCCAAAGCCAAGAACGTGCTGCGAACCATAGCCGGGAAATTGAAATTGAGCTATACCCCTGCTATTGGCCAGTCGCTAGGCGTCCTGACTTTTGCGACGAATTTCGGCGCGTCAATTAAAAAGTGCTCTATCAAAATCGGCGGGGAATGGATTGACACAACCAGCATGGCTACGCCGCCGATGGGAACGACAGCCGGCGTTGTCGCAAACATGGAGGGGTTGCCTTCAGTCTATTCCAAACTGGAATTGAAATTGACAATTCAGCATGATTTTTCAGTTGCGCTGCCGATAATGCAAGCACCATCTGCATGTTCAATCCAGCTTGGCCCGACTGGTGATACCGTGACCTATGCGGGCAACGCTTCAATGACCGGCTACGATTATGACGCGCCTCTTGACGGCTCGGAAGTGCAAGCGGAAGTTGAAATCCACTTTAGCGGCGATGTTTCGGAGACTCTTGGTTAATGGCGAGCCTGAGAGAACAGATTTACTTGGCCCCGGCGAAACCCGTCCAGGTGAAAATACCTGAATTGCCGGACGCTAAAATATTTGTCAAAATTCTGAGCGGCGCGGAGTTTGATGCTTACGAGGCGGCGCTTGAAAAAGCAAAAATCCAATTTGCCGGGACGCGCCCTTTTTTAGTGGCCGCAACCGCTTGTGATGAAAGCGGCAAGCTGATTTTTGCCGCACCGGAGGAAACGGCCCCGGTGCACACCGCTATTTTGCAGCGTTTGTTTTGCGTGGCGCTGGACATAAACGGGTTGACCGTGGCGGCGCGGGAGCGGTACGAAAAAAACTGTTAGAGGGCTATTCAGGTTGCTGGTTTAGGATAGCCCACGAATTGAAGATGTCGAGGAAACGGGCCATGCGCGAGATTTCAATGCCGGATTTTTGGGCCTGGTGCAAATACTTCGAGTTGACCGAAAATTGGGAAGCGAAGGCCAAGGCAACCAAGGGCGCGGTTATGTGCGCCATGCGAGGGCGGGTGAAACGTGCCTGAAGTTGGCGAACTAAAAGCGGTCTTGTCCGCGACCGATACGGGATTCACCGGGACGCTGAATACCGGCGCTGACCAAGTTGAAAAACTAGGCTCCCGTGTCAACACCAGTTCACAACATTTCGTAAATTTTAATGTCCATGCGCTTGAAAGCCGGAAGGTTATAGGGACAGTTGCGGCGGTCGCGGGTTCAAGCGCGGGGCCGCTAATGCACTTTGCTCACGCCTTTGGCGCGTTTGGGCCTATAGTGGGCGGCGCAATTGCGGCACTATTTTTATTTCGTGAAGCGGCAGAACAAGCTAATAGGGTGCAGGATGAATCCATAGCGCTAAATGTGCGGCTAACAAATTCTTGGAAAGATTTAACACTGGCAAACATGGGTGCGCAAGAGGCAATAGCGCGAACGAAAAGGCTTGAACTCGAAGGCTTGGTAAGGCCGGGCGCGGAATATGTGAGCCCGCGAACGCGGATCTTGCAAAAAGAGGAAATCGCGGAACTAAAGGCTTATGAAACCAGATTGCGATTAAACCGAAAATTTTTGGAGCAAAAAGGTTTTGGCGGCAGCGCTCACGGCGGCAGTGGCGGCGGTATTGAAACCGCATCCCGCGCCGCCGAAGCCGGGGCTTTCCGTGCAGAGCACACCGCCCGCAATCCGCAAGTCGCGGAGCAACAAATAACGAACGCGAAGCTTGATGAAGTTAAAGCGGCGCTGCTTAAAATCGGAGAAGATATAGGCGGCAAGGGCGCGGCTAAAATTGCAGGGGCTTACTAATGGCGATTGAAGTCATAGCTGATTATCGCAGCACCAGCAAAGTTGGCTACTCGAAAGAGGGCTTGACGGCTCATCGTGTTTACCGCGTGACGGGCCTTGCGGATACCACCGGCTATGACGTGGTTCCTATTGCCCTTTCACAGCCGGGTGTGCCGGTGCGTGGCGATGACCATCCGTATTACAACGGCGAGGATGACTTCCCCGAAATAATGGCCGATGCAATCGAAGCAACAAACGTTGACCGTGACGGCGGCATTGTTGACATTGAGATTGACTACAAGCATTTGAACGCGATGACGCAAGAGCCGTCCGATGATGGAGACGTGGCGGCGGCGCTGCTAACGATGGCCAGCACGTTACAAACTTTTCAACGCGCTACAGACGTTGCAGGAAATCCGATACGGGTTTATTACACGGCAGATACGCTAATTCCTACCGGCGCACCTGCATGTTTTATTTATAATCAACAGGGCCAGCCAATACCAAATCAGATCGGCGAAAATGCGCCTTTTATAAACGCAAAAGCTGCAACGCAGCAGGCGGGTTCTATTTTGCGCTTCATAAGACGCGAACAACAAATGCGCAACGGTTCTGGATACGTTGGCTTTTACAATGATGTTGACTGGCCAATAGCACAAATAGGCGGCGGGAATATGACCCAATTCGGTGCGCTCTGCACCCGCATTGAAAACATAACGCAAGACGAGGGTATTTCCTGGATTGTTACATACGAATTTCAGATAGCGCAATCTATTGACATGCTTGATGCAGGCCTTTTCAATCTTCAAGAACCTGCCGCTAGTCCAGATACTTTTGATAACCTAATATCTGGATGGGACGTAGTTGCATATTATGTTATTCCGTCCGGCTTCAACGCGAATAATCCCACATCAACTCCGCCAAACGCGCTCTATGCCTCATCCGGCCAGATACCACTGGACGCAAAGCCCACGGTATTTGCCGTCTACGGGCAGGCGCATTTTCAAGACTTGTCGCTTTGCGGAGAGGAGGCCTAATGGCTGAGACTCCGCTTGACCGCCCGCCCAACGTTATCCCGCGCTTTCGCAAGGGCGTCCGATTTGACGCGGGCCGGATGAATCAGCTTGTCGAAGCACTTAACCGCACAAATACCGGGCTTGCGCCGCCCGTCCAGATAGAACCGGACACGCAACAAATCAGCCACGTAACCGTAACCACGATTTTTTAGGGGGCTTCATGGCAGAGCTAAACCGCCCCCCTAATTTACTGCAACCATACCGCAAGGGGCTGGACTGGAATCCAGCGCGGGCCTCTGAGCTGGCGGCGGCGCTTGACCGGGGCAATACGGGGATTGCGCCGCCAGTTGCGATTTTGCCGCGCCTGGAATTGTTCAAGCGGTTTGATGACGCTTTTCCCTTAATCGAAATGGTTCCCGGTGTAGGGAGTCCTTACGTTACGCCGCAGCTTTGGTGGGGTGATGGTAGCCACACAACCTACAATCATTCAACCTATACATGGCCGGATGGTTCAACCGGCCATGCTTTACCTAAAGACGCGACAGCGAATTTTGGCTTTAACGGGAATAGTTTTTTTCAGTGGGGAATAAATCTTTTCCCTTATTGGTCTGTGGGCAACGGCGGCCCGGGGAGTGGCATAACATTGGTTGTTTCTTCTAATATTGACCTATTGGACGCCAGTTCTAATTTACTTACCCGCGCTACCTATAATATCACAGACTCGCTTGACAGCAGTTATAATTATACCACAAATGCAAGCGTGTCTTACGGAACAGAAAAGATAAATAGTTTTAATGCGATACGCGCATCGGCATCAATAAGCGGTTACAGCCCTTTTCAGATAAGTGCTGACCTTTATTATTTTCTACAAGGGGCTTCTCAAGTATGACATCCCCCGCCACATTTCCATATTCTGCCGCGCTAATGCGGATAATGGCGCTTAAGGCCATGCCGGGAACACAAATGAACGCTGGCAATTCGCCCTATATGCTGCCAAACACAGGGCAATATTTCGATACCGCCAGTTTGGTATTTCAGAACTTTATCAGCGGCGTGGTTGTGAACGCGCAACCTAACCCGCCTTACATGTATTTTACGGCGCTTGATTCAACAGGGACACCGATATACAATTCAGGGAAATATTTTCTATGGCAATCATTAGGCGGCACACAGCAGTTTACCTTTGGTCTTTTCGGTGGTAAATTTTGGAAAGGCCATGTGGGGCAAAATGTAAATACAGTAATCGGCGGTACTGGACAGGTCAACCGGGTAATAGCGGCGAACATGCCGATATGCGGCTGGAAGATTGATTTAACTCTGAATGGCGCAACATCGGTAAACTTTTTTAATCCGCTTGTGGGAGTGGCAACTGGTTTTCATTGATTTTCGGCGCGGAATAGGATAGGATTCAGAACGGAGATTAAACATGGATTACAAATTTACTCGCGGTGATAGTTTTACCTTGCCCGCCCAATACGCGACAGTGGATTACTCGACTTGCCCCCCCACGATAACCGGAATTAACATAACCGGCGCGGCAATTTATTTTACCTGCAAACGGTACAAGAATGACCCTGACAGCGCGGCGCTTTTCCAGTTGACAGTGGGGCATGGTATCACAATAGCGGCGGGAACAAACGGATTTTTCACCGTCATAGTGCCACAGGCAGACACGCAAAGTTTACCCGTTGACATTCCCTACCCCTTCGATTGTGTAATTGAACCAGTGGCGGGCGGGCGGCAAACGGTTTTGAGCGGGACTTTGACCCTGAAACAGAACACAACGGATAGCTAACCATGCCTGACACAGTAATCGTTAGCCCGCCGGATAACCAGGCCATTGTTAGTCCGGTCACGGTCAAGCAGATTTTCCCGGCTGACAATCGCGCAATCGTAACGCCTCACTGCGAGGTTGCCTTGAAAGGGCCGGGGCCGGGTGTGGTTGTTTCGCCGCCGGATAATGAGTGCATCGCAGAACCGCCTGATTATAAACTTTGGCCAGCGGTAGCACCGGGGAACGATTACAAGCGCAGCTATTCCTACAAAAACGGGACGTTGACTTTCCCGGCCACGCCGCAACTTTACGGCATGGAATGGGAGGATGCAAACGGCGTATTCTGGCAGTGCTTTGCGGGCGATACGGTGTGGGAGAAGGTGAACCATTTAGCGCCGGGGGTTTGACGTGCGAAAGGTATTGTTTATTTCGGCGCTTCTACTTCCTACAGCGGGCGCGGTCTATCTCGCCGTGCATCATGCTGCCCCCAAGCGTTTGACCCTGACCCCCGGCGTCCAGTATATCGCAACGCAAGACCCGTCCACCGGCGTGACGAACGTTTTGCCGTATGGTTCACCTGGCACAATACTGGCGGTCACGTCTAGCGGCAATTCTGCCGCGTTTGAATCGGCGCAATCGCTAGGCGTGATTGGCACAACCGGAACAACCGGGACTACTGGCGCAACGGGGAGCACCGGCAACACGGGGGCAACAGGCTCTACGGGTGCTACGGGACATACCGGCGCGACGGGTGTGACCGGCGCAACTGGCAAAACAGGTGTGACCGGAGTAACAGGCGCGACTGGTGCGACAGGCCGGACAGGTTGCACGGGCGCTACGGGGCGCACGGGCGCGACCGGAATCATAGGTGCGACCGGCGCTACCGGCAAGACAGGGGCTACGGGAACAACTGGCGCTACAGGACATACCGGCGTAACTGGCGCAACCGGGGCAACCGGCCCGCCTGGCGCTGGCGGCGTGACTGGTGCTACCGGTACAACCGGCAGGGATGGTGTAAATGGGGCTACAGGTGCGACCGGCCCCACGGGAACTAACGGCAGTAACGGCGCTACAGG
>Ga0187885_10003282_pt1 | contig 14514 bp, 15 predicted proteins | sample June2016WEW_20_1_3_FD_132970 | JGI IMG/M metagenome (GOLD analysis project Ga0187885, IMG submission 132970) | Peatland microbial communities from SPRUCE experiment site at the Marcell Experimental Forest, Minnesota, USA - June2016WEW_20_100 | ecosystem: Environmental > Terrestrial > Soil >... | reverse complement strand
GGCGGCTCGCAGCAAGGCCTTGGCAGCCAAAAAGCACAACGAGCCCGAGGCGCTCTTGCTCTTGCTGCAACCTACTGGCCCGCAACACGTTGTCCCCCATCACACTTTTGGGAGAAGAGCCTAATCTCAGACCGTCCTGTTAGAAATCAGACTGAGGGGCAGTACTCCGGCAGCGTTTTCAGGTCACTTCTTGTTCATTCCATCTGTGCCGCTTCCAGCGACTGGAACCTCGTCCTGGTTCAGCGTCAGCGAAGGCGGCTAAGCAATGGATATGGCGAGAATCGAGAAACGACCATGCCGGGGGGTCACCGATTGCCCCGGACTAGTCGTGGCGATTAGCCCTCGCCGGCAGCTCGGACGAGCAAGCTCGGCACCCAGACCGGGTGCAGTCATGTTCCGGGAACAGCTCTTGGAAGGCGAGGGTCGCCTTTCGCCGAGCCGCTGCGCGCGTGGGGGCCTCGAACTGGCAATCCAGCTCTGGGCCGACAATTCGGGCAACCCAACCGCCGGCACAAGGCAGCACGATAACCCGAACGGGGCCGTCATCCGTGTCATGAACTATTTCATAATCGGCCACGTGCGCCACCATACCACCTAAGATCGCAGAAGTGCGGTCCGTTGGCCAAGCCGTTCCGGCTCGTGGCCGCTCTCGGATGCGGAGCATGGGACATCCCGGAATGACCCCCCCGGCGTCCCTTGTAGGTCTTTGAGAAGTCGGAAAGGAGGTGGGGAGGCTCCCCAGCTCGGGCGGCTGCCTCGGGCTTGCTGTACGCCAGAAGTCGGTAGTTCTCCAGGAGCTTGACTGGCTTCCGCACAAGTTCGGGCCGGTTCCGCGAAAAGAGGTGCCGTCGCGGGGACGCACAAAGGAGACCGCGCAGAATAGATGCTGCGGATTCTCTCGGCATCCGCAACAACACAACTCACCTTGGAACCGTGATTTGGCTCGGTTGACGAGCTTCGATCTCCGGCACGCCCCGATAGCTCTCGATCAGACCCGAAACGCAGATGCGCTTGCCGCGCAAATCGGTTTCGGGTGCCCCGAATTTCGCGCGGTTTTGTCCCCAAATGATAACCGTGAACAGTTGCTCGGGATAAGGCTTGTCCAGGTTAAGGAATGTCGGCTGTCCGCGACTAGACGACGCATAACGTGCACTCGCCACGGTACCGCAGACAGTTGCATGCTCGCCAATGTGATCCCTCGCTTGCTCGGCCGTGAGTGTCCGTTCCGCCCCGAAAGCGAGAATCGTGTACAACAGGCCAATGGTCGTGAGTGAGGACAGAGTCGCGAGTCTCTTCATAGGTATCGCTCCAGCTCTACAATTCGGCGGAACCATTATATACCAGGATTTTCGTTTCAGGCGCCAAGACGCCGCGCAATCTATGCCAAGCCGGCCCCGGCTATTGGATTAGACCTCGCTAAGCACGCTTGCGCGCTCCCATGCCGTGGGCAACCCCAGACGAACCAGCCGAGGCCAGTACATCAGGCCCCACGGTGACGCCGCGACAGCGGCGGCCAAGCTACCTGACCTGTAAATCGGGACAACCGCCATGCGCGGCTGCCTGCGGCCGCGAAGCCCGCCTTGCAGTCTGACCCGGCGGGAACCAGGAACATACTGTACATATATATGCACTTTCCTTTTGTTGCTGCTTTTGGCGGAGAGTCATTTGAGGCGGCGGTTGTTCGGGAGCATGGTGTGCCGGATCGCAGCGCTGCTGGTGCCCACCGGATAGGCCGCGGCAGGGAAGCAAACTGGGCGCAGGAGGGAGGGGACGGAGAGGTGTCTGAGAAGCCGCTTGAAATGAGGCATTTCCAGGTTCTTACGTACCCGGAGGAGCCCGAGTTGGCCCCTTCCTGGGCCGCTGGAGTCGCTCGGGATGGAAAAATGAGACAAACGGCTCCAATGGGGGCGGTTGGATGTACAATCGATGGTGGCCAGGATGGCAAAACGGAAATCCTGGTTGAAACTCGCTAAACTGGGGGCTTGAACTCGCTAGTTTCGCGGGTGTACCATTTCGTTGCGACGGAGCGACCCAAAATTCCGTTTTGCTGGAAGGTGAGCAATGAACAGACTGGTTGTCCTTCCGATGCTGGCGGTGTTGGCGCTTCCGGCAGTCTCCTTTTCCCAAACACCCCCACAACAGACCATCTTGCCCCAAGGCACACCTGTACGTATGCGCATGAATCGGACAGTGTCATCTGCCGATGCGCAACTTGGGGATAACGTTGACTTTGAGACACTCGACGATGTGAAGGTAGGTGAATTGGTAGTCATCCCCAAAGGCTCAACGGCGATCGCGACAGTTACGGAGGCCGTGCACAAGCGACGTATGGCGCGGGGCGGCAAGCTCGCCATGAATATCGACTATCTGCGCTTGCCCTCCGGGGAGAGACTGCCGCTGAGAGGTGTTCAGAATGTCAGCGGCGGCGGGCACACGGGTGCGATGACTGGCGGCATAGTAGCCGCTGCTATTGTGTTCTTTCCGGCTGCCCCGTTTTTTCTTTTCATGCACGGTAAAGACATCACAATCCCCAAGGGCCACGAGGTGACGGTCTACACCAACACCGATTATGATCTGGCAAAAGTCAGGGCTCCCACTGTTGCTGCGCCTGCGGTACCAACCGTTTCTGTAGCCCCGCTCACGGTCCCTGCCGGAACGGATACTTCCCCAGTTTCCATCAAATCCAACCCGGACGGCGCGGACATTACCGTGGATGGAAGGTACGTGGGCAGCACTTCGTCAATGATCCGGCTGGCGATAGGGGACCACGAAATAGAACTGGCGAAGCCGGGATTCAAGGCGTGGAAGCGGAAGATGACCGTCACCGCGGGCGGACAGGTGACGATAGACGCCACACTGGAGAAGGAAACGCCGCCGTGAACGCGGCCCGCTGGTCAGCCCATCAATGTGACACGATTCAACGTGGATTTCCGTGCCCGGAGGAGGCAGAGCTGGCCCCTTCCTGGGCCGCTGGAGTCGCTCGGGATGGAAGCAATGAGACAACCCTCCAACGGAGGCGGTTGGATATATAATCGATGCTGGCCAGGATGGTAAAAAGGGGGATTTTGGCTAAAACACATCCCGCACCTGACCAAAGGCGCGGGGTGACATGAGGAGGTGGGGAACAATGCCTGCTGCAACAGCAGAATCCACGGGAACGATACGCCTGAATGTCGTTGATGGGACGCGCCAGCCTGTCCGTGATGACCTGGACCTGCTGGTGCGTGTGCTCGACGGGCGCAAGCGGCAAGTAGCAACGAAGTGGGTAAAGGGGCCAACGATTCCCATCATGGGCCTGCCATTCTATGACAACTTTGATGACTGGTACACGGTCATCGTGCACGCGAGCGGATACCAAGACGCCGGAGTCTACCCGGTTCGGCTGCAGGCGGGACGGCTCATTGACGCTTACGTCATGCTCTTCCCGAAAGGCGGGAGCTTTCACTTTCCGCCTTTCCAGACCATCCAGGCGGACGCCCAGCTGTACCAGCTCCTCGCCAACGGAGCGCCGGGAGATGTTGCGGTGCGGTACCACACGACACTGGAAAACCAGCCGCTGCAACTAGGAGCGCTGCTGACCATCGGTACCGCAATCCGCGACATTCCGCTCGATGATCAAAGCAGTCCGATGAGCTACTACTGGGAGGTGGTCTGGGACCTGCTCATGCAGGACCGATTCTGGGCCTGGGTGGACGCCAGGCTCCCAGACCGGATCGCTAGGCTTGCGTCACTGCATAGCTTTGCGGAGGAGCAGGACGCAGCGCACTGGCACCCCGGCATTCCGGGGCGCGTGCAACCCGCAACGCGCAGCTGGAAGCAGACCCGCTTTGACGTGAGCAACGTGCAGCTCACCTTTCACGGGGAGGACACTAGGACCATCCTGCGGCCGGACGGGAGCAATGTCGCGTGCGTCATCGTCGAGCCAGATATCGACTACTACAAAGACCTCATTAGTCACGGCCTTTTGGAGGTCCTTCCTAACCTCTTGACGGAAGGAAAGACCGACCCACGCCAGGATTACAGCTTACGTTGGATGGCGACCAAATTGGAAGGCGTGCAACCGGACTTCGCCCCGCCCGTCACGATTGAGTAGGCAGCGCCGCTGGCGCGGGGCGGCAAGAAGTGGAGAGACTCATGGCGGGTTCGGTGCATGACCGAGAGCCACGGTACACCCGCTCATTCACTGATGCGGGGCGGCCGAGTGGGCGTCGAGGCGTTCAGAAGCGCCTCTGTCCGAGCTTGTACTGAGCAAAGCCGTCGGATTCGGGCTCTCTGCAGACGTTCGTGATGCGTACACCTTCCTGATGCGGACGTACGCGCCAGGGGAGCAGGTACTTGTGTTTGGGTTTAGCCGTGGCGCGTACACGGCCAGGGTTGTGGCGGCACACCTGCCTGTGTGAACTCCGCCGCCCCACGCAGTCACACGGCCCGCTGTAAAAGACCGAGACAATGCGCGGCTGCGGCCCACTACGTGTTTGATGGACGCAGTGGTTAGTGTACTCGGCATTCTGGCGCTCTGCTACGCATTCGGTGCGGCGATCACGGCGATCGTGTACGGCCTGATCGCGCGGGAAGCAGCCAGGCAATCCGACCCCGCCAGCGAGCGGGAGGAACGCTGACACGGGCACCTCTCCAATTCGCAGCAGAGCGAATGATGTCGGTACGCCGGATCGATTCGGAGACTCACTGCCTACACGGGAAAAGTGCCTGACAGCGACAAGAGCTTCCTGGACCGCCTCTTCAGGTGAGCAGCCCGAAAAGGGGCGCAACGAGAAGGCGAGAGCGGAAACGATCCTCCTTGTCGGTCTGCTCGTGACCAGTTGCGTTACGTTCACCGCTGAGCTTGCCATCGGCCTCCGCCGCAGAGTGGCGGATCACCGGCCACGAAGCACAATCCGAGTCAGAGTCTGATCCACCGGATGGGTACAAGGCTGTGGAATGCGGAACTCACGACCCGCACTTCTCAGGAGCGTCTCTCCGGCGCGGAGGTGTGGTGTAGTTTTCGGCTACAATACTCCCAATATGCCCAGACCCCGCAAATTCAGCCCGGAGATCCTTGAAGCTGCGTTGCACGGCCTCGAAGCACAGCGGCAGCGCGTAGATTCCCAGATTGCCGATGTCCGGCAGATGCTCGGTGGTGGCCCGAAACCGCCCACACCGACACCGCCAGAAGCTGCCCGGCCCCGGCGCAAGCGCAGCGCAGCCGTGCGCCGAAAGATGGCGGAAGCTCAACGTCGTCGTTGGGCGGCATTTAAAGAGGCTCGGCAAACCCCGGCCACAGCGAAGAGCGCCACAGCGCCCGAAGCACCGAAACGGAAGCGTCGAGTGAGTGCGGCTGGACGCAAAGCCATTATCGAAGCCACCAAGAAGCGTTGGGCCGAGTTCAGGAAACAAGCCGCGAAGCCAGCCGTCGCAAGGAAGGCCGCTCGCAAGAAGGTGGCGGCGAAGAAGGCCGTGGTGAAGGCGGCGAAGTCACCAGCCAAGGTGGCGAAGAAGGCCGTCAAGAAGGCCACCGAAAAGAGGCCCAAAGCGACGGTGGTGGCTCCTGAACAGGCTACGCCAACAGTTGCGGCCGGGGAGTGATGCCGAGGTCCGCCGCACAAGCTGACCCGCTGCCGCAGCATGAACGAGTTCCGCCAAGCCGTTCATCATTCCCCAGGTCGATTCGTGGACACCAGGCTGGCCTTCGGACATTTGCGCCCCCCGGCAGTCCTGCTACGACACGACGAGGCAGGCGTTCCGCGTGATCGCCGGTCGGTTTTTTCAACCGTTGAAGAATCCGCCGGCCAGCGCCCGCCTCAGCCATTCCGCAGCTGCGCTGTCCGGCCGGCTCTCGTCAACCACGTGCGCAGTGTGGAAGATGTCCGACTTGGGGTGGGTCGATCGCGCGGGGCCGTTAACCAAGTGCAGAGAATCGGGGCAGAGACCGGGGAGAAACGGCCTCCGGTAAAGTTGCAGGGGCGCGCTTGGCGGCTCAAGCGGGATGGGCAGAGAAACGGAGACAGACGGAAGGCCCGAAACGCCGTAGATTTGCGGGCTTCCCGAGGTTCGACACGCGGCAGACGGCGGTAGGCTATTGGTTTGGAATATGGTTTGGTAAAACGCGCATGCGCCGCGCGGTTCCCTCTCCGGTGCCACTTTGCGCGCACGTCTCGGTTGCCTAAGCGCGAATGGCCCCCCACGGAAGCGGCGCTTCCAACCGGTTCTGCCCACTGCTGCTGCCTCCAGCGGTCCGCGCGCGCACCCAGAAGCGAAGAGCGCTCCAGGCCTAACGCCTCTCCTCTGTTCATCTCGTCTGGCCTCCCGCGCATTCGCATCAGATCCTCCCAGGAAATTGGCGCGATCAGATCGCCTAGTAGGGTACGAAGGGGTCAGCCCGTAGAGGCCCCTGCCCTCGGCCGCGCACTTCGCGGCGGCATAGGCGAAAGCCTCCCGGATCAGGTCGTGCTTCGCACGCCCCGCTTCGCCGTTCCAATCGTACCGCACGCGGTCCTTCTCCTCCTACGTGTCCTCGTAGCTGTGGGATTCCGGGCGCTGCTGGATCGGGTAGCTGCCATAGCCCGCCAGAACCATGTTGGCCGCCCGTTGCGGGCTTCTGATGACGGGCACAGCGGGCTGTTTCGGGACGTACCGCAAAGGGCCTGGATTGCAAATCTGCGTGGTCTGGTGTATACTCTCGAAAAGGGGAACCCCAAAATGGAAATCCCGGTTAAGAAGTCCCGAATCCCATAGGAGAATCGACATGGCTCATACCACAACGCAGCGCAGACCAAATGCAATGGAAATCACGGTTCAGGAGGCCATTAATCTCCTCAACCTCGATCAGAAGGGCGATACCAAGTTTGTGCGAACGACAACTGTAGTTTTCGATCCAAAAGATAAGTCCCAAGTCATCATGGTAGCGATGAACGAGCACGCTCGTTAATGAGGTTGTAGACATCCGGCATATTCTTCGCAACTCCGCTGATGATTGATAATGAGTACCTGGAAAGCCTAGCCGCTTTCGTATGTTCGGATGACACATCGCCGTCAGCGGTCTCGATTGAAGAGCGATACACGCTTAGACGAGCATGGGACACAGTCTGTTTGCACTCGACTGTAAAGCACGCGATCAACTCCGTACCTCATTACAGAGCGCTTGCCCAAGAATCACCCGATATACCACTCCTGAACAAACTGTCCGATCTGAGCACTCTACCTGTCCTGACTAAGGGCTCGATTCAACAATGCCCGCGCTCATTTATTAGCTCTGAAGTAGCTACTACCTCAATCCGTTGTACTTCAGGTACGACCGGCAGACGGCTGGCGATTTACGGGTGTGCAGAGGAGGAAGCTGCTCGCGACGCTCTGGCGCGCGCTAAATGGGGCCGAGCATTTACGCAGGACAAAGATATCGTGCTCCGCATAATTCCGCCAATGCGGAGGTTGCTCTCAGATCGCACGCAGACATCTGTAATACAACTAACTGCGATTTATAGCTATGATTTCCCACACTATCAGCGATTCGATTTCGAGGACTTTCTGGCGCAATGCATTTTCGACGAGTATCCGCTGCGAGGTACGCTGGGCAAGGTCACAGTAATTCACATCACACCGCCCTTTTTGGTCTTCCCCATCACTAGTCGACTCAGCGCGAGAGGTGTTGATCTGCGCCGGTCACACGTTAGGGCGATTTGCGTATCCGGGGGCTACATCAGCCACAGAGCTCGGAATCTTGTGATGGAATCTTGGGGTGTGCCTCTCGTGAGCTCGTATAGTTGCACAGAGGTCCTAGGTGGGGCTCGGGAATGTAGCGCTACGCCCGGAATATACCACTTTGACGAAACGATACTGGCAGAAGTCGTGAATGCGCGCTCGGGGCAACCCTGTCGTCTGAGTGAACGAGGCCTGCTCTACCTGACATCTCTGTATCCGTTTCAACAAGCGATGCCCATGATCAGGTACGATACCGGGGATATCGCCGAGCTTGCTGAGTCGCCATGCGTGTGTGGCGAAGTGGGAACAAGCGTAAAGATCGTTGGGCGTCGAGTTCACTGCATCGACCTTAGCCACATACTCGGTAAAGCATGGTTCTTGGGAACGACAGACTTGGAAACTATTGTGGGCGATATGCCATTCGTGCCGTTCTTGCCTTATCCTCGCTTCCGGTGGACCCTTTCTGGCCGGGACGATGGCGGGAGTGACATTCGCATAGATATTGAGGTTCAGTCGCGTTCAGCTCTCGATCCGAGTGCCTTCGCATCTGAGTTGGCGCGGCGGATAGTCAGTCTTTCGGCTGACCTTCGGGATGTACATGGCGAGGGCCGTTTGGGCGTGTGCGTGACACCATATGACAAAGGTGATTTGGAATCGCATTTTCAACTGTTGCGCGATCGGTAGCATCTCGGCGTTGCCCGGGAACCGTGGCTCACATAGAAGGAATGGCCGGAGCTGAGGAGGTTGCCGCTGGACGAACGCCGGCGTTCACGTCTGCGACTGACCGGTCGATTCTCTCGTCGCGAGGATTCAATGAAAGGAGGGTTTATGCTCACGACGATTCAGCCCGGCCGGGCTCGGGGGATAGCTCGACGATCAGATGCTTCCGTCGACATTCTTCTGCTGAATCCTCACGTGAGTGCGGAGCGCGAAGACGGCGCAACTGTCGGGACCATCGGAGTCCCCGAAGACTGCATCGTTCGCTGCATCAATGCCGGCATCCTCTCGATCGCGACCTATCTGGACGGCAAAGGGTATACAGTCCGCATCCTCGACTTTCTGGACGATCCGTCGCTAGCGCCACTTTCGAGTTATCTGGCCCGTGAACGGCCTCTGGTCATCGGCATCAGCTGCATGACCGGCTTCTCTTACGTGCACGCGCAGCAAATGGCCGGACTTGCACGATTGGCGTCTCCCGAATCGCTCCTGGTAATGGGGAGCCAACACGTAGGCCCGCAAGCCCTCGATGTGCTCGAAGACTGCCCCGCCGTCGACGTGGTTGCGCTGTACGAGGGTGAGGTTGTGTGCGAACAACTGATTTTAGCCGCGCGGGGCGAAATCGCCTTCGGAGCCATACCTGGAATCGCGTGGCGAGATGCCCGTGTCATTCACGTCAACACCAACTACCCTCCGCAGGTGCGGTTGGACGATATCCCGCCGCTCTGTTACGACCTTTACCCCAACTACGGGAGTTTCCATCCGTATGTGGAAGAGAGCCGTGGTTGCTTCTCAAAATGCGAATACTGCGTCACACCGTTTACGAACGAGTACCGCATACGCGGCAAATCGGCCCGCCGGATTCTCTTCGAGGTGGATCGCGCGGCTGAAATGTGGGGGAGGCGATTCTCGCGCGAGAAGCCTCTCGCCATGCTCGCATCCACGTTCGGCGCGAATCCCGTTAATACGCTCGAGTTGACTGATGGATTGCGCGCCCGCGGTATGCATTGGACTAGCGAGTTCCGGGCGGACGGTGCCCTGGCTCGCGACATCGGAAGGGTGGCGGACTCCGGCGCCGTGGCTCTGTTCGTAGGTGTGGAATCGGCCTGCCATTCCCAGCTACGGCTGATGCAGAAGACTACGCGCCCGGACCTGTACCTCGCCATGCTATCGTCGCTGCTGCGGGACGCCAGTCACCATCCATCGCTGCTGATCAAGCTTGGCTTCCTGATTTACATCGGCGAGAGTGCAACCACAATGCGCGAGACGATAGGTTACTTGATGTTGCATGCCGACCTGGTCTCCTGGGTTTCGGTGTCGCCGTTGTTCGTATTTGGCGGTACGGCGCTGGACCGGCGTTTCGACGAGTATCACCACGCGTATGGAAGCACTCTGCACAAGGACGGTTTCTGGGGCCGCAGCCGCACGTATGCCTGTAACGTGTCCCGCGACCTTCATTTTCGCGAAAGCATAGAGGCCGCGCGATCTATTGAGAAACTCTTCCGCCGTCCCGAAGCTTTTGATCGGGTGTTCGAACGCAAGCAGGCGGTCACCGGCGTGAATACCTGATCGCGTCGAAACTCTTACGTTCGCGTACTTGCGATCGAAACGTTGCAAGGTTGCGAGCGTCCGGCCGCGCGTGCTCTGAATTGGAGGCAGATTCCATCGTCCGGAGCGCTGACCGTGATTGCCGGAGCGTACGCGATAAGCCGTTTGCGGCCCTGCGTTTCTTTTTTGGCCGGACGCTCTCGGAGCAGGTGCAGACGATCTATCTCACCGGCTTAGACCATTCGCTCGCGAGCCAGTGCCGTGCTATCGGAACTGCCCATGTAATCGAGATTGTCAGACCTTTTTCTTGTCGTTGAGGCTGTTCGCGCTGCGCTGGTGATACCGCCTGAGCACCGACTCCGCCGCGGACCTATGTATACGCCGCTCGTCGCTGATCAGTTGCGCGCTGTCAGTTGCGCGCTGTCAGTTGCGCGCTGGGAGACTTGATGCCCGACAAGCCGGGCAATGCCTGGTTCAAGCGGGAAACCGATTCCGCTCTGCGCTCGTTAATGCTTTCCGGTCCGGTCCGTTCGCTTGCGAGCGAACTTGAACGCCCTCCGTTCATCGATCGCAGGAGGTTCGAATCGCTGCGTAAGAACCCCGACCGGCTGTTCTTGAAGCTCATCTTGTTCGATTGCTTACGCCGGGCGGTCCGCACTCTTGCGGGCTGAACGTCAACACAGCGCGCGACCCTCGCGCACACGCATCAGCATCGACTTGTCGAACCCGTCGAGCGGCATCGGAGGACGCGTCGTAAATGCCGGATCATCGGTCATTCGCAGACCGTCCTCAATTCCTTTGCGCACGGGCTCCGATTCCGGATCGAGGCCGAGCTCAGACTCTTCGAAGCGCGCCTGCAGTTCCCGGTAAATGCCCAGTTGGATCCGCCGCACATGGGCAAACCGCTCCTCGTCGTGGAGCCGCCAGAACAGCAGCCGGTTGCGATTGAAGTAGTACCGCTGGTGGACGCGGTCGATGCCTTGGCCGGCGCTCCCCTCGTTGTACGTCACGGCCTCGGGATGGCACGAGCAGTCGTAGCCCGCCCTCCTCATCCGAAACGAGAGATCGCTGCTTTCGAAGTACATCTCGAACACCGGATCGAGAATCCCCACGCGTTCCAGCGCCGTGGCGCGCACCAACGTTGAAGATATCGAGCAACTGGGCAACCGCAGCAGCGCCCGGCGGTCCTCTGGCAATTCCGTCAACGGCCGGCACTGGCCGTCGTCCAAAAAGCGGTGGCCGCACGAGTAGATCACATCCTCGCTCGACCGGCTGCGCACCAGCGGCTGCACCATCCCGCTCCGCGGATTTTCGTCCGCGAACCGCACCAGTTCCTCATACGCGTCGGGACGGCACGGATTGTCCGCGTCGATCAGGATCATATGATCCGGCGCCCACCGGCGATGCGCATACTGGAGGCCTGCGTTGACCCCGCCGCAGTAGTTGAGATTCGACCGCCCTAGCAGGAGTTCCACTTCCGGATGACGCTCGCAGATGTACTGCACTGAACCGTCGCGGGAGTAGTTGTCCACGTACATGACCCAACTCTCGCAGCCGGGGATCCGAGCCGCCGCGTCCACGATCTCTCCCAGGGTTCCTGCCCGCAGGTCCTGAGCGGCGCGGTATCCAAGCACGAACGCCACGACTCGCTTCATTTTAAGCCGGCCCTCCGTTCCTGATGGCGAAGCACTGGATGGTGTCGTGCGACGGAATAATCCTGAATTGCACCGGATCCAGACGCCGCTCCACCGCCATCTTCACTCCTGGAAGCCGCGGGTTCCCGTAATCGTCGAAGACGATCGCCCCGCCGGGAACCAGCACCCTCGCCGCGAACTCGATCACCTCCACGGTGGACTGGTATAGGTCGCCGTCTGCGTGAATGAAACACAGCGGCTCGCCGAACCGGGGCAGCGTCTCGGAGAACATGCCCGCGTGCACGCGGCAGCGGAGGTCCCCCACAGTCGCCATCACCTCTTCAATCGAACTCGCGTATTGCCCGCGGCCGAGTTCCTTCCACACGGAAGCCTCGCGCTCCTCATCGGTGACCAGGTTGGGCAGCCCCTCGAAACAGTCGAACAGGTGGACCGTTTTGGCAATGCGGTGGAAGCGCAGGTACCGCGCCAGTTCGCGCGCAGTCTCGCCCCGGTAGACCCCGCATTCCGCTACATCTCCTGGAAGCCCTACCGAGCGCTCGAACCATTCGTAAACACGGTCCGCGCGCGCACCCAGAAGCGAAGATCGCTCCAGGCCTAACGCCTCTCCTCTGTTCATCTCGCTGTCCTCCCGCGCATTCGCATCAGATCCTCCCAGGAGATCGGCGCGATCAGATCGCCTAGCAGGTACGAAGGGGTCAGCCGGTAGAGGCCCCTGCCCTCGGCCGCGCACTTCGCGGCGGCATAGGCGAAAGCCTCCCGTATCAGGTCGTGCTTCGCACGCCCCGCTTCGCCGTTCCACTCGTACTGCACGCGGTCCTTCTCCTCCTGCGTCTCCTCGTAGCTGTGGGATTCCGTGCGCTGCTGGATCGGGTAGCCGTCATAGCCCGCCAGAACCATGTTGGCCGCCCCCATGATATAGGCGATGCTCAGTTGGACGTACCCGCTGTTGTCGGCGCTGTAAACGTCGTCCGGCTCGAGCCCCACCAGGTTCTCGTAAACGTAGTAGAGGCGGATGTCGCACTCCCCCGCGGTGAAGCTCGAGAGGATCCGCGTGCCCGGACACGCATCGAAGAGGGCCTGGTGTACGCCGTACACGGACGGGTCGATGATCACGTAGTAATCAGGCTGGAAGGTGTGGCCGATGCCATTGCACCCGAGCGTCGTGAACCCGCGGAGCGCGCCGAGATCGAGCGTCCGCAGGGTCGGCCCGGTGCCGAGCAGGACCACCGTCTCGCCCCGGTGGCGGTCGCGCGCCCAGTCGACAAACGCCCGGCGGTCGCGCTCCATCTCCTCCAGGGTGAGCCGGCGGAGATACTTCTCCAGAATATCCGCACCGGGTTTCGGAGCGCCCGAGGAGCGCATCGCCGCCAGGTATTCCTCCAGCTTCTTTCGCCTGGCCTCAACCGGGGAACTCATAAAGAAGCGCTTCCCCCGATTTCCACTTCCCACGGCGGTGTCGCCACAGGCAGGACGCGCGCCCGGGCGTCGTGCAGGAACCGGAAGTTCACACAGTTCCGAAGCGGTACGCCCGTCACTGCATCGAGCATGCGCGCGGCCGCCTTCCGCCGCATTTCGGCGCGGGACTCTTCGGCGTAGAATGCGGCATGCGGCGTCAGCAGCACGCGTCCGTCAAGCCACGCTTCGCGGTTCGAGAACGCCTCGATCAGCGGATGCGCCCGGAGCGGCGGCTCGTCTTCCAGTACATCGGCGCCGAACGCCCGCACCCGTCCGCTGCGAAGCGCGTGGTAGACAGCGTGGAGCCGGACCACCCGCCCGCGCGCCACGTTGATCAGCGTCAGCCCGGGTCGCGCGGCAGACAGCAGGCGGTCGTCGATCATCCCGTCCGTTTCCGGGGTGAGCGGCACGTGCACGCTCAGGTAATCGCTTTCCGCCGCCAGTTCCTCCAGCGTTTTCGCGCGCTCCACCTGCAGGCTTTTGTCGAACCCGTCGGCGAGGTACGGGTCGTAGAACTTCACCCGCATGCCGAAAGCTCGCGCCCGCATTGCGACCGCCGTACCGATTCGCCCCAACCCGACGATTCCGATCACTGCCCCGGTCAGCCGCCTCATCTCGCCACCGGTCTCGGGTCGCCACGCGCCCGCCGGATCGTTCCGCAAGCCGTCGTGATACGTCGGCAGGCGCCTGGCAAGCGAGAGCAGCAGCGCCATCGCGTGATCGGCCACGTCGTTCGTACCGTAGTCCGGAATGTTGACCACGGGAATCCCGAGCGCGCCTGCGGCGCGGATGTCCACCGAATCGTAGCCTACCCCGACCCTCACCACCACCTGGCACGATGTCAGCCGCCGCAGCGATTCCGCACCCAGCGAGATGCAGTGCCAGAGCATGACGGCGCGGAAATCCGCCAGGTCCCGCGGCAGGTCGGCTTCGGCTCGGCACTCCAGGCAGCGCACGTCGGCCTCGCGCCCCAGCACCTCGCGCTCGATCGAAGCCTCGCTCAGGTAATCCAGAATGCCGAAGATCATTGCGGGTCGTACGGGGTTCTGTTCTCGCTGAATCCGCGCGCCCGCAGCCAGTGATCGGTCATCGCGATCCCGTAATCGTGATCGATGTCCAGGCCGCCCGTCTGGTAGAGCGGCATGCTGCGGCGTCCCATCCACCGGAACGGGAGTATGCCGTTCTCGAGTTGCATGCACTGCGACCGCAGGATCCAGACCGAGCAATCGCAGAAGTAGCACGTCTCCGCGCTGTCGCGATCGCACGAAGCGTTCGCGATCGCGTTCACGTCCACGTACGGCATGATGGTGCCCTCCGGCGTCACGCGCTTGGCGCGCACGGGCGAGAACTCGTTGTATGGCGAAACCGTGACCGCGCTGTCGAAGGAGGCGTCGGCGCGTAAGGCCTCAATCCCGCGGTCAATGATCCCGGGGGTGATTGTGGC
>Ga0187885_10003275_pt1 | contig 14523 bp, 15 predicted proteins | sample June2016WEW_20_1_3_FD_132970 | JGI IMG/M metagenome (GOLD analysis project Ga0187885, IMG submission 132970) | Peatland microbial communities from SPRUCE experiment site at the Marcell Experimental Forest, Minnesota, USA - June2016WEW_20_100 | ecosystem: Environmental > Terrestrial > Soil >... | reverse complement strand
GTGGTTGAGCGCGACACTTCGGCGGGCTAAATCGCAAAGAAAAGGCTGCGGTTCGTAGGCGACAATCGGCAGCGTCGAATTCGAGCGCATGAACATCGTGTAAAGTCCCATGTTCGCGCCCACATCCACCAGATAGCCCGTCTTTAAATTCTTTACGATTGGCTTGAGCAGGCGAAATTCCGGCATCAGATTTGGACCGGTCAGAAGAAAATTAGCCGCCAATTTGCGCCACGCTGCGGGAATGACGAAACGAAAGGATTCGAATGGAATCACCAAAAGCCCTTGATCGGAATTCAACGCTCCCAAGAGCCACTGATAATGCCGTCCCAACGGCAATATGCCATGCAATGTCCGCAATAATTGCTCGCCACGCACATTCCGCATCCTGCCGCCGGCCAATTCCATCGGTTGATTCATGCCTGAACTTTGGCGAAACTGGCGGAGGTATTAATCATTGCAAGTCAAATTTCAATGTGCCGGTGTTTGCGGGCGCATCCGCCACGATGACCCGCGCGTCGGGATGAAAACGGCGGACGGCGTGCAGGGCGACATCAAGAAATTCCGGTGAATTGAAATGAGCGATGCAAAAGGTGATGGAAGCCTTCGGCGCTGGGCGCAGGAATCGTTTACAGCGGAACAACACGGTCACACCCAGCCGTCGGCTGAAAGTGAAGCAAGCAACGTGTTGATGTGAAGTCACCATTTTCTTCGGATTTTACGATAAACAATTCCCGCCCACGGCGAGTTTGGCCATAACGTGGCAAAATACCAGAGCAGCCATTTGAAGCGGGTTGGACAACACAACCAGGCGCGCAGTGCCGCTGCAGGCACGGCCTTGGGCCGTGTTTCGATCAACGGGCGGATCCTGGCCAATTCCAAGTTGCCGCGGGCGATTTGCAGGGAGTGCTGGTAAGCGCGTCTCCACGCCGTGCGCTGCGGCCTTGCCAGCGCCTTCTCCAACACGCGGACGTTGGCCTCGCACATCCGGATTTTGTTGTGGCTGATTTGGCCCGGCCAAATCCGATAGCGAGCCATTGGTTGCCTGACGCCTTTCGCGCAAAGCCCGCGTTCGGCGATGCGCAACCACAAGTCCCAGTCCTCCGCCACCAGTAACGGGTCAACGTCGAACGGGCCGACCACATCCAGCGTTTCCTGTTTGATGATCACGGTGGACGCGCCAAACAAGTTAAAGAAGATCAAGTGCCGGCCTACGTCACCGTCGGGAAACTTGTTCTGGTCACTGTAGCGCCGGCCGAAATCATTCTGGCCGTCCCAGAGAAAATAGTCGGTAAAAAGCAGGTTGGCACGCGGTTCCTGCTTAAGCAAATCAAGTTGCGCAGCGAGTTTTTCCGGCAGCCAGACATCGTCCGCACCAAGGGAAGCAATCCACTCGCCGCGAGCTTGTTTCAAAGCTACGTTACATGCGGTGGCCGTACCGGCATTTTTTTGGCGCAGCAGAATGAAACGCGCGTCTTTCTCTACAAATCCACGCGCGATTTCACTGGTGCGATCCGTTGAACCATCGTCCACCACAATCACTTCGAACTCGCGATAAGTTTGCCGCTGAACCGAAGCCAGCGTTTCGGCGAGGAACGGCTCGGCGTTGAAGGCGGGAACGATGACTGAAATTAAAGGTTTATGGGTCATAAGCCGTCGGAGAGATTCAATCCAATTTGTTCAAGCTTTCTTGAGGTGAATTTCACAAGTTGGGTTGAGACATAAGGTGTTTTACCTTGCGGCAATTACCGCACCAGTTCAAACATAAAACCGCAATAGCGACAGGCTTGAAACAAATGTCCAGCGGCCTTTGGATAACTCAATGGCCACTCGATCAATGCGACCAGCAAATGAACCAAAATGTGAAACGGTGCTGCAATGGTGCGCCCCATCCAGTAGAATCCGCGGTTCAAACCTTGACGATGCGATTTGAGCCGCTGGATGGCGGCTGATTGTCCCTCGTCGAAGAACGCGCGCATGGTCGCCCGAAACGTCAGGCGACTCGATGACACGAAATGGCGGATGGCCGCAGCGGGCAACCACCAGAGCTCATACCCGGCGTTTTCCAAACGGAAATTCAAATCGCTTTCTTCGTGGCTCATCATTTTTTCGCCCTTGCGTCCCAGTCGGGTGTCAAACATTCCGACAGCCAGTGCCAAATCGCGGCAATAAGCACTGTTGCAGCCCCACGGACCGTCTTTGTGGGAAATGCATTTTGGCGAACCGCCGGGCCGGCCCATCACTTGGACATTGATCCATTTCGGCGGCGGAACTTCATAATCGGGATACATCGGCCCCCCAACAACGGCGATCTTTTCCGAAGGTGGAGCGGACAAAAAATCCCTGTAAGCCGCCAGCCAGCCCGGTTCCGCCGTGGCATCGTCGTCCAGAAAAAGCACATACTGTCCGCGAGCTTTCCTTAAAGCCGTGTTGCGCGCTGTGCTCAATCCCAATTCGTCTTCGCGCCAAATTTTCACCCGTGAATCTGCCGCGGCCAAATGCGCGGCGACTTCCGCCGTGTCGTCCGTTGAAGCGTTGTCCACAATCAGAAGCTCTACCGTTTCGTTCATTTGCGGCAGAACACTGCGAACGGCCTTTTCCAAGAAAGACGCGCGATTTCGGGTGCAAATAGCCACTGTGATCAGCGGTGAAGGTGACTTTGCTTTATGGTCATGGGTGAGACATTGCGGTTCAGGAATCATCTTTTCAGGCCGCCTTTCCAAAGCCGCCGGTCTCAATCCCCAACCTGCCGGACAGCCGCGCAAATGCCATTTCAGCAAGTGAACGTATTTGCGCAACCGGCCGGTGAATGTTCGAAGCAAAAAGCCCGTCAATAGCGCGAGCGAAAAATACCACGCAACGCGAAGAAAGAACCGAATAACTTCCATGCCAATTTTGAAGCGATATTCCCGCTCCGACATCTCTTTGCGCCACGAATGATGCACACTCGCCCGAAATTCCACCGTCGCCCGCAAGTTGCCTTCTTTGACGCTGCTGCCTCGGTGGTGCAACACGTGAAAGCGCGGGCTCCAGCGCACAACCGCGCCTGCGTTCGTCGCGCGCTGGCAGAAATCAGTCTCTTCGCCATAGAAAAAAAACCCCTCGTCCATGCCGTCCAGTTTGCGCCACAATTCGCGGCGTATCACCATGAATGCGCCGATGATGCTGTGAACCTCCACAAGTTCTTCTCTTTGGTGACGTTCTTCAAAACGGAAAGCGCGGTGATTAAAGATGACCGAAGTTTGTAAAGAGCCGTTGGGATTCAATAATTGCCCGCCTAGCACATCAATCTCCGGATGACGGCAAAGCAAATCATCCACCGACGACATCGTGTCCGGGAGCAACTCCGCGTCCGAGTTCATCAAAATGAGCCACTCACCGCCGGCAATTTTTGCGCCGGCATTATTGGCGGCGGCAAAACCGTGATTTTCTTCAAGCGCGATGATTTTCAGTTGAGGAAATTCCTGCCGCAAACTCGGAACGCTGTTGTCGGTTGAATGGTTATCCACCAAAATTATTTCGTGCGAAAAATTTGCCGCGTGCCAGACAATTGAGGAAACGGCGGCGCGCGTCAGTGTCGGCGTGTTGTAGGAAACGATGATGAACGAAAAACGCGGGCGCGCGGCGTGATGATTTTCAACGGCGGCGGTCGCGGCAAAGTGATCGCTTCTGGACATAAACGCCCGCGAGCTTATCATTGGCAATCTGAAGCAGGCAACAATTGTTCAATTTGATGACCGCAAACCAACCGCTTCCGATTTCCGTCTGCCTCATTGCCGGCAATGAAGCGGCGCGCATCCGCCGCGCGCTCGACAGCGTTTCGGGCTGGACGAGTGAAATCATTGTCGCCACCGACGACAAAACGACCGACGGCACGGGCAAAATTGCCGAATCTTATGGAGCAAAGGTTTTCCGCCAGCCGTGGAAAGGTCACGCCGCGCACAGAAATTTTGCCTCCGAAAAGGCCACCCAACTATGGTTGCTAGGCCTTGATGCCGATGAAGTGATTTCGCCGGCATTGCACGACGAAATTCAAAAATTGTTTTCCGGGCCGGAAAAACTCCGGCCGTTTGCCGCGTATAGTTTTCCGCGTTGCACATTTTATTGCGGTCGTTGGATCCGCCATGGCGACTGGTATCCCGACCGCAAAGTAAGGCTCTGGCGGCGCGGCCAGGCGCTTTGGGCCGGCGGCAGCCTCCACGAAAAACTTATTATTCAAGGCGCCATCGGCAAACTGCGCGGTGATTTGCTTCATTACAGCATGGAAAATCTGGATCATCACACGCGGAAATCCATTACCGTGAGCAATCTTTTCTTGAATCGTGAACTCGAACGTCAGCGCCGCGCGAACTTGTTTGAACTCTGGTTTCGTCCGTGGTGGCGGTTTGCGCGCGGCTATGTGTTGCGGCTCGGTTTTCTCGACGGCTGGCAGGGCTACGTCATCGCGCGCATGGTCGCGTTTGAGACGTTCCTGCGTTACGCCAAGGTTTGTGAAGCACAACTGCCGCAGGCCAAAGACTCAAGCAGCCCGCCTTCTTGATCCGGATGGACGCGAACGAAAACATTTTGCTGATCCGGTTCAAATCCATTGGCGACATTTTGTTCACACTGCCTGCGGTTTACGCCGTGCGCGAAAATTTTCCGTCCGCGAAAATCACCTTTCTTGTCTCCCGGGAACACGCGCCGCTGCTGGAGGGTTTCCGGGAGGTGGATGAAGTCATTACGCTGGATCGAGCCCGCTTTCGGAGCGGAAATCCCAAAGCCATTTTGTCGGAGGCGTTTTTCCTGTTTCGCCGGTTGCGCGGTGGGAAATTTTCACTCGTCGTGGATTTTCAAGGCTACGGCGAGACGGCATGGCTGGCATGGTTGAGCGGCGCGCCGCAACGCTGGGGCAGCGTTTACAGCACCGGACGCAAATGGGCCTACACCCGCGGGCTGACGCGCAACAAAAAAATCCATCCGGCAGAGTGGAATCTTTTCCTGCTGCGCGAGTGCGGACTGAAAATTGGCGCAGTCAAAAATCAATTCGTCCTGCCAGCTGACGCCTTGGCCGCCGCGAAGAAGATCTTTTCCGAACACAAGCTGGATTTTGCAAAACCGACTTTGTTTATCCAGCCTTTTACCAGTTCGCCGCATAAAAACTGGCCGCTGGAAAATTTTCTGAAGTTGGCGCGGCATTTTCATTCGCGCGGAATGCAAATCGTATTTGGCGGTGGGCCGAACGACCGCACCGGGCTCGAACCGGCGCGGTCGGCGGGTTTTGTCATCACCGCGGGAACTCCGCTGCTCGTCACCGCTGGGCTGATGAAACTTTCCACGTTGATCGTGGGCGCCGACACCGGGTTCATGCATCTGGCGGTCGCGATGGGAAAACGCGTCGTGATGCTCATGTATTCCAACGCGCCGGGCAGCACGCATCCGTTTCAGCACGCAGACTGGACCATCACGCCGCCAATGGGGAAGACGGTTTCTGAAATTCAAACCGGAGCCGTCATCGAAGCGTGCGCACAAGCGGCGGTCGAATCAACCGCGGCTGCGGACAGGCCCGGCCGGTAAGACGATTTTTCAACGGCAAGCATAAATCATGTCGGACCTCATGTTGACGTGGAATTTTTTCGAGCGCAAGAAATCGCACAGCGCTTCCTTGCATTCTGCGGCTTCAGCGCCTTGATGCGTTTCCATGGCGATGCGCCGGATTGAATCCAGCAATGCGCCGTCGCAATGATACAGAATGTCATACTCGCTGCCTTCGCAGTCCAGTTTCAGGAAATCAATCCGGCTTAGATGGAAGTCAGCCAGCAGTTGATTGAGGGAAATGGCTTTGACGCATATTTCGTCTCCGCCGCCGGCGCCTTGGAGAATCGAAGCCGAGGTCGTAAAACTGTCACTCCGGTCGAAATGCAAAATGACATGCCCGCCTTGACTTCTCATGGCGCAATTGATCACGTGAAAATCTTTGTCGGGATTCAGCATCCGGTTTCGCTCCAGCAGCGCGAAATTGTTTGGCATGGGTTCAACGGCAATCACTTTGCTGCGCGGAAATCGTGACAGCCACCAAAGCGAAAAATATCCCGCATTGGCGCCGACATCCACAATGGTCGGATTTACCAGGTCATGGATGACCGCGCGCCGGAATCCTCTGATATAATCTTCCTGAAACACGGATTCTTTGAATGTGCGCAACAATCGCGTCGGCACTTCGACAATCACACCGTTATGAAGTTTCAGGAAAAGCGGCTCGCGCTTGAGCAGGCCGTATTTGTAGCCCCAATAAACCAGCGGATTTCGCAAATTGCGAAATATGTTAAGCTGGCGTTTGAATTGTCCGAACATGGCAACATTTTTTACTACCGCACGAGCCGGTAATGTTTCTTGTTGAACCGGAATCCAAACCACTGCTCCAGTTTCAGCATCATGCGGTGCTTCCTTTCACGGGACGTCAGACGATGATTCGGATCAGCTTGAAACAACCCGTCCGCTTTGGGGAGCCAGGACTGCACGACTTTTGGCTGCGTGCCGGAAAATAATTTCAACACCGCCGCGTCAATCTTCGAATAGTCCACCTTTGCCGCTGGCGCGTTCTCCCAATATTTGTGGGTCGCGCCCGCCTTCAAATTCATCTGCGCCTCGCTGCGCACCCAGCCGTAATGATAAATCGTCGCGCCTGTGTGCATCGCGCGCGGGTAACGCGATTTTTTATGGCCGGTGGCAATGTTGAAAAAAAGCGATTCGCTCGACCATGCGGGAATCGTGTTGCGGATGATGCGGACTTCGCTGCGATACCAGCCCGGCGACCAGGCGATGGTGTTTTTGTTGCCGTAGAAATGCAGGTAGTCGAACGCCAGCGCCTCGACACGCTCGTCGCCTAGATGTTTTTCCATCGCCGCGCGGATTTTCGGCAGGTCGTCCTCGTGCAACACCTCGTCAGCTTCAAGATAAAATGCCCAGTCGCCGGTGCAGTTGAAGAGCGCGATGGATTTTTGCTGACCGAACACAAATCCCTTCACCGAATAATCGCTGCGGATGCGTTCGTTCCATTGCGTCGGGATGATGCGGATTTTGGGATCGCCGATGTCGCGCAGCATTTTTTCCGTGTCGTCGTCGCACGGGCCGAGCGCGATGACAAATTCATCCACGATCGGCAGGATGGAACGGATGGAAGCGACAAACGGATAACCGAGCTTTTGCCCGTTGCGCAAAAATGTGAACCCGCTGATTTTCATGTGCGAAATTAACAGTCTTAAGGAACTTAACAGCAAAAAATTGTCCTTCCCCTGCATTAACTGGCGATAATTTCTTCAACCAACAAGAACGCCCGTGCGATGGCCTGATCCATGTCATAATAACGATATTCTCCCAACCGGCCACAAATCAAAAGATTGGGAATGGCACGGGCTTTTTCCCGATAAGCCCGATAAAGCTGCGCGTTTGCCTCATCAGGAAAGGGATACTCGTAATCATTGGGATCATCTGGCGTGATGGTTACTTCGCGGGTAAGCACAGTACCGCGAATCCGTTGCGCATGTTCACTTGGCATCATATGTTTCCACTCCAGTGTGCGAATGTGCGGACCGTTTGCGGGGTCGGGGTTGTTGATCTGGCCACAGGGCTGTGCAAAATCCATATACGGCAGATACTCATGTTCCCGCTGCTGACCACGATATTTGAGCCTCCCCAAGTCAAAATTGAAATACTCATCAATCGGCCCAGTGAAGATGATTTTTTTAGCCGGTTTGAATTCGTTCCGGTGTTTTAAATAGTCGCAATTCAACAATACCGGAATACCTTCGAACATTCGCCGCATGAATTCTGCGTAACCGCTTTCAGGCATGCCCTGATATTTATGTTGCATCAGCCGGAGGTCATCCGTGCGCACGTCAAACCGTTCGGCCAAACCGGCGGACAGCGTGCGGGGAGACACTCCCCATTGTTTCTCGCTGTAGCCTTTGACAAATTTCTCATAAATCACCCGTGGCATCATGGAAAGAGAAGCCTCCTCAAAATTTGCAGGCTTGCCTTTGAAGGCCGGCTCCCATTGTTCGCCCAGGGTCCGGCGGATGTAACTGGCGGCAATCGGCCAATTTTCGTAACGACCGTCCACCCACGACTTGAGCGTTGGCTCGTACCGATAAAAAGGTGAGAAACGATTAACAAACGTCCAAAGCGCTTCATCGTTTGTTCGGAAATGATGCGGCCCATAGGTGTGGATGCGAATCCCGCTCGGATGAAGACGATCATGCACGTTGCCGCCCGCATGAGAACGCCTGTCAACGACGGTGACACTCTTTCCTCCGTCTGCGAGACGTCGGGCAATCACTCCGCCGGTGAGGCCGGAACCAACGATGAGATAATGGTCGTTCATCAAAGATTTTCGGCGGCCATTTTCCGAATGAAGGCGCGACTTGATTCAAGCTGCGAAGGATTAACGCGCCAACACAACGAGGTATCCCAATATTTTGAATATATCTTCAACATGTCGGGATTAATCGGGTCAAATCCCCACTTGTGCTTCCAATTTTCATAGTGGGATTTCAAAATTGAACTTCGCCAGGGGCTGGATTCTGTGGGAATACAATCCTCGATGGAATATGCCGAACGGTTTTTTCCGCAAATTCTTTTTCCGCTCCGAATGATTCGGTTGAAAATATCTTTTTGAATTTTACAAAAATGGGCGTCCTTGAACGCCCGGCCCGCTCTACTGCCTGTCGGCAGCCCGGGCTCTCTGCTGCCACGCAGGCCCGGACGATGGATGACGTGAATCTTTGGATCGACGACAACCCGCCTGCCTAAACGTCGAATTCCAAGGCCGAAATCGTCGTCTTCGATCCACACGGGGCTGAAACGCATGTCGAACCCGCCTGCCGCCTGCGCTTCGGACCGGCGAAAGGCAACACATACACCGAGAATTGTATCCACCTCATAAGGACATCCATCTGAAAACCTGCCTTTGGGACGGTAAACAATGGAATCAAATGTGCGTGAACCTGTTGGTTCGAGCGGCACACAACCCATATCATGCAAACCTGTTTCGCCAATTACACTCCGGCCAAAACTATGAACACGGCCATCCTCCCAAACAACCTGCCCTGCAACGATGCCAATTTCTTCATGGCGCAAAACCATGGTCAGCTTTGATATCCAATCGGGCGTTTCCACCGTGGCATCACCGTCAAGCCGGATGACGAATTCTGTTTTTGCCGATGAAAGCGCTGTGTTGAGAGCATGGACGATTCCCCGATGTGGCAACTGGATTATTTCAACTGAAGCAAAACCGCAATCCCGAACCCCCCTTTTCGCCATCGCCACACTGTCGTCTTCCGACCCATCATCGGCCATGACAAAATCATAGCGCGGGCAGTTTAGGAATGTCTTCAAACTCCTGAACATGATCGGGAGAACCTGCTCGTTGTTAAAATTGGGAAGAATGATTGTTGCTTCAGCCATTTTATGGAATTTTCAAGTTAAGAGGCTGCTGGAAACTCATTTCCAAATCAATTATCAAGGGTCAGACAGGCCCATTCACAAACTGGCGTTTCAACCAACGTATTAAATGCGTGAAAGGTCTGGTAAATTTGTGTCTCAACCAATACAGCACATACCAGCGGACACGCAATATTTTGAGCAGATCCGTTGTCAATGGGATGTCCTGAGGCCCTTGCCATTTGCGCAGGTTGTATATTTGGGCGAAGAGTGCGCACCGGCTGGCCGCAGTCCGCAACCAGGGTTTGGAGAAATAATCTTCCAAAACCACGATATGTTCTGCCTGGAGAAGCCCGGTACGGGAGCAAAACGCCGAGTCTTGGTTCGGATGGATGCGAAAAGCACAGAGCGGCTCCTGAATATACCCAAAGCGTCCTTGTTCCAACAAATGAAACCACATTTCCCAGTCGGCAAGTGCGCGAAGCTGATGGCTAAACCCGCGCGTGGCCTGCTCTTTGCGGAACATCACCACGGTGGGTTCCCCAATCACATTGCCACGCTCTTCAAAGCATTGAATGATGGTCTGTTTCCCATCCCACAAGCCCGATTTCTGAAAATTGTTCCGTATGCCTAATAACTGCAACTTGGAATCAATGATCTGAGTTGCGGATGCAACCAGGGATACAGATTCGTCGTTGTCCAGGACTTCCGTCATGCGGCTCAAGGCGTCATGTGTGACAAGTTTGTCATCCGCCAAGACATATTTTATATATTCCCCCCTGGCCTTTTTCAAAAGCAGATTATAGTTGCCGACCGGGCCCAGATTGTTCTGATTCTGCCAGTAATGGATACGTTGATCTTTTGTGGCATAGCCCTGGATCAGTGCCGCCGAACCGTCCGTCGAGGTGTCGTCTGCAATCAGAATTTCCATGTCTGCAAAATCCTGTGCAAGAATGGATTCCAAACAATCGGCTAAAAACGCCTCGCCGTTGTAGACAGGCACCAACACGCTGACTTTCATGCGCGGATGATACAAGAATCTCACTGCTAGTCAGGTCAAAAGCTTCAAGAGCCGTTGCGCAAAAATGTGAACCCGCTGATTTTTATGTGAAAATAGAATCAATTGGGGCACAACCACTTTTGCAGAACCGCAGCCTTCCTGCAAACCGAAGGATGGCGATCATATTGATGAAGGACAGGAATTACCTGTCCGTCGGGGCATACAATCCGCCCACGGTCATCCAAGCGAATATCGGATAACGGCATTATTCCCATGGTCAACACGGCGGGCTCGCCGTTTTTGTGGATGTAAATCTCACTATTCTTGTAACGTCGGACAGCTACATTGACTGTGGCTTGGTCCCCATAAGGCTGAAACACCCGGACTGTGGCAAGGATGCGAATGAGGTGATTCATAAATGCAGCCAACGCCCTTGATTCTCCAAGAATTGTTCCAGAGCATATGATGGGCTTTTCAGCAAATTCTGAAAACACTCTTTCGCCATGCAACGCACGCATCCAGCCTGAATTATACGGTTCAGAGCCAATAGTGCGGCCAACGGCTTCCTCAAAGAAATGGACGCCGCCGCACGCAATGTTGGTGAATGGATTGTCCTGAAAAACGACGTCGCGAATGTCCGACAGGAGCACGTGGCGATAATTTTCTCCATGCCGTGACAAATATTCCTCGTAAAGGAAGTATCGCAGTATGCGGATTTCCAAGATTGATTTCAGTATGCGGCGGCAAATGGGGAAGGGAGTGGTTTTGAGGACTCCCCACCGTTTGACCATCCATTTTCGAAACGAGGATTGCCGGAAAGGAGAATCCAATATTCTAACTCCCTTGGTTTGAAGCGTGGTTTTGGTTTCTCCATCAATTCCGCTGGCGAACAGGCATATCTCCCCTGAAAATCCGGTGTCACGCAAGGAATTTACAAAAGGCGCTATTGTTTCCCACCGATATTCATGAATGTAACCAAGCACAAGGTCGCGTTGCACGCCCAGAGACTACAATTCGACCGTGGGTTGACAACTGGATTATTCCGGCCATTGCGTTGGGCAACATCAGACTTGGGTCAGAGTCATCACTTTGAAGTTTTTGTATTCTTGGAGCAGCGCATGGTTGAATCACAGCACAAATTCCCCTGAAGCGATCTCCTATTTTCCTGCTGGAAAAAGGCCGGTCGTTCGCTACTTTTAGCACAGCGTGAAATTCCCGATAAAAATCTTGAGCCGTTCACGGTGGGAACAGATGAAGGGAAAGTCCATCCGGCTCGAGGAAAAGTCCATCCAGCTCGAAAGGGAAGCCATGGATGCAGTCCCCTTACACCGCCGGCTCACGGAACTCCAATTATCGGAAATGGCGAGCGATTCGATTCTCAATCGCGCCAGTTTGTGCCGGTTGAATCCGAATGATGAATTTGAGGTGCTGGATGTCGGCGCGAACCAAGGTGACTGGGCTCTGGCCATGGCCGCGCTCTTTCCCAAAGCCAGGATTCTGGCAATCGAAGCTGACCCAAAAACATTTGAGACGCTGCGCCAGCGGACCGCCAACCAGACGCAAATCCATGTCACCAACCTCGCCATTTCTTCGAGCGACGGCGAAGTGACATTCCATTCACATGAGAATCCACTGTTGAGTTCGCTCTTGGATTTGCCGGATGCAAACGGGCACACGACAACGGTTCGGTTGCCGGCGATGAAGCTGGACGATTTTGCAGCACAATATTCAAGAGGAAGCGTCCGACTCATCAAGATTGATACCGAGGGCAATGATTTGAAGGTGTTGCGAGGCGCCGAGGAATTGCTGAATAAACCTTCGCTCGACTATGTCATTGTCGAATATGGGATTCATCCTGCCGACCGCAGGCATGTCCATATCAACGAACTTACCCGCTTCATGCGGTGCAAAAATTTCCACCTGGCTTTGTTGGGAGGTTTTGGAATCTATGGCGAGCACCTCTATGGCAATGCGCTGTATATGAGGAGAAATCCGGAAGGAGAGGCGGTTGATTCTTCCCGATGAAAATATCGGTGCTGATAAGCAATTTCAATTATGGCCATTTTTTGGATCGGGCCATACAAAGCGTCGTTGCCCAAACAGCCAAAGTGGATGAAATCATTGTCGTGGATGATGGCAGCTCGGACAATTCGCTGGAGGTTCTGAAAAGCTGGGCTGATCGTGACAGCCGGATTCAAATTATCGCCAAAAAAAACGGGGGGCAGTTGTCCTGCTTCAATTCCGGGTTTGAGCGGTGCAGTGGGGACATAATCTGTTTTCTGGATGCGGATGATGAGTATTGCCCGGGTTATGCCGCCCGCCTTCGGGAAGTCTACAAACAACGTCCCCAGGTGGATTTTGTATTTTGCAAATGCGAGTTGGTTAACGGATGGGGAACTGTGCCGCCTTGGGAGATTAAGACAGGCGATTTCGATTTCGGACTCACCTTTTGTCGTGCTTACTTTTTGCATGAATGGCTGGGAAGTCCCACTTCAGCGGTTTCAATACGGCGCACGCTGCTGGCCAAGATTTTGCCCTGTTCTTTGGAAAAGGCATGGCGCATTTGTGCGGACAATGTGCTTGTCCATGGGGCTGCGGCGTTCTGGGGCAGAAAATTTTACCTCGCTGAAAAGCATGTGCGCTACCATCTGCATGGGCGCAATCAATGGTATGGTTCGCGGGATGATTTCACTGCAAAAACCCAATATGATTTTGCCATTACAAATTTGCTACATCACTTTAATCCAGGTTTCCCTTCAATCCAAGACGACGTGCGTGGTTTCAGTGGGTTATTTTGGCAGGAATTTTCGACAATTCCATGCCCGGATTTCAATGAGTACAAACTTTACCAGCGGATGATACGCAAATACGGTCGCCGTAGAAGACTGAAGTTCAGGTGGAAGCTCTGGAAACAGTGGCGCAAAATTCGCAAACGCGAATGTACAACGGATTTACGCTGAAATTACGGAAAAATAGTTTAATGGCGTGCGGCGATACTGTTAACTAGCTTGGAGTTTTGAATTGGAATGCCATTCTTCTCAAACTAAAAATTAGGAACTCAAAATTCATAATTAATGAAAATTGGACTTTTTGGCGGTTCGTTCGACCCGGTTCATCTGGGCCACCTCCTCATCGCGCAGGCGGCGATTGAAGAACTGGGGCTGGACCGGCTGTTTTTCGTTCCTGCGGCACAATCGCCGTTCAAGCCGGAAAGCAAACACACAGCCGCCTCCGTCCGCCTGCAATTGCTACGGCTCGCGCTCGCAGGCAAGGTCGATTGCGAAATTGACGAACAGGAAATCCGGCGTGGTGGAATTTCCTACACGATTGAAACGTTGCGCGATTATGCTCGGCGTTTTCCGAAGGCGGAGTTGTTTTATCTCATCGGTGCCGATCACATGGCGCACCTGTCGGAATGGCGTGCGCCGGCGGAACTGGCACGGTTGGCGGAGTTCATCATGATGCCGCGGCCGGGCGAGCCGTCGGCGAATTTTCCAGCCCCGTTTCGCGGCCGGAAACTTAAGGGTTTTCCGCTTGGCATTTCGTCGCTGGAAATCCGCGCTCGGGTAAAGGAGGGTTTGCCGATTGATCATCTCGTGCCGCCACCTGTGGCCGAGGCGATTCGCGATAATCGGCTTTATCTTTGACCGATTGTCCTCCTCCTCGTCTTCGTTCTCGTACTCAAAGAACCGAGGACGATGGACGAGGACGAGAACGAGGGGGATTTCAGGCCCCAAATTATTCGTGTTCATTCGTGTTCATTCGTGGTTAGATTCCTCCAGCAACCATGGATTCCAGAAAACTCGCCCGGCTTTGCCGCGAATTCGCGGACAACAAAAAGGCGGAAAACATCGTCATCCTCGATGTGCGCAAATTGTCGTCGGTGACGGATTATTTTGTGATTGCGTCCGGCACGAGCGAGCCGCATTTGCGCGCCATCGTGGACGAAATCACCGACCAACTGCGCGATGATCACGTCCTGCGACCACACGCGGTGGACGGTACGGTGCACGGCTCGTGGGTGGTGCTGGATTATTTCGACGTGATTGTGCACGTCATGCGGCAGGACGCGCGTGAGCGTTATGATTTGGAAGGTCTTTGGGGCG
>Ga0187885_10003270_pt1 | contig 14545 bp, 16 predicted proteins | sample June2016WEW_20_1_3_FD_132970 | JGI IMG/M metagenome (GOLD analysis project Ga0187885, IMG submission 132970) | Peatland microbial communities from SPRUCE experiment site at the Marcell Experimental Forest, Minnesota, USA - June2016WEW_20_100 | ecosystem: Environmental > Terrestrial > Soil >... | reverse complement strand
GTGTAAGCTTGCGCGTTATCTTCCAGGTGTCCTGGAGGAAGAGCGTCCCTGCGCCCTTACGGTATTGCACCGAATACGGAGGGCGCACGCTGGCGTTATCCACCAGGCCAAGCATGAAGCTGGCGAAGGGGAAACCCGTTGTGCCGCCGGAGAGACTCTGGCCGTTTGTCGAAGGAAGGGCCGTCTCGTTGGCGCTGAAGGTGTATATGCCCTGGCTGCCGTTCTGGTTATGGTCCTGGAATATGTCGATTCGGTATTCCCCTCCCAATTTAATGGTATGGTTGCCCCGCACCCAGGTGGCACTTGCCACAGATGTGGGCTTGTCATTCATGCGATAGTTGGCGTTGGTAGGCCCCAGATTCAGCGAACCTCCATAGTTGTTAAATAGCCCGGCCATTCGTGGCATGCCGGATGGAGTAGCAGCGGAACCGACGAGCCCGAGTTGGCTGACCGCATCGAACGCGAGCTCTTGTGCCGGGGCGTGATCGGGCTGAAAATTGCGGACCCAGCCTATGCCAAGATGAATCATCATGGTCGGCGAGAGGCTATAGTCGGCGTTCAGCCGTGCGGTATGAACATAAGCGTGCTGCGGCCGCGCTCCAGTGAGCAGAGTGGGAAGGCCGTCGCCAGGACTATGCATATTGTTGTCATAGTGGTACTTGGAATAAAAGCCCGCCAGCTTCCACTTGGAGCCGACGTTCTCATCGATCTTGACGCTTTTGTTGCTGAAATCCCGCTTGTTCAACCAGGTTTCCAAGAAGTTATTCACGATGCCGGAGTACGTAGGCATGGGAATCATCGCCAGCACTTTCGAGGAGACGGGATCGAACTGACTGACCGGGACCTGGTTATTCGGAAACGGATCGCGGACAACCGCGCCGTTCTGAGTCCGGGTTGTCCCGGGATCATAGATGGTGTTTTCAAGGATATTCCGCCCCAAGGGGTCCACGTTCAGCACCCGGCCCGTCAAAATCTGGCTGAAGTCCCCGCTGCGCTCCGGCACTGTCGGCACGCTGCCGAGGCCCCCGGTTCTAACCACCCATTCCTTGAAGTGTTCATAGTTGACAAAAAAGAACGTCCGGTTGCGTCCGTTGTAATGCGGAAGCACGACTGGACCGCCAAGACTGGCGCCGAAATCGTTCCTATGGTCGGGGGGCTTTAACGGACCGCCGTTAACGCCAGCGAACGGTTGGGCGGCGTTTAGAAACGAGTTTCCGAAGTATTCATATCCGCTGCCGTGGAGCCCGTTCGTGCCCGATTTCGTGGTGAAATTAAACAGTCCCCCGCCGGTCTGGCCGTACTCGGCGTTAAAACTGCTGCTTTGCAGCGCAACTTCCTGGAGCGCCTCCACCGATGGCAGGTAACCATCGGCCGCGGTGGTATTCATCTGGCTTCCGGAGTCCTGGCCCTCGACCCTCAGAGCGTAAGCGGTACTACCATTGATGACCACATTGCTCCGCAACTCCCCTGTAGTCTCCATGAATGCCGCCCCCGGTGTCAGGGTGACAAAGCCAATGGAATTGCGTGAGCGCTACGTGAACCCCATCTTGTGAGCGGCCGCGCCTTGGCTCACAGTTGAGGTATGCAAGAGCGTAGGCCCGAGATGCGGGCGAAGTGGAGGCAGTTGATATCGGAGCAGGGCGGGAGCGGCCAGACCATCGTCGCGTTCTGTCGGGACCGCGGTCTTACGACGTCCCAGTTCTACACATGGCGGAGCCGGTTGCGCAAAAGCACAGCCGAACAGTTCCTCGAAGTGCAAGTGGTGAAGGCGGCGGCGCGGCCGTCTCCGGTGACTCGGGGCGCCATTGAGATACGTCTCGCCGAAGGGCGGTGCGTCTTGGTGGATCCTGGCTTCGATCCGAACCATTTGCGCGCCGTGGTGGCCGCGCTGGAGACGCGAGGTTGACCGGTCTGCCGAGCTTGCGCTCGCTGGACCGAGCTCAAATCGCGCGAATCTGGTTGGCCACCGAAGCGGCGGATATGCGCTGTGGGTTCGACCGTCTCGCCGAACGCGTGAAGACGGTGATCGGGCAAGATCCGCTCGCTGGCCACCTGTTCGTATTCCGCTCGCGTCGCGGCGACCGGTTGAAGATTCTCGTATGGGACCGCGACGGTTTCGTGCTCTGGTACAAGCGTCTCGAGACTGGTGTTTTCAAACTGCCGAAAGCGGAGGCGGGAACGTGTTCGGTAGAGTTGCGGGCCAGTGAGCTGGCGATGATTCTGGACGGCATCGATGTGTCGCGATTGAAGCGCACGCCGCGCTATGAGCTGGCGACGCGGATATAAGTGGGAACAGATAAAAAGATCGCGATGCGGAGTAACTAATCAAACAGTCAGTGGCGCCTACTCTATGTGAGTCACGCTGAGTCAGTCGCGCTTCCGGAGGACAGTGAATCGCTGCAAGCAATGGTGCGATCACTCGTCGCCGAGCGTGACTGCGAGAGACAGCGCGCGGAGGAACAACAGCGCCGCGCGGAGGAGAGCAAGCGGCAAGCCGAGGAACTCCGCGTCGAGATGCTGCGCCTGCAGTTGGAGTTGGAGCGATACAAGAAGTGGTATTACGGCCCGCGCGCGGACCGGCTCCAATCCGTCGGCGATGTAGCCCAGATGCTGCTGGACTTCGCCGGGGAGTTGGACCGCAAGCCCGTTCATCCGGACGATCTTCCGCCCGCGGCGGAGCCCGCCGAGGAACTGCGGCGCGTTCGGCGTCGCAAGGGTCGGCGCAATCTCGCCAGTTTTGAGAACCTCCCGGTCACCACGCGCGTGTACGAACTGAACGCCGAGCAGCGCGCTTGTCCGTGCTGCGGAACGGAGCGCAAAGAGATCGGCGCGGACGAGAGCTGGCAGATTGAATATTATCCCGGCCGTTTTGAGCGTATCCAGCACCTGCGCAAGAAGTACGCCTGCCCCGGTTGCGAAAGCAACGGCGACGGCGCGCGGATCGAGGCGGCGGCGAAACCGGAAAAGGCGATTGACAAGGGGCTGGCCGGACCGGGGCTGCTGGCTTACATCGTCACCAGCAAGTTTTCCGATTATCTTCCGCTGTACCGGCTGGAAGATATCTTCCAGCGGCAGGGATTTGAGATCTCGCGAGCCACGCAATCCGTTTGGTGCGGCGACATGGCGGACATGGTTGTGCCGTTGTACGAACTCATGACGGAACGCGTGCGAAAGTCGCATGTGGTGGCCACTGACGACACCATCATGCCGATGTTGGCCAAAGGCAAGACAGCGAACGCACGGATGTGGATTTACGTGGGCGACCAAGCCAATCCGTACAACGTCTTCGACTTCACTCTCAACCGGGGCCGGGACGGACCGAAGTACTTTCTCCAAGACTACAAGCAAATTCTACTGGCCGACGCCTATGGCGGATACAACGGCGTGGTGGCCGGCAACGACATCACGCGCGCGGGATGCTGGGCGCATCTCCGCAGAAAGGTGATCGAGGCGGAGAAGGCGGCTCCGGAGATTGCGCGGGAGGCGATCGCCTTGGTGCGCGCGCTCTATGCGGTGGAGCAGCGGGCCAAAGAACTCTCGTCGGCCGCACGACTGGAACTGCGCCGGAACGACTCGGCGCCGGTGTTATCCGACTTACGGGAGAAGATACTAGCCTGGAAGGAGCAGTTACTGCCGAAGCATCCGATGGCGGAAGCGTTGAGCTATGCGCTGAGTCAGTGGGACGAGCTGAACGTGTTTTGCTCCGATGGCGCCGTGCCTATAGACAATAACGTGAGCGAGCGCGAGATGAAGCGGGTGGTGCTGAATCGAAAAAACTCGTTGTTCGTGGGCAACGCGCGCGGCGGCCGGACGGCGGCCATTCTGGCGAGCCTGACCAGCACCTGTCGCCGGCACGATGTAGACCCGCAACGATACCTGACGCAGTTGCTGGTGAACCTGCCCGCGACGCGCCTGAGCGACCTGTCCGTCTGGCTGCCGGACGAGTGGAAGCGGCGTCAGGCTGCGCCTCCGAACAGCCCGATGCCGATGTAGCTCCGCTACTCCCCCGCATAGTAGGATGAGCCATCCTGGCCGAAAAGGATCGACTCCGGCCAGGGTGAGGTGACGCTTTGAAATGCCCAGAAAACGGGCTTCTCAAAAGACAAAATCTGACCACGTTTTTGGCCAGGCACGAAAGCTGGCAAAAATGATTCGAGCGGGCCTGTATGCCCGCGTCTCCACCAATGATCAGCAGACACTGGCGATGCAAAACCGGGCGATGCGAGAGTACGCCGCTCGGCGCGGTTGGACGATTGTCCTGCAAGTTCGCGAGGTGAACTCCGGGGCGGCGCGGCGAGAAGCCCGCGAGAAACTCATGGAAGCCGCCCGTCGCCGGGAGATCGATCTGGTGCTGGTTTGGCGCTTGGACCGTTGGGGCCGATCCGTAACGGACCTGCTGGCCACTCTTCAGGAACTGGAACATCTGGGTGTCGGGTTCATCTCGCTGACCGAAGCGCTGGACCTGACCACGCCGGCGGGCCGCGCCATGGCGGGCCTACTGGCAATCTTCGCGGAGTTCGAAAGAGAGATCCTGCGAGAACGAACCAAGGCGGGCCTGGCTCACGCGCGGGAAAACGGGAAGCGTCTGGGCCGGCCGGCAACTGCGGCCATACACGCCGCGGAAGTTCGGAAGCTGCATCGCGCCGGTGTCAGCAAATCCGAGATCGCCCGCCGCCTTCAGACTAGCCGCACCTCGGTGCGCCGCATCCTGGCGAGTGATTCCACCCAGAAATAGGCCCCCTGTGGTTCGCGTAGCGCTCACAATAGTCGCTGGAGAATTGATGCGTATCGCCGAACAGATCAAGCCGGGACAAAGTGTAGTTCTGCCAGCGGGATCAATTGGGAAATTTAGGAGAATTGTGAAATCTAGGGGCCTTCATACCGTGTGCTATATAGGGCAATCTGACCCGGAGGCAAGAGTCTGGGTGATTTCACCGGAGCAAGCCTGACGTTTTACTTCCGAAAAGGCGCATCCGAATCAATTGATGGCCCGCTTCAGGATTTGATTGACGGCGAATCCGTGCCACGTCTTGCCCCAAGTGCGTGTCGGGACGCCTTCGTTCTTTAACGTGGCCGCAATGCGATCATAAGCCATGCCAGAGGCTCTGAGTTCCTGCATGTGGGCAATGATGGCCTGTTCGCCATCCGTCGCACCATAGGGCTTCCTGCCCTCACAGCGGCCTGTTCTGGCCTTCATGCGCTGGCGTGGGCGGCAAAGTGCGCGTCCTGGTTCGAGACACCGGCGGCCACGGCCGCTACTGCATTATCGAGGACCCCGCGGGTGTGCTGACCGGACTGTTTGAGCCATCAGGGAACTGAAGCGCTGCCCTTCAACCCCAGTTCTTCGGCGCGCGCCTGCATGGCCTTTACGCAGAAGTCGATGTGTTCGTCGAGCGGCACGCCCAACTCCTGGGCGCCGTCGATAATCTCCTGGCGGTTCACGGAGCGCGCGAAGGCCTTGTCCTTCATCTTCTTCTTCACCGAGGCCACGTCCACTTCGAACACGCTGCGGTGCGGCTTGACGTAGGAGATCGCGGTGATGAAGCCGGCCAGCTCGTCGCAGGCATAGAGCGTCTTTTCGAGCGGCGACAGGCGCGGCACGCCGGTGTGATTGGCATGTGACAGGATGGCCCGCCGCGTCTGGTCGTCCACGCCGCGCTCCGCCAGGATGGGCTCGCCCTTGACGGGATGATCCGGTAACTGCGGGTGAATCTCCCAGTCGAAATCGTGCAGCAGCGCGGCGACGGACCACGCGTGTTGGTCCTCGCCGAGCTTCCCGGCATACGCCACTACGCACGTCTCCACCGCCAGCGCGTGCTTGCGGAGACCTTCCGACTTCGTGAATTCGCAGAGAATGTTCCAAGCCTGTTCGCGAGCGATCATGCAGATTATGATATATCGATGAGCCATGGCAGCGTGCAACTCGGTCTCGGTCTGATCGGCATCGGCAAACCCTGGGGCCACGCGCCGGCACCGGTGCCCTCCGAACCCGAGGCCATCGCTCTGCTGGAATCGGCGTTCGATTTGGGCATACGGTATTTCGACACCGCGCCCTCTTACGGCGATGGGGTGAGCGAGGAGCGTCTCGGCCGGTTCCTGCAGCGGATGCCGGCCGGGCAGCGCAGCCAGGTGACGGTCGCCACCAAGTTTGGCGAGCACTGGGACCGCGCCGCGGGCGCGCCTTACGCGGACCACAGCTTCGACGCGTTGCGGCGCAGTCTGGATGAAAGCCTGGCGCGGCTGGGAGCGATCGAGATTCTGCAACTGCACAAGACCACGCCGCAAGCGCTGGCCAGCGACGAGGTGGCGCGGGCGTGGGAGTACGCCCGATCGCTCGGAATCCGGCGCCTGGGGCCCAGTGTGAGCGATGCCGAATCGGGCCGCCTGGCGGTGGAGGATGGGCGATACTCGGTGATGCAACTCCCGTTCAACCGGGAGAACCCGGCATTTGGCGGCATCCTCGACCGGGCCGGCGCGCGCGGGATGTGGATTGCGGTGAACCGTCCCTTCGCGATGGGCGCCATGGTACATGCCGGGGCGGACAAGCGCGAGGCCTTCCGCTTCATCCTGGAGAGGAATTTTCAGGGCGTCATCCTCACCGGGACTACTTCCCCGGAGCACCTGAAGGAGAACTGGCGGGCGTTTCAGGAGGCGTGAGCAGGCGGCAGGACCCGATCCAAGGTTCGTAGTTCCGGCCGTAGTACAGAACCACCGAGTAGCGCGGCCCGCGGGTCCGGGCCTCCGGCGTCGTCAGATAGTCGGAGGTTGTCTGCCTCAGCGCCTGCAATACGCTCCTTTGAGACGGCGGCACTGAGACTTGCCCCACCAGCATTTCAACGACAGCCCCGCGCAGATATGCGCCAGGAGCGTCCCTACGGGCATTGGCGTCCCATTCCACCGTATAAAGAAGCCTCACCAGGGCGGGAACGATGAGAAACCGCGCATCCGGGTATTTCTTGCGGAGTGGCGCGAAATCGCGCCCGGCGTCAACCGCCACCAGCCGCGACCGTGCCGAGCCGTCGTCGCCCGCGCCAGCCCCACCGGCTTCGCGGTGCTCTAACACGGCGAACGCCTCCTTCGCGGTCATGGCGCGATAGTGCGCCGCCGCCGAAGGGTCCGAGGGCGCTAGCCGACAGTCGTAGCCGATTTCCTCGAGCTTGGCCTGGTTGAACCACCCGGGCCCATCTTCGAAGTTGAACCTTCCCCGCCCCCACGCCGGTTCCCAGGCCAGCTCCAGGAATAGCGCGGTGCTCTCGCGCTGCGGCCGCACGAGGCGCAGTTCCCGTTCGGTAAGCTCGATGGTGGCGATCGGCGGACCGGAGCGGTTCCGAGCCGCCTTCACGACCACAAAGATGTCCGCGGCCAGCACCAGGGCCGCCGCCAGGAGAATGGCGATGCGTCTCATGGCCTGACGACCTCCGCCGTGCGGCCGCGCAGTTTCCGGAACAGCGCCAGCAGCCCGATGGAAACCAGCCCAATCACCAGGAAGAACAGGTAGCCGGGCATCCAGTCCCACCACCAGTGGTAGAAGCGCAGATAGAGGAAGAGGGTCAAGAAGACCGCACCCAGGTTGGCGACACCCGCGAAACGGGACCGGATACCGATCCACAACGCGATCCCCGCCCCGGCGAAACCCGTCACCTGGTAGATCGCCTCGACCGTGGATTGGCGCATGGGTAGGTAGCTCACCGCGCCCCATTCCGAGAGGATCAGGATAGCGAGGAAGAGAGTGAGCAGTCCCAGAGTGCGGTACAGCCAGTCGAACTCAGCATACCGGCGCTGGAGGCGCAATCCCGGGACGGCAATCAGGATGAGTCCGCCCAGGAAAAAGTTTTCGGGCCTCTCCGGAAAGGACAGCCAGGGAGCACCCATCCATGAAGAGAAGCAGGCTGCCAGGTAGCCCAGCATACAGATGAGACCGGCGGCGAGCGGCAACTGCAGCCCGTACGCATACGCCAGCAGCAACCCGAAGAGACCCCAGGCGAGTAGCGCGCCCCGGCCAGGCGTGAGATTGAAGATGCTGCCCAGCACGGTGAGATTCAGCACGAAGGCCCCGAACGCGACCAGGCTGAGCAACGAGCCATAGTAGAGGGTTCGCTCGCGGCGAGCGGCGAATTCCGTGGCGGCCAGCATGACGAGCGGTGTCACCACCAGCACCGCCACTTGCGCCGGAATGCCAAGCAGCCCCCATATCCGTTGGAAGAAGAGCACGACGGCAGCGCATAGCGCCAGCCCGCCGAACGTCGAAGCGATGCGCATTCCCCACGAAATCTGCTTCTGCGATGCCGTGGTATCGACATCGAACCGTTGGGCCAGATCGGCCAGCGTTTGCCGAAGGTGGCTCTCCACCGTGGCGCGCTGGGCCGCATCCAGGGTCAGGACGCCCTGGCGCTCCAGCTCGGCCAGCTCCTCGCGGAATGCGCGAATGCGATCCGCGCGCCGCTGCGCATCGTGTTTGGCACTCGATTCGCTCATAGGCTCAGTCCATCCGCGATTTCCATCTTAGCCTGGCTGCCATCAATTGTATGCCCAACCGCCTGCATCGGTCACGTCGCGGTGAGCGCGGCGAGCACCGTCTCGTGTACACTTTGAGAGGCGGATTTGAGAGGACAGAGAATGCGCACACTCATTCATCATTCGCTCGCCGGACTCGTCATCGTAGGGCTCGCGGGCGTAGCGACAGCACAGAAGAAGGAATTCACCAACTGGCCGGCCGGCATGGCGCCGCAGGAAATCGGCAAGAAGATCGCTACAGACATGATCCCGCGCTGGATTCCCACCAGACCCGGGGTCCACTACGCCGAGGACTCAACGTGGTACTCGGCCCTGGAGTTCGCCAAGCTGACGAACGACCAGGCGCTCACCGACGCGCTGGTCAAGCGCTACGACCCCTGGCGGACCGAAGAGGGACAGCAGAAGCTGGTCTCCTGGCAGCTCCACGTGGACCACAACATCTTCGGCATCGTGCCCCTGGAGTTGTATATACGCACCAAGGACCCGCAAGACCTGGCGCTCGGCAAGAAACTGGCGGACCAGCAGTGGGAGAAACCCACGCCGGAGGGTCTCTCGGGCGAGACGCGCTTCTGGATCGACGACGCGTATATGATCACGATCCTTCAGCTCCAGGCCTACCGCGCCTTGGGCAACAAGGTTTACCTGGACCGCGCCGCGCTCGAAATGGTGGCCTACCTGGACAAACTGCAGAAGCCCAACGGCCTGTTCTATCACGCGCCCGACGCCCCCTTCTACTGGGGCCGGGGCAACGGCTGGGTGGCGGGCGGCATGTCCGAACTGCTCACCGATCTGCCCAAGAACCACCCCAAGCGCGCCCGCATCATGGAAGGCTACCTCAAAATGATGGCCTCGCTGTTGAAGTATCAGGACGCGGACGGGGTGTGGCATCAACTGATCGACCACCCCGAGTCTTACCAGGAGAGTTCCGCGACGGCGATGTTCGCCTACGCCATGATCACCGGCGTGAAGAAGGGCTGGCTCAAGGACAAGGCCTACGCCCAGGCCGCGCGCAAAGGCTGGATAGGTCTCAACAAGCTGTTCATCGACAAGGACGGCTTGGTGGACAAGGTCTGCGTCGGCACCGGCCGGACCAACAGCCTGGAGTTCTACCTGAACCGCCCGACCCAGAAGGGCAATCCGCACGGCCAGGCGCCGGTTCTATGGTGTGTCAACGCCCTGCTGAGGAAGTAGCTTACTGGGCCGCAGCCCGGCGCAGACGCGCCAGCAGTTGCCATCCGAGAACGATGGCCACCAGCAGAGCCGCGATCGCCCAAGTCAGGTCACCCAGAACCGCGTATAGGGCCATCACGCGATCGCTGAAAAACCGCCCCAAAGAGATATAGACGGCCGCCCCCGTGATCTCACCTAAAATGTCCCAGAAGAGGAATCGATGCCACGGGTAGCCGGCCGTGCCGCTGGCCAGATTGACCCAGGGTCCCAGGGGACTGAGCAACCAGCGGGTGATATAGATGCCGGGGCCGCCCCAGGCTTCGGCTTTGGCTTCCACCGCCGGCAGGCTGGCGCGCCTTCCGAACAGGCCGGCGAGCTTGGCGACGACGGCCGGCCCTCCCCATCGGCCGATGGCGTAGCCGGCCTGATCGCCGAGGATGGAACCGGCGCCGGCCATGCCAATAGCCCACCAGAGGTTCATGGCGCCTTGCGAAATCATGGAGCCCGCGACAATCAGAAGGAGCGTGATGGGCAGCGGCACTCCGATGGCCGCAATGGTGACGATTCCGAACAGGGCCGGCGCGCCATACTGTGAAACCGCCGCGAGGAGCTGATCGTTCATCGCGGGTGGCCGCCGGGTGGTTGCGCGGCGGCATCGATGGCACGCTGCAGTTGGGCTATCAGATCGGGAACGGGGCGGTTCAGGTCGTGAGCGATGTGGCGAACGGATCGCCGATCGTGCGCCTCCTGCGGATGAACGCCAATGGCTTGAAACAGCACGGAGGCGGGGACGTGATGGGCATGGGCGATGAATGGGACCGACATCCAGGCGCGGATGGGCTCATTTTCCGCGCGGATGTGCCGCGCCCGCCGGCCGGCCCGGTAGGCGAAGACGAAAGTGCCCGCGATGGCCAGCAGGAAGGCGAGCCCAACAGCCAGCGTGCGCCGCCACGTTTTGCCCACAATTCAATATAGCCGGTTCCGGCTGGAAAACTCGCGCGGGATTTTTTCCCGGGCGCCACCTCATCCCGGGCATTCAGCTATTTCATTTTGGAAGGCAACTGAATGGTCCTGCCGGCAACCATGAAGGCGCCTCTCCCGAGATGATGAATCGTCCGCGGGCGTTTCACCGAGGGGTCGATCCACGCTTGGATTACTTCAAGGATGAAGAGGCAGTACTGGGCCGTCATCCTGGTATCGACGACCTGGCATTCGAGATTCGCATAGCACTCGTCGATGAGCGGCGCCTGGACTCGCCGGGCGGCCGCCGGCGTGAGACGAAAGGCCGCGAACTTGTCGGTTCTTGCCCCGGAGGTGTTCCCGCAGCCCGCCACCTCTGCCGCCAACTCCACCGTGGGGATGTTGATGACGCATTCCTTGGTCGCCTTCAAGATGCCGAACGTGTAGTTCCGGTCGCTGATGACGCAACCCACCAGCGGCGGCTCGAACTCGATCATGGTGTGCCACGACATGGTCATGATGTTGGGCCGCCCCTTGCGAACGGTGGTGACCAACACGACCGGCCCGGGCTCAAGCAAGCCATAGACCTTGGATAGGGGAAAGGATTTTTTTACCATACGCGGAACCGGCGTTGCAGCCACGGACCGTAAGGATCTGAGTTCGTCAACATGGGGATTCCTCGGCTCTCCAAGACTAGCCCGAGGGGTCCATTTCTGGCCACCGATCGTCACTAAGTATACACGAATTGCTTCAGGTCCGTTCTGGCCCGTGCCGGGTGATTCCAGTGGCTGTCCGGCGGAAGCGACGCGTCTAAACGAGGGAGACGCGGGGCGCTTCCGTCGAGAAGACGGTTGCGCGGAGTTGGGGCGGAAAGGCGCTGGCTCCCCGGCATGGATTCGAACCGCGAGTTCCCGCGCGCTGCCGCCGGGCTTCCATTGAAACTCAAGCGCTTTCAGATTCATCTGTGTATTTGAGTTAAAATGGCTAGCCAAGCCGGGACGGTGATCGGTTGAAGCATTTTGTACTGCTGCTCAGTTTGAGTTGCGGGATGTGGGCCGCGGGGCCGGAGTTCGACCAGGCCCGCAAGTTATACAATCTGACCGAGTTCTACCAATCCCTGAAGATCCTCCAGGCGATCCCCCAAAAAGACGGCGCGGTCTACGAGCTGATCGGCCGCAATTACTACATGCAGGGCGATTTCAAGAACGCCACCGAAGCGCTGGAAAAAGCGGTGGCGGCCGAGCCGGGCAACTCCGAGTTCAACCTGTGGCTGGGGCGCGCGTACGGCCGGCGGGCGGAAACTTCCAGCCTGTTTACGGCTCCGGGCCATGCCTCCAAAGCGCGGCAGTATTTTGAGAAAGCCGCGCAATTGAACCCGCGCAACCTGGAAGCGCAGAGCGACCTGTTCGAGTATTACCTGGACGCGCCGGGCTTTCTGGGCGGCGGTTTCGAAAAGGCGGCAGCCACGGCGGAGCAGATTGCCAGGATCAACCCGGCGGAGGGCCACTGGGCGCAGGCCAAGCTGGCCGAGAAGCGCAAGGAGTTCTCTAGCGCCGAAGAACAACTGCGGCGGGCCATCGAGCTGACCCCGCACCAAGTGGGGCGGTTGATCGACCTGGCTCGGCTGCTCGCCAAACAGGGGCGGATGGAGGAGGCGGAGCAGAGCTTCGCGCGCGCCGAAGCGATTGCGCCGAACAGTCCAAAAGTCCTGTTTGCAAAGGCCGACGTGTACATCAAAGCTGGCCGAAATCTGGATGTTGCGAAGGATTTGCTCAAGCGTTACTTGAGCCTCGCTCTCACGCCCGAAGATCCGCCGCGGTCGCAGGCCGAGAAACTCCTCAAGCAAGTGCAGGGCGGCTAGTGTTCCTCGGCGAAGCCCTCCGTTTCAGCGCCCAGGCGCTTCGCGCCAATCCCGTTCGGTCGCTGCTCACGGGGTTGGGGATGGTGATCGGCACCGCCTCGGTGATCCTGGTAGTGACCATCTCGCTCACCAGCCGGGACTATATCCTGGAACAGGTGGAGGGCATCGGCTCCAACATCATCTTTGCGTATTACGTGGCGGCCGGTCCGGGCACGGCGGTGGCGGACGCCGATTACATCAAGATGTCCGACGTGGAAACCATCCGCCAGGAACTGGGAGCGGACATCGTGGCGGCTACCGGCGTCATGTCCAACTTCGACCGCATGCTGATCGGCGGCAAGGAACAGGACGCCAAGGTGATCGGCACCGACCAGGATTACCAGCCGGTGCGGAACATCGTGATCAGCTCCGGCCGGTTCCTGGACGAAGGCGACGTCACGCTGCGCGCGAAGGTGGCGCTGCTGACGGACAAGCTGGCGGAACGGATGTACGGCAGCCGGGCGAGCGCGCTCCGCCAGGTGATCAAGCTTTACGGGCTGCAGTTCACGGTGATCGGCACGTTTCACGAGAAGGTGGAGACGTTCGGGCAGTCGGAGGTGGAGCGCGACACCATCCTGATCCCCATCACGGTGCTGCGCTACTTCACGCCGGTGGAGCGGATCGACCCGTTGTACGTGCAGGTGCGGTCGCCCGCGCAAGTGGACCGGGTGGCGCTGCGGGTGCAGGAAATCGTGGAGGGCCGCCACCGGCCCGGGGCGCGCTACCGGGTGGACACGCTGACGGCGATCCTGAACGCGGCCAAGAACATCTCGCTGATCCTCTCGCTGGTGCTGGTTCTGGTTTCCACCATCACGCTGGTGATTTCCGGGATCGGGATCATGAATATCATGCTGGTGACGGTGACGGAGCGGACGCGGGAGATCGGCGTGCGGCTGGCGGTGGGAGCGTCGCCCAGGGAGATCCTGGTGCAGTTTCTGACGGAGGCGATACTGGTAAGCCTATCAGGCGGCCTGCTGGGCATTCTGGTGGGCGTGGCGATCCCGCTGAGCGTGCGGTTGTTCGCGGATATCAAGATTCCGATTTCACCGGTGGCAATTGTGGTGGCGTTCGGGGTTTCCTGCGTGGTGGGGCTGATTTTCGGGATACTGCCGGCCAACCGCGCGGCGCATTTGAATCCGACGGAGGCGTTGAGGTATGAGTGAGGGGAGCACCGAAAGGCGGGGGAAAACCAATTTAGCCGCTGATGAACACCGATAACAAAAACAAAGGAATCTTATCCGTGTTTATCCGTGTTCATCCGCGGCCATAATTCTTTCGCACGGTTCTGAGCGCGACTGCTACCCTCGGGGCGCCATCACCAAACCGGCGGCTCCCACGATTCCGGATTTGTCGGCCGCCTGCTGCTCCACCAGCGGGACCTCGCGGCGGAGTAGACCGCGGGAGCGCGCCCATACTTCCTCTTGCAGAGCGACCAGCAGATCGGCGCTGGCATCGGCCACGCCGGAGTGGCCGCGCAGCAAGTGGCCATTGGCCAGCACGGCGCCTCCGACACCCGCGCCCAGGGTGAGCATCACGACGTCACTGTGGCCGCGGGCGGCGCCCCAGACCATCTCGGCCGCCAGGGCCAAGCGCCCGTCGTTGTCGGCGAAGACCGGGACGTCGAGAGGCAGGCCCACGAGATCGGCCATGCGCAGGCCCTCAAGAAAATGGAGGAAGCCGTCCAGGTCGGCGGGAGTCTCGATGGTGCGGGACGCCACGATGGCGCTCTGTTCATCCACCATGCCCGCCTTGATCCGCGCGCTGCCGATATCGATGCCGAGTACCGCCACGAGAACCTCCGCGTTTGCGATCTTCTAATTTAGCCGAGGCTTGGTAGATCTGTTATACGTGGAATTGGCTAGGGAGAATTAAGGGCAGGCTAAAGAGGGACTTGCAAAATAAACCCTCGCGACGGGCACGCGCGAGTTCCTGACGCTGTTCGTAGACTGGTTGCTACGTCAGAGCGTTACTGAATCAATGCAGTTTGAGATTTGCGCCCAG
>Ga0187885_10003264_pt1 | contig 14568 bp, 10 predicted proteins | sample June2016WEW_20_1_3_FD_132970 | JGI IMG/M metagenome (GOLD analysis project Ga0187885, IMG submission 132970) | Peatland microbial communities from SPRUCE experiment site at the Marcell Experimental Forest, Minnesota, USA - June2016WEW_20_100 | ecosystem: Environmental > Terrestrial > Soil >... | reverse complement strand
GGCGTTGCCCCCGGCTACTGTCTGGCGCCCTTGCAGGGCACAGGACCTGTCCACCCACCCTCGTCCCGGTTGATGGGCATGATCGACTGAAAGGCAAAACCTGTCACTACCAACCGGCGAGGGAATCTCCGCGCTCCGACTAATTGAACAGGGCATTCAGGCGGCGGATTCCGGCCAGCGCGAGCGTGTAACGCGGATCGAGTTCCACGGCTCTCCGATACGAGGCAAGCGCCCGCGGATAATCATGCTTGACTTCCCAGACCCGGCCCAGGTTGAAGTAAGGGAAGGCGGGATTGTCGTAACGTGCCGCGCGCGTGGCTTTCTCCAGCCAGGGAATGGCTTCTTCGATGTGCCCCTTCTCGATCAGGTAAGCGCCGATATCGTTGTAAGGGTTGCCGAAGTCCGGGTCGACTTCGATGGCACGCTGGCACTCCGCGATGGCGGCATCGTAATTGCCCATGAAGCTGTAGGTCCAGCCGAGAAACGTATACGCCTCTGCGGTGGGATACGCCTCAATCGACTTGCGGTAGAGTTCCACGGCCTCGCCCAGCTCGCCCTTCATCTGGTGGCGATAGGCCTGCTGGAAATACTGGACGGCAAGGTTGAGCGACTCGTCTTCGGCCATGGCGGTTCCGGAGAGTTTTCAACAAGCCCCACGAAAGGTTCGGTATAATTATAACGCGATGGGCAGCCCGTCGCTCGTAGTTCAAGGACACACCGTGAGAATAGCCTTAGCTCAGATTGACACCACGATCGGCGACTTTGCCGGCAACCTCAAACGCCTCGTCAAGTACGCGGGGTACGCTCGCGACCGTGGCGCGGACCTGGTGGTGTTTCCCGAACTCGCGCTCTGCGGCTATCCGCCGCGTGACCTGGTGGAAACCCCCGGGTTCATTGAGCGCTCGGAAATCGCGTTGCAGCAACTGGCCCACTTGCTGCCGCCCATTGCCGCGCTGGTGGGCTACGTTCGACGCTCGGCGGTTGAACAGGGAAAGCCGGCTGCCGACGCCGCCGCGCTTCTCGAGGGCGGCCAAGTGGTGGTTGACTACGCCAAGATTCTGCTCCCCTTCTACGACGTGTTTGACGAGTCGCGCTATTTCGAGCCGGGGCAGTCGGTGTGCGTGCACGACTTTCGCGGGCGGCGCGTGGGCATCACCATTTGCGAAGATGTCTGGAACGACAAACATTTCTGGAGGAACCGCCTCTACACGCGCGACCCCGTCGAGGAGTGCGTCAAGGCCGGCGCCAATCTCCTGCTGAACATCGCTTCCTCGCCCTACAACACCGAGAAAATTCAATTGCGCCACGACATGCTCAAGAGTATCGCCACCCGGCGAGGGATCCCGATGGTTTACGTCAATCACGTGGGCGGAAACGATCAGTTGGTTTTCGATGGCTCCAGCCTGGCCTTCAACGCGCGGGGAGAGCTCTGCGCCCGCGCCCGGTCGTTTGCGGAGGATCTGGTCATCTTCGATACCGAGGACGGCGCGAGGGAAATCCACCCCGCTCCGGAATCCACGGCGGAAGAGATTTACCAAGCGCTCTGCCTCGGGGTGCGTGACTACGTGCACAAATGTGGCTTCCGAAAAGTCCTGGTGGGGCTGAGCGGCGGAATCGATTCCTCCCTGGTGGCCACAATTGCGACAGACGCCCTGGGGCCGGCGAACGTGCTGGGCATCGGCATGCCGGGTCCCTATTCTTCACCCGGAAGCATCCGCGACGCCGAAACGCTGGCGCGGAATCTCGGCATCGGATTCCGCGTTGTTCCCATCACGCCGGTGTTTGAAAGCTACCTCGAAACGCTCGACCCCGCCTTCGAAGGCGAGCCCCGCGACGCTACCGAGGAAAACATCCAGGCCCGCATTCGCGGGAACGTCCTCATGGCGCTATCCAACAAATTCGGTTCGCTGCTGCTGACCACGGGGAACAAATCGGAGCTGGCGGTGGGTTACTGCACCCTGTACGGCGACATGGCAGGCGGCCTGGCCGTAATCGCCGACGTTCCCAAGACCACCGTATACGCCCTGGCTCGCTACGTGAACGGCACCGCCGAGCGCATCCCGCAGGCGTGCCTGGACAAGGCGCCTTCGGCCGAGCTGCGGCCGAACCAGACCGACCAGGACACGCTTCCTCCTTACGAGGTCCTGGACACCATCCTGAAGTCTTACATCGAAGAGAATCTCGGCGCCGACGAAATCGCCGCGACGCAGGGGCTCGACCCAGCCCTGGTGCGCGAAATGCTTCGCCGCGTCAACGCCGCGGAATATAAGCGCCAGCAGGCGCCTCCCACGCTCAAGGTCACCGCCAAAGCCTTCGGCATGGGCCGCCGCTACCCCATCGCCCAGAAATTCTACGAATAGGCGCTTTGTAGCGCCGGCATGCTTTGCAGGGGCGCATCCCGATAGATCGGGACAGGTCGGCCGACCTGTCCCGATCTATCGGGATGCGCCCCGTCAGCACGTGACGCCGAAACCGGCAGAGTCGGGTAGAGTTCGTGCTTTTCGAACTCTGCGCTTGTTTCATCCAGAACAAGCCGCAGACTTTCTGAAAGGCGAAACTCTTCGCTACCTTGCTTTTGAGGGGATCACGGGCAGGTTTGAGCTGACTCGCGCTACGTAGCTACGGCTCGCAGGCCACAGGGGCTAGCGAAGTACGGGCGTGAGGGCGCAATTGGGTAAAGATGGGGCTATGGATGGACGACCTGGGGGCGGTTCTATATGCCGTGTCGGGCCGAGAATCAGTTGGCTCCCCGACGGTTCTGGCCGCCCAGAAAACCTTAATTGCGCCGCCACTGCTTGCAGCCGCCGTTCGCAGGTCGACCACTCACTCAAAGTGCACTGCTGCTTACGGCAATCGAATTCACAGGGAGCATCCTCTTCTGGGACGCTCTGAATCAGTTCGTCCATAAGGAAGCGCCAACCCCGACGAAAAGGGTGGGCCCCAGGCATTCCGGCGCCGTCTGCCGGACTGTCGAACATGCGGTCTTCGCTCCGCCGGGAGTCAACGATGATCGCCATGTTAGTCACTCCTTGTTTTCTTCTTCCATCGAGGTTGTTTCGGGGAGCATAGCCCGTCACGCGCGGGCCACCCCCCCAGCGCCGGAGAATGCACGCCTGGGGCCAATTCTGCCTAGTCGAGAGGCTTTGTTTTTAGTCAGTTACAGCTTCAGGAAGGACACTCACTGCCACGGGCGCCGGCAATTCTTACCCATAACGGGAAAAAACCACGCCGGACTTCTCTTCCGAGCCAGGGGCAAACAGCCACCGCCCGTCGATTGTGCTAGGTTGGCCGGGGGGCGCCGCGCTCTCTACATGCCCGCCCTGGTGGCCGTGCAGCACGACCCGCACCTCGGCGCTTTCTACCAGCATCTGCTCGCGGCCGGCAAGCTCAAGATGCAAGCCTTGGTCGCCGTCATGCGCAAACTCCTGCACGCTTTCCATGGCATGTTCAAAGCCCATCAGCCCTACGACGGCTCCAAACTGTTTCGGCTCCCCTCAACCCCCCTCCCGGAGGTGACCCATGCCTAACTCGCTTCCCGAGAACAAAAAAGAAAGGAGTTTCCCACACTTGCCTGCGCCTGCCTGCGATAGTCAGGGCAAGCAGGCCCTTCAAGAAAGAAAAGACTCTTGAAATTCAAGAGAGAATCTACTCGCTTTACTCGCCTTTCTCGCGCCGCTGCTGCCGAAACGCCTGCTTCCATGCCTGCCGGGCCGCGCGCGCCTCTTCGTCGTGACCCCCGATGTCGCCAAATGCTACTATAGCGTTCTCGATCATGTCGGGATCCTGACTCCGGGCCCATTCCCGCGCCTCTGCAAGTCCGGCAGTGGGATCGCGCCCGAGCACTCGCAGGATCTTGTCCCGCTGCATCTCAAGCACTGCCGCATTAGTTTCGCCCTCGGAGCCGGGTGGCAAACTCCGACGAGCTTTAGCAATCTCCTGCTCGAGCGGGGGCAACACCTCGTCAGTATAAAACTCGGGAAAGTCGCTGCTCGCATCGACGTACTCTCCATCGTGCAAGCGATACACCTGCGGCCACACTGGCGTCGCCAGAGCACCCCGGAACCCAGCTGGGTCGAGCGACACATACAAGACTATTTCGTCTCTGCCGTCTCGATCCAGATCTCGGATCGCCATCTTGAGCGTCGCGGCTCCCGCAAGCGACTGAGATCTGAACTTGTCGGGACCCTCCTGCCAATAGATCGCGAGGAAAGCGAAATTCGGCCCGGAACTTTCGGTTACGACTAGTTCGTACTTGCCGTCACCGGCGAGATCGACCCATTCGAACTCCAGAATGTCGCTGGGGTTTGCCGCAGCGGGAGTGCCCTCGCTTCCCCCAACCCTGCTCATGAAGTGTGCCACAGCGGCCTTGTCAACTGCCCGCAGCGTTTTGATATTGGATTCGTCCCAGGCAAGTTCTCCGATTTCGGCGCCGAATCCGAAGCTAGTAAGTCCCAGCACCAGCACCAGTGCCACCGCCATAATCAATGGCTTCTTCATAAGCCATGCTGCTCCCATGGCTTCACCGGCCATCGTCTCTAACGTCGGTCACATAGTTGATTCGCGCGCTTTGATTTGCGGAGGCGCGCAACAGCCGCGCGACCTTACGCCCGCCACTTTACTCGCCTTTCTCGCGCTGCTGCCACGCCCGTTTCGACGCCTGCTCGGCCGCGCGCGCCTCGGCCTCGTGACCTCCGATGTCTCGGAATACTACGATCGCGTTCTCGATCATGTCAGGATCCTGACTCCGGGCCCATTCCCGCGCCTCTGCAAGTCCGGCCGTGGGGTCGCGCCCCAGCACCCGTAGGATCTTGTCCCGCTGCATCTCGAGCACGGCGGCATTCGTTTCGAACTCGGAGCCGGGCGGCCATTTCCTACGCGCTCCAGCAATCTCCTGGTCGAGCTTGGGCAACACCTCGTCAGTATAAAACTCGGGAAAGTCGCTGCTCGCATCGACGTACTCGCCGTCGTGCAAGCGGTACACTCGCGGCCACACCGGCGTCGCCCGAGCACCCCGGAAGCCTGATGGGTCGAGAGACACGTACAAGACTATTTCGTCTGTGCCGTCTCGATCCAGATCCCGGATCGCCGTCTTGAGCGTCGCGGCCCCTGGAAGCGACTGGTCTCTGAACTTCCCGGGGCCCTCCTGCCAATAGATGGAGAGGAAATAAGCATTCGGCCCGGAACTTTCGGTTAAGACTAGTTCGTACTTGCCGTCACCGGCGAGATCGACCCATTCGAACTCCAGGATGTCGCTGGGCTTTACGGCGGTGATAGAGTCATCACCTGACCCCAGTTTGTTCATGAAATGTGCCACAGCGGCCTTGTCCGCTGCCCGCAGCGTTTTGATATTGGATTCGTTCCAGGCAAGGTCTCCGATTTCGACGCCAAATCCGGCACTAGCCAGTCCCAGCACCAGTGCCAGTGCCATAATTAATGTCTTCTTCATAAGCCATGCTGCTCCCATGGCTTCACCGGCCATCGTCTCTAACGTCGGTCACATAACTGATTCGCGCGCTTTGATTTGCGGAGGCGCGCAACAGCCGCGCGACCTTACGCCAGCCACTTTACTCGCCTTTCTCGCGCCGCTGCTGCCGAAACGCCTGCTTCCATGCCTGCTGGGCCGCGCGCGCCTCTTCGTCGTGACCCCCGATGTCGCCAAATGCTACTATAGCGTTCTCGATCATGTCGGGATCCTGACTCCGGGCCCATTCCCGCGCCTCTGCAAGTCCGGCAGTGGGGTCGCGCCCGAGCACTCGCAGGATCTTGTCCCGCTGCATCTCAAGCACTGCCGCATTAGTTTCGAACTCGGAGCCGGGTGGCCATCTCCGACGAGCTTCAACAATCTCCTGCTCGAGCCTGGGCAACACCTCGTCAGTATAAAACTCGGGAAAGTCGCTGCTCGCATCGACGTACTCTCCATCGTGCAAGCGATACACCTGCGGCCACATTGGCGTCGCCCGAGCACCCCGGAAGCCCGCTGGGTCGAGAGACACATACAAGACTATTTCGTCTCTGCCGTCTCGATCCAGATCTCGGATCGCCTTCTGGAGCTTCCCGGCTCCCGCAAGCGACTGAGATCTGAACTTGCCGGGAGCCTGCTGCCAGTAGATCCCGAGGTCAGCGTAATTCGGCCCGGAACTTCCGGTTACGACTAGTTCGTACTTGCCGTCACCGGCGAGATCGACCCATTCGAACTCCAGAATGTCGGTGGGCTTTATCGCAAGGGGAGTGCCCTCGCCTCCCCCAACCCTGTTCATGAAGTGTGCCACAGCGGCCTTGTCAACTGCCCGCAGCGTTTTGATATTGGATTCGTCCCAGGCAAGTTCTCCGATTTCGGCGCCAAATCCGACGCCAGTAAGTCCCAGCACCAGGGCCAGTTCCATAATTAATGTGTTCCTCATAAGTCATACTCCTTAAATGGCCTCACTTGCGACCGCCTCTGACGGCAGTCACATAGCCGATTCCCGCGCTTTGATTTGCGTTGTTCACAACCCACTGCCAGGTTCCTCCCTGACATACCAGGTTCCCTTGTTTGTTCGTGACCTGAACACCCGGCGACGGGCACTGCGGTATGTAGTAGAGCGAGTTGACTATACAGGGTTGCTTGTTCTTACAGCTGTACAGGTATCCACCGTAAAGGACGAGCGCATTATTCTCTCGTTCCCCGCCGTGAAGGCTGCGAAGGTAACTCCCGTTTCCATTTATATGCGCGGGTAGTCCCAGACTCCTGTTACCGCTGATGATATAGCCTTCGTACGTCACGGACGTCTGAACCTTATCACCACTGCCGCCGCTAAAGACATTCACCCCGTCCTGGGTGTTCACCGTCCAATCCCACGCGTCGGGATCTGTCGTCGGGACCTGCATCAAACCGATAAATTTGCCGCGAGGAACGGTTGATGTTGCAGGGTTTTCGTTAGGCCACTTCGCGGGAATAGCAAAGTTAGCGTAGAGGCTGAAAAGGTCGGAATTGCCTTCGGCCGGAGTCAGAAACTGATGGTAGCTGCTCTCTGCCCCGGCAACGCCAGTCATTAGATTCAGCGTGGCGGTGTTGTCATTTAGATATTTCTTGTAGGAGGAACTCGCCGGGTACAACTGGTCGAGCCTCGCCGTTATGGTCGGATCGGGAATTCCGCTCCCGCCAGTTTGGCCGCCACTGCCGCCGCCGGGGCCGGTTTCCGGTCCCTCTACATAACACAGCAAGCAGTCTTGCAGGAGGCTGCCGTCGGCGGCCGTGGTCTGAGCCCACACCTGCACCTGGCCGCCTATCGACTGATACCCAGAATAGCTGTATGTGTTTCCCTGAAACGTCAGCGGAGCAGGATCAGTCGCCGGATTCGGGTAGTTGCTGCTCGACTGGTAGTGGAGATAGACAGTCCAGCCGATGGGCTGGCCGGTATTCGTTGCAGCCGAGAAATTCACGGTGCCTGTGGCGTTGTAGCTCCCCTGCAGCAACTGAAACAGTTGATTGTCGGTCGGCGAAATTACCGTGAGAGGACTAGACGGGTTGCGCGTTATCACAAAAGGGGTCGTATACAACAACCTGTCCCCATCGTAGCTACTAATTGACCACGGCCCCGTCTCCTGCGTGCTGAACGTTTGCTCGCAACTGTTGATGATGGCCACCACGATAAAAATGATGTAGTCTCCGCCGACGCACCAGTCGTAGCCGTCGCTGTCGACAAAGCAGCCCAACGCCCCATTCCAGGTTAGGCTAAAGAAGGATATGCTTGATCCGCCGGGCGGTGTGACTGTCCATGAAACCACCTCGCCGTTTGCCAAGTTGTTGATGACGATCGCTTGACCTACCCCCCAATCCGAACTGTTCACCTGACCGGTGCCTCCTCCCAGCGGAGGCAATTGAGTGCAACCGGGGGCTAGACACGTGAAGCGATTCGCCACGAACTGCTGCTTGGCGTTGTATGTAGCAAAATCGAAGGCGCCCCAGTATCCAAAGATGGACTGCGCGCTAGCGACACCAGGAAGAAGGATCAGTGCAATGAGGAGACCGTAGCGCCCCAGCACTCGGTCGACCCCGTGCACAGTTGTTAACGTCCTGGGGAAGAAAGGAAGGACAACGCGGGGGAGCATCGAACACCTCCTAAGCCAGGAGTAAGGAACCAGAAGGTAGGAGTCTAAAGTCTCGGCCCGGATCGTACCCGCTTGAGCCGTACTGCCAGATGTGCGCATCTTGCACCTCCGCCCCCCCCGTGTCAAGGGAAATATTCTTACAGGGCAAGGTAATGGACGGATTGCCAAATGTCAGCGGGAGAACCGAAAGGAGGCGGGAGCCTCCCGAGGATTCACCCGGCGGGGCGAGCGCATCAAGTCTGCTGCCCGCCGCTGCGCTCGCCGGGCCTAAGAGAGTTTCTTGGCAAGCCCTTTCCTCATGACTTACACTGGCGCGGGGGTTGCCGCACGCGCCTGTGCTACAATCGTCGATCGGACTGCCTGCATAGTAGAGAAGAGCGGCGCCTGCCCCCTCTGGGGTCGTTACGGCGATTCGCCGGGGCGAAGGATCTCCCCATCCGCCGGGTACTACGAACTGCTGGGATTCTTCGCTACGCTCAGAATGACAGGTGTGCAACCGTACAGGGTTCAGGACCGGAACGCGTTGAACTTGTCACTCCCATTCCGCCGGCGCGCTGTCACCTCTCTGGCGGTGACGGTCTGCCTGCTCCTGCTGGTCCAGGAACCGGCGGCGGCTTCCTCCGTCAAGCTTCCTTACACGGAGATTCACAAAGTGGATCTTGCCAACGGCCTGCGGGCCCTGATTGTCGAATCCCACGACGCGCCCGTCATCAACGTGCAGGTCTGGTATCACGTTGGATCGAAGAACGAGGTTCCGGGCAAAACCGGTTTTGCGCACCTGTTCGAGCATCTGATGTTCGATGGGACGAAAAACCTGGGCCCCAACGAGTTCTCTGATTACATCGTTCGCTCCGGCGGCACGGACAACGCCTACACCACCGAGGATGCCACGGTTTTCTGGGAAACTGTGCCCAGCAATATGTTGCCCGTGGTTCTGTGGCTGGAAGCGGACCGCATGCGCAATCTGGCGATCACGGACAAGGTATTTAGCAACGAAAGGGAAGTCGTCCAGGAGGAGCGCCGCCTGCGCTTTGACAATCTCCCTTACGGCGGCGTGGTCGAAACCCTGTACGCGCACGCCTACACGGTTCATCCCTATCAGCACATGACCATCGGCAGCATGCAGGATCTGGAGCGCGCCAGCATTAAGGACATTCAGGATTTCTACGACACTTACTACGTTCCGAACAATGTCACGCTGATGATTGTGGGCGACGTGGACTGGCGCCAGGCCGCCGTCGAGGTGCAGAAATACCTCGGGCCCGTTGAGGCGGGAAAGCCCCTCAATGCCCACGCCATTCCTCAGGAGCCTGCGCAGACGGCCGAGCGCGTGATCAAGCTGGATTTGAACGTGGCGTTGCCGGCCTTCGTGGAAGGCTACCACATGCCCGCCGACGGAACTCCGGACGCCTACCCGCTCCGCCTGGCTTCGAAGATTCTTTCCGACGGCGAGAGTTCCCGCATTTACACCCGCCTGGTTTACGAAAAGCAAATCGCCGTGGAGGCGCAAAGCACCGGCAATTTCACGGAAGACCCCAACCTGTTTTTCGTCTTTGCGATCATGAACTCCGGGCACACTCCCGCCGAAGGGGAGGCGCAAGTGGAAGCCGAGCTCGCACACCTGAAAACGGAGCTCGTCTCCGACGCGGAACTCGCGAAAGCCAAGAACCAGATTCTGCGTGATTTCATTCTCAGCCGTCAGACGGTCCAAACCCGTGCGGAAGAGTTGGGCTACGCGGCCGTAGTTTTGAAAGATCCGGAACTGGTCAACACGGAGCTGGCCCGCTTTCTTGCCGTCACGCCCCAGGATATCCAGCGCGTTGCGAGAGAGTATTTTGTGCCGGAGAACCTGACCTTGGTCGAGGTTCATCCCCGGAAGGGACCGCAAGAACAGGCCGCCGTGAGCGACGCGGCGCGAGGCCCCGATGATCAATTTGGGAAAAACTCGCTATCGGGGCGAGGCGCCTTATGATCCCGCCGGCTGAGAACGGGAAGGGAACTGGCCGGGCAGAGGCGCTGGCGCGACGCTTCGCCAGCAGGACTCTGGTCTACTGGGCGGGGCTGATCCTTTTTTCACTAACCGCTCCCCTCCTGGCGCGGGATATCCCGCCGGACGTCCCTCCGCCCAAGACCACGGCGATTCCGGCGCCGGCCATCCAGGCGCTGCCGAACGGGCTGCAGGTGGTCGTGGTGGAGCGTCACACCTTGCCGCTCATTACCTTGCGGCTGGTGGTTAAGGCAGGAGCTGAACTCGATCCCGCCCGGCTGCCGGGCACCGCGGCGCTGGTGAACAGCCTGCTCACCGAAGGCACCACGCACCGGACCTCGCGCCAGATTGCCGAGGCCATCGACTCGGTGGGAGGACTGGCCGACAACGGCGTGGGCTGGGACAGTTCTTTTCTCAGCCTGAGCGTCTTGAGCGACCAAGCCGATCTCGCCTTCGATCTGGTCAGCGATATGATCGAGCACCCCGCTTTCCAGCTTGCGGAAATCGAGCGGCAGCGGAGGCAAACCCTTTCGGGCCTGAAGGTGGCGCATGATGACCCCGCCTACGTCGCCGACACCCTCTTCCAAAAGTTGGTCTTCGAGGGCACTCCTTACAGTCATCCCGAAGACGGAACCCTCGAGTCTGTGCCGCACATCACCGCGGAGGATTTGCGCGGCTTCCACGCGCGTTACTACCAGCCTGCCAACTGTATCCTCGCCGTGGTGGGAGACATCACCGCGTTCGAAGCTTTCTCGCGCGCCGCCCGATTTTTCTCCACCTGGGAAAACGTTGCGGCCTCCGCGCCGCCGCCCGCCGCTGCGCCTGCGCCTGCGCCGCCCGGCGCGCGCCGGGTGATCGCCATCGACAAGCCGGACGCCGTGCAGACGGAAATTCGCATTGGCAACCTCGGCGTGCCGCGCAACAGTCCGGATTACCTGGCCCTGAGCGTGGCCAACGAAATCCTGGGGGGACCCTCCGAAAACCGCTTGTTCAAGGCCTTGCGCAGCCGTCAGGGACTTACCTACGGAGCTTCCAGCGACCTCGTGTGCCGTCGCAACCTGGGCGCCTGGGTCGCCAAGACTTTCACGCGCACGGAGGAAACGCTGAAAAGCGCGCACATCGCTTTGGAACAAATAAAGTCCCTCCGCGACCACGAAATCAGCCGCCAGGAATTGGAAACGGCACAGAGCTACCTGGTCGGTCACTTGGCACTGGAGTTCGAAACCTCTCAGGATGTCGCCAGCCAGGTCCTCGAACTGATCGAGAACGGCCTGCCGCTAGATTACTGGAATCGCTACCCTGAGAAGATCCAGGCTTTAACGACCGGCGATGTCTGGAACGCCACGCAACGCTATCTGGACCCCGACCGCAACGTGATCGTGTTGGTCGGGAACGTGTCAGACTTCAAGAAAGACTTGAAGAAACTTGGCCCTGCGCAGGTTATCCCCTTGAGCGAAATGGACTTCGGCTCACCCGACTTGGTTCGGACGGGAGGCAAGGCAGGGAAGTAGCGTCTCTCGGAAACCCATGAAAAAAGGCTTGCTGGTTTTGCTCGGTTTGACCGCCCTCGCCGCCCTGGCAGAGACCCTCATCCTTCTGCGCTTGGCGATCGATCCCTGGCGGCTAGCGGCTCTCTTGGAGAGCGTCGCGTTGCTGCTGGGCGCGTTTGTGAGCCTGACGAATTCCGGTTTCGTCAAGCAACTGCGCCAGTGGGCGGTGACGTCTGCCGCGCTGGCGGTGGCCATGCCTTTTCTGCTCCTGATTCCTTACCTCCTCTATGCGCTCGGAACCGGCGTCTTCTCCTGGCCTGCCCTCGGCAAGGTAGTAGCCTACATTACAGTCCCCACCGGACTGCTGTGGCCCGATCGCCTCCAGCATCGTGAACGCCTCGGTTGGCGCGACGCCGCAGCCATGCTGGCCCTGGCGGTCCCGGTCGCCGCACATTGGCTGGAGGGAATTTGGACTTGGCCGGAGGATCTGTACGTTTTCCAGCCCATCTTTTGTGTCCTGGTGGGCGGCTACGGATTCATGGTGCTTCGCAACCTGGAGGGCGTCGGCTACCGGCTGGTGTGGCGGAAGGCCGATGTTTTCGAAGGCTTGGTCAACCTGGCGGCGCTTGCGGTCCTGGCGATCCCCCTCGGCATCGCTTTGAACTTCTTGCATCCCCATGCTTCCGAAACAGTTACAGCGCTGGGTTTTCTTTCTCGGTTCGTCGGTATTTACGTGACCGTGGCCATTCCTGAAGAGCTGCTTTTCCGGGGAATCCTGCAGAATCTCCTCGTCCGCAGCATCCACAGCGGCCCGCGAGGCTTGTACGGCTTGCTGATCGCCGCCGTCGTCTTCGGGGCATCGCACTTGCACCACGCGCCGGCCCCCAACTGGCGCTACGCCATCCTGGGGACGCTGGCAGGCATTTTTTATGGCAACGTCTACCGCACCCGCCAGCGGCTGTGCGCTTCGGGCCTGACTCACGCCCTCGTCGATGCCATCTGGCACTTCTGGCTCTAGTGGGTTGCAGAAACGTTCCCAGCATGTCATCCGGAGCTTTTCGGGGAGAAGTAAACTCTGCGAAGAACCTGCTTTTCTGTGTCATCAACAACTTGCGAGATTCGTCGTCCGAACTCAGCCCGATCCCTCCCGTTAATCCCTCTGGACGTGCCAGGGAAGCCGCTGTAGAATGCCGCGCGGTAGTCGAACCCGGGAAACAGCTCGCCGCGACCGAGTCGACGACGGGACATCTACAAGGAGCGTACGTATGAAGCGCAAACTCACTCTGATTGCCATCTGCTTGGCCGTATTGGCCACCGCCAGCCTCTCCACCGCCAAGGAAAACAAAGGCAAGCCCGGGCGGCTCACCGGCACCTGGGAGTGCCAGGCCCACGGGGGCTCGCAAGGCGACATGGCCTTTACGCTTTACCTGCAACATACCAAGGAGTTGGTGGACGGCTCCATCTCATCGCCCATCGGCGGCACCCAAATCACCTCCGGAACCTTCCGCCGCAACATGCTGGAGATTCACCTCGACACTCCCCAGGGAAACTACGTCATCATGGGCAAGTACAAGAAGGGCCAGTTCTCCGGAACCTGGACGAGTGACACCGACAAGGGAACCTGGGAAGGCAAAAAGCAACCAGCGGCCTCTAAACCCTAGCACGCCCGAGTCCGCACGGTCGGCTTATCTCAAAAACGCCAAGCTGGCCAGCCATTCCGTGGCACAGGGAGGGCTGCAGCCGAAAGGGGGCCGTTGGTCACCTCATCCCTTAGTTAACATAACATAACTTATCAGACGCTAGAGACCTATTCCACCAAATCCTTCTGGATACTTCCACTTGCTGAGCTTTGAGACCATTTTCGCTCGGCCGCACTTCCCTTTCAAGATTCGTGCCGACTTTAACGGCGGCCACCCGCCAATCTCCCGGCGTGCCGCTCGAGCGGCTCTTGGGGTAATGCAAGAAGGCTTCGCCGGGCATTATCTATGCTTGTCTGGGAATCAACCCGGGTGGGAAAGAGGCATGCGGATGCGCCCGCGGCTTGGAGCTGTCGCTAAGCGACGACCGCTGTCGCGCGCCGACGAGGTTACGTGCCTGGGTCGAACGGTCAACCGCTAATGCCTCTCGCTCTGAACGATGGCGTGGGTTTCCAATTGGGCCAGCGCCGCGGCAGCCCGCGACGCCGCCCGGTCGCGCCCGCTGGGAGAGCGTCCGGGTGCAAGCCTGGGCGAGCACAACTAGTGTCCTGAGTCAGAAGTTCGTTGATGAAGTCAGCCCCGATGCATCGGGGCGAAAGAAGGTAGCCCACGGTCCCGCAGGGCGGGATGGGTAAGGGAGCCCTCCCTCACCCCGTCCCCTCTCCCGCCCGCGCGGGAGAGGGGTGCCGAAGGCGGGGTGCGGGCTCTTTCCCCCAGGGCTTGCGCCCTGGGCTACGATCTTGCGCCCCTGACGGGGCTCGGGAACGGTCGCCCGCAAGGGAGAGGCTTTGTCAGCGAACTTCTGACTCAGGACACTAGGGTCGCAGCGACGAATAGCCCTGCGGCGAGTGCCACCACGAGTCCGACCATTGCTAGGGATTCCTCAATCAGGTACATATTGTCCCTCCAGCCCTGAGTGGTTAGATGCAGGCGCGCAGCTCGCGGATACGGGGCGGCATTTTGACCTGAACCACAACTCTGTAAGGTTGGGTGGTGAAGGACTGTGGTCGCGAAGAGAGCGCTGGAACTCTGGTTGCCCTAGCGACATAGTCGCATAGCACCGGAGTTCCGCGCAGCCTTACGTATGGGGATACCTGGCCCGGAGACTGCAGCGGCGTTTCTTGCAATAGATTGTGATTTGACGCTGGCGACCCGTGGGCAGGCGCCTCTGACAGGGGGCACCCGACTGGGCCCGGTCACTGATCGATGATCTTGTAGGAAAGGTAGGGCCCGGCTGCCTCAAACTGCGCGGCTCGAGCGAAGACGCCCTTGAGCAGGGTCCTCGCCCACTTTGTCCGGCGGC
>Ga0187885_10003260_pt1 | contig 14584 bp, 12 predicted proteins | sample June2016WEW_20_1_3_FD_132970 | JGI IMG/M metagenome (GOLD analysis project Ga0187885, IMG submission 132970) | Peatland microbial communities from SPRUCE experiment site at the Marcell Experimental Forest, Minnesota, USA - June2016WEW_20_100 | ecosystem: Environmental > Terrestrial > Soil >... | reverse complement strand
GTCCTGATGTTCCAGGCTTGGTTGGACTCAGTGTCGCCGACTTAAGGCAGACAAAGTCAAAGATCTTGATCGATCAAGTCGACGCCAAATTCGAAATTCGAGATTCGAAATACGAGATTTTCAATTTCGAATCTCGAATCTGGAATCAGTTGACGGCATCGGGTTGGGTCACCAGGTGGTTCTTCAAAAATGCTTGAGTGGCTGTGACCCGAGCGGGTAGACATTGAACCCCAGCTCGTACAGGCATTTGTGATCGAGGAAGTTGCGGCCGTCAAAGACGAACGCGGGCTTCTCCATTGATTGGTATATCTTCTCCCACGACAGCGATCGGTAAATGTCCCAGTCGGTCATGATCGCAATCGCGTGCGCGCCGCGCGCAGCCTCGTAGGGTCCGTCGGCAAATTCAACCTCCCGCGGGCATCCGGTGAGATCATGGCGCGCGTTGTCGAGCGCTTTGGGGTCCGTGACAACGACGTTCGCTCTTTCCTCAAGTAGTTTCCTGGCAACAAAAATCGCGGGCGATTCCCGCGTATCGCTCGTATTTGCCTTGAATGCGAAGCCAAATAGGGCAATCCGCTTGTCGATGATTGTGTTGAACATCGCGCCGATGATCGTGCGTACGAACCGTTGCTCCTGATACTCGTTCATGCTCACGACGGATTCCCAGTACCGGGCGACCTCGTGAAGACCGTAGGACTCGCAGATGTAGACGAGGTTGAGGATGTCCTTTTTGAAGCATGAACCGCCAAAGCCGACGCTCGCATTGAGAAAATGAGGACCTACGCGCGCATCCATGCCTACGGCGCGCGCCACATCCTTCACGCTTGCCTCCGTTCTCTCGCACAGTGCCGAGATGCTGTTGATGGACGATATGCGCTGGGCCAGGAAGGCATTGGCAACGAGTTTTGACAGTTCGGCGCTCCACACATTGCTCGTGACTATGCGGTCCGGAGGCACCCAATTTGCATAGATCTCGACAATTTCCTGCCGAGCCTTTAGCCCCTGCGGCGTCTCACGCGATCCAATGAGCACCCGATCGGGGTTGAGCAGATCCTGCATTGCAGTGCCCTCGGCGAGAAATTCAGGATTCGAAATCACTTCGAAATGAATTCCATTCTTGTTGGCGTTGAGAATCGTCTCCATGGTCTGGGCTGTCTTGACCGGCAGCGTGCTCTTTTCGATGACAATCTTCGGTGATTGCGATTCGCGCAAGATTTCACGGGCAACTCTTTCCCAATACTGCAGATCAGCGGCCCTGCCGGCGCCTTCGCCAAAGGTCTTTGTCGGTGTGTTCACTGAAACGAAGACGATCTCCGCCTCACGAATAGCGGCGCGGATGTCTGTGGAGAAGAAAAGATTACGCCCACGGGCTGCTTTTACGACCTCGAGCAGTCCAGGCTCGTAAATTGGCAGGTCGTCCGTTTGCCAGGCCGCAATTCGTGCCTCGTTAATATCAGTGACCGTGACCCTATATTGAGGGCATTTCATGGCGATGACCGCCATCGACGGCCCCCCGACATATCCGGCGCCGATACACGCAATTCGTTTAGTTGTCATGCTTCGTTCCACTCCTAGGTATTTCCTCAATATCCAGATGGTATCAAACTTGTTGCAGGAACCAGCTCGCAAATCTACGGATGCCCTCTTCAATCGGTGTCGTGGGCTGGTACCCTAAAATCCGGCGAGCCCTGCCAATATTGGCGTAAGTGATGCGCATGTCGCCCGGCTGATCCGGCAGGAAATGCCGTACAGCCTTCTTACCCAGGGTTCCCTCCAGGTGACAAATCAGCTCGAGCAGGGTGGTGGTGCGCGCCTCGCCGAGATTTATGATCTCGAACGACGGGTTCACCTGCAGGGCCGCGACCACGCCTGAAATGATGTCGTCCACATAGGTATAATCTCGCTGCGATTCTCCATCCCCGTAGACCGGTATCTCTTTTCCCTCCATTATCAGCCGGGCGAACTTGTGAATGGCCATCTCGGGACGCTGGCGCGGTCCATAGACGGTAAAAAAGCGCAGGCAGGTAATGTGCATGCCGTAGTTGCACGCGTAAGTATGACATAGCAACTCACCGGCGCGCTTGGTGGCTGCATAGGGGGAGACCGGTCGGTCGACTGGATCATCCTCAGAGAAAGGGACCCGTGGGCTCCCTCCATAAACCGATGAAGAAGAACCAAAGATGAAGCTTTCCACGGTGAATTCGCGAGCCAGCTGGAGTAGATTTACGGTTCCCGTGACGTTGACATCGGCATAGATTGCGGGTTGTTCCAAGGAAGGGCGTACCCCTGCCCAAGCCGCCAGATGGACAATCGCCTGGGGACGCGACTCCTCGAATGCTTTCCGCAAGCGCACCACGTCGAGAATGTCGGTCTCGAATAGCCTGACCGGACCGCGTTCCCGCAGGTCGCAGACATTCCGCCTCTTGAGGGCTGGAGGGTAGAAATGGTTGAAATTGTCCAGCAGGGCGATATCGTGCTGCCCATCCTGTAATCTGGCAGCAAGGTGATAGGCAATAAAACCGGCACCGCCCGTGATTAGTATCCGCATGTTTGCCTCCTTTTTGCCGTGTCTGGAGGTATCGTTCGCCAGCTACGCATTCCAGCTGCTTTCACACGATATGTCAAGTAATTGTGGTCCTGCTCCTGCGATTCAGACACTGCGGCCGACGACACGTCCAGAAATGCCGCCAGAGCTGAAGTAGTTATTGTTTTGACCCCGAAGGGGTCGAGCAGCTACCCCCGCCCCTTGCGGGGCTTTCCACTGTCTGAATTGCAGTTGCAGTATTCATGAACTCAATCACACACGGGTTCTACGCATATTCCGGCAAAAAAGATCGAAGCATCTCGCCGGAATCGGGTGCGATTGATATAGTCGCCTGCGTACGTTACTCTTACCCGATGAGATCAGACTGCCAATCGCAATAATGAAAACGGCTTCACCGGGAACCATTCGTCAAAAGGAGATGCACTATGGCGGGAACGGAGACAGAAAACAAGGTGACGATCCTTGGCATTGCCGGCAGCCTGCGCCGCGCATCATTTAACCGTGGCATCCTGCGGGCTGCCCAGGCCCTTGTGCCGGCAGGAGCGCAACTTGACATTTTCGACCTCGACGGCATTCCAGGCTTCAATCAGGACGCGGAGCAGCACCCCCCAGCGAGTGTGGCCGAGTTGAAGACGCGCGTGCGCACCGCCGACGCGATCCTGTTCGCTACCGCCGAGTACAACTATTCCATCCCAGGCGTGCTCAAGAATGCAATCGACTGGGCATCCCGGCCTTATGGAGACAGCGCCTGGTCGGGCAAACCGGCGGCTGTCTTGGGCGCTTCCCCTGGCATGTGTGGCACGGCACGTGCGCAGTATCATTTACGCCAGGTCTTCGTATCTTTAAACATGTATCCGCTGAACCAACCGGAAGTCATGATTGCAAATGCGAGCGAACGATTCGATGCCGAGGGAAACCTCGTGGACAATGGAGTTAAGGATCGAATCCGGCAGCTTCTCCTGAACCTGGTCACTTGGACGCGCCAGCTTCAGAAAATACGCATGTGACCTTGAAACCTTTGCTGCGATCAGACAACTATATACGGGGCGGATGGGAGAACTTGTTGCTGTCTGACGATCGCCGGTTGCCTGCCGATCAGGCACGGGTTTTTTGATTACGGAAGAAAGGCACTATCCTGTATGGCAAGACGCGCCACGCCGGTATGGACCGTCATAGCCATTTTCTTCACCTTTGCGATCAGCCTGCCCTTGAATCATGTCTGCATCTATGATGAGCCTGCAAGCCCGGTGCCCGGCACTGGGGCGGCGCCAAGCACGGCTTTCGCGGTTCCCACCCAGGTTCACCAGACGCGGCCTCCTTCGCAGAAAGACGACACCTGTGCCGCCTGTCTCTGGTCTAACACGCTACTCCTGGACCAAGAACGCGTGGAACTTCCCATGGCGCCTGCCGTAACACCCATGCCGCCCGCGGCCCGCAAGCTTCCCCTGGTGTCCGCCGACCTTTACCAATCCACCTCCAAGCGCGGCCCTCCCAGACGCACGATCCTTTAAGCGATTCCCAAAACTGTGAGTCCAGACACTTTCAGGCGCATGGGTACGCCGACGTCCCATGAAGGACTGCTTGGCGTTTCGGCGCCTGCGAGTTGATTCGGAGCGCGCGTAGATAGTTCCAGCATTGGTTGCACTTTGGTCCGGTATTTTTGTGGCAAGGAGAATTTTCTATGGTTCCCAGACCTGTGCGGTTAACGGTTGTGTCCATACTCATTGTGCTGATCCTCGGCGCACCCCGGCCAGGAAGGGCGCAAGCTCAGCCCCCACAGGCAAGCTCGCAAGCCCCCGCGATTCTGACTTTGGATGAAGCAACGCGCCTGGCGCTTGAGCGCAATCAATCCCTCCGCGCCCAGCGTCTCGCCATCGATCAAGCGAAGGCGAATGAGATCACTGCTGCAATCAAGCCGAACCCAGTTTTCAGCAACTTGAACGAAGATTTCCCCATATTCAATCCCAGCGACCTGACCCTGCAAAATCTACGGACCAATCAGGAATTTACAGACTCGGTGACATATACGATCGAGCGCGGCGGAAAAAGGATGGATAGGGTTGCGGTCGCGCGCGACAACACGGATGTGACCGTCAAGACGATCGCCGACAACGAGCGCCAGCTCCGCTTCCAGGTGGCACAGGCTTTCATCAACGTTCTGCTCGCCAGATCCAACCTCGATTTTGCCAAGGCAGATCTGAAGGACTTCGCCCAGGTCGTGGAGATTAACCAGAGGCGCATGAACGCAGGGGACATTTCCGAGGCGGATTACCTGAAGATCGCGCTGCAGCAGCTCCAATTCCAGCAGGACGTTTCGGCGGCAGAGGTGGCGCTGGTGCAGGGGAAGGCCGCGCTACGGCAACTGGTGGGGTACAACAGCGTCCCTGAAAACTTCGACGTCAGCGGAGATCTCAAGCACACGCACTTTACGATCACATTGGATGAACTGGATAAGGAAGCCGTGCTGTCGCGGCCCGATTACCTGGCGGCCCAGAGCGCCGTCAAACTTGCAAATGACACCGTGACGCTGGCTTACGGGAACCGTGCCCGGGACCTCACCTTGGAATCGGAGTACAAGCGCAGCGGCCTGATCAACGGCGTCGGATTTGGCCTGTCGATCGAGATTCCCATTCATGACCGCAACCAGGGCGAGATTGCGCGCAGCAAGGCTGCAGTCCTCCAGGCAGCCGAGGCTGCCGAGGCAGTGCTGGTTGGGATTGAGACTGACGTCGCCAGCGGCTTTGCCGGTTACAAGACCAACGATGAGGTGGCCTCTCTCTACGAGTCCGGATACCTCGATCAGGCCACGCAGTCCAGAGAGATCAGCAATTACGCGTACCAGAGAGGCGCGGCGAGCCTGTTGGATCTGCTCGACGCCGAACGGAGCTATCGGGCGACCCAGCTGGCGTACCGACAAGCGCTGGCCGCGTTCATGACCAGCGTCGAACAGGTCAACTTCGCTGTTGGAAAGAAGGTGATGCAATGATTACCCGGAATGCGCGGTACCATGTCTATCGTTCCCGCGTGGGGGCGCGGCCGCTGTGCTGGCTCTTGCCCGTGCTAATCGCAGCGATCGGCGCGGGTGCAAGTTCATGCGGAAGCACGGGAGCAAAGCAGAGCCCCGCCTCTGTGGCCTATGCGGACAACTCGCAGCCCAGCCTGTTCGTCGTGCCGGAAAACCAGGTGGCGCATCTTCAGATCGAGCCGGTGAGAAAGGTCAGCTGGTCGTTCATGGTGCGCACGACCGGCACTGTTGATTGGGATGCGGACCATACCACGCAAGCCATCACACAGGTGGGCGGGCCGATCACCAAAATCCTCGCGGATATCGGGACCATGGTGGATGCAGACCAGCCGCTCCTGTATGTCTCTAGCCCTGATGTCACGAATGCCACCGCGGCGTATCGAAAGGCGCGCAACCGCATGGATTTTGAGACTACCTCGCTGGATCGCAGCAAAGATCTGCTTCAGCATCACGCCATCGCGCAGAAAGATTTCGAGAGCACCCAAGCCGACTACAACGATGCTGCGACGGACCTGCAAAACGCGCTGCAGGCCCTGCTGATATTCGGAATCACACAAAGCGAGATCCATGACGCGGATCGCCAGGGATTGGCCATCAATCCGCAGCTTGCGGTGCGCGCGCCCATCAAAGGAATGATCGTGCAGAAGCTGGTCTTCCCGGGCCAGCTCATTCAGGCCGGCGCCACGACCTGCTTTCTGATCAGCGACCTGGCAACGGTTTGGATCCAGGGCCATATCTACGAAAAGGATCTGACCTCGATCCGCACGGGTGATTCCGTGGATGTGACCAACTCGTCATTCTCGGAGAGCTTTCATGGGGTTGTGTCCAACATAGGCGCCATGATTGATCCGGCAACCCGTACCACGCCGGTACGCATCACCACCACAAATCCCCAAGGGCTCTTGAAGAAGGATCTCTTCGTGAACGTCGTTATTCACACGCGGACTCAGCGCAACGTGGTGGCGGTGCCTACTTCAGCCGTGCTGTATGACGCCGATAACATGCCCTTCGTCTACGTCCAGATGGATGGCAACCGATTCGGGCAGCGCCTGGTTACCACGGGCGCGCAGCAAAACAACGAATTCGAAATCTTGAACGGACTCAAAGAGGGCGAGCGGGTGGTCTCGGAAGGAGCCATCTTCCTGCAGTTTGCAAATACCTATCAGCGGTGAGGGGAGTTGGGAAACGACCAGGTCACAACAGAAACATCAGACCTCAGACGTCAGACGGGAAGACTGATTGGCCGGCATCAGCAGATCGCAACGTATCCGGCTTCCAAATCAGTTTTGAATCGGATGTCCGAGATCCCGGTGTCTGAGGCATAGATCCTTATGATCAATAAGATCGTTTCATTCGCGCTTTCCCAGCGGTTCGTGATCATCATCGCCATGCTGTTTCTGATGATCTGGGGAGTATTCTCCTTCCAGAAACTACCCATTGACGCATATCCCGACCTGTCTCCGCCGCACGTCGAGGTTGTCACGCAGTGGCCCGGGCATGCCGCGGAGGAGGTCGAACGGCTGATCACGATTCCGGTCGAGATCGAGATGAACGGCATCCCCGATCTTGAGGCCTTGCGCTCGATTTCACTTTATGGCCTGTCGTCCGTCCAGATGAACTTCACGTACGATGTCGATCCCTATTTCGTGCGCGCGCAGGCCCACGAGCGCATGGCTGACGCCAGTGTGCCGAATGGAGTGACACCGTCGCTTTCGCCTCTCTTCAGCCCGAGCGGTCTGATCTATCGGTATGTCCTGCAGAGCGCCGACCGGTCGCCTCAGGATCTCAAGACCATCGAGGATTGGGTGATTGACCGGCGTTACCGCGCGCTTCAGGGCGTGGCCGATGATTCGAGCCTGGGCGGTACCACCATGCAGTATCAGGTGCTTTTGGATCCGAACAAATTGTTTTCGTACGGCGTGACCGTACCTCAAGTCTTTCAACAGCTGGCCAACAACAACGCCAACGCCGGAGGTGGCTTTTACTCTCAGGGCGGCCAGTTTTACTACATTCGCGGATTGGGTCTGGTCCGTAACCTCCAGGACATCGGCAACATCGTGCTGGCTACGCACAACGGCATTCCCACTTACGTACATGACCTGGCCAAAGTGGAAATCGGGTACGCCCCACGCCTCGGGCAGTTTGGCATCATGAGCCAGGACGACGCGGTGGAAGGCGTGATCCTTATGAGGGTCGGCGAGCAGGCGCAGGTTGTTCTGGACAAAGTGGAGCAGGTCACGAAGGATCTCAATCAACACGTGCTGCCCCCCGATGTCAAGGTGGTTCCTTTCTACGACCGGCATGAGCTGATCGGGGAAACGACCCAGACGGTCGAGCGCAATCTGCTGCGGGGCATGTTGCTGGTCCTGGCGATTCTGGGGTTGCTGCTTTTCAGCGTCCGCACTGCCCTGATCGTGGCCGTCACTATTCCCTTTTCGCTGCTGTTCGCGTTCATCTGCCTGGACCTGGACAAGATTCCCGCCAACCTCCTGTCCATAGGCGCCATCGACTTCGGCATCATCGTCGACGGCGCCGTTGTCATGGTGGAAAACATCTTCCGCGAGCTGGCTCTACGCCGCGCGCCGGGTCACAGTGCCATGGAAGTGATTCGGGCAGCGGCGCGCGACGTGGAACGACCCATATTCTATGCAATCGCGGTAATCATCGCGGGCTACCTGCCAATTTATGCGCTGACCGGTCCTTCGGGCCGTCTGTTTCACCCCATGGCCGACACCATGTCATTCGCACTCGTCGGATCCCTTCTCTGTTCACTAACCTTGCTTCCGGTTCTTTGCGCCTTCTTCCTGCGGAAGCATGTCCACGAGCCGAACGTTCCCGTGTACGAGTGGATCCGGCGGCTGTACGGTCTTCTTCTACGCTGGTGTCTGAAGTATCGCTGGATCACCCTGCTTGTTTGTCTGAGCATTTTCGGAGGTTCGCTTCTCCTCATTCCTTCGATTGGCGCGGAATTCATGCCCCACCTCGACGAAGGAGCTCTCTGGGTGCGCGCAACCACGCCCTACACGATCTCGTTCGACGAGGCCGCGAAGCTCGGGCCCCAGATCAGGCATGTCCTGATGAGCTTTCCGCAAACTACCACGGTGGCCAATGAACTGGGACGGCCGGACGACGGCACTGATCCTACAGGGTTTTTCAACGACGAGTTCTACGTCGGCCTGAAGCCGTACGATGATCCTGCCTGGAAAGGAGAGATCCGCTCGAAACCGCAACTGATCGAGGCTATTCAAGAGAAACTCTCTGCGTTCCCAGGCATCATCTTCAACTACACCCAGCCCGCGGAGGACGCCGTGGATGAGGCGGAAACAGGCCTGAAAAGCTCCCTGGCAGTAAAGATTTTCGGCACCGATCTGACAACGCTCGAACAAAAAGCGCGGGACGTAAAGCGCATCATTACCGCAATTCCCGGCATCACCAACGTGACCATCGTTCAGGAGCTTGGCCAGCCCAGCTTGACGATCGTTCCCGACCGGGAAAAGATCGCCGCCTACGGCCTCAACGTTGCCGACATCAACACGCTGATCGAGACTGCCGTGGGAGGAAAAGCCGCGACTCAAGTGATTCAAGGGGAGCGCCAGTTCGATCTCATCGTGAGGATGCAGGAACCTTTTCGTGAGAATATGGACGCAATCAAGAATCTTCTGGTCGCCACCCCGGATGGCCAGCATCTTCCGCTGAGCCAGTTTGCGGACATACAGGTGGGCACCGGCGCGTCTTTCATCTATCGAGAGTCAAATTCACGGTACATCGGGGTACAGTTCAGTGTCGAGGGCCGTGACCTTGCCGGTGCCGTCGGTGAAGCGCGCCACGCAGTCGCGGGCCAGGTGCAGCTTCCTGCCGGATATACGCTGGACTGGGGCGGGGAGTACAGAGACTACCTGGCCGCCATCACTCAGCTGAAGATCATCATGCCCCTGACGATCGTAATCATCCTGCTTATACTCTTTGCCCTCTATGGGAACCTCAAATTCCCCCTGCTTATCATGTTCAGCGTTCTGGTTACGTATCCCGTCGGGGGACTGCTGGCTCTGAAGTGGACACACACGGATTTCAGCGTGTCGTCGGGACTGGGATTTTTGGCGCTGATGGGGGTCGCCGTGCAAACCAGCGTCATACTCTACTCGTTCATCAATAAGCTGCGCCTCGAAGGCAAGGACATCTTCACCGCCACGTATGATGCCGCCCTGTTGCGCCTGCGCCCGATTCTGATGACTGCCCTCGTGGCCTGCCTGGGTCTTTTGCCAGCGGCCATCTCGACAGGAATCGGCAGCGATTCGCAAAAACCCTTTGCGATCGTCATCGTCGGTGGACTGCTATCGCGTCTTCTGCTCTCCGTCTTCCTGGCACCGGTCCTGTACGCTCTGGTCGCGAAAAAAGACGATGTCCTGAAGGTGTAGGCAGCATGTTCGGGAGAATTCGAGGGGCACTATGGAGATCTTCTGCTGCGACTGGCCCAAATCCGGCTGGATCATGGTGCTGGATCTTTAGCCCTGTCACCGAGTCTTCCAGGCGCGGATGACGACCTGATCGGGCATCGGATAATGCCTGGCATTCAGGGTGTAGATTTTTCCTCCGGTAGTCATAGCGGTCGCGGCAAGAATCGCATCATTCACGTCGGTGCCGTGTGTCGGGTGATATTTGCGATAGAGGACGGCGCCATCGTCCACGATCTGCTGGGTTACGGGCGCAGTCTTAAATCGGGAAAGAAAGGACAGAGTAGCCGGCTGTTCGTTCGGCCGCATGAAGAAAACCACCTCGGCCCTTTGCAGCGCGCCGATCCACAGGTCTGTGCCCTCCTCACTCGAGAGTGTCCGCAACAGAGTCTCCGCCCTTGGATCTCCGCGCAAATGCCATATCAGGACGTCACTATCGATGTAGGCGCGCATGTTTGCCGCGATGGCGCCGGAGAAAAGCGCCGCGAAACTCGTTTCGCGCCTTCCGGACAGTTGCTGCCACAGGCTCGCCGCGCTTCCAGGCGCCCGCGGTTTCGGCCCATACGTCGGCACCTGCAGCCGCGCCCGCCTGCCTGGCGCGCAGATGGATGGCCTCTTCGAGAAACTGCTTCTTGCTGAGGCCAAGCTGACGAACGCTGCGGCTCAATTCTTCGATCGCCGCCTCGTCCAGCCTTGCCGAAAATACCTTGTCCACAAGTTACTCCTAATCTTACGTAAACACACTAACGTAATCATGTCCCCTTGTCAACCAATCCCGCCGGCTGTGGAGTTTGCTTTTTGCCATCACGGCGCGCGTGAAGGAACTGCCTACGCTGGTGGAAATCGAACCGAGCAAACAAAATGGTTTGCGCCGGCCCTGCGCCGTCAATTTGAGCCACCTGCGCACGATCAGCCAGTCGCGCCTGGTTGTGCGCTTGGGCCAGCTCGAGGAGGCGTATTTCCCTAAAATCGAACAGGCAACCCTGATCAGTCTCGGATTCCGCTAATGCGGCGGACACCGGCATCGGCCATGGTTTTCCAGGCCCTCTCCACGGAACCGGTCACGTCGAGGCCACGGGTCGCATCCTCAATCACAAAAACATCGAATCCTTCACGGCGCGCGTCCAGCGCGGAGTATTGCACGCAAAAATCCGTCGCCAGGCCTGTCATGAACAGCCTCTTGAGTCCTCGACTGCGCAGGTATCCGACCAGTCCGGTCGAACTCCTGCGGTCGTTTTCGTAGAATGCGGAATAAGAATCGATGGCAGGATTGAATCCTTTTCGGACAATGAACTCGGCGAGCGACGTGTTCAGGCCCGCGTGAAATTCGGCTCCGGACGTGCCGGGGACGCAATGGTCGGGCCAAAGGACTTGCTCGCCATAAGAAAGAACAATCGTCTGCAGAGGCTTCTTTCCGGGATGAGAAGACGCGAAGGACACGTGGCCTCGCGGGTGCCAATCCTGCGTCAGGCCAGTATGAGAAAAATGCGCCATCAGCCGGTTGATGACCGGCACAACTTCATCTCCGCCCGGAACCGCCAGAGCACCACCGGGACAGAAGTCATTCTGAACGTCTATTACCAACAGCAGGTCTGAGGGGAACGGACCGATCCTGGGCTCCATGTCTACAATCTAATGAAGAACGGACTCATGTGCAAGCAGGAGGGACAGTTTCGTAATCGAGTTTCAGTTTGCCGGCAACATCGAGGTTGCCGCCGCTTACGACTGCCACGACCGTAGAACCGGCCGGACAAACGGCTCTGCCTGCGAGCAGTGCGGCAACCGTGGCGGCGCCGGCGGGTTCCGCCAGCATCTTGGCGCGCTCGAGAAGGAATCGAATCGCATGCAGCATCTCCTCGTCAGTCACGGTCACCAGTTCATCGACAAGTTCATCGATGATCTCGAACACCTCCGGGTCGGTCCTCTTTGTGGCCAGTCCGTCTGCGATGGTGGTCACTTCGTCAAGATCCACGCAGCGCCCCTGGCGCCTGCTGGTGAACATGTTTGCCGAGCCGGCGGGCTCCACGCCGATGATGCGCACCGCCGGCTTCGTGATGCGAATCGCCATCGCCATGCCGGCCATCAGGCCGCCGCCGCCGATCGGTATGATGACGGCCGCCGTCTCAGGAAGGTCTTCCAGAATTTCAAGCGCCAAAGTCCCCTGTCCGGCCAGAACGTGGCGATCCTTGAAAGGGTGCACGTAGATCAGGCTTCTCTCGATCGCCAGTTGTTGCGAGTATGCGAAGGCGTCGTCCCATAACCTGCCGTGCTGGATGGCCTCGGCGCCGTACTCCCGGACGGCTGCCACTTTGGAGGCATTGGCTCGCTCCGGCATCACCACCACGCCCGGGATGCCCTCGTGGGCCGCAACATAGGCGACCGCCTGCCCCATGTTCCCTGCCGACGCCGTAATGATTCCCCGTCTTGCCTCGCCTCTCGGCAGGTGGCGCACTTTGTTGAAAGCACCGCGGGGCTTGAAGGATCCGGTCTTTTGCAGGTTCTCCGCCTTGAGATAGGCTGTGAGTCCGGTGCGCCGGCTTAACGAATTCGATGAAAACATCGGCGTACGATGCACCAGGCCTAGGATCGTGGCGCGCGCTTCAGCCAGGTCTTCTTGAGAGATGCGGAGGTTCATCATGGTTCCCTTTTAGAGTGGAAGAGGGCGGCGTGAGTCAGGTGCCCTATCACCTCACGGTAGTTCCACGCGGCGACCGAGCACGGCGGCAATCTGGCTGATCTCTCCCATCAGCTCTCTCAGCTCAGCAGGCAAAATGGATTGATTTCCATCCGAAAGAGCTTCTTCGGGTTTATGGTGCACCTCGACGATCAGGCCGTCGGCACCCACGGCGATGGCGGCACGGGAGAGCGGCAAAACCTTCTCTCGCCTCCCGGTCCCATGGCTGGGATCGGCGATGATCGGCAGATGGCTCAACCTCTGGACGGCGGGAATCACGCTCAAATCCAGCGTGTTGCGCGTGTGATCCACGAAGGTGCGTACGCCACGTTCACACAGGATGACGTTGTAATTGCCCTCGGAGAGAATGTACTCCGCCGCCATCAGAAACTCATCCAACGTCGCTGAAATGCCGCGCTTGAGGAGCACGGGGCGCGAGGATTTTCCAGCGCGCTTGAGGAGCGAAAAGTTCTGCATATTGCGCGCGCCAATCTGGATCACATCGCCATACTCTTCGACAAGCGCCAGCGTTTCGTGATCCACTGCTTCCGTGACGATCTTCAACCCGAATTCCGCGCGGACCTCGGCAAGAATCCTCAAACCTTCCTCGCCCAGTCCTTGGAAGCTGTACGGCGATGTGCGCGGCTTGTAGGCGCCGCCCCGGAACAGCCGAGCGCCGGCAGCGCGCACGGCGGCTGCAATCGTAAATGCCTGTTCATGGCTCTCTATTGCACATGGACCGGCGATCACCGCGATCTCCGGCCCTCCGATGCGTACGCCGTCTCCGAGATCGACAATCGTGGAGTCTTCCCTGAGTTCGCGGGCCACCAGTTTGTATGGCTTCGAAACCGGCACACACTCAACAACTCCAGGAAGAGCTTCCAGCGAAGTGGCCTCCACCGGCCCGCGGTTTCCCGTGATGCCGATGGCGGTTCGCATGGCGCCGGGGATAGGATGTGCCCGGTAGCCCATTTCCTCAATTTTGCGGCAGACCTCGCGGATTTCTTCCGAAGTTGCGTGCGCTTTCATCATTACCAGCATGGCTTCTGTTTCTCCTTGAGTGACTGCTTAGTGTAGTTGAGCCGCGCGGCACAAACAAGATCGACGCCATTCCATGCCGGGAGCAACTCAAGCCCGTAGCTTTTTGGGGTTCGAAAGACATACACTAGCCCCGGAGGACTGCGATTTGGCCCGGGAAGTGGCGATAGGTCTCAATGCGGTGATTACCGCCGTGACAGAGGAAGTGCCGAGATTCCTGGCAGTGAAGGCGGCCGGGAACAAGCCGGCCGTTCCATTTGATGCTTTGCCTCTCGGCACCTTCGACCCGGCGCGCGACCGCACCCTGGAACTGGGACTGCGGCGGTGGGTGCGCGAAAAGACGGGCATCGACATCGGATATGTCGAGCAACTCTACACATTCGGAAACCGCAATCGCGATCCGGATGAGAGTCGCGGCGGGCCGCGCGTCATTTCCATCGCCTACCTGGCGCTCGTGCGTGAAGTCCCGCTCGCGGGCGGCGAGCAAGCCGTGTGGCGGGATTGGTATCGATACTTTCCATGGGAAGATTGGCGCGCCGGACGCCCCACGGTGATCGACAGAAAAATCGCTCCGGCTCTCGACCGGTGGATTCGAGCCGTTGCGGCCGAAGAATCGCGCAGGGAGAGACGGGAGCGTTGTGACATCTATTTTGGCCTCCATGGTGCGCCCTGGGTGGCCGAGCGCGTCCTGGACCGCTACGAGCTGATTTATGAAATCGGACTGGCCGGCGAGGCCGCGCGCGATGGAAAAATCTCGGGTACCCACGCCCATGACGCGTCCCACCGCAGCCGGAGGGAAACTCTCGGACAACCCATGGCCTTCGACCACCGCCGCATCCTGGCCACGGCCC
>Ga0187885_10003245_pt1 | contig 14647 bp, 12 predicted proteins | sample June2016WEW_20_1_3_FD_132970 | JGI IMG/M metagenome (GOLD analysis project Ga0187885, IMG submission 132970) | Peatland microbial communities from SPRUCE experiment site at the Marcell Experimental Forest, Minnesota, USA - June2016WEW_20_100 | ecosystem: Environmental > Terrestrial > Soil >... | reverse complement strand
GAACTATCCGTCAGCGCTTCCAGATTAAACGCCAGGTCTCCCGCCGACTGAAACCGCTGCGCCGGACTTTTCTCCAGACAATGCCGCACCATCCGTTCCAATGCCGGAGGAACATTGCGCGCCGTTTCCGATAGTTCAGCGGGTTCCTCTTTCAAAATCGCGCTCATCGTTTCCGCCGGAGATTCCCCGCGAAACGCACGCTGCCCGGAAACCATTTCATACAGGATCGCCCCAAACGCAAAAATGTCCGAGCGATGGTCCGCTGGCTTGCCCCGCACCTGCTCCGGCGACATATACCCCGCCGTCCCCATCACCCGGCCCGGTTCGGTGTTCGCCTGCATCGTCGCCGCATCCGCGTCCGTATCTGTTTCCGGACGCGTCAATTTTGCCAGGCCGAAGTCAAGAATCTTCACCCGGTCGTCGTGCGTCAAAAACAAATTTTCCGGCTTCAGGTCGCGATGCACGATTCCCTTGTCGTGCGCCGCCGCCAATCCCCGCGCCACTTGCAGCGCGTAGTCAATCGCCTTCCGGCTGGAAAGCGGCCCGCTCCGAATGCGCTCGCGCAACGTTTGTCCTTCGAGTAATTCGGAAACGATGTAGGGAGCCCCGCGATCCTCCCCAATATCGAAGATCGAAAGGATGTTCGGATGATTCAATGCCGCAGCCGAACGAGCTTCCTGCACGAACCGCTGCAGCCGTTCCGCATCCGCCGAGCACGAAGTAGGCAGAACCTTGATGGCCACAATACGATCAAGCCGCGAGTCGCGAGCCCTGTAAACTTCGCCCATTCCTCCCGACCCGAGGAGCGATTGAATATCGTAGGGACCTAGTTTTGTGCCCGAAGTGAGTGCCATCTGAGACTGTGGATTATAGCGGACTTGATGGCGAGCCGTTGCGGCTCCAGATTCACTTTTTTTTCGATTAGCGGAACCGAGCGCAACTTACTCCAGACCACCCGAGGGTGCCCCGTCCTTGTGTCTGCGTTCTTTGCAGACACAGAGCCTGCCCTGAGCGAAGCCGAAGGGGCGGGGGTTTTGACTTCCTATCCCCCAAGACAACCCGTACACCGATTCACCGTCGCGTGATCGAGAAGGGCTCCTCAGATCGCCCGACGACGGTCGTCCGACGACGACGGCCCGATGCCCCGAATCCGCCCTAAGCGCCGACCAGGCTTTTCAAGGCCGGGCGGTTATGGATCACCAACATCGACCCCTTCAGTTCCGCAAGTGCGTTCCTCCGGAACTCGGACAGCAGGCGGGTTATAGTTTCGCGACTGGTGCCGACGAGTTGTGAGATTTCTTCATGCGTCATGGCCAGCCGGACGCGCACTTCTCCGTTGCTGACCTCGCCGTCGGCCGCGGTTTCCAGCAGGAATCTGGCGAACCTCTCCGACACCGAGTGTGACAACCCGATCGAGCGCACCACGCCATAGCTGTCGGAACAGTCCCGGGCAAGATGCTGAGTGGCATGGAGAGCGGCGTCTGCATGCACTTTGAGGAAGTGCAGCATGTCTTCGCACCCCACAAAGTTCAGCTGGCAGGGCTGCATGGTCTCGACGGTCAGTTCATACCGACCGCCGGTAATCACGGCGTGCAACCCCAGAACTTCACCGGCCTCGGCGATGCGCACAATTAATGTTTTGCCGTCGCGCGAAGTAGTCGAGAGCTTGGCGCGACCCTGGCAGAGAATGAAAATTCCGCAGGGACTTTGTCCTTCGACCAGCACCACCGTGTGTTCAGGAAAAACCGCGGCATGTTTGATCTTGTCGAAATCCTCGATCGAGCGAGGAGAGAGATCACAGAAAAAACTCCGGGACCGCAGACGACAAGTAACACAGCTTTCAACGCAGTTCAAGCCGGAAACACTCATAGGCTCTCCTCCATCCCCTCGCAGAAACAAGCCTGGGCGATTTGGCGAGCAACGATTCGAGCAACGATTCGAGCAACGATTAAAGAGATCGGATATGTGAAATCGTGGCCGCCCCTGACCGCCGTTTGCGTACGGTGGATGACAGAACATTGCACGCTGACGCCCACATTGGCCAGTTCCATTTTGGGTCGGAAACTCAATGCTTGCAGCATTGATCCCAAGCGCGACAGCCAAGACTAGCCGGAGGGCTGGCAACGCTGCCGAGGGTTGGGCAACACTGGCAGCCGTCAGCTCGCAGCTCGCAGTTCTCAGTTCTCAGCAAGACTTGGTAGGATCTCTACGGGCCCATGGCCGGAGACGTGAGAACAATCGTGAGTAGCAAGAATGAGGGTCAGGCGGGGTGGGCAGTACGTCCGGGAGAAATTCTTCGGGACAGACGGGATGCTTCCCCACTTGTTCCCCATCGGGTAAACTAAGCCCATGAGTCCGGAAGTTTCCGATCTTCTGAAACGCGCGCTCTCCCTTCCGGTTGAAGAGCGCGCTGCCTTAGCCAATACCCTGCTCGACAGTCTTGACGGTACGAATGAATCTGTCTCTGTCCACGAGGCTTGGGATGAAGAAGTGGCGCGGCGAATCGAAGACCTCAAAGCGGGTAAGGCCGTGACTGTCCCATGGGAAGAACTGCATCGCGAGCTGCTGGCCATGGTGAATGAGCGCTAAGCGGGTTGAGTACCACCAGGGTGCGAGCGCGGATGTTAAGAGCGCAGTCGCCTGGTATCTGAAGCGCAGCCCCAAAGCAGCCCTGGACTTCATCGAAGAACTGCATCGAGCCACCGACACAATCCGTGAAGCGCCAGAACGCTGGCCGATCGGAAAGAACAACACCAGACGGTTCCTGCTTTGGCGATTCCCGTTTGCCATCATCTATTCCAAGCAAGAATCCGTGGTCACAATCTGGGCCGTCGCACACGGCAGCAGGCGCCCGGAGTATTGGGCACCCCGTCTCTAGTGGGGCCTGATGGCGGATGAGCGATTCAGGAGGCTCGGCTTAGCAAGGGTTATAGAGTCTAACAGAGCCTAGCTATTATATTGATTACAGAAGGCTTGCTCTCCACTGGAGTCGACCGCTTGACAACTGCCCACTCACATTCCTATAATTAGCACTCGTATGGCTTAAGTGCTAACACTCCCGATTCTCGGGCAATTCTCAATCGATTGAACCCTAATCAACCACTCTTGAAAGGAGTACGCAACTATGGCAACTAAATTCACCCCGCTGCATGACCGCATCCTGGTCCGTCGGGTAGAAGAAGCCGATACCACCTGCGGCGGGATCATTATTCCCGACTCCGCGAAAGATAAACCGATGGAGGGAGAAGTCATCTCCACCGGCAAAGGCAAGATCAGCGAAGAAGGCAAGGTTCGCCCCCTCGATGTGAAAGAAGGCGACCGCATTCTGTTTGGCAAGTATTCCGGCACCGAGATCAAAATCGATGGTGAGGACTTCATCATCATGCGCGAAGAAGAAGTGCTGGGCGTGCTCAGCGGCGCCACCGCTTCGGCGAAGAAAGAACACGCCGGATCGCGCCGGTAATCATGCTGTAGAGACGGGGCTTGCCCCGTCTCAAGACGCGGCTTGCCGCGTCTCTACCCAAAGAATTTTCAGCAGGCCCCGCCTGCATACATCTTAAGGAGCTGACAAGTATGGCAAAGCAAATTGTTCACGGAGAAGAGTCGCGACAGGCGATTCTCCGCGGCGTCAACTTACTGGCTGACGCTGTGAAGGTTACTCTTGGCCCCAAGGGCCGCAACGTTGTAATTGAAAAGAAATTCGGTTCGCCAACCATTACCAAGGACGGCGTCACCGTTGCCAAAGAAATTGAATTGCCCAATGGCATCGAGAACATGGGCGCGCAGATGGTCCGCGAAGTGGCTTCGAAGACTTCGGACGTTGCCGGCGACGGCACCACCACCGCGACCGTTCTGGCCCAGGCAATTTATCGCGAAGGCGTGAAAACCGTCGCTGCTGGTGCCAATCCAATGGCGATCAAGCGCGGCATCGAGAAGTCGGTTCTGCTCATCACCGGCAGACTCGACAAAGAAGGCAACCGCGAAAAAGGCGAACTCGACAAGTTCAGCAAGCCCGTGACCGGCGAGATGATCGCCCAAGTGGGCACGATCTCGGCGAACAACGACGAGACCATTGGCAAGATCATTGCCGAAGCGATGAAAAAGGTCGGCAAGGATGGCGTCATTACCGTTGAAGAGTCGAAGACTCTTGAAACGCAGCTCGACGTGGTCGAAGGCATGCAGTTCGATCGCGGCTATCTCTCTCCCTACTTCGTCACCGATCCTGAGCGTATGGAGTCCGTACAAGAAAATGCGTACATCCTGATCCATGAAAAGAAAATCAGCTCCATGAAAGACCTGCTGCCGTTGCTGGAGCAGATCGCCAAGGGCGGCAAGCCGCTCCTGATCATTGCTGAGGACGTGGAAGGCGAAGCGCTGGCGACTCTGGTCGTGAACAAACTGCGTGGCACGCTGCAAGTCTCGGCCGTCAAGGCTCCCGGCTTCGGCGATCGTCGCAAGGCAATGTTGCAGGACATCGCGACTCTGACCGGCGGCAAGGCGATCACGGAAGATCTGGGCATCAAGCTGGAGAACGTGCAACTGGCGGATCTCGGACAGGCCAAGAAGATCACCATCGACAAAGACAACACGACAATAGTCGAAGGCAAAGGCAAGCCCGGCGACGTCCAGGGCCGCGTGAAAGAGATTCGCAGCCAGATCGAAAAGACCACCAGCGACTACGATCGCGAGAAGTTGCAGGAGCGGTTGGCGAAGCTGGTAGGCGGCGTGGCCGTGATCAAAGTTGGAGCCGCGACCGAAACCGAAATGAAAGAGACCAAGGCGCGTGTGGAAGATGCCATGCACGCGACGCGTGCAGCAGTCGAGGAAGGCATTGTCCCCGGCGGCGGCGTGGCGCTTGCGCGTTGCGTGGCAGCTCTCGACAAGCTGAAGCTGGAAGGTGACGAGCAGATCGGTGTCAACATCGTGAAGCGCGCACTGGTCGAGCCGTTGCGCCAGATCGCCGAAAATGCCGGCGAAGAAGGCGCGATCGTCCTCGGCAAGGTCACCGATTCCAAGGACAACAACTATGGCTTCAACGCTCTGACCAGCGAGTATGAAGACCTGGTGAAGGCGGGCGTGCTCGATCCAACGAAGGTAGTGCGCACAGCACTGACCAACGCGGGCTCGATCGCGGCGCTGATGCTGACGACCGAAGCCCTGGTAGCGGACATTCCCGAAGAGAAGAAGAATGCCCCAATGGGCGGCGGCCATGGTGGCGGCGGCGGTATGGGCGACATGTACTAAGACCGGCTACTAGCTCCTGGCTTTTAGCTGTTAGCTTGAACCGAAGCCCCGCTCGCAAGAGCGGGGCTTTTTGTTCTTGGGGCGGAGTGTTTCACGTGAAACACTTTGCAGTTTATTTTGTACGTATGTATATATATGCTAATTGACGGCAAATGAAACGGAAGAAAAGGGTTAAGGGGCACGGAAGGATCGCCAGAATTCGGGCTTCTGGAGGTGTGGAACAGGGGCGTTCCACAAACAGCGGGGACCGATGGCGGGAGTGGCGGGTGCGGCAGATGGAGCTTAAGCGCTGGCTCCGGTTGCCCAAGAAGCGGGTCACGCTGAATATGGACGCCGATGTGCTGGCCTGGTTCCGGGGGATGGGGCGGGGATACCAGTGGGAGATTAACCGGGCGCTGCGGAAGGTGATGGTGGGGGAGCAGCGAGCATTGAACGGTAAACATTGAGCCGTGAGCTTCGAGCCGAGCTCCGAGCTTGACGCGTGTGGCGCGGGCGCCCTCGCCCGCGAAATGCTGACGGCAAATGAAAAGCCTCGCTCGCAAGAGCGGGGCTTTTTTGTTATTGCTTCGGAGCATAATATCTGACACGAGGCGCAGACATGCAGATGGCCTACGAACTGACGGACAAAGATTTTACGGAGTCATACATCGCACACCGAAACCGTAGCACCTTCAGGAAATGGTCAAGACGGCTCTTTCAATGGGCGGCAGGCCTGTTTGCAGCCTTTATTGTTTTCGGCTTTCTGATTAAACCCAGCGTCGAAATGGCAAGAGGCCTTACGCCACTTTTCGGGCTCGTCATCATGTGGATCCTTCTACTGTGGTGGCTTCCGCGATGGAGTATGCGGCGGCAGTTTCTGAAGCAGCCGGGAGCGCATGGGCCCAGGACGCAGGCCGCTCGATAAGAAAGGCTCGGATCTGCAAGCCGCAAAGCGGCGCAAGGATGCAGCCCACGGCGCAAGCCGTGGGTAGGCTTGCGAGAAACAACGCCAGCCCCGCAGGGGCGCAAGAAACTAATCCCAGATATACCGCTCATCGTATGCGATCTTATTCTTCTTCAAGAAGGCTACATACTCTTCCTGGAAGTTCCGCTTCTTATGGTGCTCCTCCTGCCCCGCAATATATCGGACAACTGCCGGCACGTTCGATTCGCTCACGCTAAAAGCGCCATAGCCCGTCTGCCAGGCAAATTGCACGTTCCACTTCTCCCGAACCCAGCGTGACGAATTGCTTTTGACGACACGGGCAATCTCCGCCGCCGCTTGTACCGGACGAATACGGATCAGCATATGCACGTGATCCGATGTACCGTTAATGATGAGCGCGGTACCATGCATCTCGCGAATAATGCCTCCAAGGTAGGCGAAAAGATCGCTGCGGATTTCGGAAGTTATTAGAGGCCGGCGCCCTTTCGTGCTGAAGATCAGGTGAACAACGAGGTTGCCAGCCGTGTGAGACAAGTTTCTTTCGCTCCTTCGGAGCTTGCTGTTCTGCGCTTCCGCAGCCCACGGCTAGCGCCGTGGGCTGCTTTCTTGCGCCGCTTCGCGGCTAGGCTGATTCTCCATGATGAGGAAGGAAGAGGCGGTGACAGCAGTCACAGCCAACCTGGTCGGATTTCCGCTTTGCCGCAGCCTGTGAAGTCGTGCCCTTTCAAAACCGGGCTGGGACGGGCGAGCATGCCCGTCTCTCCACGAGCGTTACAATAACGGCTCTTGGCACGTCTGGCGGGGAGGGTTGATGGCGAAGGGGATTTTTTCCGGGCTTGATCGCTCTTGTCTGCTGGACTCGGTGCGCACCGCTTCTGCGGCGGTGGTTTCGATGCTTCTCGCTCGTATGCTGAAATTGCCGGAATATTACTGGGCGCCGATCTCTACGATCGTCATAGTTCAATCCACCATCGCTCCGCGAACGCTGAGCTGGCAGCGATTTGTGGGGACGGCGTTGGGGGCGGTGCTGGGCGCGGCGCTGATGACGTTCTTCCGCCCGAGTGCTCTGGTTTACTTCCTTGGGATTCTTCTGTGCGGCTTGGTGTCGTGGTTACTGCACATCGGGGGCGCATACCGGTTTGCCGGAATCACGCTGAGTATTGTTTTGCTGATTCCGCATTTCCGTGGTCCCTGGATCGTCGCATGGCACCGGTTTCTGGAAGTATCGATCGGAATTGCGGTGGCGCTGGTGGTGACGATGGTGTGGCCGCGCGCGAAGAAAACGGGATAAGATCAGATGCGGGACTGCTGAATATGTGGTCGGCTCTTGGATGCAGGAGACTGGGAACCTCTTTGTCTAAACTTCGCCTTTTTTCTTTCTTCCTGCTGACCTTCTTGTTGACAGCGGTTGCGCTGAGTTTTCCATCGTCGACGTTAGCATCCCCGCAAAACTCTGCTTCGGAGTCGTGTTCGGTTGCCGTCGGTAATTCGATTGAATCCCCCAAGGAGTTAGTTAGTCGCAATGGCCATTTGCAGGTCAGCCTCCGGCTGCGCAATTCTCTCGATTCGGCGGGGCAGATGCACTATTGCTACATTGATGAGCACGGTGACCGCTCCCCAACTTTGCGGCTGCGGCCTGGAGATCTGCTTGTCTTAAAACTTAAGCACGAGCTCAAGAGCGAGCTTAAGAGCGAGAGCTCTTATCCTCATCCATCCACGACCGAGCATTCGCACAGGGCAGCGCGGCCTGATTGCGCATCTGCCATGATGACGATGGACTCGACTAACCTTCATTTCCACGGCCTTAGTGTTTCTCCATCCTGCCATTCTGACGATTCCCTGCATGTCTCGATTGCACCCTCCAAGACTTTCGTGTACCGCGTGCGCATTCCCGAGAATCAGCCGCCTGGACTGTATTGGTACCACCCGCATCCGCACGGGCACAGCGAAGAGCAGGTGCTTGGTGGAGCGTCAGGGGCTCTCATCGTCGAAGGCATTGCAACCGCAAATCCGCTGGTCGCCGGGCTTCCCGAACGGGTGTTGGTTATTCGTGATCAGAAGCTTCGTGATCAGAAGCTCCGCGATCAGAAGCTCCGCGATCAGAAGTCTTCGGCAGACGCCGCGTCGACAAATGATCCCAGTCTCCCCGCGAAAGACCTCTCCGTCAATTTCATTCCCGTTCCGTATCCTGAATATACGGTTGCTACTATCAACACGCGGCCGCTCACGCGCGAATTCTGGCGCGTGCTGAATGCCTCCGCCGACACTTACGTAAACTTGGGGGTGTTGTTTAACGGGGAGTGGCAAGGATCGGGATTAGTTGCTGAACACGGGAACTGGCAACGCTTAGGTCTGGTGGCAGTGGATGGCGTGCCGATCTCGGAAGATAACTCATCGAATTCAGCGACGGGCTCAACGACGGGCTCAACGACGGGCGGGGGAAAGGTTCTCTGGAAAAGCGAAATACTCATTCCCCCAGGTGGTCGTGCGGAATTCGTGTTACAGACTCCTCCCGAGGGAATCAAAGCCGAGTTACTCACGGCAGGGGCAGATACCAACCCTCCCGCAGAGGAAGACCTTGACACTTCGGCTGCAACGCGAGCCGGCTCGTCCAATTCAGATAATATTCCAGACAATAATCCAGACAGCATTCCCGACAATGACGACAACACCCCGCCGCGGCCATTGGCCAGAATTGTCTCCTCCCGCTCCGCGGTCGAGCCGCCTGCTTTAAGGGAGGACCCGCCCCCTGCAAGTCAGCGCCAGATTGCCGGTCTCGCCACCGTTTCGCCGGTGCGGCAACGGAGGCTTTACTTTTCTGAGAAGGTGATGGACCCTAAGCATCCCGATACGTCCACGGTTTTCTATCTCACCGAAGAGGGACATGCGCCGAAGGCGTTCGATGCCTCGGTAATGGCGCCGGATATCGTCGTTCATTCGGGTGATGTCGAAGATTGGACGATTGAGAATCGCTCGCTGGAGTCGCACACCTTCCACATTCACCAGACTCATTTCTTGTTACTCGAGCGCGACAATGATCCAGCCAGCGAGAGGTATCTTCTTGATACCGTGGATGTGCCTTATTGGGATGGGCGTTCTCTCCGATTCCCTAGTGTGAAACTGCGGATGGATTTCCGTGACCCTAACATTGTTGGTACTTTCCCGTATCACTGCCATATTCTGCAGCATCTCGATGGTGGAATGATGGGTCTTATCGAAGTTTTGCCTAGCGACGTTCGGCCTAGCGACGTTCGACCTAGCGAACGAGGTCGGTCCAACTAAGCACATCCAACTATGAACAACCGAGTTGCATCAAAGGAAACGGACTCACGTAAGATTTTTGAATGACAGTCGGGTGGAGGACACATGCCAGCGTGAGCCACATTCCTGGGAAAGGAAGAGGTCGTATGCTTCGGCTGAAACTCGGGTTGCTGTTGGTTTCTGTCGTTTGCCTGGCGATGTTGCTGATTGGCTGCGGAGGAGGTTCGTCCGGCAACGCGCAAGGTGGGCCAGGTTTCACGCTTTCAGCCGCGCCCGGGAGCGTGTCCATTGCGCAGGGCGGCCAAGGGACGAGCGCCATCACCATCACTCCGCAAGACGGTTTCAGTGGCAGCGTTACTCTTTCCGCGTCGGGCTTGCCTAGCGGCGTAACGGCATCTTTCAGTCCTAATCCTGCAACCGGCACCAGTACGCTTACCTTGGCAGCCAGCGCCACCGCGTCCACGGGAACCGTGACGGTGACGACCACGGGCATGTCGGGTTCGGTGACAAGTAGCACGACGCTCAGCCTCAACGTGTACGGGCCGATACAAGCGGGGGCGTTCAGCCACGTGGTGATCATCGTCCAGGAAAATCGGAGTCCCGATAACCTGTTTCATGATCCGATACTGATCTCAGAGGGCGCCGATATCGCCAGCACGGGCCTGGCGAACGTCAACGGAATCGAACAGACAATCACGCTTGCGCCGGTCTCGCTGATCACGGACTATGACCTTTCCCACACTCATGGGGCATTCCTGGACGCTTGCGACTACAATTCCTCGACCAACACTTGCGCCATGGATGGCGCGAACAAGATCGTCTGTTCTCCCAGCCAGAACTGCCCTACTTCCTGTCCGCAGAACCCTGCCGTTCCCACCTGTCCACAATATCAATACGTGGACAACTCAACCGGGATGATCCAGCCGTATTTCACGATGGCGGAAACGTACACTTTCGCCGACCGGATGTTCCAGACTAACGAGGGGCCGAGTTTCCCGGCACATCAATACCTGCTGGCAGGCACCTCGGCGATCACGGCAACCAGCACCACTTCGATTGCCGACAATCCGGGCGGCGATCAGCGCTCCGGAGTTGAATATGCGGGATGCCTTGCTCCTCCCGGTGCTTATGTCAATGCCATCGATACCAGCCAGCCAAATCCGACATACCCTACAGAGATAGTCACCAACGAACTGTGCCTTGAACACCCAACCCTGACCGACTTGCTGGATGCCGCCAACATCAGTTGGAAATATTACGCAGCCCTGCCGGGTTCGATCTGGACGGCCCCGGATGCCATCCAACACATGTGCGTGCCTTCGCCAGCATACCCATCCAAGACGCCGAACGTGTGCAGCGGACCCGACTGGACCAACCCCGACCCTAATGTTGTGATCGAAGGATCGAAGGCGCAGATCATTACCGATATCGCTAACAGCCAACTTGCCGGCGTGAGTTGGGTAATTCCTACGGGCGCGAACTCGGATCACGCTGACTCCAATGACGGAGGAGGACCATCCTGGGTGGCATCCATCGTAAATGCCGTTGGTCAGAGTCCGTACTGGCAGGACACAGCGATCATTGTTGTGTGGGATGACTGGGGCGGGTGGTACGACCATCAGCCGCCGTTGTCGATTCGCGATTCTTATGAATACGGCTTGCGCGTGCCGATGATGGTGATCGCAGGCTACGCCAGGCAGGCCTACATCTCGCACGTGAATCACGATTTCGGCAGCATTCTGAAGTTCGTGGAGGCGGTCTTCGATCTCGGCGAGATTGACCCCTCAGTGGGCTACGCCGACTCGCGCTCGGACGATTTATCCGATTGCTTCGACTTCAGCCAGTTCAACGGTTTCACGAACATTCCGTCGGTGAAGGGAGCGGACTTTTTTCTCCATGATAAGCGGCCGCCGACGCCGCCGGATAATGACTGAGGCCGGGTTTTCGTGATGGCGTATAGTGCGTCCCCTCAGCGGCTAAAGCCGTCGATGAAATAGACCAATTATCGCAGCGGTGAACCGCTGCGCCACCCAAAATCAAGTGCAATATCGAGTTTTTCCGCAAGCTGTGAAAGCCGGAACTTGTTGTAGCTCCTCAACGGCACGGCTGAAAGCCGTGCCCTTCCCATTCGTGCGCGCACATAGTTCTCGGATGGCCCAAGACGGGGCAAGCCCCGTCTCTACTCGAGATTTCTTCGGAAGAGTTGTCTGAAAATATGGACGCGGGCGAGATCGCCCGCGTCCACATTTCCCAAAAAACTACTGCGCAGTTTCGGTGAAGACGGCGGGGTTGGCCACTCCCGTGGCGGTGGCATCGATGGTCACGGTTCCGGCTGACCCAGGGAGCGTATAGAACACGCTCGCCATTCCATTGGCTCCGGTGACGACAGGATTGGGGTTCGAAAAAGTGCCTCCGGCCCCGCCGTCGGAAAAGTTGACGCTGTTGCCGGAAACCGGATTGCCGTACTGGTCGGTGACAAGCACAGTGAGCGCCTGGGGCAACTGCGATCCCGCTGGACCAGACTGATTATTGCCGCTGGTAATGGCGATGTTGGCGGCGGGTCCGGCAACGGAGTATTCAGTATATTTGATGTTCTTGAGACCGGCGGAACTGGCGGTAACAATGATTTTGGCGACACCATCGGGCAACTGCAGAACCGTACTAGCCAAGCCATTGCTGCCGGTGACCGCGGTAGAGGGATTCGGAACCGCACCTTTGGTGGCAGCAAAATTTACGGTGACACCGGGAACAGCATTGCCGTAAGTGTCAAAAGCCTCGGTAAGGATGGGATTCGCGAGGGTGGAACCGGCGGCACCGCTCTGGTCTCCTCCCTTGTAAGGATAGAGCTTTACAGCGGCGCCCGCCGCAGCCGTGGCAGTACCAAATGTGTTGCCGAAGCCGCTCCCGGAAATCGTTATGGTGTAGGTGCCCGCTTGTTCTGGGACGGTATAGATCGTGGAAGCATTGCCACTGCTGTTGGTGACGGCGGATGGAGGATTGAACGAGCCGCAGGTTTTGCTGCCCGCTTTCGTGCAGCCATCGCTGAAAGTAACCGTGGCGCCGGCGTCGACTTGTCCCGTATATGGGTTCGAGGCTTGCACCTGGATGGGCTTTGCCAGCGCCATGCCGACCGTCGCTGTTTGGCCGTTGCCTCCAGTGAGCGTAGCGACCTGCAGCAATCCGTAGGCTTCGAGGCTAGTCGCGGTGGCGATATAAACCTTGCCGTTGATCACGGTCTGCGTCGCATAATCGCCGGTTATTGCCAGCGTGTCGCGCCCATTGGGGGCCTGCTTTGTGTTGTAGAGCGTTTGCACGGTATCGGCTGTAAAGGCGATGAGCTGGGCGCCGCTTTTCCTGGTGCCGGTGATGACCCACAGAACCCCGTTGTTGTTGCCATTGGAGGAAACGGAGGGAGAGTGGCCGCCGAAATCGCCCGGCGATGGGAGTGGGTTGCCGAGCAATCCGCTGCCTAATACCGGATAAGCGGTCGGCGTCGCGCCATTGGTGTCGAAATATACGGTGTTATTCCAGTATGCCGGGGCGCCGTATAGGACGACATCGTCAGCGCCGACGCCCTCCCCCGGGATCAGAGGGAATTCCTGCAGCGCTCCACTATCGCCCGCGGCGTACATTCCCATGTCGTCGCGGTTAAGAAGATAAACAAAGCCCTGCTTGCCGGCGGCAACCAGTTCATGCGGAGTGGGGCCGCCTTGATCGGGCAGAATGAGAACTCCAGAGGAACTCAAGTCAAGATCGTCCTTGTTGAGGAACGCTACGTCATACGGGGTGAAATAATCGAGAACCTCAAGACTCGGGGAAAGCTTGACGACGCTGTTGCAGTAGGTCTGGCCACCTTCCGGGACATCGAACTTGTCTGCTGCGGATTCGGCGGTTTCAAAGAAGATGTTGCCGGCTTCGTCGGCGGCGATGCCGTTGCCGCTTTGCCAGATGGAAACTAATCCATAATCGGGCGAAGTGTTGAAGGCCCCGACTTGCGCCAGGGTGGCTTCGTCGTAGGCCAGGAGCCAGCCCTGGTCCTTACCGTTGCAGCCGTTCGAGCCGAACCCGATATAAAGGACACCATTGAGCAGCAAGAGGCCGGGGCGTTGTTTCTCATAATGGGCGTCGAAGACGGTGATGTGACCCTTTTTGCTGGTGCTTGTGGCCTGAATCAGGACAGGACTGCCGGGTAGATCACTCCCGGTCGTGATATTGAGAGCGTGGAGATTCAGGAGGACGGTGCCGTTGACCACCGTCTTGGCCACGAGATAGATGGTGTTAGTGGTGGGATCAATGACGGGAGTTCCGGGTATGCCTTCTTCGACGAAACCCTGATCTGCGGTACAGGGCAGCGTGCCAGTGGCCTTTGAGGCGAGGGTAATACCCTGAGCCGGGTCGGTGAAGTTGACCCACCAGAGTTGAGCACCGCTGTCAGCGTCAAATGCGTAAACCGAATCCATTTGGGTGACAACGTAGACGACATTGTGAGTGCCCTGACCCGGAATGCTTATGTTGGGCATGTAAAGCGGCTGGGCCTGCGCGTAATAGTCGATGGGAACACTGAAGATCCTGCCAAAGACGTTCACATTGACGTTGGCGGGCGTGAGTATAGTTTCATTGGTGTTGGCGCCGTCGCGAGCATTATCACCGCGGCTGGTTGTGAAGCAATTGGGAGGACAGGTCAACTGGGCGAACGAAGACGACAGCAAGGCAATGGAAACGACGAGCAGAGTCAGGCAAAGATTGCGGGCTAGCTTCGCAGTGAGCGGCGACCAGCAGGTTGACTTGGAGATCGAACCATCCACGGACCGGGAAATCGTACCGGAGCGGATGGTCGCAAGATCGTGTGAAAAAGAGTGGGGCATTGCCTTATTCCTTTCAAAACAGAACGGCAGGGTTTCGCCGACCGTCAAGTAGCACTTGGAGCACCGGGGAAGGGCCCGGTGGAGGAAGCCAAAATTTAAAGGAACAATAACAGGTATCAGGGTTTATACACCTGAAAGTGATGGAATTACAATCGCAATTACGGGCGCAGGCGCAAGATATTGCACATTATTTGCGCTTTCGTGCGGGGGGTATTCGGAGCGGAGTCTACCTTAGTACGTGCCGGGCACCAGAGATACTCCATCGGCGCCGTGGACCACGACATTTTGCGTGATGGTGTTGCTTGGGATGTTATAGACCGCCGCCGTCGAGATCGCTCCGATGTAGAGGTTG
>Ga0187885_10003243_pt1 | contig 14655 bp, 13 predicted proteins | sample June2016WEW_20_1_3_FD_132970 | JGI IMG/M metagenome (GOLD analysis project Ga0187885, IMG submission 132970) | Peatland microbial communities from SPRUCE experiment site at the Marcell Experimental Forest, Minnesota, USA - June2016WEW_20_100 | ecosystem: Environmental > Terrestrial > Soil >... | reverse complement strand
CACGAGCTTCTCGTACCGCAACTTTACGGTGCCGTACCAGTATTTCTGGAACAACGCGACCAATTACGGCGGATTCTATTACCAGTTCTATACGGCAACCGCCCGGAATAGCACCGCAGACGGCAGTTTTGCGCCGGGCAGTCTGTCTCTGGGGCAGTCGTATCCCAAGTTCGCGCTCAATCCCCTGAAGTATGAAACGTCCGTTCCCGCCTCAAGATTCACGTTCAACAACAACCAGACCACGAACGGCATCAACGGAATGGATTACAACATAAGGCAGCCATACACGATGAGCTGGACCCTGAACATTCAGCAAAAGCTGGGTCAATCGCGAGCTCTGGAGATCCGTTACAACGGAAACCGCACTCTGCACCAATGGCTCTCGCTCAACATAAACGAGGTCAATGTGTTCGAAAACGGGTTCCTCCAGGAGTTCAAGAACGCCCAGAATAACCTGAATATCAACGGCGGCTCGTCGTTTGCAAACCTCAACCCTGCGGGCGGCACGGTGGCGCTTCCGATCATGACGGCGGCTTTCACGGGCGATAGGAACGGCTCGCAGACAGCCAGCTCGTTCAAGAACGGTACCTTCATCACCAACCTTAAAACCGGAGGCGTCGGCGCGATGGCTTCGACGTTCACCACGTACGGCGCAGTCCCATACTTCTGCAACCTGGTGGGGGCCTCGTTCACTCCGTGCGCGAACTTTGGGTATACGGGTGCCGGCGCAGGCTACCCGATCAATTTCTTCCAGGCGAATCCATACGCTTCGGGGATCCCGGCCACGGTGATGACGGATCCGGGTTGGTCCAACTATAACGCCTTGCAGGTCGATTTCCGCCAGCAATACTGGCATGGCCTGCAGTTCGACGCGAACTACACCTGGGGCCACACCCTGGGCGTAGACGCGGGGGGAACTTCAGGGGGGAACGACTGGACCGGCGCCTATACTCAATATACCCTGCGAAATCTACATGAGAGCTATGGGCCGGTACAGGACATCCGCCATGTTGTCAACATCTCCGGGACCGCGGACTTGCCGTTCGGGTACGGGAGGATGTTCCTCAATCAGAAAGGCCCGATCGACAAAGTCATCGGCGGCTGGACTGTTGGGACCATCATAACCTACCGGAGCGGATCTTCAGGCCGCGTGACTGGCGGCTACTACACGTTTAACGACCTTGCGGATGGCGGCGTGAACCTCAACGGAATCACCCGGCAAGATCTCCAGAATGCCGTCGGAGTCTACAAAACCAGCGCCAATTACGTCCAGATGATCGATCCCAAGTTCCGGACCACCGGTGTAGGCGCCAACACGACGTATATTACGGCTAATACTACGCCCGGCACATACGTCGGAGCGTTTTATATCTATGGCCCCGGCTCGATTGATTGTGACATGAGTGTAAACAAGTCGATCGCTGTAACGGAACGGTCGAGAGTCTCATTCCAGGCGCAGTTCCTGAACGCTTTTAATCACCCGACTTTCCGAGGCGCGCCAAGTGGTGGCGTTCGTTCCAGCGGTTGGGGGACCGTAACCAGTCAATCGAACGCAAATGGCAACTTTGGGCGCGTGATCGAGTTCCGTTTGAATATTTCATTCTAAGCCCACCCCGCTTCAAGCATGACTGGGCCAAGCCCTCGGAGAGGGTTTGGTCCAGTCTTCTTGCGCTTGTTCTCGACTCCCCCCCGTCCGCAGTTCCATCGGCGATCTTGCAGAAATCGTGCCTGTGTGCCTTCTTGTGCGCCGACTGGGCCTTGCCGTTCGATGGTTAGGCCGGCGCCTGGCCGGTTCGGTTGATTCCCGCATTACCGACTAAATGTCGGTCACGATCTTCTTGTCCTGTGGGCACGGAAGCTGCAGTTTTCGCTCAAACATGTACGGTTATGTTTCTAAAGTTCTGCAAAAAGGGGTAGGGATAGTAAGGGGAGGGGGTCAATGGAATACTCGGCTTGTCGCCCCATCGCAGCCCTTGGCCGCCACAGGTGATAGCGGATCGAGGCCGGAAACTTCTTGCAGAAAAGCAAATAGGTCTCAGATATAGGTTCTATTCGCTGCGGCTTGGGCGAGTCACGCGGGTGGCCGTCCTGTTGCCCGTTCAGGCCAGTGAATTCAGGCCGCCTCGAGCGCCTGCGACAGGTCGTTTATCAGGTCGTTCGGATCCTCTATACCGACTGAATAGCGGATGAGCCCCTCGGGAATTCCCATTGCTTCCCGTTCTTCTGGCGTACACTCCACGTGACTCGTCGTTGCGGGAGGCCCAACAATGGTTTCGACAGCGCCGAGGTTGGCGGCACGGTGCGCGAATCGCAGTCGCGGCAGGACGCGCTTGACCGCTTCGCAACCCCCTCGCAACATGAAACTCAGCACACCGCCATAACCGCTCATCTGCCTGCTTGCCACCTCGTGATGCACATGAGTCTCCAATCCCGGATAGAAGACCGTCGCGACCGCAGGGTGCGTGTTCAACCATCGCGCGATGCGCAGTGCGCTTTCATTCTGCTGGCGCACGCGCAGGTGAAGCGTCTTCATCCCGCGGATGATCAGGTATGCCGCCATTGGGTCGAGGGTCGCTCCTGTTATTTCTCGGAAGTGGTAGATCTGCTGTACGAGCCTGGCATTGCCGCATACAACCCCGCCTAGCGCATCGGCATGTCCTCCAAGAAACTTGGTCGCGCTGTGCACGACTAGGTCTGCCCCAAGTGCCAGCGGTTTCTGGTTCATCGGTGTGGCAAAAGTGTTGTCGGCCACCACGATGGCGGCCATTCCGGTGGCAAAGCTCGTCGCCGCCTCCGCCCCCTCCAGCAAACGAACTTTCTCCTCGAAGACCTGAACGGTCGGGTTGGTGTTGCGGCTATAAATGTGACCCGGCTTACGCCCGAGCGCTACATCCAGCCAGGTGTCTACGTCCGGATAGCCGTAAGCCGCGCTATAGACAACGGGCACTTGGGTTGCGCCCTGCACCAGGGATTCGTGCTCGCCGGCCCAGACGCTCAACGTGGCCGCAGAGACGTTTCCGCCGTAATCATGCAGCGGAGATCCGACTGGATTCGTCACTTTGTCATCTCGATTCATGTGATGCCTCCTGGTTGCCAGTATCAATGAACTTTGCGGTACATTCGTGCTGAATCCTGCTTTACGAACAGGAAAATACCGGCAAGCAGCAGAATCCCCGCTGCCAGATACACTAGAGACGCCAAGGCTATTGCCAGACCCAGACTCTCGTGCTGAGCAATGATGCCTATCACAAGTGGAGCACTGCCGCCCCCGGCCAGCCAACCAACCATGTTCATGAAACCGGCCGCAGTTCCGCGCGCTTCCGGCCTGATGACATCGAATACGGAAGCGAAAATATTGGCATCATAGAGTCCCTTAAACAGCCCCCAGGCCGTCAGTGCCACCATGAGCCAGCCTACCGACCGAGTCATTCCACAGAGCACAACAAAGGGAGCCCCGCAGAGCACTCCGATGGTTTGTACGATGAGGCGCCCTCTCGGTGTCCGTTTTTGCAGAGAGTCAGCCAACCACCCTCCCAAGGGCGAGCCGACCATGCTGGCAAGCTGAGCAAAGACGGTCGCAGTTAACCCTGCCATTGCCAGACTCATTTGAAATTCACTGTTCAAGAACTTCGGCATCCAGGAAAGCATCACAACGGCAACAAAGTTTGCACACATGAACGCGCCCATAAGAATGAGTAGAGTCGGCGTCCCCCAGATCACATGCAAAAATTCCCGGATCGGCAGCCGAGATGCAACGCGCGTATCCTTGTCTCCTTCGATGTCGGCGAAGTCGGCGGCACCTCTCGTCGGCTCAACGAGCAGACTGCGCAGGACGAAGCCGAGCAACACACCCAAACCGCCAAACACGATGAACGACCAACGCCAGCCGTGGTATTGGCCGATGGCGCCCGCAAAAAAGCCTCCGGCGATGGTTCCAATGTAGACACTAGTCTGATGGAAGCCCATGGCCCTGGAACGCGTAGCCCTCCCGTGGTAGTCGCTGATCATTGACATCGAGGCCGGGAAATAAAAGGTCTCCCCAAGCCCCTCGGTCGCCCGAAACAGAAAAAGCTGGCGGAAACTGCGGGATATCGCCGTCGCCATGCAGATCAGACTCCAGAAATGCAGGCCGCCGAGAATAGAGGCCTTTCGGCGCACCCTATCCACGATTGCACCCGCAAAGGGCGCGCCCAAGCCGTAGACCCATGCGAAAGATGATCCCAGTAGCCCCAACTGCACAGCCGTGAGGCCCATTTCTTTTTCCAGCAACGGAAATACCGAGAAAATGGCCTGCCGGTCGGCATAGTTGAAGAAGGAGATTCCCCATAGCATAGCGATCACATACCACTTGTACCCAGCGCATGCCGAGAATGACGCCGGCGTCCTGGCTTCAAAATCCAACCGATTTGAACGAGGGCACATGGCACAATTCTCTTATTCGTTCACCGATGTTTCATGCTGGACATACATTACGAGGCAAGACGCTCTCCAAGAAATGAGATCTGTGATGAGGCACGGGCAGGTCTATAACCTCGTCGAATAGAGCTTCGCGTATGCCTTTTTGACTCCAAGCTGGGTGAAAAAGGACGCCATGAGCATATCCGGCGAGGGGCGGTGTCTCATGAGGTTGAATGTTCGCTTCAGGATTTTGCCCATCCCATATCCTTCCAGCATCACTTTGCCATTCATCTTGAACATCTCTTCTGCCGACATGGTCGGGTGCTTGAAAACCACATACCCTCCACCGTAATGGTCCCAGGGCTGATCGGTCAGAATTCTTCCCTGCTCTAGATATTCACGATAGATCCGGCTTCCAGGCATGGGGTTCAGAGTGAAGATGAACGGGGTGATGCTGCATTCATCGCAAAATTCCAAAGTCCTTTCATAAGTTTCCGGCGTATCCTGGGCCCGAAAATGTCGGTTACCGGGCAGAAGTGGCAGTGGTTGGGGCAGCCACGGGTAGTGAAGATGGAATCCATGAAATAGCGCTCGCGTGGCAGGAGGTCGCGTCTCATCATGGGAAGCCCGGCCAAGTCAGGTCGTTCCTTTTCGTGATGCACCGATCCTTTCAATCGCTCGATTTCATAAGGACCGCTGACATAGAAATCCTTGAGCTTCTCCAGCTCCGCATCCTGGACTATCGCCGGCCAGAGCTTCTCTGCCTCTCCGATTGCAGCCGCGCTTGCATGCATCCTGGCCTCTTCAGGCATGGCGAAAACATGCGGCCCACCCAGAATAACCTTTTTGCCTCGCTTCCTAAATTCGTCGGCAATCTCATACGCCTTGATCGCGACCGGAGTCCGGACCGTGATCCCTACCAGGTCCACGTCCACCTCATAATCGGGTTGGTCTCCGGCAAACATATCAATCAGCTTGAGCTCATGGCCTTGTGGTGTGAGCGCCGCGAGCAGCGTGAGCGACAAGGGCATCACAGTAAACGAGCTGCGCGCGGTCTCGATCGGCCGGGCCGGAAAGATCAACTGGATTCTCATCTGAATACCTCCTCCCGTGCTCGCCAGGTTATTGACTTTATTCGCTCAGCTGACAGAAATAAGAAGAGGCTTTGGGAATCGGGCTGGGCTGGGAACGCAGGGTCCTGCTGGTTCATGGATCGTATCTCAGCTTGGCTTGCTGCCCAGATTCGTATACAGCACACAGCTTGGCATCTTACACCAAAGCATGATGTGACACCCTGAAAGTTCGCCCACCTGTCCCTGTCCGGCGATTATTGCCATCCGGTCATAAGAATGCTCTTGCGAGATGGTCCCGTTTTCCGCAGGATAGCCCCGTTCCTGTTTCTGGATGTGGCCGCTGGCATGATCTTCTAATAGAGAAGAAAGTCACTATGGGAGCGACACTGCTGACTATGCGAGGCGTCCCCGCATGCGTAGTCGTCCTGTGGCTCGTTAGCTTTGGATCAACAGCCGCGCCCATTCTGGCGGGGGGAGAGACGAGCAAAGTTCCAGTCGCTCACGCTGCGCCGCGTCCCTCCGTTTCATTCTCGCCCGGTCCCATCAAGACCGGTTATACCAAGGACGGTTCAGTGGACATCAAGGCGACCGTGACCGCAACCGTAGATCCCAAGGACAGGACGGATGACATTAAGATCAAGATAAGTGGGCATAGGCGTGTGGCGGTCGCAAATATCCAAAGGGACAAGGCGGAAGGAACGGTGACCTTCGAGGTGCGGGGCAAGAGTCCCACGGCCAAGAACAAACAGGACGGCAACACTACGATTGAGGCGTGGATCAAGGGAAAGCTCGCCGGCAGCGCCTCGGCGATCGTCGTGATTCCGGCGGCCATCGGCACGCCGCATCCCCAAGCAAATGGGGTAGTGCAACCCAAGAACCTGGTGACGGACGCAACCACCAGTCCAGCCGCAAACGATCTTCCGGCCGGCATGGTGGCGCTAGGGACTTGGTACCAACACTGGTTGGCTATCCCCGTTGTTGATCAGTTTGGCAACGCGCTCGACTCAATCTATGATGGTGTTCCGGTCACCGAAAGCCATATCCCAATCAATAAGAAAATGAGTGGGGGCACCTACAAGGACCCAGTGGGTCGGGTGCGCGCCGTCGCGGCTGTTCTAGCGGGGAGCCTCGTAGCGCTGACTTGGCCGAACCAGCCGGCGTTCGCGCTCGCGCAGCCTAACGGCCAGGACACCGTCAATGTCTCAGTCGAAGTTGGCGGGCACTCCCTGAATCCGGCGGTTGTGAACCGGACGAGAAAATGGTCGACGGCCGCTAACGGAGATGTGACGGTTCAGATTATCTGGCCGTGAATTGGGATAAAATCTCGCAATTATCGGAGTGTCGAAGAAAGGAAAATCATGATTCTGGCCGATGTCGACTTGGCACGACGCATCGACGGGTTCGAAGCCCGCGGTTCGAAAGCGATTGGCGAGGCTGCAGTGCGGCATAATCCCAATGTGCGCCCCTTCGTCAAGCCGCTCGGCCAAGGCATAGCCGTTTATTCGGGTCCCGACTCTCCTGCCAACAAAATCATCGGTGTAGGGTTCGACGGAGGGTTAGAAGGCACGATGCTCGAGGAAATCGAGCAGGATTACTTTGAACGAGGCAGCTTCGTCCAAGCAGAGGTCGCCACGCTCGCGAGTCCCGCCGTGCATGCGCTCTTTACCGCACGGGGCTACCTCCTGCAGGGATTTGAAAATGTACTTGGTAGGATTTCCGCCGATTCAGATCTGCTTCCGGCCGAGACCGCAGGAGTGACGATTGAGACTGTTCAGCCGAACGACCTGGATACCTGGATCGATGTCGTGATTACCGGGTTCGAGCACCCGGACGCAACAGGTGCAGGGAGCGGCGTCGCTCTCCCACCTCGACGGGCGATTGAGGATGCCTTCGCCCAGTTCTCAGAAATGCCCGGCTTCCGCGCCTATCTTGCGCTCGTTGGCGGCGCAGCAGCCGGCGGGGGAGGCCTTCGGGTCAACGAGGGAATCGCGCAACTCTGCGGCGCGTCCACGTTGCCGACGTTCCGTCGCCGAGGGATTCAGGCGGCGCTCCTACGCCGACGGCTTCGTGATGCGCGGAGCGCCGGCTGCGATTTGGGAATCATGACCGCGCAGCCGGGTTCAAAATCGCATTTCAATGCGCAACGCCAGGGATTCGCCCTGCTCTATTCGCGAGTTGTGCTGGTGAAAACCCCTCCTGCTGACGAAGAAAACGGGCTTCTGCCGCACAGCGGAGAAGAAGCGAATTGAAGCACGCGTGAGGGGTTATTGACCCGAACGGGACTCCTGGGGACTGAGGCTCCCCAGTTCCGAAATACGTGCCTTACGTCCGCCTAATCGAAGCTCTATGGGAGAAACTGTCTGCGATGCCTGTACGCCATGCAGCAGCAGCCCAGCCACAACTTTTGGTTTGTGCTGAGGAGACCTCGAGCAAGCGCACGCGCCGGCCGAGCGCAGTGTCATCGAAACGGCTGTTCTCTTTATCAGAACCTGCCTCGCATTTGCGCAGCGTCCCATTGTATGATTTCTGGCTGGGATCCCGGTGTCCGTCGGAGGTTCTCATGCACAAGCTTTCCTTAATCTTAATTACATTCCTCGCCCTGGCCTTATCAGCAAGCACATTAACAGCCCAAGACAAGATCACACTCTTTGGAGGGTATTCGTACTTGCGTCCTTCACTGACGCAGACAACGATGTTCGTGTGTTCGCCGGGGACAATTTGTCCGGCGATAGTGACTGCACCTCTGGCGGTGAACACCAAGCCAAATCTGAACGGCTGGGAAGTTTCTGCCACGTACAGGGTGTTCCCGTGGCTCGGTATGGAAGCAGATTTCAGCGGCCACTATGGCACCGCGCTGGGTGATAGCACGGCGAAGTTTCACACTTATGTCTTCGGCCCGGAGGTTCGGTGGCCCGCGCGGGTTTCACCATACGCTCACGTTCTGTTTGGTGGGGCGCACGAATCGACGAGCACGGGGAACCTCTCGGGGATCGCTCTATACAACACGGTGCTCAGTAGCAGCGACACTGCGCTCGCATTCGCAATGGGTGGAGGAGTCGATATCAAGGCAGCGCCATTCGTATCGGTTCGCCCGATCCAGGTCGATTACTTGATGGCGCGGTTTGCGTCGAATACACAGAACCAGCTGCGGGTTTCCGCGGGATTGGTGCTGCATTTCTGAGATTTGATCCAGGACATGAGATTGCGGCGGCGAGCATGAAGCGAGCCGGGAATGTCAGCGACATCGAGGCGCGGCTTATCGTAAACTCTCCACCTTCGAGAGGCTGCGTCAGAACGTCCAGCATGTGGCGCTGAATCTCGGGGGGTTAATCCAGAAACAGCAGGCCATTGTGCTCCAGGCTGACTTTGCCCGGCCTCGGCACGATCAGGCCGTCCTTTTCCGAAAGCAGGCCGGCCATCGAATGGATCTTTGTCGTGTCGATCGCGTCGCCGAAGTTCATCGGCGGCAGGATCGTTTGCAGACGGCGCGCCAGCGTGGTCTCTCCAGATCCCGGAGAACCAATCAAAACGATGTTGTAGGCGGTTTAAATCTGCCTCGACCTCCCATCCAGACCGCCGCCGGCTGCCCGCGCAGTACCCGATCGCGAGGTAGACGAGCAGAGATCTTGGCGCTGACATGGATTGGAAACGCGACAATTTCCGGTCGACGCACATTTCTCAGATCGGGACTTCGTGGTCGCAATCCTGTAAGACTGCGGGTGAACCGCGATACAAATTTCGGGGGGTAGAAACGATAAACGCTCCCGCTCAGCCGAGGCAGGCGCTTCGCCCTGCTGATATCACTCCGCACACTGGTGCCCGCTGGTGGTTGCAGCGGGTGGTTCGGCGGCTAGACGGATCAGAAGTGCCGCTTCTTTGTCAGCGCATCGACGCTCAGGCCACCCGACCCCTTGGATGCGATATAAAGAAAGACGAAGCAGTATAGAACCGCGAGCTCGCCCTTGTTGACAATTGGCCAGAACCCACCCGATGCGTGCGCCTTGAAATAGGCCACGGCCATCTCGCCGCTTGCGACAAATGCGGCGTACCCCGCCCATAGTCCGAGGGCCACCAGACCGCCCCCGATGAATTCGATTACCCCGGCTGTGACTACGAGGGGGTCGGAAGACAGGCTCTGACCTCCGAACACGCCGAAGAGTTTCTGTGCCCCATGGCATGCGAAAAGGACGCCAACCACCAGGCGCATGAGCGCGTAGAGGACTTCCGAGTACTTCCCCAGCCAACGTTCCATCACTAACTCCCTGTGGTTAAGACTTCTTGCGTATCGCGGAAGACAGATCCTTCATCCTGCCGCCCAACTTGTAGGCAGGCTGACCAGCGTATCGACGCTGCGAAAGCGTACAAACATAGTCGTGAAATACAGCCTAACGGCTATTATCGGCACGATTGGAACGGATTACAATCGATTTGCTGTCGCGACTTGCAGCAGTTTTCAGGTCAGTGGGCGACGCACACCAGGCTGCTTATATTGCTGCCCTGTAAATGCAACAATTTCAATCTGGACCACATTTCTGGCAACCACAACGCACCGGAATATTGGATTGATGTGATATCTTTGCATTATGACAGGAAAGTTGATTTGCGAAGCCGCCCTGCGGGGAATGTATCGTTTTGCAAAGCAGGCGAGTTGGCTTGTGACCCTGACAGCCGCGATCAGCGGTGCTCAATCCCAGCAGTTGCCCGACAGCCCCAAAACCGCTCAGGTTTCCACCCTCGCCCGTGAGATGCTGGTTGCTCACAATGCGATACGAGCCGAGGTCAAGGTGCCGCCGCTCGTGTGGTCTGATCAGCTGGCTAACGTCGCTCAGAAATGGGCCGACAGGCTGCGGGATCAGCACCAGTTCGCTCACAATCCGGACTCGACTTATGGAGAAAACTTGTTTGATATTACCGGTGCAGCCGCCACATCCTCCGTGGTAGTCAAACGCTGGGCCTCCGAGTCCCTAAATTACGATTATCCTTCGAATACTTGCAAGGGCATCTGCGGCCACTACACCCAGCTTGTTTGGCGCGACTCCAAGAGGTTGGGCTGTGCCGTGGCACGCGGAGGAGGTCGCGAGGTCTGGGTCTGCAACTACGATCCGCCGGGGAACTGGCTCGGTCAACGGCCCTATTGAACAATCTAAACAGGGCCCTACTCGCGTTTTTCATTCGGACTGAGCAGGTCAAGAACAACTTTCCGGGGCCGCCTGAGGATTGTTGCAGCGATCAATCCGCCTGATGCCATTCGGAAAATTCTTGACTGCCCCGACCTGCCTTCCAGACCCCCGCCGATTGCCCGCGCGAAGGTGCTCATCTACCTGATTGAAATCTGCAATCAAACAGCCAGTTGCGACACTACACGGTTGCACGGACCGTTGCTGCTCCCGGAACCTCGGGGCGGGCCGAACCCTCGCGGCCGTCCACTTCCTTTGAAGCATTTTCAATCTGCGACCCGACCGCCTTGCTTTCCCACCCGCGTGCCATACTCTCAGCTGTTGCTCCCTCTTAAGCACTACCTCCTGAATGCAATTCTGGTGTAGGTCAGTCCGATAGCATCAATGGTCTGGCCAAAAAGACCGCGTCGTCGCTGGATCGGAACGTAAATCAGGCCGATCGCGTCGACCAGGTTCCCCGATCTGCCGACAAACCCGACAGCCTGGGTGTCTCTCGGCACTTCAAGACGGTAATCTCTGTTGCCCCCGCCGCCTCCATACAACTGCGACGCGCGTTTATTGGTTTGGATCCGCAGGGAATCGATGGTGTCTCCATAGCGGCCTGAGATTCCTGTGATGTACTCGTCGGGGTCCAGGCTGAAAACACTGAGTCTGCCGCCGGAACCGCCGTGCTGATCGCCCATGAAACCAGACCCAACTGCAAGGGCATATACCATCTGCACCGCGTCGATCGCGTCGCTGGACCTGATGCGTACCTCGGTGACGCGTGCCCCAGCGGATGGCTCCGGATCCGAGAACTCCCGGCCTCCCGGTCCACCCACGAAGTTGGTGGACCCGGACTGTTGAGATAGCCCCAGCGCAGTTCCAAAGATACATGCTGCTGCAACGACCATCCCGAAAAGCACGGCTCGTCTCATATCTCATCCTCCTCGCTGATAAACTCAAATTATGAAGGATTCTATGGGCGGGAGTGAAACCAAAGTCCGCTAGGTTTGCCGTGATCGATAGGCGAAATCAGCTGCAGAATCGACCCGATCCCACCACTTTCTCAGCTTCCGAGGTAGTGCTCTACCAGCGATCCGAAACACAGTCAATTCGGACCATCCACTTACCAGGCTTGTGGCCGCCGGCTGCGCTGAGATCGCGTCTACTTCGCCTGCGCTTTCATGGTACCAGTGATCTTGAGGTTGGAACCTACCTTCTGGCTGCAATTCATGGTCCCAGTCACGCTGCCGTTCTGAACCGTCGCGTTGATCGCCCCGCAGCCAAACTCATCTGCCTTCGCCTGGAGCTGTTTCATATATGCCGGGTCCGTGATTTTGTTCGCGTCCTTCGTCATATTCGTCAACAGCGCCTCCATCTGCTTCATCAGCTTCTCGCGCTCGGCATTAGAGAGACTGGGATTGGCCATCTGCTTGGAGATCTTTTCCATCTCCTGTTGAGTGTTCATGCTGGATTCATCCTGATTGCTGATCGAGAAGTAGTAGCTCGGCGACGATGAGCCGGTTGAGGGGTGGAGCGTTGCCTCGCGCCTTGTAAATGGCGCAGTCTCATTCCCTCGGAAGAATTCCAGCATGTATTTGAGTTCGGCGGATCTACCCGCGCCTGCCTCCGGTGCGGCTGCGTGAGCCTTCACCCGCCAACCATTGCTGGCAGTAAGATCCCATTCGAAGTTGCCGCCGATCGTAAGAGCATGATCCAGTCTGCCGCTCTTGCAGCAGAATGGGGCGAAGGCCTCGACGGCCAAAGTTTCGGGCCCGCATTCCGCCGAAACCTTGACGGTGGCATGGTAGGTATTGGCAGCTACGGACTCCTTCAACACGTCGATGCAGTCCGATTCAAAAAGGAACCTGGTTCCAGCAGGGAATTTTCCCGTGACTGTGACCTCCGCAGTCTGGCCGGGATTAAGCATTGCGGGTGAAACCAGAGCAATCTCGGGAGTCTGGCATTTGCCGGCGAGCGCCTTCTGCTCTGCCACACCCAACTTTTCACGCTCGGCCTTGCAGGCGGCAAGAATCTGCTGCCTTTTCTGCTCGTACTTGCTGATCATTGCCCGGCTCACCCCCAAGGCAAGGAGTGCGCACACGAGAACGAGAGAAACGGTTCTACGAAATCTGCACATCATATCGATCTCCTTTCGAATAAGTGTTTCCTGAGCAGCTGCCTGGGGCGCCAGAATGGCTCTCAACTGCCGGTTTCTTTAGAGATCCCGATAAGTGCGATATATGTCCATAATAAGTAAAGCTCGGTCGGTCTGTGAAGTGGGAAATCTACCAGAGCGACCACAAGTAAGGTTATTACGGCTGCGATGAATCCATCTTCAAAGCGGCTCCCGGGATCACGAGACTTACGGAAGGCCGGTACCGACAAGAACAACATCAGCATAAAGGCGGCCAACCCGATAAACCCATGGTCTACTAAGATTTCCAGATAGTCATTGTGCGCGTGGTCCTGGAATCCGGCAAAAGCCCGATCTGCGTTCTCCGGAGAGAGCCGCAACTGGGCTGTCTCCCATTCGGCAAAACGCAGGGAAAACGCGCCCGGACCGTAGCCGGTCAGCGGGATTTCCAGAATATGTTTCCCAACCACCTTCCAGATGTAAAAACGCCCGGCCATGGTTTCTTGAAGAGGCCGGGCGGGAGAAAACAAGAGCAGAAGCGCCGTGATTGGCAGGCCAAATCCAAGAAATCTCATCCATAATCGGTTCCTGCGAAATAGCAGCCATGCGCTTGCGGCCAGCAAGGCCAGGATTGGCGCGCGCGAACCCGTAGCCACAATAGCTCCGGCCTGGATCAAGGTGGCAAATGATGACAGGCGCGCTCTGGGCCTGCCGACGAGGCCGGCAGTTGTGGCGCAGACCAAGGTCAGAGGCAGAACGCATGCTAGAAAGGAGGCCACAAAGTTCGGATTCCCCAGGGTGGAAAAAACCTGGATTCTCGAACTCCCTTGAATCGAGCTGGCCATGCCGAACAGCCTGAAGGGATCAAGGTGCAGGTACTGGAGGATCGCCACCGATGCCGCCAGCGTCCCACTCGCCACCAGCGCCAAGACAAGTCTATGTGATCTCGGAGCGATCCAGAAAAGAAGGAGGAAGTTGCCGCAGGGCAGCAACGCGTCGATCAGTGCCCGGAGGGACACTTCCGAACCCAACGCCGCGGAAAGAGACAAGGCAAAGATCCAGACAGCCAGCGCCAGCGCGGCACGCCCGGGAAGGTGCCGCTGACGATATAACCGGCCCGCGCCCGCAACGACAAAGCCTACAAAAACCCATGCGATAAGCAGCCATTGTTTGGCACTTGAAAACGGAGATTCCGCTGCCGGCCAGAAGACCAGCGGTATCAGAAAGGCCGTACCGATGGCTCCGGCCTCTAAAACCGCAGCGACTCTCTCATGCTTGGCCGGCACTGTGACCATCGGCTGCAAAGGCACTTGTTCCCCGGTGTAGATGGCAGGCTTCGTCTTGCGTTCCATCTGAATGGCGCATCCCCGCGCCTGTCGGAAATCACGCAACTGGTCGAGAGCACATTGCTATTTGAAAGCCGTCGCTCCCACATATTAATACATCCGGGCTGATCCAGACAGCTCAGCAGCGAAGAGTCGGCAAAGGCTGGCAATCGCGGTGCGATCGTTCAATTGAGATTGAGCCTGTCGCGAGGTGCACACCTATGACGAGCAGATCGAGTACGCTATACGTCACGGCATAAAGACCCTTCACATGGGAACGGCGGTCGGGATCGCGCAAGGCCGGAAACGTCTTGCAGAAAAGCGAAGAAGCTACAGATATAGACTCTATTCATTGCTTCGAGATGTATTTGGTTTGCGCCCTTGCGCACATTCAGCCATAATCGCGGCGGCTTGAGACCAAAACCCTTCAAAAGGTGCCACTATGACCACTGAGCAGATCGAAACTGCCTATCAGTTGGCCCAGGATCGCTATGCCGCGCTGGGCGTAGACACCGAGGCCGCTCTGAAGAAACTCGCGACTGTCCCCGTCTCGATGCACTGTT
>Ga0187885_10003232_pt1 | contig 14711 bp, 10 predicted proteins | sample June2016WEW_20_1_3_FD_132970 | JGI IMG/M metagenome (GOLD analysis project Ga0187885, IMG submission 132970) | Peatland microbial communities from SPRUCE experiment site at the Marcell Experimental Forest, Minnesota, USA - June2016WEW_20_100 | ecosystem: Environmental > Terrestrial > Soil >... | reverse complement strand
GTCCTCTACTTCTCGAGCCGTCGCGGGGCAGCATTCGATCCACGAGCCGACGCCGAGAGCCTTCGCGTGGTGCTCCAGCTCACTTTTGCCGCTATGATCAAGCCTGACAGAGTTGTCGAAGGCGGGCTGCCATGACCTCCAAATTCACAGTCTCACCCGCGGCGCAAAGCGACTACAGGATCCTCGGAGGGACTAGGCCATCGGGCGCAGAGGCGACCGCACGTGCTGCGCTGCAGAAAGCGCACGCGAGCGGTAGATCCGGTTCTGTGCACGTGACCTCCCGTGACAGCGGTTGGGCCGTCAAGTCCGAAGGTAGCCAACGGGCGGCCTCGATCCAGCCAACAAAAGCCAAGGCTGTCGCAATTGGGCGCGCCAAGGCGAGCGGTTCAGGCGGGAGACTGATTGAGCACGGCAAGGACGGGAAGATAGTCCGGAACACGAAGCCGGTTCCCAAGCAGAAGTAGGCGCGTGTTCAGCCAATCTGGAAGCTGAATTCACTTGGGAACGCCTCAAGCCTGAACACTTCCGGATGGGGCCTGGGCTAGGTGCTCGCTGTTGGACGGTCCGAAGAGGTCCCCTAGTCCCTCTCGAAGTCGAACTTCCGCAGCCTGAGTGTCCTGGCGTTCTCAGAGACATCACGGATCGTCTTGTCTGAGAACCCGGCGGCCCCGGCGTGGCTGGCGTCTATCTCGACTCGGACGGTAAGCGATACATCCGCCTGCGCTGCCAGAGGACCGATGATCTCCTTGACCAGCTTCTCCAACTCCGGGAACGGAGTACAAGGGTCCGCCAGGACGGCTTCACCGGAGAAGCGCGCGACGCGAGCGACCGGCGCAGGTGGCGGCGTGGGGGTGTGCTCGTGTCCCTCACCCTCAGGGACTGGGGGAGGGACGGGGTGGTCTGGAACAAGAGAAGAGTCGACGATCAGGCTGGTCGACGTTATCGGCGTGTCCACCGCCCTCCCCGCGACAAGGCCGCGATACTCTGCCGGCTCCTCTCGGGCGGCTGCGTAGGCGAACGTCTCACTGCGCCAGAGAATGTTGCCAGCGCCGTCGCGCACGGCGCCTTCGAGCACGGAGACATCACGCAGCCGCGGCAGATAGACGTAGCGCGCGAACCATGACCACAGCTCCCGGAGCCCGACCTCGTGATGCGCATCCCAGTACGTGCCGAGCTTCTGGTCCAGCGCGAGCCGCAGATTCACGCCGCCGAACTTGACGATGAGCAGTTCTTCGTTGCGAAGCTTGGCCCCCGCACGGATCGCAAGCGGATCTGGCCCTGAATTGAGCTTGACGGTCCGCAGGCCCACCTTCGCTGTACCGTCCGCCTGCTCGGGCACCAGGAGCCAGATGTAGGTCTCCCCCACCCTGACGCGGACGGTCTCGTCGGCCGCGTCGCGCTGGCTGCGGGCCTGGCCGCGCTGGTAGGAGTCGAGGTTGAGCTTCCCGGCTTCGCCGTCGTCGCAGATCGACTTCCAGGCCAGATACTGGCCCGCCGCATCTGTCAGCTCGGCCAGGCGGAGCGGGTCTGGCGCGAGGAAGACGAGCATGTTCTGGTTCGTCCGGTCACCAGGGCCTCGGGAGCCGAGGATCGCCTTCGCGGCCTGACCCGCCCGCGACTCCGAAGCCTTCGGATCGTGCGGGTACTCCGGGCCGAGAGCAACGAGCGCGACCTCGTCCTCGTCCGGCACGTCCGAGCCGCCCTTCGGCGACGCATGGACCCGTGCGAACGGCCCACGGTCCGAGAGCGCCGTCTTGAGCCGTCGCTCGACTTCCACGGCGACTAGATCCGTTCCCCTGAGCTGGCCCGCCCGATCGCGCGCAAGCTGATTCACCGACGGCTGGGTGGCGTACCAGTAGCGGCCTCCCTGTTCATACAGGAACGTTGCCTGCCCCGCGAGCCTCCGCAGGGCGTCGCCAAACGTGGCCGGCATCTCGCCAGGTTGAACGGAGCCCAACAGGATTCGCTTATCGTCTATGCTCCGGTTCGCGGCTGCCGGTAGCGGCGCGGAGCCGAGGAACACCGTCCGCGCTACACGCCGGGCCGCGGAATACCGCCCGTACGTTCCGGCGTTCTCGCGGTCCAGGCGGAGCGGCAGCGAAGACACCCCATCCACGTCGCTCTGGATGATCGGCGGCCACGTATCGTCGAGGTACTGGGTTACCTGCGACAGGACCATCGGATCGTCCAGAGGGATCGCTGCGGGCAGGATCAGAAGGTTGGGGTCCTGCTTCTCCCAGAGCGCATGGACGACCGCGGCCATCAGCTTGAGAACGCCGCGCGTCTGCTGGAACCGTTCCAGCGTGCTCCAGTCGTCGAAGAGCCGGTCGAAGAGCTCTGGATGGATCGGATAGCAGCCCCGCAGCCGCTCGAGATATGCCTTCTCCTTGGCGTCGGTGGGGAATACGCCGACATACTGGGCGTACAGCTCGGAGAAGCGCTGCACGACCTCGTCGCGGCTCTTCGCCTCGTCAGGGCCGATCGGCTCGAACAGACGACGGCGGACGATCTCGAACGACTCCTGCGCGGCTGCTGGCCGCCAGGGCGCATCCACGCGATGGATCACATGCTTGAGCGCTTCGAGTGCCTTCTGGCCTCCGTCGCCGCCGACCTCGATTGCCGAGGAAGGCAATGAGACGACCAGGAGCGCACCCGGCACCTGGTCGATCGCCTGCGCGAGCTGCTGAGCGAACGAAAGCGCGGCATCGAAGGTGCCGCCCGGAAGCGTGTCTTTGCCCCATTGGAGGCGCGCATAGGTCACCCACTCGTCGATGAGCACGACGACCGGGGCATGTGCCGCCAGAAGGTCGCGCAGCGCTTGCGCTCCCGGCGGAACCCCCTCACGATCCGCCGCCGCCACGCGCGCGAAGCCGGCCTCACCCCCAAGCTGCCAGGCGAGCTCGCCCCAGAGCGTCCGGATCTCTGTGCCGCCCACGACGCGCGGCGTCACCGGAGACACCCACGTCCCGACCAGAGCGGCCCGAGCGACCTTCGGAAGCGCCCCCACGGCCGCCTCTGCGAGAACTGGCTCGAGCCCAGGCAGATGGGCAACATCAACTGCCGGATCGGCGATGTGCCAGAGCGCCAGCATCGAGTGGGTCTTGCCACCGCCGAAGGTTGTTTGAAGATCAACAACCGACTCGCCACCCGAGCCCGAGAGTCGCTTGAGCGCGCCGACGAGGAGGAGGCGCAGACCTTCGGTGATGTAGGTCCGGGCGAAGAACTCGCGCGGATCGACATACTCCTTGACACCCTCGCCGCGCGCGACCTGGGCGAGATCGGCAGCGAACTCGGCCTGCCGATAGGAGCCGGCGGCTACGTCGTGGTGCGGGACTACGACCGAGCGCCAGCCCGGTAGCCCCTTGGCCGGTTCGGCGGCGACGGGAGCGGACGCCGTAGCCCGCTCGCGGCTCTTCTGCTGAGCCTCGATGGACTCGCGAAGCACCGCAAGCTTCGCCTTCATGAGCTCGTCCGACTGCGGAGCAGCGACCGCGCGGAGAAGCCGTTCCGCCGTGTCGAAGGCGCGATACACGTCGTCGGTCGAGAAGGGCTTTGCGCCCGCGTGCGCCCAGCGGTTGCGAGTTTCGCGCAACTCGGCGACGTAGTTGCGCTCCGCCACGCCGAGTGTCTTGCCCAGGGTCTCCTTCCAGTGGAAGTAGACCGCGTTCAGGAGGAACTGCGGATCGTTGGGGTCAGCCGAGCCAACCGATCCGGTGTCCATCTCCTTCTTCGCCAGGACGGCGGACACCCAGGCCTTGCCGTATGCTTTGGTGAATTCCTCGTCGACGACCGGTTGGAGCCCCACCGCGAGCACGTCGAGCATCCGCCCGACCCGCTCCTTGTTCGTGACCGCCACGCGCCTTCCCCCTTACCTACTCGAGCCCGAAGCTCGGCTGCGAGGGTTGCGCCGCACTTACCCGCTCCGCTCCACGCAGAAGGTCTGGCCAGGCGACGACCAGCGCATTGTAGGCGCGGGCCTCGTCCGTCCAGCCCTTTCGTTCGGCTACCTGGTAGAGCCTGTATGCGAGATCGCGGGCCTGCTCGCCCAAACCGCCGAGCTTCGCCTGCATCTCCGCGGCCGCCCCTTCGCCGCCATCGAGCAGCGCACGAACAAGCCGCTGTGTGGCCTCCCAGGCTGGGAGACGCGCGTCCGTCGCGGGGTCCCAGTCGATGCTGTATTCGCTTCGTGCCAGCAGACGAACGCGGCCGCGGCCAGCGGCCACGATCCCGGCCTCGACCAGCCCCCCAATCGAGCTGTTCTTCGCCTTGGAAAGTGTCTCGGCCATCCCGAACTCGGCGTCCTTGAGGCCGAACTGCTCATACCAGGCGATGGCCCAGCGGTATCCGCGTCGAACTCACCTTCCTGCTCCGCGAGCAACTCGTCCAGCGCGCTGTTGATTACGGCGAGTGCCGTGCGGACGCGCATCGGCGAGCCATCCGGCTCGAGGACCTTTGCGTAGCGACTAAAGACGGCCATGCCAGGGCCAATGGAAGCCTGCGCCAGATCGACGGGCGCAATGTTGCCGTGCTGCAGCGTCCTGAGCGCCTCCGGCAGTTCGCGTTTGAGCGCGGCGACGAAGTCGCGGCGCGTCGTGATGCCAGCAGATGTCTCGCGTGGGCGGCACACGAGGACGATGGAGGAAGCAAGCGCGTTTGAGTCAATGGATCGCATCCTATTGCCAAGCTCGCTCCGCATCGGCCACGTGCCGTCGATCGAGAAACCCGACCGCAATAGGCCTTCGAGCATCGTCTCCCAGCCGGTGGAAGCCACGGTCCCGGCCGAGTCCCCGTCATCTTCGTCTCCTTCGGACTGTTTGAAAGCGTAATAGACAGTGACGGGAAAGCCCGGGGCAGCACTCCGTCGTATGTTGGCGAATGCCAAGGACAAGCCTTGCTCGAAGTGATCACGCGCAGCGGAACGGCCGCCAAATCGCACTGTATCGGCCACCATCTCCGACGTCTTGGGCGTCAGCACTGTTCCAAACAGTTCCGGGTAAATGTCTTTGAGCGAGTGCCTCAGCCAGACATAGAAGAAGTCCGAAAGGTCGGCGTATGGGACGTTATCGTAGTAAGGCGGGTCGGTCGACACCAGAGGCAGCGACACACCGTCGGCGGCTCGGGCGGCGTCGAGCTGCTTGGTTGAGCCAGCGATCCCTACCGAGGCATCCGCGACAACCTCCGCAACCCATTCGACGCTGGCTCCCAAGGTTCCGGACGACTTGGAGAAGGGATTCCCTTCGCCGAAGTCCCATGTCATTGGGATCGCTTGCCGTGCAAACGTGTTGCGGAGCTGCAATTTGGTCGGACTCGAATCCCAGGTTGCAACCGTCGTGTGGCGGTCGACGACCCTATCCACGACGAATGCGAGATACGTAGCAACGGCATCGGCGTAAGCGGTAGCTCCCCTGTCGCCCGCCAGAAGAGGCGCCGGCTCTTCGGAGAGACCAGCCGTGAGCGCATCGCGATGGACGCGGGTGCGCGCCTCACCGACGAGGTCGCTAAGCGTTGTCAGGGCGACGAGCTGACGCGGGGTGAATAGGTCCCGAAAGTGTGTCATGCCGTATCGCGGCGTGCCCATGTATTGCGGATGAGTCGCAAGCTCGGCATCGGGTCCCCATGCCGGCACGGCTGATCGCGCGATGCGGTCGTGCTCGTGATCCGGGGGCAAATAGATGCGACCGCGAGAACCCTCAGCCACGATTGCCATTAGCTCGGCACCCAGCCGTTTCGCGCATCCTTCAGCCCGGATGTAGTCAAGCGGGACGGGCACATCGCATACAACGCAATGCGCGCCCTGGCGGCCAACGGTTCCCTCCGACGCCCGCCCTCGAGGTCCGCGGATCTCGAACGAGATAGTCCGGGCGGCGCGATCGATGACTGGTTCGACCCACGCTTGCTTGCCCACTCTCGTCGAAAGTTCGAACGAGCGCACGAGCGGCATGCGCGCACCACACGCCGGGTTCGGGCAGGTGACGGTGCGGGCCCAGAGCCAGGCGATGACGGTTGCCTCGCCACCGCCGAGCTCCTTGGACAGGCGAACCTTCGGGTATAGATGGCCGATCCGGCGCTCAGCCTCGTCCCGCATCCAGGCGCCGTAGCGGCGGACATCTTCGGCGAGCCCGGTCGCGCCTTTCCACGTGCCCGTGCCGCCTACGCCACTGCGGGCATCTGGATGGACTGGGGGGCGATCCGCGAACTTCGGCGGGATCTCGATGAGCGCCTTGGTGATGAGGACGGCAACCGGATTGAGGTCAGAACTGTGCGCTTCAAGTCCGAGACGCTGCGCCTCGAGCGGGATGCTGCCGCCGCCGCAGAAAGGATCGAGAACAGGCGGCGGTTTGCCGCCGGTCGAGCGGCGAATCTCCACTTGGGCCTCTTCGAGGACCGCCTCGTTCGTTGTGTTTTCCCACTGGACGAGCCGTTCGATGATGTCGAACAGGCGGCGACGCTCGTCCTCTTGCGCCTTCAGCGTCGGGAAGCGATCGGGATCGGACGAGGGGTCATCCACGAGGCTGGCGAACAGCACCGCGCGGCAGGCGGCGAGTGGCCGCCGAGCCCACCAAAGATGGAGCGTGCTCGGGTGGCCGTGGCGGATGCTCTTCTCACGCGCCGAGGCCACATTGATCGCCTCAAGCGGGAGCGCTACCTCGATGAGCTTGCGCTTGGTGGGCAGTCCCTGGGTCGTCACACAGACACCTCAACGAGCTCGCCCTGGGCGAGCAGGTCCCTGATCGGATAGTTCGCCGACGAGGCAGCATCCTCGAGCGTTCTCGTGAATGGACGGCGCAGGTAGGTTGGCCCTGCCGCCTCGTCGCCATGAACCTCGACGATCGCGAGGAACCACTGGTCGGGCACGTTTAACGACTTAGCCACTTCGTTGCGGCTCACGGTCACAGTCGTCGCACCCTCGGCTCGGCCCTTGACCTCGATGAAGCGCAGCCGACCACCAGGCTCGCGCGATTCGATGTCCCAGCCAAGCTTGTCCGCCGACACGTCCCGAGGGGTTCGACCAGCTCGCTCCTCCACCGCCATGACGGTCTTCATCGCTAGAAGCTCGACCCGGCGGGTCTCACGGGCGAACAAATCAACTTCGTGGGCCGGGCGGCCGGAGACCCGGTCGAGAAGCCCTTGCGGGACGACGATCGCGCCGCCGACGACGACCGGCGGCAGCGCGTCTATCCGAGCCTCCAGATCGAGCTCGCGGTTCCGCGAGCGCAGCCGGTCGCGCAGATCCTCGGCGCGGCGACGCGCCTGAAGGCTCGGAAGCTTCACCTGTTTGCCGGCGGCTTCCTGCTGGGCGAGCTTCCAGGCTCGGCCGTCCCAGTAGTTGATCTCGTAGGTCAGGCGGCTATGGACCTCGCGCCGAGTTCGTTCGATGCGGCTGAGCGTCCGCTCGCGGACCTCGGCTAGATGGGCCCGGCTAAGTGACTCGATCGCGTAATCAAGCGCGCGCGCCTCCACCGCTGTGCCGGTCAGCCAGGCTGCCGCGCCTATCTCGGGATCGAGCAGCGCACGCTCTTCTGGGGTCGCGGGGCGGTAGTCGAGGTATGGCGCGGCACCGGCGCCCCGGGCCGCTGACTCGGTGAGCTCCACGAACTCCAGGCGGCGCGAAACGACTGATGGGCCGCCGTTGCGGTTCGGGCGAGCATCGACGATCGAGTGCTCAAGATAGGCAAGCGCGGCCAGCTCGTCGGAGGGGTCCGCCGGGTTGGTCAGAAGGGCGCCGCGTCGAAGCAGGTCACGGTGATCGGACAGGACCAGGTCGATCGTCGCCTCCAGAAGCGGATGACCTGGGCAGACGAACTCGGCGAGCGGCCGGCCCTGGACCGCGACCAGCTCCTTCTCGAACGCGACGCGCTCATACACGGGCAGGACGGCGGGCCGGTAGGCAGCCTCGCGGGCCCGCTCGCGGATGCGCCCGGGCACCTTCGTCAGCTCGTAGCGGCCGGGCTCGCGCTCGCGCACCGAGCCGCCTAGGCGACGGAAGGCGTCGAGAAAGAAGCTACGAACGTAGTGGGGCTGGAGCTTGCGCGCCTCTGCTCGTTCGAGATCGTCGCGGACCGCGGCGACTGTCCGCAGATCCAGGATGTCCGCGCCGAGGGCCCGCTCCTCGATGAGAGCCCGTAGGTGGTCGCGGTCGAGTGCTGTGTCGAGCACCTGGGTCAGCCAGGCGCGCATCTCCGGTGAGTCGCCTCTGCGAACGGCATCGATCAAGAGGTCGCGCAGGGAGCGCCCGTCCTCGAAGGTCAGCCGGCCCAGCACGTCGAATACCGCGCCGCCGAGCGCTTCCTTCTCGACCTCAAGCTTCTCCAGGAGCCGGGCATAGACGTCGCCCTCGCGCGTGCGATGGGCGACCAGGTTCCACAGATGGCAGACCTCGGTCTGGCCGATGCGGTGAATCCGGCCGAAGCGCTGTTCGAGACGGTTCGGGTTCCAGGGCAGGTCGTAGTTAACCATCAGGTGCGCGCGCTGGAGGTTGATGCCCTCGCCGGCGGCGTCCGTGGCGACCAGGACGATGGCGTCGGGGTCGTTCTTGAACCGGGCCTCGGCGGCGCGCCGCTGGTCGCGCGGTAGACCGCCGTGGATAGCGACGATCGCTTCTTCGCGTCCCAGGAACGTCCCGATCCGCTCGACAAGGTAGTTGAGGGTGTCGCGGTGCTCGGTGAAGACGACGAGCTTGCGGCGGCCTCCGCCGGCGTCGAACATCTCCGGCGCATCCTGGAAGAGGCGGCTTAGCTCGTTCCACTTGGTGTCCGTGGCGCGCCGGCGCACGTCGGCGGCTACGGCTTCGAGGCCGCGTAGGGTCTCGATCTCGGCTCGCAGCTCGGTGATGGTGCGGGCCGCCGTGGCGAGGTCGACCGTGCTCTCCTCGGTTTCTTCCGTCTCTTCGGCAGTCGCGTCGTCGGGGTCGAATTCTTCCTCGCCCTCGGAGAGATCGCGGACCGTAGCGAGGCTGATCTTGTCGAGTTCCGGCAGGCTCAGTCGGGCCTCGGCACCCATGCGGAGCTGTTCTGCCTCGGCGAGCGTCCGCTCCAGACGTTCGCGCCGGCGGCGCAGGCTGTGGTAGATCGCCTCGGGCGATGAGGCCAGGCGGCGCTGGAGGACCGTGAGCGCGAAGCCGACGATGACCCCGCGCCGGCCCTCGCCCTCGGCCTTCAAGCGGTCGGCCCGGTTCATCTCGTCGCGAACGTAGGCCGTGACCAGCTCGTAGAGGTTCGCCTCCGGCGCGGACAGCTCGTAGGGCACGACGTAGGCGAAGCGCGGCGGGAAGAGGGGCGTGCCGTCCATCTTGACGAGCCCCTCCTTGACGAGCCGGCGCATGAGGTCGTCCGTGGAGGCAGCCGGCTGAGGAGCGTCCGATGCGGCCCGCCTGTGCCCGGCGAAGCGATCGGGGTCGAGCAGGCTCATGAAGAGCTCGAAGTCGGGCTGCTTGCCGTTGTGGGGAGTCGCCGTGAGCAGCAGGAGGTTGCGAGTGTGGGGGCGGACGCGCTCTGCTAGCTTGCGCCGCTTGGTTTCCTTCACCTCGTCGCCGAACAGCGTGGCCGAGAGCTTGTGCGCCTCATCGAAGACGACCAGGTCCCAGTCCGGCGCGTTCTCGAGGAGCAGTTGGAGGTCCTCGTCGCGGGCGAGCTTGTCGAGTCTCGCGATGAGCAGGTCTCGCTCGGCGAATGGGTTGCCGCTGGCCGCGCCATCGATTGAGTCGTTGGTTAGCTGGTCGAATCTGAGGTGGAACTTGTCGGTGAGTTCCTGCTGCCATTGCTCCACGAGCGAGCCCGGGGCCACGATCAGGCACCGCCGCAGCTCGGCGCGGACCAGAAGCTCGCGGATGTAGAGCCCGGTCATGATCGTCTTGCCGGCGCCGGGGTCGTCGGCAAGCAGGAAGTTGAGGGGCTGACGCCCGAGCATCTCGCTATAGACCGCGGTGATCTGGTGCGGCAGCGGATCGACCAGGCTGGTCGTCACCGCGACATACGGGTCGAACAGGTAGGCGAGGCTGATCCGCTTGGCTTCGGAGGCGAGCTTGAACGCCTCGCCGTCTCCATCGAAGGACCAGGGACGTCCCTCCTCGACAAGCTCGAGGCGCGGCTCGTCCTCGCGGAAGAGGAGCTTCTCTGCGACGGCGCCATCCGCGGCGCGGTAGGTCAGCGTGACGACCTCGGAGCCGTGCCAGGCGACGTTGACCACGGTTACATGGGCGTCAGGCACGACTCCCGACACCAGAGCGCCACTGCTCAGGCCTTCGAGCCGAACGATCGTCATTCCCTCCAACAGTGGGTTCAGTATGGGTCTCGGATCGCCCCCGATTGTCCCCTTTGTCGCATGTGTCTGTGCCATCTATCGGGTATTGGCCCACCGATGGCCGAGCGTATCCAGACCGAAGCAGACCCGTCCACCCGTCGGCGGAATGCGGCTGGAACCGCGAGCAAACCCGTGCTCAGCACTGAGCCGTGACAGTAGGGCGAGCCCAAGTCAGCGCCGCAGACCGGCGGACTGCCCGATCTTGACTCCGAAGGCCGTCAGGGCAATGCTCTAGACGGGCGTCACGGGTTGCCATTTGGGACTGAATTTCCTCATTAGACGGGCAGGCGATCGTGGGCGGTAACCTTCAACACGCCGTGACCAACCAGAGAACGAGCGCAGACGTGAGGAAGATGTCGACTGCAGACCGGCAGCGCCTCCTGTCGCGACTCGTCGACGAGTTCGAACGCCGGGGATGGCGTGAAGACGGCCACACCGCGCTGGCCTTAGTGTCAATGCTCGCCAACTCCGGGTCGGAACCGACAGCCGAGGACGTCGACCGGGCGGTCGGCCGGCGGTTTCAGGTGCAGAACGAGGCCGATCCGGGCGAGATCAGGGCGGCGTTGGCTCAGGCCCTACAGGCGGGGAACCGTTAGCGGGCGGCACCTTCAGATTTGACGGCAGGACGGTCGAGATCAGGTATCTCAATTCCGAGGTCTGACGGCCTTGCAAGGTGCATCGGTTTCTTGCCTCGATCTACCAGGAGGCCGAGCCGGCTCCACCGGGCCCAGAGCTTGGAGACGGCTGGTTGGCTCAGGCCGGCGAACAAAGCAACTTCGTTCTGACCGGCCTCCCCGTCCGTCGCCTCAAATGCTCGCAAGTGCTTGGGATCCTTCAGAACCGCACCGAGGGTCTCAACGAGTTGCGGGCGCGCGGTGAAGCGGGTCCAAGCAAGCAACTCATCGAGCAGCTGCACGACTCGAGCTTGGTCGGGTACGCCGCCTGCCGGCGTTTGATCGGCCACCGTCAATCCTCCTCTTTCGCGTTCGAACCGAGAGGCGCCGCTTCGGGATCGAGGCCCATACCCAGGCTGGCCAGACTTACGACGTGCGCCACCCTTCCCTGTGGTCCGACCGTCCGGGCAACGCCCTCGCGGACCCAGTCAGCCCACAATTTGGAGACCGTCCCAAGGCTGACACCGCACCCCGACGCGATATCGCGCACGGTGGCATCGCCGGTTGTCATCTCGAAGACGCGCCGCTTCTTGCCGGTGGAGAGCAACCGCTCAAGTTGGGCCCTAAGGATGGGGGCCGCGAGAACCCTGAGCCAGGCCGTCTGTGCCCGCAACTCAGCCAAGATCTCGTTGTCGAGTTCGCCCATCTTTCAGCCATGCCCCCAGATCGTAATGGCGTGGACGATCTGGACACCATAGCCGTGCGCAGATCGTCCAGCTATGCGTTCGCTATAATACCATGCGTATGCACTCGCAAGGCAGCTGGACAGCAACGATGGATGACTCGACAAACGAACGGCTCGACAAGATCATCTTTCTTCTTGGTCTGGCATTCCGTAACGAGATCGAGCAAGCACGCCAAGCTGTCCTGAGCGATCCCGTGTCCGCCTCGGTGCTGGACGTGGCAGCTGGCGATTGGATTGGAGCGGGTGACCTCAAGCGACAGGTGGCCACCGCGACCAAACAGTCAGAACGGACGGTCGGTCGCCGCATCAGTCAGCTGGCCGAGCAGGGCTGGCTCAGCACGGCTGGTGCCGGTCCAACGATTCGATACCGGGCGACCGGATTAGCGTGAGGGCGTGACGTGACTGACCAGCTCTACAACGAACTCAGAGTCATCCGTTCTCGGATTGAGAGCATTGAACGGGGACAAGAGATCCTGATCCGTGCTGACCGCAAGGCGGTGCTGGCGGAGATCCTTCCGTCGTTTGAGAAGGATGCCATCTTGGGGCGCATCTACCTCCTGGTGGACGGCGTCAGGGGGCAACGGCAGATTAGCGACGAACTAACGGCGAGCGGGTTCGCAGCCAGCGAGGCAACGGTTTCCCGGAGGCTGGAGACCCTTCGGGATCTCGAGCTCGTCGTGCTGGAGGACCGGACGGCTGCCGGGAAGATCTATCGCAAGACCCAATTCGACCGAGCACTTCGTCTGACGCATGAGGTCGAACAACTGCTGAAGGCTCCAGCTAAGGCGAAATGACTCCTGGCTCCCTGATCGATCTCATCGGACTCATTCACGACGAGTTCGATCGGCGCCGTTGGCGCGACAGCGGCAACACTGCGCGGTCGTTGGCGGTCGCCCTGATGGCCGGTCAGTCGCCCAGCTATGCGGCGGCGAGTGTCTCCAATCGGTTTCTACTTCTGAACGACATCACTACGGATGTGGTCGAGGGAGCACTCGAGCGCGTTCTTCGAGAGAACCCACTGCCCCTTCGAATACCAAGACCAGCTGTAGGGTCCGACGAGCCGGTTTCCGCGTCGCCCGCGCTTCCCCCCGGGTCCTCGGGGAGGCGACCCAAAGCTGATCAGGTCCCGTCGCCTCCCTTGGTCTTCCAGAAATGGCCAATTGCCGCGCGCTTGGCGATCGGGACGATCATCGTGATCGCGTCGGCGATTGCCGTGTTCATGGGGCCAGATGCCTTCCACTGGACGTGGCTGATGGACCACCCCTCCAGACTGAGCCTCGAATACGGGGCCTTCTTTGTGGCAGTGTCACTGGCTGGCGCAATCGTCTTCTGGCGGCGAGAGTTCCTTGGGATCGCCTGTGTGCCCGGAATCCTCACAGTCGTCGTGCTGCTGGGCCACTAACGGCGCTCATGCGGCCCAACCGACTCCTCCGAAGGAAGTGGAGGCAAGCGGGCGTGATGCGACGGTGGTGGAGTCCGCCGCTGGATCTGCTATAACTCTCCCTGCTCCCCGAGCGGGAGTAACTCAGCTGGCAGAGTGTCTGCTTCCCAAGCAGAGGCTATTAAAGCCCTCTAAATAGCACGATCTGGTCGTTTCAATACAACATTTACTCGGGGGCTACCAATCGCTCGTAGGCTACCAAAGCTAGCCCATTGGTAGCCCCCGCCGCGGCGCCTACCACACCGGTCAAGAGCCCGCTCTTCTACGCGTGCTTGTCCTTGTGGGCAGGCACCAGGGTCGCGTAGAAAGCCCGGCTGTTGACGGGCGTGGTATTGGCATTGTCAGCAGAGCGATCCCGCTTGCCCGCACGATCGGTCACGGCGATGCCTCGAACCGTATGCCGATCGGCGCCCCCGACATCCCTGGTCTAGAAGCGCGTGTAGAAGCCTTTGCTATTGCTGGGGGTGGCGATGCTCGTGTGCGTCGGGCCAAGAAGACCCGCCGCCAGACCAGGGAGATCACCGCCATGGCTGCCACCGCCACGGGCTCGTTTGCGACCGAGATGGTCTCGATCGACGCCCTCCGACCCAACATTCCCTGGTCTAGAAGCGCTTGTAGAAACGACCCCTATTGCGGGGGGCCTGATGCTTTGCGGGCGTACGGGCACTCATTCGAAGGCCCGCCGCCTGCAACGGAGATTGCTCCCATGATCAGCACCGCTACGGGGCCGTTTGCGACCGAGGTGGTCTCAATCGACGCCCTCCGCCCCGATCCCGCCAACCCTCGCTCTATTAGCTCCGACGAGCTCGACGCCCTCGAGCGGAGCATCCGGACCTTCGGCTTCGTCTCGCCTGTGGTTGCCCGGCGAGCGGACGGCGTCGTCATCGGCGGGCACCAGCGCCTCATTGCGGCCCGACGTCTGGGCTTGCGCACGGTGCCGGTCGTGTGGCTCGACCTCGAGCCCGAGAAGGCGCGCTTGCTTGGTCTTGCCCTGAATCGTATCGCCGGAACCTGGGACCAGGCGCTCCTGGCCCGCCTGCTCGCCGAGCTCAAGGCGAGCCCAGACGTCGATATCACTCTCTCGGGCTTCCGCACCGATGAGATCGGGAACCTGCTGCGCAGCCTCGAGGCTCGCGAGAAGCGCGATCGGCCCGAGAGCTTCGATCTAGATACGGCTCTCGAAGAGGCTCGCCGGAGCGGGCGGGCGGAGCCAGGCTCTCTGTGGGCCCTCGGCGAGCACCGTCTGCTGTGCGGCGATGCCACAAAGCCCGCCGACGTCGAGCGCCTCCTAGCCGGCGGGCGCGCCGACATGGCCTTCTGTGACGGACCCTACAACGTGGCCCTCGGGAACCACGGCGGTCAGCGGCCGGGTTCCCGGCGGCATCGGCCCATCGCCAACGACGACCTGGAGCCTGCAGCGTTCGAGGCCTTCGTGCGGGCCTGGGCAGGTACGCTGCTCGGCTCAGTCGACGGTGCGTTGTACCTCTGTATGAGCTCCAAGGAGTGGCCGCTGCTGTGCCGCGTTCTCGCAGAGGCTGGCGGCCACTGGAGCGACACGATCATATGGTCCAAGCGCTTCGTACTGGGCCGAGCCCCATACCAGCACGCCTAT
>Ga0187885_10003230_pt1 | contig 14723 bp, 15 predicted proteins | sample June2016WEW_20_1_3_FD_132970 | JGI IMG/M metagenome (GOLD analysis project Ga0187885, IMG submission 132970) | Peatland microbial communities from SPRUCE experiment site at the Marcell Experimental Forest, Minnesota, USA - June2016WEW_20_100 | ecosystem: Environmental > Terrestrial > Soil >... | reverse complement strand
CGATCTCGATCTTCTCGGTCTCGGTGTAGCCCGGCAGCTGGATGACCTCCATGCGGTCGCGCAGCGGCGCGGGGATCGGGTCGAGCAGGTTGGCGGTCGTGATGAACAGCACCTTCGAGAGGTCGAAGGGCACCTCCAGGTAGTTGTCCTGGAAGGTGTTGTTCTGCTCCGGATCGAGAACTTCCAGCAGCGCCGAGCTCGGGTCGCCCCGGAAGTCCATACCGATCTTGTCGACCTCGTCGAGCATGAAGACCGGGTTGTTCGAGCCGCCCGTCTTGACGTTCTGGATGATCCGGCCGGGCAGCGCGCCGATGTAGGTGCGCCGATGGCCGCGGATCTCGGCCTCGTCGTGGATGCCGCCCAGGCTCATGCGCACGAACTTGCGGCCCATGGCCCGAGCGATACTCCTGCCGAGCGAGGTCTTGCCGACGCCGGGCGGTCCGACGAAGGCGAGGATCGGGCTGCGCAGCGTCTGGGCCAGGCTTCTCACGGCCAGGTACTCGAGGATGCGTTCCTTGATCTTCTCCAGGCCGTAGTGGTCCTCGTCGAGGATCTTGGCCGCCGCCTTAATGTCCAGGTTGTCCGTCGTGGAGACATCCCAGGGCAGGGCGACCAGCCAGTCCACATAGGTCCGGATGACGCCGACCTCGGGCGAGGCCGACGGGATCCGGCTCATGCGGTCGACCTCTTTGAGCGCCCGAGCCTTGACCTCCTCGGGCATGCCGGCCTGTTCGACCTTGTCGCGCAGCTCGTTGATCTCGGCCTGCTGCGGGTCGTCCTCGCCGAGCTCGCGCTGAATGGCTTTCAGCTGCTCGCGCAGGATGTACTCCCGCTGGGTCTTGTCCATCTCGGACTTGACCTCGGACTGGATCTTGCCCTTCAGCTCCAGGATCTCGATCTGGCGGCCCAGGAAGGTGGAGACGATCTTGAGCCTCTCCAGCACGTCCGTCGTCTCGAGGAGCTGCATCCGCTGCTCCGTGGAAAGATCCGGGCTGTAGGCGACCATATCGGCCAGGAGGCCGGGCTCGCTGATGTTGCGGGCGGCCACGGCGGCCTCCGGCGGCACGGGCGCGCCGTTGGCGACGTACTGCTCGATCTGGGCCTGGACGGTGCGCATCAGGGCCTGGACTTCGATGCCCTCCGGCGTCACGTCCGGGAGATCTTCGACGCGCACGACGATGTAAGGACTGGTCTGCGCAAAACCCACGACCCGAAGCCGGCCCTGGCCCTGGACGATGGCCCGGACGGTGCCGTCCTGGAGCTGCACGACCTGGGCGATCTTGGCCAGAGTCCCGACCGTGAACAGCTCGGCCGGGTCTTCGATCTCCTCGCGTTCGGCCTCGCGCTGGGTCACCAGCGCGATCGGGCCGCTGGCGGCCACGGCCGCGTTGAGCGCGGCAACGCTCTTGTCCCGCCCCACCTGGAGCGGCACGATCATCTCGGGGAAGATGACCGTCTCGCGCAAGGCGACGAGGGGGAGTTCCCGGACACCCGGCGCGTGGACCTGCTGCTCGCCGCTCGGGACGTCATCGGCGTCCTGGACGCGCTCGTCGTCCTGTTCGGCCGGCCGGTCAGTCATTGGATTCTCCTGATCGAGTGGTGGTCACGCGGGTGGCCACTATACGGGTGATGGGTCGGGCGGGCGGCTGAGCCGGCCACTCGGTGTGGCCGGCGGCCCAGTTATTCTCCGTACCGTCGAATCCGTCTCCGTCGGGAGGGGTTTCGGCTGCGCGGCGGTTCGTTGTGTCGGTGGATTCACCGGTTTCGGGCTGGCGCGCGGCAGCGACCGCGGCTTCTCGAGCCCGCGTGTCGTCGAACAGGGCCTCGAGAATGTGCGTCCCGAGTCTCTCTTCGAGCTCGAAGAGCAACTTCACCCCGGCGAGGTTGACGCCTCTCTCTTGAGTGAGGCGTCGGATCCACAGGATCCGACGGATGTCGTTCTCGGAGTAGAGGCGGATGTTCGTCGGCGTCCGGGCAGGCGCCAGCAGGCCCTCGTCTTCGTAGATCCGCAGGGTGCGCGGGTGAACCTGGACCAGGCTGGCCGCGACGCTGATCACGAAGCAAGGGCGCCCCGGATCCCGCTGGAAATGCCGATCGGACACCGTCTGCCTACTTCGTCGCGGCCTTGGCCGATTGCGTATGTGGGCCATCACCGGATGTGATCTTGATCTGCCGCGGCTTGACCTGCTCGGCCTTCGGGATGCGAAGGGTGAGCACGCCGTCCTCGAACGTGGCCGTGGCCTTGTCCGGCTCCAGGCCGGCGGGCAGGGTCAGCGTCCTGCTGAACGCGCCACGCCGGATCTCCTGGATCAGCGTGGATCCCTCCTCATCCTTTCGGGAAGAGCGGGTCTCGCCGGCAATCGTCAGAGTGTTGTCCTCGACGGTGATCTCGACCTCCTCAGGCTTGACGCCGGGCAGGTTGGCCTCGAGGACGAGGTCCTCGTCCGTGGCGTAGACGTCCATGGCTACGGGCTGATGGTCGCCCCAGCTCCACGTCCGCGGGTTCACGAAGCTCTCCTCGAAAAGGCGATCCATCGCCTGTCGCAGCGAGAGCAGGTCGCCAAAGGGAGCCGAAGAGCGGCGAACTATCGTCATCTTGCACCTCCAACCGGCCGGGTCTTGACTCTCTGGCGGCCCACCGTGGGCCTTTCCGACCGACCGAATGACGCACCCACAACATAGAACCTTGACAAGATCGTTGTCAAGTGTGTTGACTGAGTAGAAGCCTTATATCTGACGGCGGTTCCGTACGGTGGGCCGCCGCGGGATCGAGGCCACCGCGGGATCCGGCCGCGGCGCTACCCCACCGGGGCCAGCGGCAGCGGTCTCCGAGAGCCCGTGCGAACAGAGGCTCTTGCGCTGCCCCACCCGGAAATGCAGACTTCGCTAATGGTCGCTGGGGGCGCCCATCGGGGTGCGGCGACCGTCCCGGGGGAGTCGGATGTCGAGCGCTACCGACAAACCGAGCACAGCGTCCGCGCAGGCTGAGGAAACGGCCAGCTGGGTCGCGGCCGCCGAGGGCTTCGTCGCGTGGGCGACCCAGTCCAAGGCGGCCAATCTCGACTACAGCTGGCGCAGCCTGGGCGAGGTCGACCGGCTGATGGAGGAGATCGCCGCCAAGAACCCCATCAGCCTCAAGACTCACCTGGGCCTGGCCGCCTACGTGGGCGAGGTCCTCGTCCGCCAGTTCGGCGGGCGCTGGGCCACCGGCGAGCACTACGGGGAGGTGATGCCGCCGGAGATCGCCCCCAAACGAGCCAAAGCCAGGTTCGAGCCGGCGCAACCGACACAGATGGTCGAGAAGCGCCTCACGCATGGCGACACCCTCCAGCACCAGGTTTTCGAGCAGAGCCGCGCCTGGGCGGTCCAACACGGACTCGTGGCCGGGACGACCGACCTCGACGGCCCGGCTTCGATGATGCGAATGGCTGCCGACAGTTTCGTGAAGCCGGCGATCGCGGGCGGAGCGGCGTGGCTCGACTACTCGCCCCAGAGCGTCGATCGCCTGGACGAGCTGATCGCGGAATCGTGGCCGGGCGTGCCCGAGAAGGGCACCTACAGATCGATGGTGCCAGCCATCGGAGCCTACGTCGGCGAGGTCCTGGTGAAGCACACCGGCGCCCGCTGGATCCGCGACCCGAAGGAAGGCTACGGCGTGGAGCGCGACGGGCAGGTGGCGTTCCCGATGGCCGAAGTGGCCAAACGCTTCGAGCTCGGACCGGAGCACGCCATCGGCCGCTTCTACCGCGACGTCGCGAGCCGCTGGCGCACGAGCAAGACGCGCACGCGGCCGACCCAGAACGAGAAGCGTGGGCTCTTCGGCCGCGGCCGCGGATAGCCCCGAATCGGCCGTGTGACCGGAGCCCCGAAGCCCGGCGTCCGCCAGCCCCGGGCCCTGCCAGGCCACGCGGATCCGAACCCGGCGCTACTCCCCGGCTTCGGTCTCCTCGCCCAGGAGGAGCCGGTGCAGCTCGCTCTCGCACTCCGTCCGGCCGATGCCGATGAGCTTGTCGCCCGCGCGCAGCTCCGTGTCGGCGCGCACTGAAAGCGCCCGCTCGTCGCGAATCAAGGCGAAGATCGAGCAGCCCTCCGGCAGCGACAGGCTGCCCGCCGGGCGGCCCACGGCCGGCGAACCTTCACGCAGCTGAGCTTCGACCAGTTCCAGCTCGCCGGCGCCACCCAGGACGGCCAGATGGAGCAGCTCGTGGACGGGGATGTCGGCCTCGATCGAGCCCAGGATCATGCGGGTCGGCGAGACGATCTCGTCCACGCCGAGGTGCTTGAAAAGGCTCTCGTTCTTGGGGTTGTTCACGCGGGCGATCGTGCGCGGCACGGCGAAGTGGTGCTTGGCCATCTGGCAGATGACGAGGTTGTCCTCGTCGTCGCCGGTTACCGCGGCCACGATGTCGGCGCGGTTGGCGCCGGCCTCGCCCAGGTACTTGCCCTCACAACCATCGTGCGGGATGACGATCGAGCCGATCTCCTCGGTTATCTGCGTGGCCCGCGCCCGGTCGCGCTCCATGAGCGCGACCTCGTGGCCCGACTGGATGAGCTCGCGGGCGAGGAAGTACCCGACCTTGCCGCCGCCTACGACGATGACGAACACGTCGACCTCCTACCCGCGATCAGCCGCGCCGCCGGGGGAAGCCGAGGCGCGACGTTCGTGCGGCATCGACCTCCTTGCCCGGGACGCTGCGGGGACTCGTGGAGCCAGGCTCGCCGGTACCGCCATGCGGCCCGGGGGCGCGACTCGAGCTGGAAGACTCTGCATCCTCGCCGATCGGGGCGACCGGCAGGCCACTCGCGGTGGGGTGTGGATGCCTGCGGCTTTCCACCTCCGGAGTGTCGATGCCCGGCCCGGTCGACATCGGCAGATTCAGGTACTGCGCGACCGTATCGACGATCAGGTTCGTCCGGCAGAGCGTTACCACTCCCAGCTCGGCGTAGGCTGCGGCGCGAACAGGGTCGTTGATCTTGGCGATCACCTGCGGGATGGCGAGCGACTCGGTCGCCACCTGGGCGGCCATCACGTTGCGGTTGTCGCCCTCGGTCAGCGAAAGGAAGATGTCGGCCCCGTCCGCACCGCCCGCGCGCAGGACTGCTTCGTCGGTGCCGTCGCCCCGGATCGCGGCGCCCTTGAACGTCGCCGGCAGCCGGTCGAAGGCCGCCGTTCGAATGTCGAAGATGATCACCTCGTGGCCATCCGCGTCGAGGTTCTCGGCCAGCGTCGAGCCGACGCGACCGCAGCCCACGATCACGATCTTCATCGAGACTCCTCGCCCATCGGCTCACGCACCACCCACACCGCGCAGGGGGCGCTCTTGAATGCGTAGGGGACTGCCCGTCCGATGGCGAAGTCGCCGCCGAATCGGGTTCGGTATGGAAGGCCCAGGATGAGCAGATCCGCGTTGCGCGCAGCCGCCTCGTCGACGATCGCCGCTCCGACGTCGCGCGCCTGGACGAGCACGCACTCGAGGTTGCCGTGCATGGATTCCGCGATTCCCTCGGCCGCGTCCAGGACACGCTGCGCTTCCTCCGACCGCTCGGCGACATCGGCGTCCAGCGGCACGGTCCAGTCCAGCTCGACCACGTGAACCGCGATCAGCTCCGCATGGCCGGCGCGGCCAAGCTCGCAGGCCAGGCGAACGATCGTCGCGTCGGCGGGTCCTCCGCTCAGCGCCACGACGGCGCGCCGGAAGACCGAGTGGCTGGCCTCGGGCACCTGACCTCCGTTCTCGGCCTCGCATGGTGGCGGGATGAGACCGCGTTCGCCCCGGAACGATACCACCGCCCGCCCGGCACGTAGGGGCCAAAGCTAAGTAGGCGGATGGGTTTTCGCAGCTCGGCTCCTCGGCCGTTCGGCCCGACGCTCCGGCCCATCCGACCCGCCGGGCTCCCCCGCCGGTCAGCGCAGCCGGGCCGCCTCTCCTGGGTGGGTCTGGCCGCTGTCCGCCGCCACCAGCGTGCCTGCCGGCTGCTCGGTCGCGGTGGCCGCGGGATGGGAGTCGTCGCGCCGGTAGGGCACGTTGATGACCACCGTGTGGGGCCGGCCCAGCAGCGCCGCCCGCAGCCGCTTGGCCGCCTGGTTGTAGAGCATCCGCTCCCACCAGCTGCGGGCCACGTACTCGGGGATGAGGACGAAGGTGATCGGCTTCTCTTGCTCGTTGGGCCAGGAGCGGTCCAGCACGTCGAGATAGGCCACCACGGGCCCGATCAGGGCCCGGTAGGGCGACTCCACGAGAACCAGGGGCACGTCCGGCACGGCCTGCGTCCACAGCTCGCGGATCTCGGCGCTCTTCTCGGGGTCGTCCGAGACGTGGACCGCCCGAATGTCCGTGGTTATCGAGCGGGCCACGTTGAGGGCCTGGACCAGCGCGCGATCGACACCCGAGATCGGGATCACGGCCCGGTTGTGGCGGTGGGGCTGTGGGATGGCCGTGCCGGGGCGCATCTGCAGCTGGCGGGCCGAGGACGCGTACTGGTGGCGAATGAACAGCATCATCGCTATCAAGGCCGGGATGAAGATGAGGACCATCCAAGCCCCGTTGATGAACTTCTCGGAGGCCACCACCAGGAAGACGACGGCGGTCAGGATCGCGCCGAAGCCGTTCACCACGCTTCGCCACGCCCATCCCGAGCTGCGCTCCTTGCGCCAGTGGACGACCATGCCGGCCTGCGACAGCGTGAAGCAGATGAAGACGCCGACCGAGTAGAGCGGAATGAGCGCGCCGACCGACGCGTCGAAAGCGTAGAGCATGCCGATGGCGACCGCGGCCAGGACAACGATGCCCCATGAGAAGGCCAGCCGGTCTCCGCGGAAGGCGAACTGGCGGGGCATGCAGTCGTCCTTGGCCAGGATGGCCGCCAGGCGCGGGAAGGCATTGAAGCTGGTGTTGCAGGCCAGGAAGAGGATCAGTGCGGCGCTGACCTGCAGCAGGATGAACAGGAAGCCGCTGCCGAAGACGGCACTGCCCACCTGGCCGAGCACGGTCGGACCCTGAGAGGTGGTGGCCATCACGCCGTACTGCAAGCCCACGAAAGTCAGCCCGAGGAAGATCGTGCCCAGGAGCAAGGCCATGAGGATCAGCGTGTTCGCGGCGTTCTTCGCCTCGGGCGGCTTGAAGGCTGGGACGCCGTTGGCGATGGCTTCGACACCCGTCAGGGCGACCGACCCACCGGCGAAGGCCTTGAGCAGGAGGAGGAGGGTGAAGACCTGGGTTCCCGGCTGCTCCGCGAACGGAGGCGGGTTGAGGTGGTGCGCCGCGCCCGTGACGGTGTTCATCAGGCCGACGCCGATGGCGAGCAGGGCCATTGCGACGAAGAGGTACGTGGGAATCGCGAAGATGTTGCCCGACTCGCGGACGCCCCGGAGGTTGGCCGCCGTCACCAGGATGATGACGAGCGCGCCCAGCTCGACTTTGTATGGCTCGATGGCGGTGAAGGCCGTCGCCAGGTTGGCCAGGGCCGATGCACTCGAGACGGCGACCGTCATGACGTAGTCGACCATCAGCGCGGCGGCCGCGATGAGGCCGAAATTGGGGCCGAGGTTCTCGCGGGCGACCACGTAGGCGCCACCGCCCGACGGATATCCGCGGCAGACCTGGCGATAGCTGAAGGCCACGATCGTCAGCATCAGGGCGATGGCGCCGGCCACCCAGATCGACCAGGTCATCCAGGCCAGCCCGGCCAGGATCAGGACTCGCAGGATCTCGTCGGTGGCGTATGCGGAGGACGAGATGGCGTCCGAGCTGAAGATCGGCAGGGCCAGCTTCTTGGACAGCCGCTCCTCGATCTCCTGGGCGCTCGAAAGCGGCTTGCCGAAGACGAGAGCGCGAACGCGAGCCAGGCGGCGACCGAAGGAGGTCGTGGGCGCGCTCGCGGCAGCCTTGGCGATCATCACGCCGGGGCCGGCGTAGCGGAAGTAGGCGGAATGCGGCCGATCGACCACCACGCGCCGGTCGCCGAGCTTGCGGCCCCGGAGCGGCGAGTTGGGAGCGGTCATCGACCGATTGATCCTCTCTGATGCGGGCTCTGACGCGTCAACGGCTCGCGGTCTTGGACCGGGCCGGCTGCGAACAACACTCGAGCTGGGCTGCGACCCGGCTGTCCGCGGGATCGTCCCCGCCACCCCGGGACGCGCCCGGCCCGGCGGGTGACGGATCCTCGTCGGACCGGCGCAAGGCTAGCACGACGCCCACCCTTGCGGTTCACGCAAGAGTCGAATCGGACGCGGTCAGGACGCGGTTTCCGCCGTCCCGGCCCCTACTGGCCGAAGCTGAGCCGGCGCGCCAGCCGGGGCGGCAAGCCGGCGTCCAGCATGGCCTTCTGCGTGCCGTCGATGTCGTAGCTCACGCGCTCCCAGCGGGCGTGGCCGGCCGCCGTGTCGAGGACCATGTAGCTCGCCGCGGGATCGCCGTCTCGGGGCTGGCCGACGCTGCCGGGGTTCAGGAAGGCGCGCCGCCCGTCGAGCTCGTGGCGGCTGCACGGCCCCTTCAGCAGCCGCTCCATGTGGCGGCCCTGGCACAGGACCATTGGGACGTGGCTGTGGCCGATGAGGCAATACGGCGTCTCGAAAGCGGCCAGGTTCTCAGCCGCCTCCTGGGTGTAGACCAGGTACTCCCAGATCGGATCACGCGGGCTCCCGTGCACCAGCGTGAAGTCAAGGCCGGCCGGCACGAGCACCTCGGGCAGGGCTGCGAGGTAACGGCGCGTCTCGTCGCTAATGCGAGCGCGGGTCCACTCCAGGGCGAGGCGGGCATCGACGTTGAAGTCCTCGACGGCGAGGTCGCCGAGGGCGGCAGCGTCGTGGTTGCCCCTGACTCCAATGGCGCCGGCCTCACTCAGGCGCGCGACCACCGCGTCGGGATCCGGCCCGTAGCCGACCACGTCGCCGAGCTGCCAGATGGCGTCCACGGAGCCGATCGAGGCGAGAACGGCCTCCAGGGCCCGCAGGTTGGAGTGGACGTCGGAGATGACCGCGATGCGCATCGTCGTTGCCTCAGAGGGGCCGGCGCCAGAGCGGCCGGCGCCGCCGGGCTGCCGCGCCGCGTGGAAACTCCGGCGGCGTAGGGGCCACCTTCTCGACGACCGCCAGAACGTGGTCCGCCAGCCCCGGCACGGTCACCGCCTCGCAGGCCACCACGCGGCCACCGAGCTGTCGTACCGCCCTCTCCGCTGCTCGCAGCTCCTCGTCCAGGGGCAGCCGCTTCCAGGCCACGAGCAGCCCGCCCCGCGCCAGGAGCGGCAGAGCAAGCTCCGAGAGCTCCGTCAGATCCGCCACGGCTCTCGAGACCGCCGCCGGCCAGCGCCCTCGGTGGCGCGGATCGGCCGCCAGATCCTCTGCCCGTGCCGCCGCCACCACCACGCGATCTGACACCCCGAGGGCCACGGCCGCGACCTCTAGGAAGCGGGCCTTCTTGGCCGTCGACTCCACCAGCAGCGCCCGGCGGGCCGGCAGCGCCAGGGCGAGGGGCAGCCCAGGGTAGCCGCCACCGCTCCCCAGGTCCACCAACTCGGTGATCCCCGCTCGCCTGAGCAACGGCATGGCGGCCAGGCTGTCCAGGACGTGCTCGCGGGCGATCCGGGCCGCCTCGCGGATGCCGCTCAGGTTGATCGCCTCGTTCCAGGCCAGGAGCAGGCGAACATGGTCGTCGATCGCGGCCCGAACCTCCGCCGGAAGACCTCCACCTTCGATCGAGCGCAAGCCCTCATCCAGCACCTGGCCGTATTCGCGCGGGAGCGGCGCAAGGCCCCAGACGCGCGTCGGGAGCGGTTCGCGGCCGGGAGTCGGAGCCGTTTCCGGATCACCGTCTCCCTGGACCGCGCCGCTCCCGGCGTCAACTCGTATCGCACCCGGCAGCCCCAGGTCTTCCCGCGCCTGTCCGGTCCTCGGTCGGGTTTCCCCAGACCCCTCGCGAACGCGGTTACCCATTGGCGGGCCGCAGCAGCGGTGCGGAGGTCGGACGGTAGGCGAGGAGTGGCGCGGCGTCAACGCGCTTTTCCACCAAACCGAGCCAGTCATCCACTTTCGTGGATAAGTGGCCGGCCGGACCGGGCGCCGTGGACGAAATGCCTCGGCCGGCGAGCGGTCCCTTCGGCCGGCTTCGAGACCCGCCTACAAGCCCGTCGCGAGGCGCCTCAGCGGCACCCCGAGCCCCCTCAGACGCGCGGTCGAACGGGCTTGCCGAGCGTCCGGCGGACGACATCGAGCACCTCCTCGATGTATCGATCGGCGTCCCCCTGTTCGGCGGCGGTCTTGACGCAGCCCTGGACGTGGTCCTCCAGAATCAGCAGCGCAACGGAGTCGACGGCCGCGCGCAGGGCCGCCGTCTGCTGCAGGATGTCGACGCAGTACTCGCGGCGCTCGATCATCCGCTCGATGCCCCGAACCTGACCTTCGATGCGGCGCAGGCGCCGGATCAACGTCGCCTGGTCGCGCGTGTACGCATGTCGAAAGGTGCTCTCCAGTTCGCCGGCGTCCGCCGTCCCAAGCGAGATCTCGGCGATGCCAGGGGTGCCCGGCCCCACGCCGATCGACCCTGCCGCGGGCGCTTCGGGCGCGCCTCCCAGATCGCTCCGCTGGACCGGTCGGGAACCGCCCAACTTCTCGATTTCGTCTGTCGCCATCGGTCCTCCCGGGCTAGATCATACCCCCGGGGAGTATCTGCGACAAAACGGTCGCCTCTCGACGCGGCCGACGAACCGCCGCTCGGATAGACTTGTGAGGTGGATCCGCGAGAGCGATTGCGCATGGCTCTGCTCGGCGCCGGTTGTACGAAATGCGGCCAACCGTATGGCCCAAGCGGCATCAGGGTGCTCGCGCAACGCGAGGATGTGGCTTTCGTCCAGCTCGTCTGCTTCACCTGCCAGACGCAGACGCTGGCCCTGGTGACGGGTGGACTCGCCGCAGCCGGCAGTTCGCCCGAGCAAAGCGAGAGTGTGGCGGGCAGTTCGCCGGCGCGCCGCCGCAAGGGTAAGATCGAGGTCTCACGCGGCGCCGCCACCCCCATCAGCGAGGCGGACGTCGTTGCGATGCGATTCTTCCTGGACGGGTACCAGGGCGACCTCCGAGGCCTGCTCGGCACCGAGCGGGACATGGAAGGGTCCGGTGGCGACGCCGACAGCGAGACGGGCCGGCCCGGATGAGCGGAACCGATCTGCCCCGCGACGCCCGCGCCGCATACTCGTTCGCCCACGCCAGCGAGGCCGAATTCGCCCGCATCCTCGACTTCTACCAGGTCGCCTGGGAGTACGAGCCGCAGGTCTTCCCGATTCTGTGGGATCTCGACGGCAACGTCCTGGAGAGCTTCGCCCCGGACTTCTACCTGCCCGATCTGGAGCTCTTCATCGAGCTCACCACTCTGCAGCAGCGGTTGGTCCGCAAGAAGAACCGCAAGGTCCGGCGCCTGCGCGAGCTCTATCCGAACCTGCGGATCAAGCTCTTCTACGCTCGCGACTTCCGTGCGCTCATGCTCAAGTACGGACGCTCGGCGCTGGTCTCCGAGCTGAGCGGAACGCTCGGTCAGGTCGGCCCGCGGCCCGCAGCGGAGTCCGACGCCCAGGCCGGGGGGACTGCCGGGCACGACACACTTCGCCTCGAGCCGCTCGAGCTGTCGTCGTCGACGGCCGCCGGAGACCCTGTCATGCGGACCTCACGCGCTCGCCGCGCCCGCGACGCACGCCGTCGCGCCGTGCGTCGGGCCGCCGCGTCGGCTCCCAGCTCGCCTATCACGTGAAGTAAGGGGCAGCCATGAAGCACTCCCAGGATCTGAAAGCTGATGTCGCCGAGATCCTGCTTTCGGAAGAGCAGATTCGGGCCAAGGTGGCCGAGCTGGGCAGGCGCATCAGTGCCGACTACGCCGGCCGCGAACTGACGCTGGTCAGCGTCCTGAAGGGTTCGCTTCCGTTCATGGCCGACCTGATGCGCCAGATCGATCTCCCGCTGCGCATCGACCTGATGGAGGTTTCGAGCTATGGCGGGACCTCGACCGAATCGTCGGGCCTGGTGCGTATCCTCAAGGACTTGAGCTCACCGATCGATGGTCGTGATGTGCTCCTCGTCGAAGACATCATCGACACCGGCCTGACGCTCAACTACTTGCTTCGGTATCTCCGGGGCAAGAACCCGCAGTCGATCAAGGTGTGCGCGCTTCTCGACAAACCGGCCCGGCGCCTGGTGGACATCCCGATAGACTACGCGGGATTCCAGATCCCGGATGCCTTCGTCATCGGTTACGGTCTCGACTTCGGCGAGGTATACCGGAATTTGCGCTTCGTGGGCGTGCTGCGCCCCGAGGCCTACGAGTCCTAGGGGGCCGCAATGCATCACAGTCCCATCCAGCGAGGTCGCTGGATCGTCACCGTCGGCGCCATGATCCTCGTCGTGGCCTGCATGCTGCAGTGGTGGCAGCTGGGCGGCGGGCCCGGGGAGCTTGCCGCCCGGAGCGACATCGGCGTCACTGACGGATGGGGGTTTCTGTTGTTCCTGGCCGCCGTCGCGACGCTGTTGCTGATCACGCTGCCATATGCGGCGGAATCGCCAATCGCGATCGACAAGCCCATCTCGTATCTGGTGCTGCTCTGCGTCGCGCTCGCGGCCTACGTCCTGCGCATTGTCGCGATGCTTCAGGCAGGGCTGCTGCTCTACACCGGCCAGACGCCGCCGATTCAGCCGCTGCGCGGTCCGGGCTTCTGGCTGGCCGCCCTGGGCCTGATCGTCTTCGCCCGCGGCGTCTTCGAGCTGTGGGAGGCCCGCCGCCGCTTCTAGGCCCGGGCTCGGATCGCAACCCGCACAGACTCGAGGGCGCGTTCGGCCGATAGGCGTATAGTAGGGAACGGCGAGCCGGACGCATGAGCGCGGCCGCCGACCCACCTGGCGTGGCTGTCGAGCCCGAAAGACGCTCGCCACCCGAGGGTTTCGCACGAAATGCGCGCGGACGCCGGCCGGCGAGGCCCAAGCGGCCGCTTCGTCAGTGCGATCGCCCATCTCGACGCGAGGTTCGGCATTCGAGTGGATTACCTGGTCAGGCAGGCCCGCATCACCGATGTCGATCGGTTGTATGCGCTATGCGTAGAGATGGGATCGGCGCCCGGCGCCGGCACTCCGTTGGACGCGATAGGCCTGCTGCGCCAGCTCGTCTACATGCCGAATGCGAGCGTCGTGGTAGCCGAGGCGGGTCGTCAGATAGCCGGCGGTGCAGTGCTCGGCCTGAGGCCATCGGTCCGGGCCGGTGGGTTCGTCGGCACGGTTGACGTGCTGGTCGTGGCCCCGGGGCACAGCGCCGAAAAAGTCACCGATGGGCTGATCGAGGAGATCATGACCTCGGCGCGAAGAAAGGGCTGCACCACAGTCGAAATCGCCGTGTCAGATGACGCCACGCTGCGAGCGTGCTTGATCCGGCATGGCTTCGCTCCGGACGCGGCCAACATCTATCGAGCGGAAGTTCCGGTCAGGGCGCCGGTAACCCGCTAGCAATACCGTCGCGGCCGAGCTGCCAGGGAGCGCCGGCGCCACGGGTCCAGGGCCACGGCGAGGGCCGTCGAGCCCGTCATATCAAGGAGTCTCTAGTGAGTAAGAACGTCGCCGTCTTCGTTGACGTGGCGAACATCTTCTATGCCGCGAAAGCGGCGGGCGCGGACATCGATTACGTCACGCTGCTCAAAGCCGCGGTCGCCGGACGCGATTTCGTCCGTGCGTACGCCTATACGGGTCTCGATCCCGAAAACGAGAACCAGCGCAACTTCCACAGCTTCCTTGGCCGACACGGCTACAAGGTCGTGAGCAAGGACATCCGCAAGTACGGCGACGGGAAGGTCAAGGCGAATCTCGACATCGAGCTCGTCGTCGACATGATGAAGACGGCCCGTAACCTCGACGTCGCTATCGTGGTCAGCGGCGACGGCGACTTCGCCCCGGCGATTCGGGCGGTCCAGGAGATGGGAGTTCGCGTCGAGGTCATCAGCTTCCGCGGCAACACCAGTTCCGACCTGATCGACGTCGCCGACGCCTTCTTCGACATCACGCAGCTCGCCCGGGTAGATCGCGACTCGTCGCGCTCCGGCCGGCGGGTGCCGGGTGACGAAGAAGACCTCTCCATGACGGAGGTTCCCGACAAGCAGACCGAGGGTCGCGGTGGCCGGCGCGGACGCGGCGGCAGGCGGATCGGATCGCGCGACGCTGAGGCAGCCCCGGCTGCCGGTGGCGAGCGCGGCGGTCGCGGCCGCGGCGCTGGCGGTGGCCCCGCCCGGATCGTGGCACTGCCCGGCGAGAAGCTCTCGCGGGCGCAGGCCGCCGACGGCGGCTCCCCGGCCGGCGAGGAGCCTGGCGAGGAGCCTCGCGAGGATGTGGGCGAGGAGCGCGAAGAGGCGCGCGAAGTCGAGACCGTCGAGGGTCAAGCGACGGAGGGCGGCAGGCGCCGCCGGCGCCGCGGCGGCAGAGGTCGCGGTCACGGCGGTCGAGGCCACGAAGACATGATCCCGAAGGGCGAGGAAGGCCCAGGAGAAGCCGAGGAGGGCGAGGCCGGCCCGGCCACGCCCGCGAACCACCCCAACCAGTTCGGGTCCATCTGGGACTCCCAGATCGGGATGGCCGGCCGGCCCGAACGCCTGGCGCCGATCTCATCCTCGGACGAAGAGGACTACGCCGAGCCGGAGATCCCCGAGTACCTGCTGGCCGAGCGCCGGCGAGGCGGTCGGGGCCAGGGCCGGGGTGGACAGGGCGGCGG
>Ga0187885_10003228_pt1 | contig 14725 bp, 14 predicted proteins | sample June2016WEW_20_1_3_FD_132970 | JGI IMG/M metagenome (GOLD analysis project Ga0187885, IMG submission 132970) | Peatland microbial communities from SPRUCE experiment site at the Marcell Experimental Forest, Minnesota, USA - June2016WEW_20_100 | ecosystem: Environmental > Terrestrial > Soil >... | reverse complement strand
GGTGGCGCTCTACCCCAACCGAGTGGGAGGCCGTCCTCCGAAGTTCACGAAGCCAATTCGTCAGAAGCTGGTCGACCTCGCTCTCTCATGTCCGAGGGACCATGTCTACAGGGGCACCGTGGTCCCTCGAACGACTGAAGATCACCGCCATCCGCGAGGGGATCGTCGAGTTGATCAGCGAGGAGCGACCGCGCGAGATCCTCCACGAGGAGGCAGCAAGCTTCCAGACCAGGAAGACCTGGAAGAAGTCGCACAACCCGAAGTCCGACTCGAAGGTCCGACGGCCGAGGGAGCTCACCAATCGCGAGCACAACCCAACAATCGTGGTGGCGGCCGATGAGATGGGCCTGCTCTCCCTCAAGCCGTACGAGGGCCGCACCTGGGCACGGTCGGGGCACCCCGACCGCATACGCGCGACCTACATGCGGACCTTCGGAACTCGCTACCTGTTCGGAATGTACGACCTCTACCACGACCAGATGGACGGATTCCTCTCGTCCTCGAAGCCCACTCGGGTCTGACGGCGGTTCCCGCGGTTCGTGCGAGCCCACTACCCGAGAGGCGGTTGAATCTACCTGATCGACGACAACCTGTCCACGCATTGGACCGAGAGCGGACGCCGCACCACGCGCGCACTGAACATCACGATCATTCCCACGCCGACGATCGCCTCAGAATACAATCCAATCGAGGTCCACTTTGGAGAGCTGAAGGATTTCGGACTGACGGGTTCCGACTGCCCGAGCTGGTGGCACCTTTTCAAGGCCTTGCACGATGCCATCGACCACCGGAACCAGCACGCCGAGCGAAAATCCACAAAGTTAAGCGACAATTGTAGGTTCGGCACTAAACGGCCCCTAGGACGTATCGCAATCAATCTTTGAGAAACTCTCTATATGTGTAGGACATAGCAATAGCGCTGGTGACCCGACAATGGGAGCAGATGAAAACCTACGTGTAATCGAGAATGAGATGAAGGCGTTTAATGCCCACGATTGGAGCGCCTATCTAAGGTGTTTCGCAGAGTCCGTGGTCACCTACGAACCCGATGAGAGTGAGCCGATTCGTGGGCGCGAAGCGCTGAGGAAGCGTCTTGCCGCGTACTTGGCCGCTTTCCCTGATGTGCGCCTACAGGAAGAGAGGCTGTTCGGGGACGATGAGTGGGTCTGTCTCAACAGTCTCTTCATTGGCACGCATAGAGGCGACCTACCGGGCCCGGGCGGAGTCACAATCAAATCTACTGGACGAAAGGTGAGTGTGCACGGCTGCTCTGTGTTCCGACTTGCGGGCGGGGTGATAACTGAATTCATCGGATACTATGACCAGATAGAACTGCTCTCTCAGCTCGGGATGGTGATTCGTCCTCTCACAAGGTGATCCGTGACCTTGGCAACACGCTCTCAATCACAGGTATCGCTCAGAGTGTCGGTGAGGCATTTCACACAGTCGTTCGGGAATCGGCGAGCCCACTGGAACGAGTTGCTGATGTCAAAGGAGAAGCCGGTTCATCTTGTAGTAGGCGGACATCTCCGATAAAGCGCCATGGATTACGTTTCGTTGGGCTGTAGCGACGCCCGAGTCTCCCCGATTGGCTTCGGCACTTGGCAAGCCGGAGACGACACATGGGGCCCGGACGTCAACGACATGGATTGTGCTCTTGCACTCGTGCATGGGGCCGAGCTGGGCGTCAATCTTGTTGATACAGCCGAGAACTACGGCCGAGGCCACTCGGAAGAGGTGGTAGGCAAGGCCATCCGTTTGGCGGGCCGGGAGATGATGTTTGTCGCTACAAAAGTGTCCGAGCACCACCTGCATCCCGACGATGTGGCAAGGGCCTGTCGAGGCAGCCTGAGAAGGCTGAGGGTGCAATATATTGACTTGTACCAAGTTCACTGGACTGACCCTTACGATCAAGTCCCGTTACGAGAAACGATGCGAGCGATGGAACGATTGCAAAGGGAAGGCAAGATTAGGTATATCGGAGTGAGCAACTTCGCGGTGAGAGACCTCGAGGAGGCGCGATCAAGTCTCTCTAGGACCGATATCGTTTCGAACCAGGTGCAATACAACCTGCTGCACCGTGAAATCGAGACAGAGGTCATACCTTACTGTACGCGCGAAGGCATAACAATCCTCGCCTACAGCCCCCTAGCCCGAGGGCTGCTCACCGGCAAGTACGGATCGAAGCACCGTCCGACTGACCAGGTACGTGAAGGTGCCGTCTTGTTTAAGCCAAAGAACCTCCGTGAGGTGGTGCCGGTAATCCGGGAGCTCCGGGAGATCGCAAAGTCGCGAGGCAAGACCCCTGCCCAGATTGCACTTGCCTGGCTGCGGTCACATCCGGGGGTGGTCCCCATCCCCGGTGTCAAGCGGCCCGCGCAAGCGGGCGAACTCGCAGCGGCTTCAGAGGTAACGCTCAAGCTCCAAGAACGGCGGAGCCTTGACCGCGTGTCGTCCCTATTGCGACTCGATACCTTCTAAGTGTGAGAATGGAGGATCTCGGCGGTACACACTTGAAGCACTAGGCCGGAACTGAGCCATTGAAGTCAACGATGTTAGAACCCGGATTACGGAGTAACCCGACCTGGCTGAGAGAGGGGGCTCGGCCTTCCACGAGTTCGCGAAATCTTGCGCCCGGTACAAACTGTTGGAGGAACTCAACGCGTTTTCTATGACCCCTCAGCCGTCTGCCCCTAGTGACCCAGGGTCGATTCGACGGCAGAGCCGACGTGTGACTGAAGGGACGGCTAGGGCTCCAGCCCGCGCCTTGCTCCGCGCTGCCGGATTTACCGATGAGGACTTTTCAAAGCCTATCGTCGGGATCGTGAACACATGGAACGAGGCAACGCCGTGTCAATTCGCATTGAATGCAATCTGCTCCCGTGCCAAGGAAATCATCCGAATTCGTGGGGGTGTCCCTCGGGAGTTTGCGACGATTACCGTTTCCGATGGAATAGCTATGGGCCTTCCGGGGATGCGAGCATCGCTTGTGAGCCGCGAGCTCATCGCGGATTCAATCGAGCTGATGATGTGTGCCCATGGCTATGATGCCTTGTTGGTCTGCGCCGCGTGCGACAAGAGTATCCCCGGAGGTTTGATGGCCATGGCCCGGCTCAACGTTTCCTCGGTTTTCACCTACGGCGGACCGATGATGCCCGGGACATTCCGGAATCGTGACGTCACCATTCAAGACGTTTTCGAAGGTGTCGGGGCTTGGGAAGCCGGTCTATTGGATATCGAAGCCCTCGGGGAACTGGAACGGTCGGCGTGCCCGGGAGGCGGAACCTGCGCCGGCCTATTCACTGCGAACACCATGGCAAGTTGCGCGGAGGCCCTGGGACTAGCATTGCCGGGCGACGCCGCCATTCCAGCGGTCCACCCGGATCGAATGGAGGCAGGAGGACGAGCTGGATCTGCCCTGATGACGGCCTTGGAGCACGGCATAAGGCCAAGTGACATTTTGACCTTTGAGGCGTTCGAAAACGCCATCGCCCTTGACGCCGCAATGGGAGGTTCCACAAACGCTGTGCTACACCTCTTGGCATTGGCACACGAAGCGGGTGTCAAGCTTAGCCTAGACGACTTCGAGCGGGTGTCTCGCCGAACGCCCGAAATCGTGAGCATGAAGCCGTCCGGTCAGTACGTTATGGCGGACCTTTATCGAATCGGAGGAGTTCCCGCAATCTTGCAGAGGTTGGTAGAAGCCAATCTCGTGAATGGCGATTGCCTCAATGTGTCTGGCCAAACCTTGCGCGAGGCCGTTAAGGACGCTCCGCGGCACAACTTGGAGGGGTTCGTTCGCCCTGTCGACCAGCCGTTCCAGCCGACAGGATCGATTGTCATACTCCGTGGGAACCTTGCGCCGGAAGGAGCCGTCGTCAAAACGGCGCATACCACACACTTGCTTCACGAGGGTCCGGCCCGCCTCTTTGAGGACGAGGACGCGTCCCTTGCAGCTATTCACGACCAAGAGATTCTACCGGGGGATGTGGTGGCAGTGCGCTATCAAGGGCCGAAGGGGGCCCCGGGCATGCCCGAGCTGTTGGCTGTCACCGCTGCCCTAGTCGGACAGCGCTTGGGTGACAGCGTCGCACTCATTACTGACGGTCGGTTCTCTGGGGCAACTCGCGGACTGATGGTAGGTCACATTTCGCCCGAGGCGGCCGTTGGTGGCCCCCTCGCCGTCCTCAAGGAGGGAGAGATTGTGCGAATTGATGTACCAAACCGCATAATTCAGGTTGATTGTGCGGACCCCCAGTTTATCAATCGAATGCGGGATTGGACTCCCCCGCCTTCTCGATCGAGTCCTGGGGCGTTAAGCAAGTACGGACAACTCGTCGGCTCTGCTTCATTCGGTGCGATTTGCTCCTAGAGTCCTCCAGTTCCCTCACGAATCTCCCCAAAGGGTGGCCATTCTTCCGTTGCGAGGCCGCTAGATCCCAAACACTTCGGTTGCTTCAGCCTGACTCTGTTCGAGAAGGGTCACGATTGTGCCCTAGTCCAAAAGTACCCCTGCGATAGGTCGCCACACCATCCAAGTTGTGAATCTAGAGACTGGTCATCCTCATGTGCCGTGAACGGACCATCCGTTCAGCCAGTTTCTACCCCTGGGCTCCTTCCGGATTCGCTATTGCGTCATGTTAGAACGCAACCCAACGGTCCCTGTCTTTGCGATTAGGGGATAGCCTGTCCCCTATTCCCCTAACGGACGCCGGGATCTACGACTTAATTGGGTGAAGTCCCTCCCGGACGCCCGGTCTGGGAGTACTCATCTGACGCGTTCGATCCCCTCAACCTGGTCAAATGCGGCATTGAACGAGAGGATCTTCGAGACTCCTCTTCGTGCCATGATCGCGAGGGCCGCGCACTGGGATAGAGACAGGTGGCCATCGAATTGTTGATAGTAGTTTCCAGCCTCATCGAGTAGCCTGGAGTCCACATATTCAACCTCGCACGATTCCTTCAGGAATTCGAAAAGACTCCTGGCCACTCGGCTTCCGCCCCGATTCCCGACGGTTGTGACCGTTTCCGAAATAACGAAGTCGCTCACGAGCAATCCCTTGTTGAATGCGCTGCTCAAACGCAGCGCTTGGCGGTGCCACCGATCCTTGCGGTCGGCAATTGCAACAAAATAGGAAGAATCGACGAAGATCACGCCTTTACCCGCTGCGTCTCCGCCTTTGTTTGGGTTGAACCTCCGCCATGGGCTATCAAACCTGCGATGTCTTGGAGCGTCTTCCTATGCCTGGGCTTGACTACGATTCTGTCACCCTCAATCGACCAACTAAGCATATCCCCAACATTAATCCGGACCGACGTTCGGATATGCTTAGGGACAACGGTGAGGTAACCTTTGGAGATGGTTGAATCGCTCAAACTAGATGAGCTAGTTATGGTGGCTACTTAATTCTTGGCACAATATCCAAATATCCGTTGGCACGCCTAGTGAAGTAATTTGCGGTAATACTAGTGTCGCTTCCAGATAGTTCGTCGGTGGATCTTCCCCTTCCGCATCCGTGTGTCTCGGAACCGCTTCTTGCGTAACCCTTGCCTCGATTCCGGTAGGCGATCGCTCGTCTTATTTCTCTCCGAACTTCGGTCCATGAGCCGAAGTTCGACTTCGATAGCACCAGCTTCTGAAGATCCCCCTCGTGGCTCTCCATCGGGTTCATCCAGCTCGCCTGGGTCGCCGAGGCCACCAGCGTCATTCGATTGTTCCTCGCCCACTCCCGTACCTCGGGAGTCCAGAGGGCGCTCAGGTTGTCCTGGATGAGGTAGACCCGTTGGTCCTTCGGATACTTCTCCACCTCTCGCTGGACGTAGTCCAGCCATGGCTCCCCTCCCTTGTGCCGATACAATCGGCCGCTCAGTCGCTGGTGGTAGACGTTGAGGGTAAGGTAGAGGTACCGGGTTCCCTTGAGGCGCTTGTAGGTGGAAGGGATCCGCTCGGGGTGGCCCGAGCGGAACCACCCTTGACCTCCGTGGGGTTGGAGAGAGATCGGCCCAATCTCGTCCATGCTGAGCACGATGGGAGGGTTGTGCTTCTTGTGGGTGAGCCGGTCGATCCGCCGCCTCTTCTCCTCGAATTGGGGGTCCTTCGACTGCTTCCACGTCTTGATCGATTGATGGCTCATGTCGGCCTCGTCGAGCACGATGCGGAGCCACTCCAGCGAGATCGAGTCGACGATGCGCTGGTTCCTCGCCTCGTCCCTCAGTCGGGCGAGGGACCACTGGGAGTAGGGAAGACCGAGGTCTCTCGGCCGACTGGTGGCGAGGGCCACCAGTTGGTCCTTCTGCTCCTGGGTGACCTTCCAGTTCCCCCCGGCCTTCCAGTTCGGCTTGAGCATCTTGAAGCCGTGGAGATTGAACTCCCGAATGAGGATCCGAACCCAGTCCGGAGAGTAGCCCACGAGCCGCGCGATGTAGGGCGGAGTGAACCCCTGGGCGCTGGAGAGGATCACCATCGCGCGGTGGAGCTCGATGGCGTCACTTGGGTGGCGGCAGAGTCGGGCGAGCTTCTGTCCTTCCTCGTTAGAGATCGTTCGAACGCGACGGACCATGCTTTGGGGGTATGGGGTTCCCTAGCCTAGACTTTTCGGTGGACTTCGAACTACCTGGCTAGAAGCGGCACTAGGTGACTCCTCAGTTCAGCACCAAGAGGCTGCGGCTGCCCCGGGTCTTCGTCCTTGTCAATTCCGAACACTCGGTTGCGAACGTCCCACCAGTCAACGACGAGGTCAGCGAAAACGGGTCCCTGGAAATGCTCCCACACCTCCCAGTGCTCGTTTGCCATCCAGTGTCTGCGTCGAATCAGGTCAATTCTGGGGGTCCCACCGTGGTCGCGGTAGAACTGGTCGAGGCTGAATGTCGTGGGGGGTCTCCCGCGCTTTGTCACCTCGACGCTCAATTCGGCGCTCCGACCACGTAACGGTCATGCCCAGCTTGGCTGATCGGCTTCCATCCCTTCGAGTGGAACAGGTCCAACTCGGAGACCGAAACTGTCCGTGCGTTATCCCCCGCCTTCGGCGCGGGGACCTCGCGGCCCTCGGAGCGTTTCGCCCTGATCGCCGTGATCACCTGCTCTTCGTTGAGGTCACCCATTGCATCGATCTCTTTCTTCGAGTAGCCGGCGCCGCCGAGGAGGACCCGCAGGATCGGGCGGTAGTCCACGCCACTGTCGGAGACCGTCAGGATGCGGAGGAACTTGTCGGCGGCGCGGGCGTACGCCTCGCGAACGGATTCCTCGAGGTCGGACCTGACGCGACCCTTCGCTAGGTTGTATTTCCGTCCGATGTCGCTCGAGTGTCCGAGGAGTGCCTCGCGCACGTCGCGGGAGCAAAGCCCCGCGTTCTCGGCGAGCATGAGCTGGCTGGAGGCGAAGGACCGGAGAACGTATGGACGCCACCGAACGCCCGCCGGTTGCGCTCTTCGGAGCGCGAGGCGAATCTCATGCGAGAAGCCCTTCTCGCTCAGGAACGCGACCCCATCCTCGGCGGCCCGAAGGTGCGCGATCGCCGTCTTTGGCTCGGAGGCAATGACCGCCGATGCGGGTGTGAGCTTCTCGCCACGGGTGACCCGGAGCCGAAAGTAGACGAGGAGGGCTTCGGCGGTCTCCTCGGTCCCGAACGTGAAGTAAGACGCGCCGCTCTTCGAGAGTTCGTCAGGGACGACGATACGGAACGGAACTCGGGAGAAGGAGAGCTTCTGGACGTTGAGATCGGGGAGGTCGCGCAGCCGAAGACCATTTGCCGTCGCCCGCGACCCGATCACACCAGGGCGGATCCCGCTAGTGCTGAGCAGGAGAATCGCGGCGCGTGTCCGGGGAACGGTCACGCGATCAAGCACCGCCCGAAGCTGCTCGGGAGTGGGTACAACCTCATTCAGAATCGTGGTCGAGGACCGTATCTTGAGTCCCGGAACCCAAGAGGGCGCGGCCTCCTGGCTCTTCAGGAATGAGCGGACAGACGCCCAAGAAGTGCCGAGGTACGCATCGGGACGGCCAGCCTTCCGTTCGGTTTCGACCCACCGGAGGACCACGTCCGCGAACCGACCGTCCTTGCCATCTCCGTTCCGTTGAGCTCGTGCGAGTTTCAGGAGACCCTCAACGTCGAGATGGGTCCGACGGAGGAAGAGTTCGAGATTCGCGAGGTAGCCGTCGGACGTGCTCCGGGTGCCGCGATTCTTATACCACCGGAGGACTCGCGGGTCGGCAAGGAGGCGCTCTCGTGATTCGCGGACGACTGGTTTCGCCGGCATTCGAAAGGGTCAGGGAGTCCGTCCTAATAAACACAGTGCCGATGATAAAGGGGCCCGTAGCTTAGTTTGGCTGGAGCATCCGGCTGATAACCGGAAGGTCGCCGGTTCAAATCCGGCCGGGCCCACTTCACGTCAGTAGAATCGTTCATTTTCAAAATGCCGTTTGCCGTTGGGAAGCGCTCATACTCAGATCGGAGTAATTCGCCCTCATGTGCTGGTCGAAGACAGCGAACCCCTCGGCCATCTCCTCCTGGTCGATTCCCACGTAGTGGAGGGTCTGGTCGATAGAGACGTGACCGTAGATCCGCTGAATGGTGGGCGGCGGAACCCCGGCTCGGTAGGCTAGGCGTCCGAAGGACCGACGTAGGACGTGCCCCGTCACGCGCACGGGGACATCGCAAGCGCGGCCCAGTTCGGCCAGCTCCGCGTCCGCGACCGAGTGGCCCGCGGGGCAGACTCCCTCGTCCGGACCCTTCCCCTCGATCCACTTCAACAGCACGGCGCGCGTCATCGGGTCCATCGGGATCGTGCGGAACTTCCCACCGAAGCGCCCCTTCCCGCGGACCGTCAGGGTCGGGCGCGGCAGCGCGAGGTTCAGGTCGCGGACCTTCAGCCGCCGCACCTCGCATTCTCGGAGGCCGTTGAACCCCTGCAAGACAAGACGGACTCGGACTCGACCCTCGGACACGCGGTAGAGGGCCAGCATCTGGTCGCGGTCGACCCAATTCCGCCGGTCCACGGATCCCCCGGGCAATCTCCAGACGGGATTCCGTCCGTCCGCGAGCGGGTTGTTCGCCCATCGCAGGAAACCTCGAAGGACGCTGAACTTCGTCTTCAGCGTCCGCGTCCCCCAAATCTCGGAACCCTTGATCGCGCGGATGTGCTCGCGACCCACCGCCGAGGGCCCCGCCGGGAGACCAGCTCCTGCCCGGTCGCAGTCCCATTGGAACGCGATCAGGTAGCGCCGGTTCCGCTTCAGATACCCTTCGCTCAGCTCGCTCTCTTGGCTCAACCATTCCACGTACTCCTTGGCCTGCTCAGTCCACCACCGCGCCGATGTCGGCACGGTGTCCTCCGAACCGGCCCCAGAGCCGTTCCGGTTGAAGGACTCTCCGCTCGATCCGAACTCGACCAGGGTCAGGGATCGGAGAGATGGCGACCGAGAGGACGATGTTAGGGCTCCCGCCCTGGAAATCGGTGTTCCGCGGGCCATCCCGGTCGCCACCGATCCCGTCGAACGAATCCGGGTCTAAGAAGCGACATTCGCCGGCGAAGGGTGGAAGCTGCTCCATCGATATGCAGATTAGGGACGCTGTGGATTCAATCTTGCACGTGGATTCTTGACGACCGGCGACCTCGACAAGACGGCACCGCGGACGAGACGCCTCCGTCGCGCTCTCATCGTCGCGGTCGTGGTCGCGGTCGTGCTCGGAACCGTCTCAGTTCTGCTCTTCGTCGACCTCCTTGGCATCTCCCCGTGTAATGGAGGAATCGCACTGGGGCTCTTCACGTGCGGGGTTACACCGGGGTTTGAGGCCGAACAGTTGGGTCACAGCCAGTTCGTCAACGGGTCTTACGTCTGTAATTTCATCGTCCTTTCTCCCTATGGAACGCTTCTTTTCTCGTCCTCCCTCATTGTTTGGGCAGAGAATCTTTCAGGAAATAGAGTGACTCTGTCGAGTGTCGCTCTCCACTCAGCGGCGGGGGCGCTTCTTGTCAACTACACATTTTCCGGAACGAACTGGACCACGAACCGCAGCATCGAGATCTTCCAGGCGGACATCCTCACCGCTACTTCCGTAACGGTCCTGGTCGGTCAGCAGCTCGTCATAATGGACCCATCTGCGGGTTTTGGGTCGTACATGAACATCAGTTAAGGTGGGACGTCCGCCGCGAACACGCCCGCTAGGGGGATTGTTGAGAGCTGCGGCTTACCCTCCGTTCACAATTCGCCGGGTGAAGCAGGCCAATAGCCCCGAATCCGCGCTCGCCTAGGCATGGACCCCGAACCCGTCCATCGCGAACTGCTCCTGCCGACACCTACCAAGGACCCACCCGATATCCCGCCGCTCGTCTGGGCCTCGTCGACCCCGTTCTGGTTGGAGATCCACCGAGAGACGGCCGGACGAGTGCGATACTCGCTCGGTTCCAACTCCGCGTCGGACCTCGAGGCGATGCTCGCCTGTCTCGAGAACACGCGTCCCCGCTTGACGGGAGGCGCGCCGATCGAATGCTCCGCCGCGACGCTCGTTCCGGAAGGGGTCTTCGCCCGAGCGGTCCCCGTCCAGAAGCACCACCACCTGCCCATCCAGATCCAACCCAAGGTGGACAGCGCGAGCTTCCTTCTGCGGACCCTCGGTTCGCGAACGCTGCGCGACCACGACGTGCTCCTCCAGCTCCTATTTCGAAGGGTCCGAGGCTGGGAATCGGGCTTCTTCTCGCCCCTCTACGAAACGGTCGCCCAGCGCCAGCACCACCCGCTCCGGTTCGCGATGCACGCGCGGCGCGCCGAGGCGGCCTATCACGTCGAGCTCCGGGCCCACATCACCGGGCCTGAGCCGGAGGAGGCTCTGACCGCGCTCGGGGCCTGGCTAGGGCAGTGGACGACCTCAGGCGGAGTGCCTTGGAGACGGTGGAAGGTCATCCGCTCCAAGGCGGAGTGGGGATTCCACGCGGCCCTGGCCAACCACGACCTCCGTCGGTTCTCGAGCCGAAAGGCCCGTCGGAACGTTTCTGGCACGGAGCTCGCGCACTTGCTCAGTATCCCCTGGGCGGCTCACCACCCCGAATGCTCCTACGCGGGAGCGCCCCGGGGGCAGCCTGGGCCAGAACTCGTCCTGCGCCCGTCCGCTTCCCCTAACTCCCGCGCCGACGCGCGGCTCGTGGTGGGGATCAGCGGCTCTCGCAGGGTCGCTCTGCCCCAAGAGTGGAACCATGTCGCCATCCTCGGCAGGACTCAATCGGGAAAGTCGACGCTCGCCCTCAATCTCGTCCTTCAGACGCTGAGAAAGCATTCCAACTCCACCGTCGTCGTGATCGAGCCCACCGGGACGTTGGTCGACGGGATCGTGTCGCGACTCCCCCGCGAGATCGCCTCGGAGACCGTCGAGATCGACCCCGCCCACGCCACCTTCCAGCAGGGTGAGACCTCCATGGTCTCGGTCCCCCTCTCGCTTCTTCGGCCGCCGGAGGGCGCAGACGGGGACGCATCCTCCCGCGACCGCTGGTCGGAGGCGCTTGCGGGCGACCTTCTAACGGCGATCCGGAGCGCCTGGGGGGAGGAGAGCATCGGGGGACGTGCGGAGTTCGTCCTGCGCGCGCTGGTGCAGGGCCTCGCGTTGACTCCCGGCTCGAACCTGGTCGACGCTTACCAAATCCTCTCTTCGAAGCAGGCCCTGCAACGGTTCGTCAAGAGCGCCCCTTCGGGGCCGCTCCGCGACTTCCTCGAGCACCACCTCCCTCGTCTCGATTACAACTTCACGATGTCGTCGCTCGACAAGGTCGGCAAGATCGCCACCAACTCCCTCCTGAGGATCGCACTCTGCCAGCGGGACCACGCGGTTTCGTTCGACCGCCTCCTCGGGCACCGCCTGCTCCTCCTGAACCTCTCCAAGGCCGCCCTGGGAGCGGACGGGGCGAGCTTCCTCGGGGCGATCTACCTCACCCAGCTCTGGGCCGCCATTCAGCGGAGCGGACGAACGGATCGGCCGGTCTACCTGGTGCTCGACGAGGTCCACAACTACGCTGTCCCGGCCCTCGCGGACATGCTGAGCGAGGGGGCGAAGTTCGGGTTGCACGTTGTGGCCATCACCCAGTACCTACACCGGGTGCCGCCACGGATGCGAGCGGCCCTCCTGGGGAACGTCGACGTCTGGCTCCTCTTCTCGCTCGGGACGGAGGACATGGACGATGCATGGAAGATCGTCAACGGGGAGAGCCACGGGTGGCTTCCCCAGGACCTCGTATACGGGCTCCGGCCTTACGAGGTCGCGATGGCGGTGTCGGGAGATCTTCTGAAGCTGGGGACGCGTCCCAGCCCACTTCCAGACCCGCAGGCGAGCGATCTGCGGGACGTCGTGACCGCGAGTTCGCGACGATACGCCCAGCCCGAGGACTCGGAGGCTTCTCCTTGGCTGGTCGACCAGGACGATTTAGAGGCTGTCCTCAACGGGCTTGCACACCGATCGAGGACCACGGAGGAACTGAGCGGAATCACGAACCTTCGGCCGGACAAGCTCGCAGCGGCCTTGCAGCGCTCTGAGGACGCGGGGGACGTCGAACGAGACTCCGAGGAGCACGGCCGGGACCGCCTGACCCCGCGGGGTAGTGTCCACCTGAGTGCGCTCATGGCGCGTCGGAACGAGGGCGAGGACCACGTCGAGACGCTCGTGGACCTGTGCATGTTCCTCGACTCTCGCGGCATCGCGGTCATGATTCCCGAGCAGGTCGCCGGTGTCCTGATGCCCGACGCGCAGTTCCGCTACGGGGACGCGATCTACAACGTCGAGGTCGAGTGCTCCACCGTCGCGAAGGCCGCGGAGCAGGTCGTCCGGAACGTCCGGAAGGCACGGGAGGCGGGAAATCGCGTCCTGATCGCCCTGCCTGATGCCTCGAGCGTCCAGCGCGCCTTGGTGGTGCTGGACAAGGCCTTCCCGGGCCTCCGGCTTTGGCCCGATGGGGTCGGGCTGGTTTGGAGGGACGAGAATGGCGTGTTCCAACCCCACAGGGTCCCTGGGACCGAGGTCTGGCCGTTTCTGGACTCGGGCGAGACGACGGTCGTCGCCGCGTTAGGGGTCACGGCAGAGGAACGACTCTCGCAACTCGTCGACACCGATCCGCTCCCCGCGCTGCTGAGAAAGGTGATCCAAGACCTTCTGCGGGCCGGCAAGACCCAGGCAACCTGCCGTGAACTTCTCGAGGCCCTGCCTGTGTCCGAGCGAAACCGACGGACCGATGAGCAGGTTGGGGCCGCCCTGAACGCCCTCGGGATGAAGCACCGACGGGTCCGAGCGAACGGGAGTAGGCCCACGGTCTACGATCTTCTGTCCATGAACGAGGCGGAGGGGGATGGGTCCGACGTGACAAGCGGCGGACAGGCAACGTGGACAAGCGCCGGAAACCCTCCGGAAGTGGACAAGGGGGCCAATTCTCGCTGGTCCACCGATTCTTCGTCAGAGGACGACGAGGGTGGACAAGCGGGGCCAGGCGGACAAGCCGATTAGGTAGAGTGGGGTTTGAGAGCCGCTGGTCCAGTTCGACTAACTCAAGGCTCCAGACACAAGGAAAATCACCACGTCACTGCAGACCACGAGCCGCTCACGCTCACATTCTCTGGGTTCTGCGAGCCGAACGTGAAGTATACCATTCCCCCGACAGAAATAAAGCCGAACGTACCGGATGGTACCCCGAGTTCGGAACACGACCCGTCGGGACCGTAGTTACTCGGCGTCCCGCCCGGGCAGACAGTACCGCTGCTCGTCTGGATGAACAAGACTGCTGGTTGCGAAGCGGTCCAGGTTCCAGATACATAGGAGCCGTTCGGGAAGCTCTCAGCGATTGGCTGACTGAAGCAACCCTCTCCGCACGAGGCGCCCGTGTAGGTTGTAGCGGACCAAGGATGCTGGTAAAGCGGGCTGCTGGGGACAATCCCGAGAAGAGCGATTCCGGTAACTACGCTCCCCGCCACCAGAGCAATCAAGAGAGCCGTCACGAACAGTCTTCGACGTCGACGCGGATTGTGCTCGATTGCTTCCACCGAACGGATGACCCGCCCTTGAGTCCACTCGACACCAAGTGCTCCACCCGAGATTCTCGTAACGAAGGTCTCAAGCGACGGACTCTCTGGGTCCTCGACCCTCACGGTCACAGGACGCGGAGTTTCCGTCGTCGACTCCGGCAGGTAGGTCACCCGCCAGGCGGTCATCGTCAACAACATATCCAACCGGTGCCCAAAGTCGTTGCGGTCGGCGGGTCCATGCGTGGTCGGGCGGACGAACTCACAACCAGAGGATCATCGCGCGCCGCGGCTCGCCCCTGGCCTTGTTCACGGCCACGATCACACCGGCCACCGCGAGCCCGACTCCCACTACCATGAGCCCGAGGTAGGTTTCCAGCGTCGAGGGTGGCACCCCAGCGTTGCAGGTCGGGTTCGCGACGCACGCATCGAACGCCGCGAACCACTCGCCCGCGAGCAACAGAACCGAAAGGCCGATCGCCACCAGGGTGGCGCCGCTCCAGACGATCCGCGAACTCGACCCCGATGGATTATTCGAGATGTCCTCTCGCATCTTTCTCCCTCGCCAGGAGAGGGAGAAAGGGCGAGACCGAGCGACGCGGGAGGGGCCCAGCTATCAACGTTCCGCCCGACGTGATGGGTAGAATGCTGGCCTCCCTCGAAAGCTCACGCTGTGCGCGGGGCGTGCTCGGTCGTCCCTTCACTTCGACCCGGAGGAAGAGAGAATCTCCGTGC
>Ga0187885_10003220_pt1 | contig 14752 bp, 17 predicted proteins | sample June2016WEW_20_1_3_FD_132970 | JGI IMG/M metagenome (GOLD analysis project Ga0187885, IMG submission 132970) | Peatland microbial communities from SPRUCE experiment site at the Marcell Experimental Forest, Minnesota, USA - June2016WEW_20_100 | ecosystem: Environmental > Terrestrial > Soil >... | reverse complement strand
TGGTCCTCAAGGATGATGTTCTCGATGAGCGTGAAGGGCAGACGCCGACGCTCCACTCCGACGGAATCAGTTCGCATGGTCCCCTCCAGAGCCGTGGCGCTCGGGACATACTTCGAGCGCTGATTGTTTGCTTGACAGCTCGAGGGGTTTGGACTATGATCTTGTTTACCAGGCAGAGGTCATAGCCGCCCGCCCCGCGGGCGCAAAGCGAGCCCCCGCAAGACGCGGGGGTTTTGCATTGTTAGGCTGTTCGACGAACAGCTTGATGTCAGGTTGTTAGGCTTTTCCTATAGGCAGGCCCCTCCCAGAGCTTCCCAAGAGAATAGCACGGCTGTCAGGTGTTGTGAATCCTGGTACGACAAGTTTTAAGGCTTCCTTTTCTGTCTGATCAAGCTCGGATACTTTGCCACGATTTGATCTATGGTCCTATCAGGCCACCTCCGTAACGTGTAGTCCAGTATCCAATGAGAAAGGGGTATCTCGTCTTCCAACAGGCTCGCAATGTTTTCAGACAAACTCTCAACCGTGAGGTTGGAAAAAGTTGAAATGGAAGTCAAATTTGCCGCAGTCCAGGAAAGAACATAGTCGCAGAACGAAAAGTGAGGCAGAAGGATGTTGGAAGAAAATACCCTCGCTTGCTGCTCGATATATCGGCTCACACTTTTGTTCTGATAGACTATGCGGATCCAGTCAGAAACCGACTTTACCTTATCAAGATCGATGAGATGAAGAACACAGTGCCCAAGCTCTTCCCCTAGCGTAAATATGCTAGTTTCGTCTTCTTCATAGTGCCACTTATCGATAAGGATTTGAAGGCTTCCCTCTTGTTTTGCAACGCAACCCTTGAGTCCGTGGTCACGTCTTAGCCCAGGGAAGGGGATCAGGTCGATCCCCTTCTCGCGGATTACTAGTTCTGGATCAATAGGGATTCTACTTTTTTCATCGTAGCCGTGTTCTCGTAATAGATTGGTAGCAATCACCTGATTCTCAGGAAAGGTGATCTCGCGGTATTTCAATCCACGACCCTCCCGTGCCACGAATTCTCTTTCTCGATAGCCTCTGCTAGTTCCCGTACTTGGTCTTCGCTGAGCTGCTTGCCGTCTATCGCCCGCATCAGAAGAGGGATCGCACTATTTTTTCGAATCCGCTCCGTACCAAGAGGGAGCATCCCATTTACGAGGGCGGCAAGGTCGAAGAACTCTTGTTTTTGTTTGCCGGAGATTTCCAGCGCCTTTGCTAATTTTTCAAGAGTCTCTCTTTTCTGGGGTGGATAGGCTTTCCCCCTTTCAAATCTCGATAGATTGGCGGCGTCGACGCCGGATCTGCGGGCGACTTCTCTGAGTGTCAACCGCTTCTCAATCAACAATTCTCGGAATCTCTTTCCGAAAGCGTCCGTTTTGACGTTCATACATAGGTACCTCCCCCCGCTTAGGGTATTAGGATTATTGCCACTGGTTGGCGGCAGTTGCAATTGTTTTACAACGTTGTTGAAATTATACAACGATTGCAAAAATGTCAATAATGGTCTGACTGGTCTTTCGGGCGCTCCGTAGTCGCGGTGCCAACATCGTTCGCTTGGTCCCTGGGAATCTCACATAATACCCAAAGAGTCACCAGGCGGCGTGTGAGGGGGTGGCAGGATCTCATGGAGCCCCTTCTTAGAAAACCCTGCGGACGCGCTCCGACCAAGTGGGTTCTGAACAGCTATGTTGTCTTTTCGTTGTTTTATGTTTGACAAAACGTTGTCTATATAGCATTCTAAAAACAACGTATAGACAACACGTGGAGGGACTATGGCAAAGGCAATCTGTTGTGCGATTCAGAAGGGCGGGACTGGGAAAACCACGACGAGCGGGAACCTCGGGCGAATCCTCGCAAGAAAAGCGCGTGTCCTACTGGTAGACGCGGACCCGCAAGGCAGCCTCACGTCATGGCTGCTTACAACTCCACCGGACCATGAGCTCGCCGACATCCTACAAGGTCAAGTCAGACTCGCCGAGGCCCTGGTGCCGCTGGGGAAAGATGACGCCCTGGCCCTGGTTCCGACGTTCGGCATCGGCGGACACCTGCGTAACTTCGCCGAGACTACCCTGGAAAAGAAGCCCTTCATCTGCGCGGATCTGGTGAGCGAAGCCGGGAGCCTGGGCTTTGACATAGTTCTTTTTGATACCCATCCCGGGGACTCGCGCCTGGAGCGTGCCGTCTTAATTGCGTGCTTCGAGGTGGTGGTACCTGTGACCCTAGAATACTTTTCGATCGACGGAATTGAGATCTTCAAAACGTTCATAAGTGAAATTGCACAGGATTTCCGGCACACAATACGCGCGGACAAGCTGGTACTGTCCATGGTGAACCGCTCTTTCCGCCGGCATGGTATCTACGAGGAACGCGCCCGTGCCCTGGGGTATCAGATCTTTGAGGTGATGCAGACCTCGAGGATCCCCGAAGCGCAGATGGTGCACCAGTTCCTATCAGACTATGACCCCGCAAGCCGGGTGATCCCCGAGCTGGAGCGCCTGGCAGGCGCTCTCTTGGAGGCATGACGTGGTAATGCGACGAAACGATCTGAAGGCTACTGCGGCAGCCGAGGCGCGCGACATTGCTCTAGCGCGCAGTCCAGCGCCGCGGCTACGTGAAAAAAAGAAGGTCCGGGGCTTTCGCATGGGCGACAGCGAATGGAACCGTCTTGTTGCCATCCTTGATCGCAAGGGGCTTTCAACGGCGGGCGGCCTCCGCATGATCGTCACTGAGTGGATGGAGCGTTCAGAGCGAGAAGGGCTACGGTAAGGCCGCGACGAGGGTATCGTCCCGAAGCCTTCCCCGCCCCTGGTCGAACCTGACGACAAGCGAGCTGGATCATGCGTCGTATGGCCAGTCCTCTTTCAGATCGAAAATACCCCACGGTGTTTTCCCCGGCAGGTCTGATCTGTCGCCACTCGTTGAGTCCCAAAGCGCGGTCGGTACCTCAATCAGTCCAGGGCGAAGAGGCCTCGCCGCCCAAGGGTTCAAAAACAACCGGATTCCAGCTCGCGACACATTCGAACTCCTAACTTGGTTGGCGACTAATACAGCACTCACGTGGGTGTTTCTAGGGCCTTTTGGACCTATCCAAATACCATCGCGGGCGCGAGTCATCCGAGTTTTTCTTGTCGTGGGGTTGAACGCTACAACCTCCGTCCCAATCAGCGCCTGGAGAACGTCAATGTCGTCCCGCATAGGAAAATCGAACATGGTGTCAACCGCGATTACGAATGGATACGGGTGGTCATGATAGTGTCGAGCCTTTCTTTTCAGTGTATTCCACAATGCCCTTTCATTCTGGATTTCCGCAGCCTGAAGAGGGCCGACACCAATCGATCTCTTCTGGCCTCCCCCTTCAACGTCGTCGAGGGGTCTTGGTATCAGCCTGACGTCGATCACCCAGTCTGCGCTCACGAACCGTCTACTCGGTAGTGTCTCGTAGCCTGACTGTTCAAGCAGTTGTCGGACTTCACTTCGTCGGAAGCCTTCTGTCCACTCGCGGATTTGCTGAGTGAGAGCTTTCAGCGGCGGGATGTCTTTGGCTCTCTTCCGTATGTCCAATTCGTACCGAAAGCCTGGCACAAACGCGTTGATGTCAATATAGTCCGTTACCGAGTTGAGTATTGCCTTGTCTGTACGCTTCGAAACTGGGTCGGTGCAGAGGACCGCTTCCATTTCAATGACGGTTCCGTCTCTGTCGGCCCGGAAGTCCTTCGCCCTCCCGTCTGACCCAAAGGCATGCATCGAAACCACCATTTTGTTGTGCAGTAGGAGCTCGTGGCAGTAAATTTCAAAGAAGGCACTGACGTGCTCTAGATCGTCATGCGACCGCAGCGAGGTTAGCAGGCGTGGCTTCTCCTCCCCCGGCATTCTGTCAAACCACTCTTCTATGAGAGATCGGACGACTTCGACTTCCACCCTCGGGCAACGGTTGAGAAACTCGTACTCCGAAGTCTGCTGAAGCCCGTACTCAAATTCGTCCGAAAGATCTCGACTGAATACCGAATACGACATGTTCCAACTCACCTTGGACCCTTCATGCACATAACATAGAGTTGGGTTGCGCCGCCGAATAACCAGCGCGAAGCGAGCCACAGCAGCGAGACACCTTCGAACGGGAAGACCGCCTAAGGCGACAACTCCAACGATTTGTCATATCTGGCGTCCTCACGACGCTTTGCGTGCTCGCCGGATAGAGTCACTTATCGATTCACGTACCCAGTTGAAGCCCCCAACTAGGAACGCAAGAGCGATGAGGGAACCTATCAACATCGCGAACACCTCTCCTGCAGTCTCCAAGATGCTTCCAAAGGTGAGTACGTAGGTCACATCGCGGACCGTCGCTACCTGATAGTGACGTGAAGACCCAATCGCTGTATCGACAACGTCTTCAGTTTCACTCGTGAGGAATCCGTGCCTGTCGTACGCGTAGGTCCATACCTCGCGGCGGGTGACCGCATCGTGTGTGTCATAGGTGGCGGCTTCCTTGAGTCTGCCAGCTTTGTCGTATCGGAACCTTGTTTCGTTGAGCCTTTCGTTGCCAGTGCCCAGTTGTGCCCGGGTGAGCTCCTGGCCGTCGGCGGAATAAGTCATTGCGACCTTGTCGAGGCCGCCCACATGGTTCACCCCAACGAGATTCTGCGCACTATCGTAGCTGTATGTGTCACGAGCTATGAGAAACATGTTCTTGTCATACGTCTCCTGCTCGATTTTGTTGCCGCGAGAGTCGGTCGTAACGATCCGGATTGTGTTGTCGTCCTCTACGTTCTCTTCTACGCGCGATGTCTCTCCGGTGCTTTTCCGCACCACTCGTGTTACGGCGTCGCCGTCGTAGGAGAACTCCGTTCTAGTTGTCAGTCTCCCGCTGGCGTCATACTCCTCGGCTTTCTCTTCGACGCTGCCCGAAAAGTACAGAATCGCCTCTTGCGGAGTGAGTGGTTGCCGCAGCCACTTTCCATTCTCCTCCTCCAACTGAAATACCTGCTGCCGCACGATGCGCTTCGGATGCAGCGATTGGAATCTCGCCTCCAGGAAATTGTCGGCCTGTTTCCTTAAGAAACGCCCAACTCCGCTGTCTGCGTATGAGGTGGAGGTAATGCCAGAGACTATAGCAATCAAGAAGCAACCGACAATGATTTGCCTGCCGACCGAGGCGCGGCGCAGACGAACCGATGTATGGCTCGCGTGGACAGCTATCCGACCGACGCTTCGCGGTACTGGGCAGAAGCGGTAAGACGTTGTGAAGATGTCTCTACGCCAGATAACATTCATATGCTATGCGGCTCCTGCTTAAGACTCTCCTGCCGCCAGTTTGCACGACGGGCGCATGACTCACAACCGTTGTTTTGTGATCTCTCCTGCTAAAAGACACAAGAATGCCTCGCGTAGCGGGCCGCTATGAGGTTTTCCGGACCCTTGCCGCATCATTACCTCCCCCCAAAGAGCTCCTCGTCGCTGAAGGCGTCGTGCACATAATACCGCAGCGTGGTCGCCTCATCTGAGTGCCCGAGCAGCCTTGAGACCGCCTTTATTCTGTGCGTCGCTGCCAGAAGGTCCGTCGCCCTGGAGTGTCGTAGCACGTGCGCGGAGACAGATCTCCCGATCACTCTCTTTGCCGCCCTGGCAATCTCCCTGGAGACATACTCCCGCTTGAAGTGCTGCCCCCGTCTGCTTTCGAAAAGATATGTGCCCTGGGGGAACTCAGCCAAGATCCGCCGGTAGAGCTCCGCGGGGATCCTCCCCACACGTTCCTTCCCCCCCTTGCCGTACAGGCGCAGCTCCACCCCCCCATTTGTCTTGACCTGGTCGCGCCTGACCCCGAGCACCTCCGATACTCGAGCTCCCGTGACGTACAGCGTCTCTGCAATCAGTCGGATCCGAAGTGAAAGTGCCTCCATGAGGTTGGCGCGCTCGTTCTCCGTGATGACCGCCACTTCGGGCGGCGCCTTCTTCACCCCAGGGATCTCGGCTAGCGCCCCGCGGATCACCGCGAGCTCTCGGGCAGGAAGGCCCAGGCGCTCGCCCGCTTGGGCGAAAGCCTTGCGAAGAGCTGAGAGCGTTTTGTTGACCGTGCTCGCGGATCTCCTGCCGCGCAGATCCTCGATGTAGGCGGCCGCTCCCTCCACAGTGATCGGCTTGTCGCTTGATAAGAAGGCCCTGAGGGCCGACCGGTAGGCCGCTGTGGAGAGATCACGAGCGCCTTTGACCTGGAGGAGGGCGGAAGCCAGGTCGAGCGAAGGGCGGGCCTGGGTGAGGGTTTTTGTCATAGACACCCCGAGGGTGTCACAGAAGCTGTTTTCTGTATACTATGTAGACAGCCTATGTATAGCATGATGATCTTTCTTGAAACACAAAGTTTAATGTGCTAAGTTTTATTCATCTTAGTGCTAGGAGGTTCCTATGGCAAGGGTCCGTGTTTTTAACGAAACTACCTATCCTGATCCGGCAGACGACTCCGAATGGATGTTGTGCTTCCAGTGGTGTCGTTATTTGTACGATGAAGACGGAATGGAGGACGAGAACGGCTATCGGTTTATTTGGAAGCGCCCGAAAAAGGAGGGCGGGTCTCTGCAAGCAGCGCGAGGTCAAGCACGAATCCCGTCCATTGCTGTTATCGAAAAACTCATTGCAAAGGCAAAGGAAGAGGGCTGGGGTGGTTACGACGCAGATGAACAGAGCACATTTAGTCTCGAGATCGTTGCGCCGTTCGTAGTAGGCTCTCCAAAAAACAACGCAAACCAGCTCGCTGCGGAGCTTGTCTCTCTTACCGACAGACACGGGGGGACAGTTATCGAGCCCCATGATTCCCCTAGTACGGCAACCTCTTTTCGGCGTCGATGTGTAAACATGCTCGATGATGAGAGCTCACTTGAGGAAGAGGTGGAGGAATTGAAGAAGAAATATCCCGACACCCGTTTTGTTCTCAAAGTTGAACGCTGGTCCCCAGAAGCCTGACAAGTTCGACGCCTTTTCTCCCTTCAACCTTCTTTACTTGAGCTTGTCCAGATTCGCCCTCATCAGTTTTATAAGTTGGCGAACGGAATCATCGAGCTTCTTTCTTGATTTTTTCTCATCGTCCGCGAAGTACTTCTGAGTGGAGGAAACAAGTGTAAGATTTCCGGTTCGCTTTGGGCTGGCTTCATAGTTAATCTCTTGCCAAACGTTGAGATACGCTATGGTTTCTTCGTACAGCTTGAAAAAAAATTCATCCTCAAGGAGAAACACTTTTGAATGCAGACTTTGGAGCTTATCGGTAAGACCTTCGTCTTTTTGCTCATTGTTGATTCTATGCTTCATTACAAGCTCGATGCAGTCCACAATGGAAAGGTAGAAATCTTGCTTTTCATTAAGCCTCTTTTCCCTGGCGGCAGCGATGTCCTTACTCTTCTGATTTCTAATTAGGATTAGATTAGCAGTCAAAACCACAAACAAGCTGAACACTCCCGACAGGAATACGGTTATGATCGGTAGGTAGGCTGTTAGCGCAGGCTCGTTAGTATTCACGGCGCAGCTCCATTTATCCCCACTGCTTCCAACCAAGCTTTACATCGAAAGCTTCATATAGTTTGTGGAAAGTCACCAGCACTTCTTCACGTAGACGGTTCATTTCATCTGCTGCATGATGGGAAATAAAAAAAACGGGGCAGTCCAGAACATCGCAGCCACAGGGGCGAATATCTCCGGTCCTCATATAATCGTCGTACTTGGCGCGGAGTTCTCCAAGCATTCGTTCAATTTGCGCCAATGTCCTCTTGGTCTCCGCTGATTTCAGCGCATGCCTGCTTGGAATACGGCGAATTTCTGTTCCATCTCTGAGACGATGTATTCCGGTGTTCAGCGCTTCGATGGTGTCGGTGATCGCCTTCTTGAACGCCGGGACTGAGCTCTCTTGATGGAACGGGGTATAGAAGGCGGGCCTGTCAAACAGCCCAGCCATCAGAGCGAGAATCTCATCATCAGACTGGGAAGCGATCGTTTCGGCAAAGCTACGAAGGTCATCCGGAGCGTCCGGAAACTCTTCGCCTGCAGTAAACCGCTTCAATAATGATTCGGCCTTTGCTCTTAGTCGCTCTTCAAATTCCTTCCCAGACCAAATTTCGCTCGTATTGACCTGTTTCTTTTCGCAAAGTTTCTTTGTCTTATCCCTCACCGCTGCCGACACTGTTCCCCCGGCAACAATGAGGAAAGCATCCGGCTTCCCGTTCGGTCTGCTAAGAACCTTTTCAAGATCCTCTCGTGCTTTCTTGTACGTAAGCGCCTTCCGGTTGGCGCACTGGACACAAACCTTTTGCCCTTGAGGATAGCCGTCCCGCTCCTTGATCCCCCAAATGTCTCTTCCAGAATCGCCTCCAGTCTGCCCATACCACTCAAGTGACTGCCAGTTATCCGTCCGGAGCAAATATGCGAAGACAAGGCGCTCAAACTGATGACCATCAAAGTCCTCGAAGTGAGTAGGCTGTACCAAACGATTCGGCATCGTGATCCTCTTCATAAGTCAAGCTCGGGATGACTCTCTTTTGGAATTTCTGCCCTAGCCGCTTTCTTAAAAGTCGCGCCAACTTCTGGATCTCCCAACGGTGGCATATCTATCTGAAAGCCGCCTAGCAGATCAGCGATAGTAAATATCTGAATCCGTGGGTAAGACTTCTTCCACCCGGGGGAATCGTAGAAGCCAGCACCCGCCGCTTCGGTCTTCATTGGTGCCGTGGGGCTCTGCATCGTGAGCAGAACGCCGATCTCCGCTTTCTCACGGTCGAGAACACCTCTAAGATCCCGAACGTGTGCTGCCCCAGTGTGTCCAGCCTTTACGGAGAGTATTACTTGTTTGGTCTTTCCGCCGGCGCCCTCGTCGTGGAAGTAGATCCGGCCGTCGATTCCCTTGTCCGCACCTTTCTTTTGTTCCGTAGGACGGGCATGAACCAAGCCAAGCGCCCACCACTGAAACTGGTAGGGATCCTGTTGTGCGAGTTCCTCGGCGCCAGACAGTGAGACAGGCTCACCAATGACTTTGTATTTCACCTCATTGCCGAAGGCGTCCCGTAGCCGGTGCTTCATAAGGGTAATAGCCAAGTGAGTGACGTCGATGCCAATCCAGAACCGGCCCAATTTCTGAGCCGCGGCTATGGTAGTGCCACACCCGCAGAAGGGATCAAGGACGACGTCGCCCTCGTTGCTGCTCGTGCCAATGATGCGCTCAAGGAGCGCTTCTGGCTTCTGTGTTGGATAGCCGAGCCGTTCCTGCGCCTGGGAATTGATCGGATCAATGTCGGTCCACAGGTCCTGAAGTGGGATGCCTGGCATCTCGTCGAGATAGCGCTTGTACTGCGGGACCGCGCCAGGCTTCGTCTGAATGATACGTCCGGCAGCGATCAATTCGTCCATTTTCGCTTTGCTGTAGCGCCAGAACCGCGTCACGCCCATTACCTCATAGGATGGATTGCCCTTCGCTGCCCCTCCGGGACCTATGAGGTTGTCCAGTCGGTATCGTCGGCCACTGTCAGGCTCCATGTGCGAGTATTTTCCCTCGACGTATGCCGAATCGTACCGGGTATAGAGTGGGTTCCAAATCCACTCGTCGCCAACGGTGTAGAACAAAAGAATGTCGTGCAATCTCCCGTGTTGCCTACGGCCTTGTTTGGTATCGCTGTGGGCTGTGCTCCGTTTCCACACGATCTCGGAGCGGAAGTTCTGTGGGCTGAATACCGCATCCATGAGCAGCTTGAGGTAGTGGCTTGCAGTCGGATCGCAGTGTAAATAGATTGAGCCGGTGGACCTAAGAACCCGGCGGAGCTCTACCAGGCGCGGCGCCATCATCGCAAGATAAGCCAGCATGTCACTATCGCCGAGAAGCTGCCGAAGCGCGACCATCGCATTTGCCGCTTTCCCCCCGGCTTCGACGACGTCCTGGAAAGTCCGCGCTGCCCTCTGATCCCAGTGCCAGGTATCCTCAAAGGCCTCGATTTGAGCTGCGGCTTTGCTGCCGTCTTGCTCTGTGAAAAGGACGTTGTAAGAAGCGTTGCTGTTGAAAGGGGGATCGAGGTAGACCAGGTCAACCGTCTCATCTTTAATGTGGCGGCGAAGCACGTCGAGGTTATCCCCGTAGTAGAGCATGTTGTCTTGGTCTGTCACCTGTTTCTCCCATTCTCAGGTAAAAAACACTTTTATGCCCTTGGAAGCACAGCCCGTCGGCTCGCTCGAGGCTCATAGACCGCCGGGAAGCCTTGCCTTACCGCTTCTGGGGTTCCTGAGTCTTACTGGCTGCCGCGGCCTTCCGCTTCACCTCGGCGGCCCACTCTTCCTGATACGTCGCCAGTATCGTCGTTGCCTTGTCTTTTTCTTTCGGCTTTTCGATTCCCGCTACCGCTCGATTGATGATACTCTTTATCCCTTCATCGTTTCGCGCCCTCTTCAAGAGCTCGCCCATGACAATGTACATGAAGTGTGACCGTTGACTGCGTAGCCTTGCATTCTCAGCCCGCGAGGCGCGCTCCGCGCGCACCACTGCGGCGATTTGCAGCTTGGCAAGCTTGGCGTAGAGCTTCTTGACCTCCCTCAGGTGAGCTACTTTCTCAGAGGGCTTCTTTGCCTGGTTGGCAGCAACTCGCTCCACCTGCAGCTTCTTTTCAACTTCCTCGATCTGAGCTTTCAAGTCAGGCATGAATACCTCCGCGCGTGAGTTTCTCGAACCATAGCATGCAAGAAGTCACCAAACAACGCGCGTGGCTGCCCCACAACAGGCGATCAGAGGCCATGCCGTACGATTACACCACCCCGCACGGTCGAATACGAACTCTTAGGCCTCGCCCATCTCGCCTTCTGCGCTGCCTACCTCTCGCAACGCCTCGATGCAGGAACCCAGCGCGGAAGGGACCCGAGAAGGACGAGGCCCTGACACCCACCAGGAACTTGCAAAAAGCGGTACGCGTGATAGGGTAGATGGTGGGTGTCAGCGCAATTAACAGAAGTCCTGGCGGACTTCTATTGCGTTAGGGGGCCACTGGCCCCCTAAAACCCCATGGCGCTTCTGGCTCACGCTGGCCTCTTCGGCGCGTGATCCCGAAGCTATAAAGACAAAGAGAAAACCGCGTTGACAAAGTGCCTTCATCCCCGCGTAAGAGCAATCCAGCGCTCCCGTCTGGTTGGAAGAAGTTTCAAGCCCATGAGCACCGTGGGGGCTGCGGCCTACATGAACCGCATGGATTTGCACCAAGAAGCGGACAGATTCCTCGAGGCGGACGACCACAAGTTCTCCGACCGGGGCGAAGAGCACGTCATCGCCCAGGGCATCCTTGCCCCAGAGAATGCACCCGAATACCTCAAAGGCGTGGATCCCAGCGACAAGGAGCTGTACCGGGCGGTCACAGAACGCCTGTGGAACGATGCCGAGCACGCCGGCCATAAGTCCAACGCCATCACCGGCCGCGAATGGATGCTTCCCATCCCCCAGGAGCTGGACAGGCAGCAAGCCGAGCACCTGGTGCGCAGCTTCGTCCAAGACTACCTGGTCGCCAAGGGGATGGTGGCTCAGTACGCCATCCACGAGCCCAGTGAGAAAAACGACAAGAGAAACCTTCACGCCCACGTTCTCACCACCGACCGCGACATTACCCCCGAGGGGTTTGCAAAGAAAAAGACTGCCAGCCTTGAATGGCATAACCGCGACTTGGTCCGGGAAGCGCACCCGCAGTGGGCGAAGGCTTGCAATCACGCCTTGCAACTTGCCCGTCACACAGACATTCATATCGACAACAGAAAGAACGCCGTGCAGCTGGGGGAAGCCCTGGAACGTGGCGACATCAACAAGGCTCTCCAACTGAATCACGTCCCGGGCTTTCACCGCGGCAGGGCCATCAGCGAAATGGAGGCCAGGGGCGTCCAGAGCTTCAAGGTCAAAGACCGAGAGCCCCGGGCGGTGCGGCACTGGCAGCGAGACACCAGCTCCATGATAGACCAGGTTACCAAGATCATGAGTACGCAGCGGGAAATCCTCCAGACCGTTGATCGGACAATCCAACTCGTAGAGAAGGGAGTGCAGAATGAGCGACAGCCTGGACAGAGAGCTCAACGAGGAAAAGAATCGCCTGAGATTGGAAGAGATGAACATGATCGCACAGCTCGTCTTGAACGGGATCAGGAACGACATCGAGAGCGCGATGAATGGATTGAGCAACAGGCTCGCAAACGAGACCGTGACAAGGATCGCGGACCGGAAATTGGATTCTGACGCCGCGCTTATGCAAGAAGTCAAGAAGGGCATCAGCGCGGTGTTGGATCGAGCCTGGAAGATGGAATCCCAGGCAGACCAGATGACCAAAACCTTAGCGCCACTGATCGCTGGTCTACCCAGCGCGATTCAGGCGCGTCTGGTCGAGCATCGTCGAGAACTGAAACGCACGTATGGCGTGGCTGTGCTGGCGTTGGCAGGCGTTGTTTTTTTGCTCGGGGTTTTCCTCTTCGCTATCTTTCGCGGGATGCATGTACACGCCCAGTGGGTAGCAAACATGTTCGGATACGCTTTCGCATGGTTTAAGGGGGGGACAAAGTTCTTTGGCCTGATCCCACTGGGCCAGTGAGGCACTCTGCTCCGCGGCCCCCCCTCTTCTCAGCCAGTGCTTGACTTCTCCAGCCATAGCGTGACGATTGCCTTATTAAGAGGTGCAGAATGTCTACCCTTTTTGGCGAGACTTTTTCGGATGACCTAGGTAGAGACGATCCTCGATACGGCATCATCTACCCCCGCAAGTCTGAGCTCTTAGGCCAGATATTTATTACCGAACCTGCCCTAATGGATTCCGACCTAGGGGATGACAACTTCCGCGTTTGTTCTGTCCTTCGGGAATACTTCTTGAGAAGTAGGGAAGTATTTATCTGTAAGGAACCTCAGAAACGGGCTCTACTGTCTCTTCTCAATAACAATCAGGTACTGAAAACCACAGAGGATCTGCTCTTGGAGTTTCCTTCATCTATTGAGCAGAGACAAGATCGCATTTTGCAGAACCTTCTCATCCTGGCTCCCAACTACGGAGATACTATCGATCATCCGCCTCACATGTTAGATTGCTATGCAAGAAACCCACAAGAATACTTATTCTTCCTCGAACTGCTCCGGGACAAGGAACTGATCGCTGTCAAAATCTCGAGAACTACCGACGGAGGCGGAGTCCTCTCACCAATCGCTATTACTCCCTCTGGATGGCAACGACTTGAATATCTAGAAGCTGGAGCCAATTCCGGCCAAGTCTTTGTTGCAATGTCTTTCGCTCACGAGATGGATCCTGCCTATCTTGCCATCGAAAAGGCTTGCAAAAGCCTTGGTTTCATGGCCCGTAGAATCGACACAAAAGAACATAACAATGAGATAGTTGGAGAGATCCTCTATGAGATAGCCCGAAGCCGATTCGTAGTCGCAGACGTCACCGGACAAAGACAAGGTGTCTACTTCGAAGCCGGCTTCGCAATGGGAATTCGGAGGTCAGTTATCTGGACATGCAAAAAAGAGAATTTCGCAGAGGTCCATTTCGATGCATCCCACTTCAATCACATCGTATGGTCAAACGAAGAAGAGTTAGGCGATAGACTCACTAAACGCATAAAAGGCACCATCCTTCTTCCGACCTAACTTCACAGTAGAGAGCCACGGCCTTCATCCGACTTGCGTAACCTCCTCCAGAAAGTACCTTGCCAATTCTCCAGCGCAGGCCTCTTCCCCCTCGCACAGTCCGTCTCCCTCAACGCCGCAATAGTCCTCTTCCCACTCATACTCCTGAAACAAATACAGCTGCTCCCGCTTCATATCACTTCTCCCCTCACTCGTTTCCAGGGCAGGCTTGCTATTGCCGCCTCGATCCGTGCTGCACTCTGCGGATCCCTGTGTTCAGCTAAGATCCTCTCCCGTTCAGCTTCCCGCTCCCGTTCAAAACTTTCCCTCTCGCGCTTCTGGTGCTGTCGATCCCGCGATAGTCGTTCTCGTGATACCTTGCGCCATCTTAGAAAGTCTCGCGGAAAAAAGGTCACCCTCTCAGGCGCCGATTCAATGCAAGCAGTGAAAGCCTGGATAAGTTCGTCCTCAGGGATGCCGTTACGGGCGAGCTCAGCAATGCCCTCTGACCAGTCACGTCCGACAACCAGGGGGGCTCCCTGAGCTTGGGCCTCTTGCTTCATGCGTTTGAGCAAAAAAGAGAGAGAGGGAACGGACTCCAGTGCGGGAGTCTGTCCTGGGAGGGATAGCTTTGCCGCGGGCCGGTGCACGCGCTCCTCTCTCTCTTGTTTTTCTGGATCTAGTTCAGATTGGATATAGTTCGTGTGATCATGGCGCACAGGGGGGTGTGATTCAAGCTCACAGGGGGTGTCGGCCTGGGTCACAGGGTAGGGCTGCGCCTGGATTGGCATGAGCTGGTACACATTGGAGGTCACCCCACCATCGGGGCGAAATCGGGCAGTACGCTTCAGATAGCCTCGGGCCTCGAGGTGACTTAGGCTCCTAGCTACTGTCTCTCTGGCGCATCGGGCGAGCTTCCCGATCGTGACCATGGAGGGCCAGCATGTACCCTCCCCGTCTGTGTGCTTGGCTATTGCCAGGTACACCAAGATGTCGACTCGGCTGAGAGTCTGGTCCTCAAGGATGATGTTCTCGATGAGCGTGAAGGGCAGACGCCGACGCTCCACTCCGACGGAATCAGTTCGCATGGTCCCCTCCAGAGCCGTGGCGCTCGGGACATACTTCGAGCGCTGA
>Ga0187885_10003214_pt1 | contig 14762 bp, 16 predicted proteins | sample June2016WEW_20_1_3_FD_132970 | JGI IMG/M metagenome (GOLD analysis project Ga0187885, IMG submission 132970) | Peatland microbial communities from SPRUCE experiment site at the Marcell Experimental Forest, Minnesota, USA - June2016WEW_20_100 | ecosystem: Environmental > Terrestrial > Soil >... | reverse complement strand
TCCAGAAAGACCTGGGTGGGCTCATCCCGAGGCCTTTATGGTTATCTCCGGGTGCGATCATGCTCACACTGATAAAGAACTTCGTCGTCGAGAAGTTCTTCCCACAGGCGGTTGGATTGGTCCAGGAAAACATCAGGGGAGGCAACCGATTTCCACTTTTTGAAAATAACCCGGCCTAATTTCATTAAGTCTCCTCCTTTTACCGAGATTGGCCTTGGAAGGCATGATAGCTCAAACTTCGCCGAATGTGAAATTTCAAATCCGGCTTCCATTTCCCCGGGGGCCTCTCCCTCGACCCTTGCGCTACCTAACATTGCCTACCCCCTTTTCGCCTCTCAGAAAATGCGCCACGCATTTGCAGGGGATGTTCCTACGGGCATAGATGCCCAACCGACCGGTGAGAATTTTTCATCAAAATTTTTGGGCCCGGTCCCATAAGGGGGGTACTTCCGATTTTCCGGGACTGAAATTTTGAAAAAATTTCCGCATGGGGCATATTAAGACAGGGGGGGACCACCCTTGATCCGGGGGGCGTCTTTCGGGGCTGAAAATTCTTCAGCCCGGCGGCCGGGGAACGGGGGAGGAGATCAGGGGCGAACGGGCCCGGCAAGGAGAGTCGGGCAGGGACAGGCAAGGAGCACCGGGGTCTCTCTAATGGAAGTCGACCCCGATTTCCCCCCATGGACCCGCCAGGATGCCCCAGGCCGAACATCAGACCCGGACCCTGGCCCCATTCCCTGGATAGCCTTTGACGATCCCCCCGGGTCCGGAGGTGAAGGGAAGGGGCAAGGCGCCTTAGCTTCAACCTATCGCATTGTCGAGGGCCATTTTGCGTCCGGCCTGTTTCTTTTCAGACCATAGCATCCCTAAATATGCTAGCCAAAATGCTAGCCAGCAATAAAAATGGGGTTAGCCTATTTGGCTAAACCCTTAATTTCTTTGGTGGGCCGTCGGGGGCTCGAACCCCAAACCTAGTGATTAAGAGTCCCATCAAGGCCCTTAATCAGGAGAAAGCAAGAAAAAGCAAAAGCATTTTCCTCTCAATTCTTTCCATTAGTTAGCTTTTGTGCTATTGTGCGAGAGGAACCAGGAAATATCAGCAAAAATCAGGTGAATATTCACCTATATATTCACCTAAAAATATCCCTGAGAAGCCCGTTCTTCTGGAAAACTAGTCCCAAAGCTGCTCCGGAAGGTGAATAACCATTAAAAGTAGGGAAATCGAATTAGCACCCTCCCAACCTGGAATTAGCTACCGGGGAACCAGGGCGGTAATCTCCGTTCATGAGACCCCGGGCCTCACTGCACCCGGGGTCATTTTTTCAATATACGAATGATATCGCAATATTTGAGCTAATGCGGATAATGGCAAGATATATTTAAATTCGATTCACCAATCCAGTTGTCGCAAAGATTCAGAGGGATATTACCTGGGCAGATGGCCTGGAGCACGTCAGGGGTTCCTGTTGTGCCGGGAGCGGGCCCGGGGACGGCTCCTCCAGATCTTATTTACTCGGAGAGGCGTTTAATTTGTAACCTACGCCGTAGATGGTGCTGATCACCTCTTGGCCGGGAAGATAGCCGGCAATTTTTTTCCGCAAATTCTTGATGTGGGAATCGATGGTCCTTTCGTAACCCTCAAAATCATATCCTTGAGTGACATTAATCAGCTCGTTACGAGAAAAAAGGCGGTTGGGATGGCTCAGGAGGGTTTTGAGAAGATTATATTCACAGGGAGTCAGCTTCAGTTCCTGCCCTCCAATCAGCACCTGATGCGCCTCTGGAATCAGGCTGAGCTCTCCGACCACCAGCTTTTTGCCGGTTGGCTGGGCCTGAATCCTTCTCAATACCGCCTTTACCCGGGCCACCACCTCCCTCGGGCTAAAGGGCTTGCAGATATAATCATCCGCTCCCAGCTCCAGACCGAGCAGCCGGTCGATCTCTTCAACCCGGGCAGTAATCATAATAATGGGGACCTCCGAAAACTTCCTGACTTCCCGGCAGACCTCCATGCCATTTATGCCGGGCAACATGAGATCCAGTAGAATCAGAGTGGGCTGCTTCTGCCGCACATAAGGGATCACCAAATCGCCGCGGTCAAGACAAGCGACTTGATAACCAGCCTTTGTAAGGTAGTCCTGAAGAATTCCCGCAATTTTAACTTCATCCTCGGCGACCAGGATATCCCGACCGACCATGGCATATCTCCGCTCTTGAATTTATTTCCTGCGGCCCTGGGGGTCGCCCAGCTCGCCTCGGGCCTTCAGTTTGACAGCACCGGAAAGACCAGGGTGATTCGTAAGCCTCCAGAAGGCGCCTGGGATGCCTCAATCCGCCCTGCAAAACACTCCGCGATGCCTTTGCAGATGGCCAAACCAAGTCCACTGCCATCCTCGGCCCGGCTTCTCGCCCTATCGACGCGATAAAGTCGGTCGAACAAATGCTGGAGGAATGCTTCCGGGACCCCGGGTCCTGAGTCATCAAAATGCAGGACAAGTTGACCGGCGGTGAGCTCGGTGTTAATCTTCAGTACCCCCGGCGCCTGGACATAACGCAAGGTATTTTCCAGCAGGTTGGCAAAGAGCTGCTTCAGACGGTCGGCCTCCGCCATGATGGTAACCTGCTCCAGTAACCTACCACTGGACTCGACCTGGATACCGCCTTGTTCGAAGCGGGTTTGGAAAGACCGCAGGGTTTCTGCCAAAACCTCCAGGGGCTTGACTGGCATTAGTTCCACCTCGCAGGGGCGCGATTCGAGCAATGACAGGTCGTGAAGCTGCTGCACGATCCGGCCGACGTGCATCACCTCGAAGTGTAGCGATTCCAGCCCCTCTGGGGTGACCTCTCTTACCCCGTCTTGCAGCGCTTCGATCTCACCGCGTAGGACCGCCAGCGGCGTCCGCAATTCATGAGAAATATCGGCCAGCCATTGGCGCTGCAATTGTTCGTATCTCTCCAAGGCCTGGGCCATATTATTGAAAGCGGCGGCGAGCTGGCCGAACTCGTCCTTAGTCCGAATCTTCAGCCGGATGTCGAAGCGGCGAGAAGTCAAAGCCCGGGTGGCCTGTGCCAGTTCTCTAACCGGCGCCAACAGATGCCGCGACAGCGCCAAGGTCACTAAGATCGCCAACAGTAGGGCGACTCCGCCTATCGTAAAAAACGCCTGGGATTGGGCCCGCAGGAATTCCACGTCCAGGGGCCGCAGCGGCGGGCGCTCATGTCTTGGTAGCCCCAACCAGCCAACCACCTGGCCATCCACCTGAATGGCTTTCAGCTTATAACTGTCCGCGGCATAAGGCTCTTTTCCGATCAGGGGCTTTTTTTCGCCATCGAAGAGGAAGAGCTGGGGCGCCCCGGGTGGTGGTGGACCAGGTATTGGCAAATTATGAAAGGCCGGCGTTTGCCCGGGCGGCGGTCCGGGCGGAGGCCACGGGCCCAGCCGCATCATTTTGAGCCAGCGGCCCTGGTCGGAAAGAACCGGGACCCAGCTTTGGCTCTTTCGGTATTCCTGACCCAAGATCTCCGCCAGATCGTTGAGCCTCTCCGTTTCCACTTTATTTATATAGTCTTCAAAATTTCGAGAGGCGTAATATCTTCCCAGCACCAACATGCAGCTCACGATCATCAGGCCGTACAGCAGCAGAGTCAGGAATACTTTATGTCTGAATTTCAGGGTCATGCGATTCTCTCGGCTCAAGACCTCAATTCACCTCAGCCAGCCGGCGCCGCGGCGTGGCCTTATGTGTACTCAATAAGTGTCATATTCGGCTCACCGGGTCAACCCCCTCGCAGTGATTCCAGCCCATCCCCACATTCATTCCATTATGCCTCCATACTTTCTCCACAATCGATTGCTACATTCCTATTACGTCATAACCAGTCGGAGAACCGGAAGAGACTCGAGGCTCGAATGGCGAAGTCTCAACCAAATTGACCGCCAAGCAAGTTGCAAGGAGGAATGGATATGATCCAGAAGATTTTGGTCAGTCTGGGGTTGGCGCTGGTGCTGATATTAACCTCGATAATGGCTTTCGCCGAGCCACCTCAGGGAATGGTTCCGCCCCCCGGCATGCCTCCCATGATGGGGCCGGCCAGCATGGTCTCAGATAATCAGCACCTTTACGTTCTGGCAGGCCCCAAGATCATGCAGTACAGCCTGGGAGACTTAAAGCTGCTAAAAACCGTGGATCTGCCAAAGCCGACACTGCCCAAAGAGAAGATAGCTATGTTGGAGGATGAGGATTGTCCCGAAGCGCTTGGGCGCCCCTGTCCGCCGCCTTTTCCTCCCATGGGGGGATCCCAGGCGCTTTTGGCCAGTGAGGGGTCCCTTTACGTGCTGGCGGGGCCCATGCTCTACCGGTTCAGCACCCCTGACCTGGCGCTTAAGACTACCGCGGAAATGCCTAAACCGGAACTGCCCAAAGCCGAAAATTAACCCTGGATTTTTCTGAGGCTCAGAGCCGGGTAGTGGGATACTGCAGCCGGGCGACCTCATTCCCGGTGTCGGTTCGGTCCCGAAACCGCATAAGGCGCTCAGGCGCTTCGGGACAATCCTCATCCTCCAATGTAACCATTAACCTCAACCCCCGACGGCTGGCGCTGCGGTGATTTTCAAAACCCCATGGAAACCGCGGCCTGGCAGCTGGGATATTGAATTGTTTCGGGATTGGTTGGCTAAAGCTATGAGAGAAGGAACGGACAGGCTAAAAGTGGTCGTAGGTGATAAACCCAACACCTGGGTAGTAACAGTTCTTGATAAAAAGGAATAATTATGGATTTCTCCGGCTTACTTCTCAAGTCCAAAGAGACCGTTAATGTCTCTTAAATCGTCAAACAACTTGAAGTGGCACAAATCGTCCTGGATGAAAAAGGGCTGGTCGATTTTACAGCTAACTTCATTTTCAAAGATGGCAATCTCAACTGCAATCCCTCGAACCCGATGTGCCGTAGAAAGGTATGTCCATGGACGTGATTGTTTGGCGTAACACCCATATTTCGGATGAACATCACATGGTCATAACTGATGCCATTTCGATTGGACCTTATGGTAACATTTGTGTTCCAACATGGGTATTTGACTTCGAGCTTGCTTGTTCACTCTTTGGCAAAGAACTGATGGGGCAAATCACCAAAGATCCAGTCAAAATGGAACTTGAATTGGTGATGTCCCGACGCAGGAGTTATGGTCCGGGTGAAAATATATGAAGATATACCTGGCGGGTGGTGAAGATCTTACAGCAAAAAGGCAAAAAGCCTTATTTCAAGCTGGTTGTCGTTATAGATTAACCAGCTTCTTTTCAGGTGCATCTATGGAACGTGTACTCACCGCTGCATCTGAATTTGAGAAAGACGTATCAGATATCGAATCTTCTGAAAAAAACGATTCTGAGCAAGGATAATGCGATCAGAAGCTTACAAATCTGACAAGAAAAGAGCTATTCAATGAGCAATCTTGAAAATGATACAAAATGGAAATTAGCTCAAAAATTGGCAACCTGCCCCAAATGTCAACAACAAAGAACAGCCGGTTTATATAATGGCTTTATAGCCTTCTTCCATGCCAATCCAAATAATATGTGTGACTGTGTAACCCTTGTGGATGACCAGGATTACCGCCATGGCACCTCAGGGATGGAGATGATGATGAAAGTCATAGCCCTTAAAATGCTCTTCGGTGATCGAGGCAAATATCTTGGCATCATCACCGGCATTGCCTTGGCCTCGCTCATCATGATTCAGCAACCGGGCATCTTGATTTCCATATTAAGTCACACCTACAGCTTCATTTCCGATGTCAATCTGCCCGACATCTGGGTCATGGACCCCAAGGTGCAATTCATCGACGACTGCCGACCGATGCTTGATACCCAACTTTACCGAGTGCGCGGGGTGCAGGGCGTGGAGTGGGCGGTGCCCTTTTACAAGGGCAGTCAGCGCGTGCGTCTCGACAACGGAGAACTGGTCGGCTCCAACCTGCTCGGACTTGATGACGCCACCCTCATTGGCGGCCCCGCGGTCATCCTGGAAGGCCGGCTTGCCGATTTGCGCCTGCCGGACGCCGTCATCGTGGACGAAGCCGGCGCCAGGGGCCGGTTGGCTAAACCGCCGGCCATCCCGGGCGGCAAGTCCATTCCCCTAAAAGTCGGAGACGTGCTGGAGATCAACGACAAGCGGGCCCAGGTGGTGGGTATCGCCCGGGGGACCCCGACCTTTCAGTCCCAACCCATTCTCTACACGACCTACACCCGGGCCGAATACTACTCCCTGAGCGAACGCAAGCTGCTCTCCTACATCCTGGTCAAGGCCAAGGGCGGGGAATCGGCCCAGGCCGTGGCCCGGCGCATCACCCGGGAAACCGAACTGGCTGCGTATACTTCCGAGGAGTTCAAGCGCATGTCATTGGATTTTTTTCTGAACAACACCTCCATTCTCATTAACTTCGGCTTCGTGGTCGTTGTCGGCTTTATCGTCGGCGCCGCGGTCACCGGCCAGATCTTCTATAACTTCATCCTGGACAACTTGCGCTACTTCGGGGTCTTCAAGGCCATGGGCGCCACAGACCGGATGCTGCGGAGAATGATTCTGCTGCAGGCGCTGCTGGTGGGCTTCGTGGGCTTCGGCCTTGGGGCCGGCATTTGCGGTGTCTTCGCGGCGGTAACCTTACATAGCAGTGACCTTACCATGCAGCTCAACTGGCAGTTGCTACTGGGCAGTGGCACGGCGGTGTTGCTCATCGTGGTGCTCGCCGCCCTGGTCAGTATCCGCAAGGTAATGAAGCTGGAACCGGCCGAGGTCTTCAATGGGTAGCCTTGCATAACCCGAAAACGCTGGCCGTATACTGCCGCGGCCTCACCAAAGCCTTCGGCATCGGCGAGAGGCAGGTGCAAGCCTTGCGGGGGATCGACCTTGAGGTGCGTCCCGGTGAACTGCTCATGTTGGTGGGTCCCTCCGGCTGCGGCAAGACGACGCTCATCTCCGTCATCGCCGGCATTCTCGATCAGAATGAGGGCGAGTGTATGCTTTACGGCCAGGACCTGCAACAGTATTCGAAGAACGAGCGCGTCGTCTATCGCGGCAAAAACGTTGGTTTCGTGTTTCAGTTGTTCAACTTGGTGCCGACCCTGACGGCCGCGGAGAACACCGCCATCCCATTGCTAATCAACGGCGTCCGGCGGAATGAGGCGTTGGCCCGGGCCGTCGCCGCCCTTTGCGAAGTCGGCCTGGAAGGGCGGGAACACTCCCTGCCTACCCAACTCTCCGGCGGGCAGCAGCAGCGGGTGGCCATCGCCCGGGCCCTGGTGCACCACCCCCGGCTGGTGGTGTGCGACGAGCCCACCAGCGCCCTGGACCATCAGACCGGCAAACGGGTGCTGGAGGTGCTCAAGAGTCTGGCGGTCAGCCAGGACCGCGCCCTCATCATCGTGACCCATGATGCCCGCATCTTTGAATTCGCCGACCGCATCGCCCAGATGGACGACGGCCGCATCGTCAACATTAAAGCCCAAATCCCAGGTGCGGCCGCTGGCGCCGGGGGCGCTTTTCATCCCCCGGGGCCTGGCCCGCAATAAAGGAATCGTCCAATGACCCAATTCCTCCTGTGTCCCTTCATCAGCACCTCCATCCATAATTGGGCCTGCCACCGGGAAAGCTGCGCCCTCCTGGCTGCCAAATTCCGGCCACTGCGCCATTAAAGCGCTGGCGATTGCGGCGCTCCCCTTGGGAGCCGAGCATCAATTGCCTGAAAAGCTGAAGGCCGCGGCGGCGAAGAAGAAAAAACCATGAGCCTTTGGGATCCGCTGACCGAGCATCTGCGGGACTTCAATCGGGATTACCTGAGTTCCCGAGCGGATCACCACCGGGCCTGTCGAGAAGTTTTGGCTTTCCTGACCGGAGGCGCTTTATTTCTGGCCACCGCCTGGCTGCTTTGGATTTTACTGATCACTGACCACTGACTACTGACCACTGAGCTTAAATGGCCAAGCCAACAACTGACACTAGAGAGAACAGCATGGCCTTCAAAAACAAAATCCTTCCTGCATGTGCCGCCCTTGGCCTGATAATTGCCATCGTGGTTGTAGTGCAGTCCCAGAAAGAAACCCCGCCGGGTCAGCCGGTGGCGCAGCCGGCCCAGGCACCGTTCAAGTCTTACATCGGCGGAGCCGGTATCGTCGAAGCCCGGACCCAAAACATCTGCATCGGCACCTCGCTGCCAGGCATCGTCAAAACGGTCTTCGTCAACGTTGGAGACAGGGTCAAAGCAGGGGCGCCACTGTTCCTGATCGACGACCGGGAACTGCGCGCCGATCTGCTCGTCAAACAAGCCAACCTGGTCAAGGCCAGGGCGGCGGTGACAGAAGCCCAGGCCTCGCTGAAGGATTACCAGGCGCAATATTCCCTGGTGCGCCACGCCACCGACCGGCGGGCGGTCAGCGTCGATGACGTCCAGAAGCGGCGCTATGCCGAAGAGCTGGCGCGAGCCAAGCTGGTCAGCGCCCGGGCGGCGGTGACTGCCGCCGAGGCTGAACTCAAGGCCACGCAAACCTCCATCGAACGTCTGATGGTGCGTGCTCCCCTCGATTGTGAAGTCCTCCAGGTGAATCTCCGTCCGGGCGAATATGCCCAAACCGGCGTCTTGTCCACCCCGCTGATTCGGCTCGGCGATTTAGACCGACTGCACATTCGGGTCGATATCGACGAAAACGACGCCTGGCGCTTTAGGCCCGAGACCCGCGCTATCGCCTCTTTACGAGGCAATCGCGACCTGAAGGCCGAGCTGGTCTTCGTCCGGGTAGAGCCCTATGTAACTCCGAAAACCTCGCTCACCGGCAGCAGTACCGAACGAGTCGACACCAGGGTGCTGCAGGCCATTTACAGCTTCGACCGGAATGCCTTGCCGGCTTACGTCGGACAGCAGATGGATGTCTTTATCGAGACGGCCGAGGTACCGGTCTCCGTGGCCGCGGGTGCCGCCGTGGCCGGGGAAGGAGACAAGAAATGAACCGACAAGCTTGGAGGGTCATCGTCATCTGTCTCGCCCTCCTTCTGACCGGTTGTGCGTCGGTGGGGCCGAACTACCAGCGCCCGGTGTTGGAAGCCCCGGCGCAATGGGCGGAAAGTCAGGAGAAGTCGGGGGCGGCTCTGGCGCTGGAAGAAATTGCCTGGTGGCAGGCGTTCGACGATCCGGTACTCGACAGTCTCATTGAGCAGGCGGCGAAGACCAATCTCGACCTGGAGCAGGCCCGGGCGCGTATTCTCCAGGCCCGCGCCGACGTCACCAAAGCCGGCGCTGCGTTCCTGCCGAAGGTAGAGGCCACCGCCTCGGTGACCCGCAGCCAGGGCGGAACCAGCGCGATTACGACTGGGACCGGCAGCCAGGGCGGGACCGGCACAATTACATCTGGTGGCGCCGCCCCGCAATCGTTAATCACTGCGGCTGGAACCATCTTCCAGGCCGGATTCGATGCCAGCTGGGAAATCGACGTGTTCGGCGGCACCAGGCGCAGTGTCGAGGCCGCCCGGGCGAGACTCAAGGCCAGCGTTGAGGACCTGCAGTCCACCCTGCTGACTCTGCTGGGCGACGTCGCCAAGAACTACATTGATCTGCGGGCCAATCAGGCCCAAAGGGAGATCACCCGCCGCAATGTCGAGACGCAGCAGCAAACCGTCGAGGTCACCCGCGAACGATTTCGGCTCGGCTTGATCACCTATCTCGATGTGGTTCAGGCTGAGGCGCAGAAGGCCTCCACCGAGTCGAATCTCCCGACTTACGAGGCCAACATCAAACAATCCATCCACCGGCTGGGCATCCTGCTGGGCAAGGAGCCCAACGCCCTCAAGACCGAGTTGGCGGCGATACGTCCCCTACCGTCTTCTCGCGGCGTCATGGCCACGGGCCTCCCCTCGGATTTGTTGGCCCGCCGGCCCGACTTGCGCCAGGTGGAGCGGAAACTCGCGGCCGCCTCGGCGGATATCGGGGTGGCCAAGGCCGAGCTCTATCCGAAGTTCGACCTGACCGGCACCTTGGGCCTGCAAGGGAATAATGTGTCAAAGTTCATGAATTTTTCGAGTGGCCGGTACTGGTCCTTGATCCCGGGAGTCACGTGGAATCTCTTCGATGGCGGCAAGGCCAGGGCGACGGTCAAAAACAAACAGGCCGTTTACGAGGAGAACCTGGCCAAGTACCGTTCCTCCTTCCTCAGCGCCCTGGAAGACGTGGAGAATAGTCTGGCGGCTTACTATGCCGAGCAGACTAAGCGCCGCATCCTCGACGAGTCCGTCCGTGCCAACCAGGAAGCCGTGACCCTGGCCAAAGAGCGCTACCGCAAGGGGCTTACCAACTTTCTCGATGTGCTGACGACAGAAAATTCCCTGTACACCGCCCAAAGCAATTTGAGCAAGTCGGAGGCGAATCTCCTTACAGACCTCATTTCTTTGTACAAGGCCCTGGGCGGGGGCTGGGATGCGGCCGATGTCAGGGTGGCGAGGGTGTTTTAACTAGGAAGAACGAAGCATTGCATTAATCCTTATAGGGAGAATTGAGGAATGCCGAGAACTGATCTAAGACTGCTAAATTCGTGGATAATCCGGCTTGTGTTCATCATGACGATGATAACGGTCTCGCAGGTGTGGAGCCAACCTGGCGGCATGGGGCCGGGTGGCGGCATGGGAGGGCCCATGGGAGGTGGCGGCATGGGCGGACCGATGGATGGAGGCGGAGGGCCCGGCCCAGGAGAAGGCCCGGGGCGGAAGGCTCCTCCAAGGTTCGATATGAGCAAGGCCTCCACGATTACTGGACAGGTGGAGAGTCTGGGAAGTTACGGGCTGACTGGCTGGCGGTCTATGCCGGGCCTGGCGGTCCAGGGATTGGTCCTGAAGACTGAGCAAGGCAATATCGAGGTTTACTTAGGGCCGCCGTCGTATGTGACCGAGCAAAAATTCACGATGCAGAAGGGCGATTTCCTGGAGGTTAAAGGCCTTAAGGTTTTCCATGAGGATAAGGAAGCTTTTCTCGCAGCCGAAGTTAAGAAGAATAAGCAGAAACTAAGTTTGCTGGATGAAAACGGCTCTCCGCTCTGGAAGCAACAGGAATTTGGCGGTCAAGACGCTGAGAGAGCGAGCCGCGGTGGTAGAGATCCCAACCAGGGGGGAGGCGGGATGACTGAAGGGGGGATGATGGGAGGGGGAGGCAGGGGGAAGGGGAGATAGGTGCTCTGTCCGGATATTCTTACACCTGATTTAGTGACTCGTTCAACCTCGCTGGGAGGGAAATGTTATGCACGCCTATCATGAAGATTTAGCCTGTTTCATTCGTAATCGCTACCCCACGGCCGCAGCGGCTCAGGGCGAAGACGGCAGAACCAAGGCGGTTTCCCTGCCGCCGCCCCCTTTCCTGGAGGATCTCCTCTCCACCTGCTATCAAACCAGCCTGCTGCGGGAAGAAGAGCGGCCGGTTAAGATCCGTCTCATGCTGGCAGACCCTGAGATGTTCCCGGTGGCAGAGGTTTCGCCTTTAGGACTGCACCGCCAGATGTTTGCCCAGCCCCGACCCTGCGATGAGATAGAGCTGAGAAAACTTTCTCCTGCGGTGGACTTCTCTCGTTCTCTCATTGGGGTCACTTTACGCGATGATCGCGAATGGGAAATCTGGGGCATCGTGCATTCTGGCACCCGCTGGCTCCAGGCGTATCGCGGCGGGCGGAAAGTTCCCCCAGCCTTCCCCAATGTGCCGGTCATCTTGGTGAATTGTCCCGGATGCCTGGCGGTTCTCAAAGGAATGGAGACGGTGGCGACACTGGTGGAAGGGCGCATCATCACCCCCGACATCAATGTCTTCGAGGCGAGTTGGCTCAGGGAATATTTTACCGAACTGACAACGGAACTATTGACTTGCACGGCCTCGTCTAATGGCGGCAGCCAGAGCAGCGATACCCTTCTCGACCCCAATCTGATCAGCATCATCGGCAAACACCAGGTCATGCGCATTATCAGCACAATGCGCGAATCCCGCCAAGGTGGCACCTTGCTCTTTCTCCCGCACCATCGTCTCGAGGAATTCACGGCCCAGAACCCTATTATTAACATCAAATATCAATTTCGAGAGGATGCCGTCAGACAGCGCCCCTTCAAGCTCATGCTCCAGACCCTCACCAAGCTGACCGAGACTTACAACCACGAAACCGAGCGCGGCAAAAGGCTCGGGTGGCAGGAGTACGTGGCCAGTGACAGCAACATCCTGGCACTCCTGGAAGAAGCGGTATTCGAAGCCGCGCATCAGGTGGCCGATTTCGCCGCGGTGGACGGCGCCGTGTTGCTCACCAACCGGCTCCACATGCTGGGCTTTGGCGGGATGATCAAAGGAGACTTCGATCAGGTCAATATCGTGGCCCGAGCCCTGGACACAGAAGGAGACCAGCGGCAGGAAAAACCCGCGGAAAATGTTGGCACGCGGCACCGTTCCGTATACTACCTCTGTCACCAGATTCCTGAAGTCTTGGGAATCGTGATTTCCCAGGACGGCAATGTCCGGTTTATCAAAAGACGGAATGGCAGAGTAACTTACTGGGAGCAGGCTATCTCCTTTGCTCTGAGAATTTCATGAGTCGACCACGACAAACCAAGGCAAGCTTATAAGGAAGGGGAGGAGAGCTACCGCCGATTGGTGGATCAGAGGAGAATGGGCAATTTTTACGTTCTGTATTGATATCTGGAATACAAGATACCTGCTATGATCCGAAACTTATCACGAAGCCAAAAAGCTGCACATATCCGGAACATATCTTTAAATTTTCCCCACCTCTCAAGCCCGCGGCGGACCCCTTAATTTCGCCCTTGCGCTCTCAATGGCCATTCTGTAACATGGCCACAAGTCCCTGCCCCCCTAAACCCCTGCGGTTACCAGGCGGGATAGGGCGGCTTCCCTTCCGCTTTTGGAGGCGCTTAATCTTATGGGGGCCACTAAGGGGGATAGCCCATGCCCAAGAATCCGAAGAGAACCCGCCGCCCATTAAGCTTCAATGATAAAATTCAAAGGACTGCTGTTTTTAAAAGGTTCAAGGTTTCCGGAGCCGAAAAATCCCTCGGAGACGGACAGCTGTGGCCATGGGGCAGGCTGGCCGTTGATGGAGGGGAGACCAAGGGGGGCAGGGCCAGAAATTTCCTGTTCTCTTTTTTTCTTGACAGCTATATACTAATAGTATATAGATATAGGCATGACGAATCGGGAATTTAAAAACTGGCGCACAAGTTGGGGCTTTAGTCAAGGGAAGCTGGCTAAGGCCCTGGGGGTGCGGAGCATGACGGTGGCCCGGTGGGAGTGGGGAACCATCCGTATCCCGGCCCTGCTTCCCCTGGCATTGGAAGCCTTGGAAAATCGGCTAAGAAAGGAGGGAAATTATGGGCCTATTAATGGAGTGCCCGGAGTGCAAGAAGCGGAATAGCCAGAAAGCGAAAAACTGCAAATGCGGTTTTTCCCTGGCTAAGTTTTCTGGCCGGGTCTGGTGGATTGAATACTATGACCATGACAAACGGCTGAGGCGGGAACGGATCGGCCCCAACAAGGCGGCGGCAGAGCAGCGATACCGGGAAGTGATGAGCGCCAGGACCGAGGGGCGATATATCAAGAAAAGCCCGGACAGCCGGACCCTCTTCAAAGACCTGGCAGCCTGGTATCTCGAATTGCCGGAAGTGAGAGCCAAACGGAGCTATCAGAAGGACCAGATGCACGCGGTCAAGCTGACAGCCTTCTTTGGAGATAAGCTATTAAAGGACATTAACCCGGCCCTGGTGGAAGCCTACAAGCAGAAGCGGCTTACTGAACCCTCAGGTCGAAGTCCTCAGAACCTTACTCGACCTGCCACAGTTAATCGGGAACTGGCTTGCCTCAAGACAATTTTTAACAAGGCGGTCAAAAACGAGAGGGCAGAGCGTAATCCGGCCCAGGGGGTGAAGCTTCTAAGAGAGAATAATGAAAGGGACCGGATACTAAGCCCGGAGGAATACTTCCGGCTTTTGGCTCAATGCTCCCCCCACCTAAAACAAATTGTCAAAGTAGCATACCATACCGGCATGAGACAAGGAGAAATCCTCAACCTCACCTGGGCACGATTAGACCTAAAAGAAGGGTTCATTAAGCTGGTCCCGGAAAACACCAAAACCAATGAAGGGCGGCTTGTGCCTCTTAACGAAGAATTGATGGAAATGTTCAAGGAAATGCCCAGGGGCTTGCCAGGCGTGAAAGTTTTTACCTTCCAAGGCAAACCCTTAAGCTATATCAAGGTTGGCTTTGTGAAGGCTTGTAAGCGGGCAGGGATTGAAGATTTCACCTTCCACGACCTGAGGCATACTGCCATTAATAATTGGCGAAACCAGGGCCACGATTATATCAGGATCATGGCGGCCAGTGGCCATAAGACTATGAGTGTTTTCAAGCGGTATAACACCGTGAGCAAGGACGAATTAAAGGCCCTGGTGAAAGGCTAAATCAGGAACGATATTCACCTATATATTCACCTACTAATTAAAAGGGGTTAGCCAAAACGGCTAACCCCTTAATTTCTTTGGTGGGCCGTCGGAGACTCGAACTCCGAACCTAGTGATTAAGAGTCACTTGCTCTACCAATTGAGCTAACGGCCCGGAGGCTTGATAGGCTTGAATATACTGGCCTGTAGAAAAATTGTCAAGGTGGCTGCGGTCCTCTTCCCGCCGAGCAAAGGCGGAGATCGGTTGGGTTATTTTATTAAGATACGCCATTTACAGCGCCAGC
>Ga0187885_10003207_pt1 | contig 14784 bp, 9 predicted proteins | sample June2016WEW_20_1_3_FD_132970 | JGI IMG/M metagenome (GOLD analysis project Ga0187885, IMG submission 132970) | Peatland microbial communities from SPRUCE experiment site at the Marcell Experimental Forest, Minnesota, USA - June2016WEW_20_100 | ecosystem: Environmental > Terrestrial > Soil >... | reverse complement strand
TCCAATTTGAAAACATTTCAGAATTAAAAAATGGATATCCTTTACTGGAAAAGGCATGGGCTGAGCTGAAAAAGGTGGATCTGAACACCCGTATGGGACAGATCATATTCAGGGGAGAGGGTAGTCAAAATATAATCTGGGTAACAGACAATTTTTGTCCCTATTGCCGGACAGCCTATGGGGTATTGCTGCATGTTTATGGAAATCAGATCAAGGAGCTGGTGTCGATCTATTTGCCTCCCGAGAGCCATCCAGGAGCAGAATTGGCCTGTTCTGTGTCCAGTTATGTACACAGCCAAGAGAATTTGAGACAGTATGCAAAACAAGTTGATGATTTTATTTTTCTGGAATTGAATCCTCCGGCAACCAATGACATCAATGGGGCGAATGCCGTGATTTATGAAGCCTTTAAATCGAAGTTCTCCTGGTTTGCTGAAGAGTTTTCTAATTCGACCGTAGAAAAAGCATTTGAAAAGCTGAGAGCAGGATCAAATATTGAGGAGCAAATGAGGTATGCAAGAAGTCTTAGGTTGCCAGGGACGCCCGTCATATTTGTTGATGGAAAAAGAATAGACGGTCTCGATTGGAAAAAATTTGAAAGATTTTTAACTTATTAGGTCATTCTCCCTGCTTCATAAATTTGGCATTATTTTTGCTGACATACTTCGGATCTGAGATTTCTGCATCTGCGAGGCTATCCTAAAATAGTGGCATAAAATTTGCAGTTCATCTCATGAACAATTTTGGAAGGAGCAGATCCATCTCATTCAAAGAATATAATCAAGATGAACTTTTTTCGTGCCTCCCTCTCTCCACGATTTTCTCCCTGAAGGGCCCTTAGCTCGTGTGATCCACGAGCTGGTGGTTCAAGGGCTTGATCTGAGAGTGGAGTTTTCCTGTAATTGGGCATCGGTTAACGAGTGATGTGGCTATTTATTGATCAGCTTTACGGTAGCCCGATTTCAGGACGATCAACCGGTTCCGTCAAGACGGCCTAGATCTTTTCAGAGGGTTATTTGTTCAGATCGTAAGGTTATGTGCCGAGAAGGGGATGATCTCCATTGGAACGATAGCGATAGAAGGGACGAAGTTAAAGGGCAATGCTCTTATTGGAGGACCAAGAGGGTTGGGGATTTGGAGGGTGAAATCACGAGCATCGACAAATAGATTGAATCGATTTTGAGAGAGCAAGGGACTCTATGATCTCCCCGATCAATCAAAAGAGAGGCAGAGGTTGAAAGAGAGGCTTCGGGAGGCGAAAGAAAAGTGGTTGGGGAGAAGGTCGAAAGAGATTAGTTTCACCGATGAAGAAGTGAGACGATGTTATACAGGGGGCATCGTGCATTCGTGAGATCGCGAAATAGGATGGTCAAATTAAAAAAATTTTGGGACAGAGATTTTTCACTTGACATGGCCGTCCAAGAAATGGTATATAATTTAGCAGTTTAAATTTATTCAGTTCATTCAGTCCCTTAATTTCGAAGGCTTGATGTGTTTACCAAGAATTGCTGAAAAATTTTCTCTTGACAAAGAATTTTTAATGTGTTAATCCACTCAAAAATAAAAGTTGAAATTAATTCATTGGAATCAAAAGGGAATCTTATTACGGAAGGGGGTGGTGGTTGGCTAATTTAGAGGTGAGTGATTGATTCATCTCTTCTATGGAATAGATATATGGAATAGAGGTATGGAAATCATAACAAAGGAGGTGATGCCCGAATTAATTTGGGGAATGAATTGAATTAGGTAAAGGGTTCAAAGATTTTAATTCAAATGTGATTAAACGAAAATTAAAAGAGAAAGAGGAGGAAAAAAATGATGAGATACCTAAAGATCTTATTCTTAGGAATGATTGTAATGGGGCTATTATCAGGATCTGCGGTCGCAGCGACGCTTTCCAATAGCGGGGACAATAATTTTGGGACCGCTAGCAACACTGCTACTTCGTATAAGATTGCTTATGAAGTCTACAGCGAAACTGCGGGTGTATCAACGGTAGCATCGAGGGGTGTGATTAAGATTTTATTGGGTCAGAACCTTAGTGTGGGAGAGAATGCAAACTTGGTTATCCCAGGGCCTCCAACAGGTATTGCTGCAGACTTTAACTCATCGGGAGCAAACTTTAAGTGGATATTGAGAAAAGTAATTGGTGGGGTCCCTGCAGTAACTGACCAGATTATTGGTATAACTCCTTCTTCTGGATTAACAACAGATAACCTACCGTTTTCAATTATTACTAATGCCTTTGCCAACGACGTGTTATATGTGCAGCAGATAGAAAATTGGACAAGCCCGGGTTTAAATGTTATCGGAACTCTGAGTATTGACTATACCAGTTTAGTCGCAGGTGCTGGCGTGTATGTGAGACCAGGTGCTGGTTCTTCTTGTACCAGCACAAGCATAGTTAAGCTCACTTTCTCGACGCCGCACGAAACAACGCCCTCGCCGGTCAACTTTGCATATATTACACCCCAATTTGGCGTATCACATACGCCGGGAGTAGATTATTTAAACGCAGAGCTTGACACAGATACTGATTTTTTTAGCTTCGTTGAAGATACCGGACCTTATGTGGACGGACATCATGAAATAGAAATTAACAACTTTCTTCAACTTGTGGATAATTCAGCAACCGTTATGTGGATAGCCTATGCCCAAGTCACACCTACGGGGATCATAGGCTTTGATATCAATTCTGTAGTTGGAGAACCTGATGTGACCATTCGTCTGAATGGAGTTTATTGTACCGAAAGTGTAGACGAAAAAACATTTTCTTGCTCATCTTCCACTACTCTGACCGATCCTCAGAAAATTTTGTTGAAAGTTGACGGCACTTCAAGCAATGAACCCACCAACTGGTCGCTTTCAAACTTTAATGTTTCAGTAGGTGCTGGTTTGGGTTTGAAAGGCCTCTGTGTTAGTGTGAGCGGAGGGAGTATCGGAGTTTGGTATGGCGGGTTAGAGGCATTTGTTCCCTTTGTGAAGGGGACAGTGGATAGGTCCTATCAAACCTATATAAAGCTATTTAATAGGTACTATAAGGATGCAAAAGTCTTTGTCTCGACCTTCGCCGACGTTCCCGGTGGCAGCGCTAACAAAATTATGGTTTCAACTGCTCAGTTGCCTCCTCCCCTTGATATGATACCGGCAGGTGGATTTATAGTGATTACTGACCAGGATATAGGAGCCTTCGTGCCAGGATACGATATGTCGCAAGGACTTCCAGTGAAGTTCAATATAAGGGTTCCATCTCAGATGGGAATGACTAACAGTAGCGGTTTTTGGGATTTTGACGGCAATAGCCAAGGACATACCGGCACTACCCAGGCCACCCTGACTCACCAAAACCCGTATGATCCTTTTGTTGACGGCATAGTGATGTCCATATACAGTGGTGTATTGCAGAGGTCAATTCCTTTAAAGTTCAAGCAATTCAAGAACGGCGAGTACAACCAATAATCCTCAAGGTTTTCAGAACAGAAAAGGCGGGGTTCTTCCCCGCCTTTTCTGTTTGTGAGGATCCTCTCGTATGGATATCACCATTTTCTGTCCACAATTGATCTTTAGAACAGGTACATAAATGTTTCTTCCGGAACATTTCTGTGCAATGATCTTGACATATCATTTCGTTGTAATAAATATAATTTATGAACTTTTGGCATGCGCGAATTCCAAAAGCAGTTAGGAAACACCCTAAATCTGGAGAGGACTCGCTTCTATTGACACGTCCCGCAACGAAGTCCATCCTAACGAGATTATCAGATATCTCGCTTCGCAATTTATTCCCCAAAAAGTCTAATCTAAGCTACCGGGGCGATTCAAATAATCCGCTTAACATTGAGTTAGAAATAACGTTAAGATGCAATTCTAAATGCCCGCAATGTAGTAGGCATTGTAATATTATATCTTATGGCAATTTAGATATGACCCTGGAGCAAATCAATAAACTGATTAGCCAAGTTCTTTCGTCGGATATTGTGGTGGGCCATATTACAATAATGGGAGAGGAACCCACTATTCATCCCCACTTTGAAGAGATCACGCTCTTATTAAATGAATCTTTGGTGCAAACTCAAAAATTCGACCCGTAAACTCAATCCTTAATTGGAAAAAGCATACGCTTTTTCTGTGTTGCACTTAAAGATTGAATGTGGAAATCACTGCCTGAATAAGAAGACATATTTATTGTTTGGCGTAAGGTTCTCATTCCCAAAAATTGGGTTATAGGTTAAAGCAAAGCGTGCCTGAGGCCGCGCTGAAAGCCACTGTTGAGGTAGGTAAAACCCAAGGGCAAATGGAGCGCCTGGAATGAAGTTTGTCCTCCCGCCATCGATATAAACGTCTTGATTCGTCTCATTTAATTTTCGTTGAACTTCATTAAAATCAGTTGTGACACGATTAAAAACCTCCAAGTTATCATTATGCTTATTCCCTACCGTATAAAGAGAAGACACAAAGATTAAAAAGCAAATCGGCAATGCCCATTTACGTAGGTTATCTTTAATACCAAGAAGCAAAATACACATGAATAGTACATGAAAACCTGCATGATACATAGTCGTATAATCATGAAAAACAAAAAGCCTTTTTATAAGAATTAGCCATAAACCTGGTAAAGCAAAAAGGCCAATAATAAGACGTTCGCTAGGCTTACGATAGTTAAATAGACGGAGGCTCCCAAAATAAAGAATTGGTAGTAAGAAACATAAAACAACCAATCGCAACAAAATCAAAGAGGAAAATGTTGAGTGCATAATGGTTTTTAATTTAGATACAGTCGTATCAATCTTAGAAGCGAGAACTTCAGGAAAAAGGTTCGTATAGATACGCTCCGCACTCAACTTGAGCACGTTCAGAGGGCTTAACCAGTCTTTATAATCTTTATCAAAGCTAGCATCCAAACCTAAGCGTTTATTTGCACTAATGACAATAGATGTCTCTTTGTAAGAAACGTTGCGCACGTTCATCTCAGTTGCAATATTGAAAGACAAAGCCGATGCAAGAACCCCAACCGATAGGACAAAAACCTTGAGTGGGTATAAATTAATCATTTTCCCAACTGAAGCGAGCGAAAAGGACTGGTTACGAAATAACAGAATTGCAGATATTATAAACCAAAGTCCAAGAAGACTAAGCCCCGCATAGCCACGCCCAAGGCAAACACAGACTGGCGCCACAAAATAGAGCCAACGATGTGGCTTTTTAAGCTCAAACCGAGTGATAAAATAAAGCATGATCGAAATCCCAAGAAGGGCTGGCTGATCATAGTGAATCATATCCTTATAGAACATAAAGAGACCTCCGGAAAAAGCAAGCAGGACAGCCGCCAGTGATAAAGATACGTCCTGCAACAATAGATTTAGCGACAAAAAGAAAAATAAAATCGTCAGAATAAAAATAACATTCATAACAACGCGAGCGGCATAAACTTGCTTCCCTAAATCTTGAGGAAAGAAGTCCAGAACCTGATGAAGAAAGACACTGAAAAAAACAGGATATCTATCAAAATACTTATATTGGTGCTCACCACTCGCGGTGTACTCTTTAAGAGCATAGCCTACCCAATTGTTTTCAGAGGTTGCTTTGGCTGCAATAGCCAAGCAATGTGAACTTACCCATCCATAATGACCAGACTCAAACCCCACCTTTTTTGTCTGAAAAAGAATGGCAAAAAAAAGAAGCATCACAAATAAACTAGGCCATATCCAAAGAGCTTTCTTGTGCACAATCACACCCCTTTTATACAGATTTTGCTTATTCAACAGTAATGTCTAAAAGATTGGTAAATTAATTCGAGGATTGACAAGAAATTGCTTTTTAGGAAAAGCGATTCAATTCCAAAGATAGTTTTGGAATTCTATAGCAGCCCTTATACTGCATCAGGCAGCCACCGCCTCCTTTACTTTCCTGGATAATGCTATTTCTCTTTGTAAGGTATTTCTCAATTCTCTGAGGTGTCTATATCCATTCATTTATTAAGGCTCTGCTCTATGTTTTTGAGTTACACATCTCTGTTTTTGACTGCTGTTCTTCCAGTAATCAATCTTATTCGTCTTCTGCCCAACCAATGCATGAATGGACTCAATCATATTGGTAGTCGTAAAACTTCTTCGATGCTCTTTGTGCATTCCAAACGGTGAATCATGAGAGTCTATTCAAATCCCTCTTCAAGACTATTTGTTGCAGAAACGTTGATAATTTTTTTTGATAAGAACTCGCTTTTGTTTAGGTTGAATATAGGGAAAACGTAGTTGTATGTCAAGCAAAAAAAGGCTTTTTGCATTTGCATAACCCCATCATTTTTGTTATAAAATACCCACCATGAAAACGAGACATAAATAATACTATCGCATTCGATCACGTCCGTGGCGTAGCTGCCATGCTTAGCGCCAGAAGGCAGTAAACCCCGTTAGAAATTCCAGCGGGGCATTATTTCTAACGGGGTAAAATTCCGGGGAGCCAATGTCTGTAAGCAAAGATAATGTGAAAATCCTGCTTTGTGGTTTCTATTTTCAGGGTAATACTGGGGATGACCTCCTGATGGAATCCATTGTAGAGACACTCAGCAGGCATGGTGAGGTGAAGGTAACCTCCACCGAGACGTTTGAGGTTGAGCTTCTGGACTGGTGTCAACTCCTGGTCATAGGTGCAGGGAGCCTTATCACACCAAGAGGGATAGGGGGGTACGAGCATGCAAAATACGCCAAAGAAAATGGTAAAAAGGTCGTTTATTACTCCCAGACGATAGAGGAGGGGCATCCACAATTTAGAGAACATATTGCAAGGGCTGATCTCATTACGGTCAGGGACTCTGAGTCAAAGAAGGTAGTAGAAGCCAATGGCTTTAGGGCGGTCTTTGCTTCTGACCCAATTTTTAAGACGAAAAAACGTACCATTGGTTTTTCTTTCCGCAGGTGGGTTAACGAGCCACCAGACATTGTTGAAAGACTGGCATCTATGCTGGATAACCTTGCCGTAGATTATGAGATATTCTCTCTTCCCTATACAGAGAATGATACCGATACTGAAAGTGATGCTTCGTTTCATGAACAGGTCATTCGCCATATGAAAAACAAACCTAAACAGGCTGCCTACGATGATGCAATTCAGCGTGTTGATCTATTCATGGGTATGAGACTCCATGCCCTTATCAATGGGGTTAACATGGGAAAGAGAGTACTGGCAATCGATTACGACCCAAAGGTGAGAAGAATATTTTCCGATTTGGCAAAGAATGATGCGGTCGTCTCCTATGATGATTTAGAAAAAATACCTTACCTTGTGAGAAATGAAATATTCAGGATTGATAAAATGGCTTTGAGGGAGAAGGTTAACGAGGCACTTGTGGCGCGGATGTGTGCCGACATCAGAGGAGAACCATCACCGAAGGTATCCATTGTCATGCCTACTTATAATAGAGCCAATTATTTAAAAGAGGCGATCGATTCGATATTAACTCAGACCATCCAGGACTGGGAGTTGATCATCATTGATGGGGGAAGCACGGACAACACCAGAGGATTAGTGGAATCCTATAGAGAAAAGAGGATAAAGTATTATAACTTTGGTAATAATGGCATATCTTACTCAAGGAATATAGGAAATCTCCTAAGCAGGGGAGAAATCATAGCGGTTGCAGACTCGGATGATGTAAACCTGCCCCATCGGTTAGAAGTTGCCTGCAAAGAGATGGAGAAGAGCAAGGCAGATATTGTCTATTCGTCTATGTTGCACTTCGATGATACTGGGAAGAAGGAGGTTATACCGAGCCATCCTTTTTCCTATGAAAGACTGAAAGAAGGAAACTTTATATACCATCCTACGATGGCATATCGGCGGGATGTAGCCATGGCCTGTCCGTACAATGAAGATCTTGAAATGGTGGAGGACTATCATCTCTATCTTCAGGCAGCAGAGAAGGGGTATAAATTTCACCAGGTGGAAGAGCCCTTGGTCATGCATCGGCTGCACGGGGAGCAGATATCTTCTGTTAGGAGTGAGGAAATGGCAGAGATTCACAGAAGTCTTGTGGATTCCGTAAGGGAGAAAAAGGAAAAGGTGAGTGATCCTCTGGTAAGCGTGATTGTCCCTACCTATAACCGTCCGGACATGCTCAAAGAGGCATTGACGAGCGTCCTCTCCCAGACTTACCAGAACTTTGAAGTCATTGTGGTAAATGATGCAGGTGACGATGTAAAGGATGTGATAGATTCGCTGAATAAAGAAGGCAAGATAATTTATCTCCAGCATAAAGAGAACAGGGGGCTTTCGGCAGCGAGAAATACAGGTATTAAAGCCGCGAAGGGTAAATATATAGCCTATCTGGATGATGATGATATCTACTATCCAAATCACCTCGAAACCCTTGTCAATTTTCTTGAAAATAGTGATTACAAGGCTGCATATACTGATTCTTATCATGCCTTTCAGGAATGGATAACAGATAGATACGTCACGGTTGGGAAAAAGGTTATTTTCAGCCATGATTTTGACCGTCAAAAATTGCTCATATCCAACTATATTCCAGTTCTTAATGTGGTTCACAGGAAAGATATTATAGAAATTGCTGGTTTATTTGATGAAACTCTCGATGCCCATGAAGACTGGGAGATGTGGATAAGACTCTCACAATACGGCGATTTTCACCACATTAATATACCGACCACGGAGGTTAGCGTCCGAACCGATGAAACCACAATGACAAGCAGTAACCGCATGCCATTTTTAAAAACTATGAAAATAATTCACAAAAGATATTCTCACCTGGTTACTCATCCCTCCGTTTTTGAAGAGCAGAAGAAGGCCGAGGAGGGACTTGCCAGACAGGTGGAGATAGAAGGGAAGGATTCCATCATCCCACTCTATGAATATCTCCACCGCTATAGGTTTACAAAGGAGTTTGTAAGAGGTAAGAAAGTCCTCAACCTTGCCTGTGGTGAAGGTTACGGGAGCTTCATGCTTTCTGAAGAAGCTGATTCTGTGGTAGGTATTGACATCGATGGCCTTGCAATAAACCATGCCCGTTCAAAGCATATCAAGGAAAATCTGGAGTTCATCAAGGGCCCTATCACCGATGTTCCGATTGAGCAAGAGAAAATTTTTGATGTCATAGTCTGTTTTGAAGCGATGGAGCCTATACAGAAATACGATAAGCTTATGATGGAGGTAAAGAGGCTTTTAAAGCCTGACGGCATCTTTATAATCTCCACACTCAACAAAAACATCCCGTCAGGTCAGCCCAATTATCAGAATCCCTTGCATTTAAAGGGACTTTATTTCGATGAGTTTAAAGACCTTCTTTCAAAAAACTTTAAAAATGTCTTCCTTTATGGTCAAAAATTATACCCATCTTCAAATATATTTCCTATTGATAAGGGCTCAATGGTTTCAAGAGTCTTCACAATAGAGAAAGGTGATGAGGAGTTTCTTTTCTTGCCTATGGGGAAAAAGATGGCAAGGAATCTCATAGCAGTAGCTTCGAATGGTAACTTAGACCGCAATGAACTTGTGGGGGAATCTTATCTTGTGGACATATCTGAAACCCTTTTTAAACAGAAGGATGCCCGCATAGGGAGTCTCGAGTCTGCCATAAAAGAAAAGGATACCCACATAGGAATTCTCGAGTCTGCCATAAAAGAAAAGGATACCCACATAGGAATTCTCGAGTCTGCCATAAAAGAAAAGGATACCCATATTTTCACTCTTGAAGGAATGGTAAGGGAGAAGGAAAAGGAGTTAGAGAATCTCAAAGAGACGATAAGTCAGAGGGATACCCAGGTCTCAGAGTTGATGGGTATCCTTTCTGAAAAGGATGCCCATATTTCCACTCTTGAAGGAATAAAAGAAAGTCTAAAGACTGGCTTGACAGAGAAGGAAGCGGCATTAAACCATATCTACAATTCCCATGGCTGGAAGACTTTATTAGCATATTACAGAGCAAGAGATAGGGTATTGCCTGTGGGGACAAGAAGGAGAAAATTTGCTGTTTCAATTTTCAAGTTGTTGTTGATAGCTCCACAAATTACCAACAAAGCAAATGTAATAGGAACCATTTTCCGGCCAAAAGACAACTGTCCCGTGACGCCTACCGAAGGACTTGGCGAGGGGGGGGCAGACGAAACGCGCATAGTGGACAGTGCGCTGTCCGCGGTTAGCCTGCCCATCACCCAATCCTCGCCGTGCCTTAAGAAACCGGCCATGACTCGTAAGCGAATCTTGCTCGTTAGTTATTACTGCCCGGTACGTAGTCACGCAGGTGGCCTTCGTATTCTGGATATTTACAGGCTAATAAAAGCCAAATTTCCGGATGTTGAACTTGATCTCTATACATGCCGTCGCCCTGAAATCGACGGGTCGTATAAAGATCTGGAAGACATTTACGACAATATTTACTACTCGACGACAGAAGAGCTGACTGTGAGCGATTTGCTGAATCAATGCCAAATTCGTCCATCCTACGACGTGATTGATCTACAGTTTCATCAATCAGCTCGTCATATTGATGAGTTCAGAACCTTGGGGGCGAAGATTCTGTTCACCCCAATGGAGTCGCTCGCCAGATCTCAGTTTATTAATGCACAAGAGGCTTTTCATCCTACACATAGGCTTTCCCTCAAAGCCATGGTGGCGGGAGTAAAGCAGGCAACCGAGGAATTTAAGATCTGTCTCAAGGCTGATGAAGTGATATGTGTGTCGAGATCAGATGCAGCGTTTTTGCGTGCAATCAGTCTGTCTAAAAAAATAAAATTTTTAGAGACCGGAATATCCAGCATTGAGTTCCAGGACGCGCTTGACAATCTTTCGTTGGCACTCACTCCTGAAAACAAAGAAAACACGATACTTTATGTCGCCTATTTTGGATCAGAAACCAATGTCGTTGCTTTGAAATGGTATCTCGAGAATGTGCACCCCCTAATCAAAATTCGGGTTCCGGACTATATATTGCGCGTTGTAGGAAGAGGCGACCTTTCGGTCTTCAGCAACTATCGAGAAGATTCTATCGATTTCGTAGGGGAGGTGGCTTCCCTCGGCCCTTATATCGCCAAGGCAAAGGTTGGAATTGCTCCTGCGCTGGGCGGAGCAGGTTTTCGTGGAAAGGTTAATCAGTACGCGATTTTCGGCGTACCAAGTGTGGTGTCCCCCATTGCAGCGAAGGGACTAGCCTACGAGAACGAAGTTGATATTTTCATTGCTGAAAAACCAGAAGATTTCGCTAAACGATGTGTTTTATTGTTGATGGATAACGAGATAAATAAAAAAATTGGGTATAAGGCAAGGCAAACAGCCTTTCTAAACTATTCGTGGGAATCAAAACTGGATATGATCAAGCAGACTTACGGACTGGATGGCGATATATTGATGAACAAACCGAAGGTAACTGCGCTTGTTCCCTCCTTCAACCACGGACGCTATCTGAGGCAGCGTATCGAGTCTGTACTACAGCAGACCTACCCGAATGTAGAACTTATAGTTATTGACGATTGCTCAGAAGACGACTCGGGCGATGTTATTAAGTCGTTGCAGGCACAATATGGGTTTAAATTTATTCGTAACGCTCGCAACTCTGGGACACCGTTTGCTGCTTGGGAGCGCATCCTTAGCCTTGGAACCGGAGAATACATCTGGATTTGCGAGAGTGATGACTACGCCGATCCAAGGTTTTTGGAGGTTGCTATCGAGGCTCTGAAGAAGGTTCCGGAAGCCGCTCTCGCTTACTGTGATTCATGGATCATCGATGAGTATGGTCAGCAAGTTGACCATACAGATACCTATTTTCATGAAATCTGGCGCGAATCCCGTTGGGATAAAGCTTTCGTTCAGCCTGGGATAGATGAACTAAGTCAATTTCAAATACGAGGGCAGACAGTTCCTAACATGAGCTCAGCGCTAATTTCGGCTAGCGCATTTCGCAAAGCGTATCACCCCTTTCTCAAAAAACTAAAGTTAACTGGAGATTGGCTCTTTGTCGGTTGGTTGATGCGCCAAGGTGCAGTTGTTTATTGCAAACAAACTCTAAACCACTTTCGACGGCATGAAGTCACCTCGCGTGCCCGGGTCAAATCCGCACGCTCGCAAGCAGAATTTATTTTGACAAAGTACCTTCTTTTTCGTGTGACTGGGCGGCCTTTGCGAGAATTCGCGTCGGTCATGAGCCCAGACGCAATAAGGTTTCTATATGAACCAGCGGGGCTATTTGATATGCTGCGAGCACTTTTCAATATTTCGGTGTTGAAGACTTTGCAGTGTGGTGCGTCGCTTGCCGCATCTTTGGCGATGAACGGCCATTTTGTAAAGAAGTTTTGTCAGCGCTACAAACTTGTTAAAGGGGGCGGTTAAATGCAAAACAACCAGCAAGTCGATCGCCATGCGCGTGTTTTGATTACGGGGGGGACCGGTTTGGTGGGTCGGGCGCTTTCAAGAGTGCTCGCCGATCAAGGGTTTGCAAATGTAATATCAATAGGCAGCGGGGATTGCGACCTTCGTGGCGGTGAGGCTGTACAAAAATTATTTGCCGATAAATGTCCCGATTATGTATTTCATTTAGCGGCGCGGGTGCACGGTATAGGCGGCAATAAGAAGTATAAATCCGACATTCTTTTCGACAACGTCATGATCAACACCAATGTGATTGAGTTTGCGCGTAGATTAGGGGTAAAGAAGATCGTTGCCATGGGATCGGGGTGTGTGTACCCTGAATTGAAGGGGCAGCAAGAATTATTCGAAGAGCAAATTTGGATTGGCCCGCCGCATCCTTCAGAAGATTCTTATGCTCACTCAAAGCGCCTGATGCTGGCGCAGCTGCAAGCCGCAAAGGAGCAATATGGTCTTGCCTCAGCGTTCGCAATAAGCGGCAACTTGTATGGCCCACATGACAACTTTGATGTTGACGAGGGGCATGTTACTCCTTCGCTGGTTGCCAAGTTTTTTAAAGCCTCGCAAAATGGTCAACCGGTGAAAGTCTGGGGTAGCGGCGTTGCGATTAGGGACTTTACATACTGTGATGACGCCGCACGAGCACTGTACGAATTGCTATTGAAAGTCGAAGGACCGGTAAACCTGGGTAGCGGCTTCAGGCATCCGATTAAAGACATCGTTTCAGCCCTTCAGGACATCTGCGGAGAGTCGATTCGCGTTGAGTGGGACCCCAGCAAACCGGATGGGCAACGTGAACGGTATTACAACCTGAATAAGCTAAAAGCAACGGGATTCCAGGCGAAGATAAAACTAGCGGAGGGAATTCGGCAAACTTACGATTGGTACTCAGCTAACTGGCAAGCCGCTCGACATAAATGACTAATATTACTAGGATAAAGCCATGAAACTACATAGGCTGAGATGTCATAGCGATTTTGTTTTCTACAAAGAAAAAGAAGCTGTAGAACTCGAGAAGCATATGGCAACGATTAACGGGTATATCCCGAAATGGAAAGACTCCTTCACTGTCGAGGGGTACTCCTATACTGCAGCAAAACAGGTAAAGTTTCACGTCGACTTTCAGCATTCCGGAGCAAAAGGTCAGGTTATTTGGAGGGAGCGTGTTTGTTGCCCAATCACGGGGTTCAATAATCGTTTGCGCGCAACATTTCATATCTTTGATATTGAGATGGAAGCGTATCACGATAGCGCCATATATATCACGGAACAGGTGACGCCAATCTATCGTCATTTTGCACAACATTATTCAAAGGTTACTGGCAGTGAATATTTAGGAGACCAGATTCCCTTCGGCAAGTCTAATTCCAAGGGAATTAGAAACGAAACGTTGTGCGATTTACAGTTCCCGAATGAGTCGTTTGATATCGTCGTATCTCTTGACGTTCTTGAGCATATCCCTGATTATCGAACAGCATTTCTTGAGTGCTGCCGAGTGCTTAAGAAGGGAGGAAGATTTCTTTGGTCTGTCCCCTTTGTTCCCGATTCTGAAAAAAATATCATCTGTGCCGAGATGAAGGATGGCAAGGTGCACCATATTCTTCCGGCTCAATATCATGGCGATCCCCTGTCCAATAAAGGTGTTCTCTGCTTCACGTATTTTGGATGGGAGATGCTTGAGGAAATGCGTTCGGCAGGATTCACTGATGCCTACGCAGTAGCCTATCATTCTTTACCGTTTGGTTATCTGGGAGGTGTGCAGTTTATTTTCATTGCCCACAAGTAAGTTGCAAAAACCATTTCTATCTTCTTGAAGGAGGCTTTTATGTTCAATCGTAATGTAGTAGCATGCATCTTTTTGGCGGTATTTTTAGTAGTTGTCGGTGGTTGTGGACAAAAGACCGGTGTGTCTTACACTCTCCCAAACCATACGGACGAGAATTGGGTGAACGGCATTGCAAAAAAATGGGCAACCGCGTTTTTTGTCAAGGACTCGATTCAAGCAAAGAGTGATTTTGCTGTCGGCAAGAAAGTGACTTTCTCCGACGGAACTGTTCGGATAATCGTCCGGCAAAAAGAAAATGATGGTTCCTTGATTGTGTTTCTTGACGGTACTCCGCTTGACGGAAACGTGGTTGGATATCCAAAAGAGATAAAGGTCACAGATGCTGCCAAGTAGCCGCAAGATCAGATATACCATCATGAAGCTCCTCGCAAGAGACGATAGCAAGAAGAATAATATAATGGATTTTGCCGGTTTGCAGGAACGCATTCAACCGTTCATGGACCAAGGGCGTTATGAGCAGGCCATAAATGAGTGCCTGAAGGTGTGGCGTAATGATCCTGATAATGTTCGTCTATTACTACTCATGGGGCGACTGCATCATCGTGCAAAAGGCGCTCAAAAAGCTG
>Ga0187885_10003206_pt1 | contig 14784 bp, 13 predicted proteins | sample June2016WEW_20_1_3_FD_132970 | JGI IMG/M metagenome (GOLD analysis project Ga0187885, IMG submission 132970) | Peatland microbial communities from SPRUCE experiment site at the Marcell Experimental Forest, Minnesota, USA - June2016WEW_20_100 | ecosystem: Environmental > Terrestrial > Soil >... | reverse complement strand
TATGCGATTGAAGGTTCAATATTCAATCGAATTTGAGTAATCAGTAAACAGAAACCCCCAGCTAAATCAAACCGGGGGTCAATGTTCAAGCACAAATAAATTTCTTTATTCCTCGGTATGTTTTGGCTTTGCGTAAGCCGCAACGACGCTGGCCTGGGTATGCGGTGGGACAGGTTCGTAATGACTCAGTGACATTGAGTAGCTGCCGCGGCCTCCGGTTACGGATTTCAACTGGCTGTTATACTGCGTAACCTCAGACAGCGGGACCTGCGCCTTAATCAGCAGCATATTGCCGGGCAGCATATCCTGCCCCAGCACCCTGCCTCGTTTGCCTGCGAGGTCGCCCGCGATATCGCCGATATTTTCCGCCGGCGCGGTTACTTCGATATTGACTATGGGTTCAAGCAAAACCGCCTTGGCTTTTTCGAGCGCTTCAAGAAACGCGCCTTTCCCTGCCGCCCTGAACGCTACTTCCTTTGAATCTACCGGGTGATACTTGCCGTCGTAAACGGAAACCTTCACGTCCTGCAACGGGAAACCAGCGACGAAACCGTTTTCCATAATCTCGTTGATGCCTTTCAGCACAGCCGGCTCGTACTGGCCCGGAATCGACCCGCCGAAAATATCCCAGCTATACACCAATGGCGGGTCGGAATTTCGCGGCGCCGGCTCAATGCGAAGATAAACCTCGCCGAACTGTCCCGCTCCGCCCGTCTGCTTCTTGTGCCGATAATGGCCTTCGGCCTTAAGCGTAATCGTTTCGCGGTATGGAATCTTGGGCTCTTTGGTATTGACCTTGAGCTTCGAACGGCTTTCCATCTTTTCGAGCATCACGCGTAAATGTAAATCACCAAGACCGTTAAGGACAAGCTCTTTGGTCTGGGCGTCTCTGGTGACTTTCAAACATGGGTCTTCCTCGCAAAGTTTCTCCAGCGCCGTGCCGATTTTTTGCTCATCGCCTCTCGACGCCGGCTCAAGAGCCAGCGCGAACATCGGCAAGGGGGCATCGGGCATTTCGAATTTGCCTGCTATTTTGCCGTCGCTAATCAGGTCTCCGACCCTAAGCTCCTCTATTTTCGCCAGCGTTATAATGTCGCCAGCAATGCCCACGGGGATTTCCTGTGTTTCGCCGCCCTGTGATTTCAAAATATGGCCCGGCCGAACGCCCTTCTTGTCGTCGTTGCGAATCATATTCGTGTCGGATTTAAGAGTCCCGCTGAATAGGCGTATGGATGAAAATTTCATATTTGACCTGGGGTCAAATGAAACGCGGAAAACCAGGCCAGCTAAGGGGCCTGCCGGGTCTGCCGGAAGCACCGTTTCCTTGTCGCCCGCCGTTAATTTTGCCGGTTCCGCCTGTGCCGGCGACGGGGTATATTTCACGATGAGATTCAAAAGCTCCTCAATGCCCAATTCTTTTCTGGAATTCGTGAAAACAATCGGAACAACGTTCCCCGCCCGCAGCGCCTGGACAAAAACCGCCGAGACCTTTTCCGCCGGTATCGTCTCGCCGCCTAAGTAGCTTTCCATAAGCTTGTCGTCTGCTTCGATTACGCTTTCGATAAGCTCCGTGTGTGCCTGTGCAACATCCATAACGGGTGATGTGCCCGTGCTGTTCTCTATGCAGTCGATTACCGACGTCTTGTCCGCCGCGGGCAGATTCGCGCATCGGCACTGCGTCCCGAAACACTCCTGTATGTCCTTAATCAGCCGGGACAGCTCCGCAGTTTCCACGTCCATCTTGTTGATGACTATCAGCTTGGCCTTGCCGGTCTTTGTCGCTATCTCGAATACCTTGCGAGTAACCGTCTCAACGCCGGACGCCGCGTTGATGACTATCACGACCGTCTCCGCGCCGACAATCGCCTTTATCGAAGGCCCTATGAAATCAGGAAACCCCGGAGTATCGATTATGTTTATCTGCTTGCCCCCATACTGCGTGTGAGCCACCGACGACTTTATCGAATGGCCGTGCGCCTTCTCCTCATCGTAGTAATCGCAGATACTGGTCTTGTCATCCACGCTGCCCAATCGATTGGTCGCCCCTGTTTTGTGCAGTATCGCCTCGACGAGCGAGGTTTTGCCCGCGCCGCCGTGACCCATTATTACTATATTGCGCATATCGCCGGTATTTGCCACTTTCGGTTCTCCAATAAATGGTTTACGCGCCTGTCCGCCATAAAAGCCCTAAAACAAACCAGTATATGAAAAAAGACCGCGCAGAACAAGCCCCTTGTAAGGGAAAAATCCGCCCGGCTGACACGCTCCAAAACCAGCCGTTTCTCATCAAACGCCATACTCGAATATTGTTGTCTCAAACGGAAAAATTTTCCGCTATTGCAAATTTTTCCTGTGCCTCCAAGCACGCCCTTCGCGATGTTTTTATTGGACATTCACCGCCCCCCAAACACCCCTATCCCACATATTGTGTATCAGGCCCTCGGTTTACTGTATGTCGGGGTTTTAGTTATGGGGCGTTGATGTCGCCTTTGCGGGAGCGGCTCAAGAAAATTCGCCGGCTATGTCGATACTGCGAACAGCCATTAAGAATTTTCATTGAAGGATTTTGTGATATGAGCAAAAGGGAATTGATTGATTGCATCTGCGAGATAAACAAGTCCGCAAGGCCGGATTTTCTGGCAAAATTCGCAGAAGATGAGCTAAAGGCCTACCTCGAACACCTGATGGAACTGGACCTCGAAGAACTGCTCGTATGCGCCTGACAGGCCCAATCGGCCAACGGGGGAGAAAGCATCCCGACTAAATACTCCTTGGAGGGGGGGGCTATAAAACACCAAATCAATTAACCACAAAAACCATCGGTTTCTTTTACTATCGCCAGAAAATCATTACTTTGGGGTCTGCTCAGCGGGAACCATCGGCGGTACCTCCGCAATCGCGTTTGCCTTTAGGCCTACTGCCACTGGCTCAAAATCCTTTGGCGCTCTTAATACGAAGTCAATCCATAATATGCCATCTTTTGCGTCTTTGGAATTAAGTGGTATTTCTTCTTTTAGCCCGACCGTCTTGACCTGATTGTCGCTCTTGAGATAGCCGATTGAGTAAGCGGTAACAGCGCTGCCGCCCAGGCGCTGTTTCTCGCCCTTTTTTTTGCACATAAAACGCAGTTGATTTACCGCCAAAGAACTGTCCATTTTACCGGTGAATCCGACGCGTGTGATAATCAAATCATAGTCGGCGATGGGAGGTATTGCCGCGCCGCTGCCGTCCTTAAGCCCGGCTGGTGCGGGCCATGCCGCCGCTTTCGCCGGTATAGTTATGACGCCGGGGTCGGTGCGGACTTTCGCTTTAGGATTAAGCCGGTTGAGGTATAATTCGTCAACGAACCCGGCGTGCAGAACCGCGAAACTCTGCGTTCCGCTGACGCTGCCGCCGCTGATAATGCCGAACAATCCTGCCAGAAAACCATCAGGATTAAGTAACGCCCCAGCCGGTTTTTTGAAGTCGGGTCTGGAGGCGTCGAATCGCGGATAAGGATAACCTTCGGGCAGCGGTGACATTGCTGCGCCGATTAACAGCACACCTGAAATCACGTAACCAAGCAAAAGACCGAATACTATCCGCCCGACTCGCTCGGGCATAACGCCGAAATCAATTTTTTGTTTGGTAAGCGAGGTCGCGGCGGTTTGAAAAATCGCTAATGTAATCACAAATAACATTCCGAAGCAAACCGGCTGGGCCACATCAACAAGCATCTCCTGCTTGATTAACATTTCCGATAACTGCTCATACCACCACAATGCCACAAGACTTGCACACAACGCCGCAATAAACGTCTGGAATGATTTTACCAAGGTACCCTTGAGATACTGGGCCACGGCGCATCCCGCCATAATTATTAATATCACTGCGCTTATCATTACAACCTCATTTTCACATTAACTTTTGTGCCGAGCGTTTATCGCCCGGCTTCGTTCTATTGTTCGGCTGTCGGTTTCTGATCCTTCGATTTCGAAAGAACTCTCACCGTCTCGTTTATCGATGTAATCCCCGCGATGACCTTAAGCAACCCCTGCTCTTGGAGATACAGCATTTTAGCCCGCCTCAGCTCGGTTCCAACGTCTGAAAGCGACTTTGCCTGCTTAATCGCGTTTCGCAGATGGTCGTTCAACATAATGGTCTCGAAAATGCACATTCTGCCGAAGAATCCTGTTTCCTGGCAGCTTTCGCAGGGGAATGGTTTTCCTCGCTTGTCATAAACCACTTTGCCGGTGCGATAAAGGACCTTAGCTCTCTCTGCCGGGATGTTGAACTTGTGCAGAAGGTCGCTGTTCGGCTCGTATGCCTGTTTACACTTCTCGCAGAGCTTTCGAAGCAGACGCTGGTTGCACATTCCCAGAAGATGCTCAATTGCCTTATTCTTGTCGCCGACGAGCTTAATCCATTTAGCCAGCGCCTTGAGGGCATTTTCCTCCTCGATGACGACGTAAACAAGCTTGTTTTCCGCGGCCCCACAGGCGATTTGGGCTGTTTCGACGTCCTCGCAATCCGCGACACCAATGATGTCCGGGTCCATACGCACCATCGACTGAAGCTTCCTGCCGTATGTAGTTATGCCGCTGTCGCCCAGAACATAGATATTTTGCGTTATGTTGGGCAATTTGCCCGACGGCTGTCTCTCTAACGTCGTTATGCCGTTGAGAAACGCATCGTGACTCCGCAGCAGTGTATAAAAAGTCGTCGTCACGCCGCTGTTCCTGGGTCCCGAAACGATAAACACTCCTTTTTTAGCGCCATGCAATGTCCCGAGCTGTTCGAGCTGGTCGGCAGTCAGACCCAGGTCGCTGAGCTTGGTGATATTTTGCTGGGTTACCAGTTTCGCTCGCATTTGCTCGCCGGCGTTTGACCCGGCGGTCATCAGCTCCCAATCAATTCTCTTGCCCTGTTTGAAAATTGTAAACTTGCCCTTCTGGGGTTTTCGCTTTTCCTCCATATCCAGGTTGGCCAAATTTTTCACGAAGCGAAGCAGGTAGTCCATCTGGTCCTTGGCGACAGCCGGCTGCTTCATAGCTGTCCCGTCGATGTAATACGCGACGTCGTAATTTTGCGGCGTCGGCGTGCAAACGACGTCATACGCCCTGCGATACAATGCGTCGTCAAACAAGCTGTATGCCGCCTTGTAACCGAAATAGTCCGGCGTCTTCGCCTCGGGCACAGAAACCTCGTTGTTGTTGGCAGTGATAAACACGTAAGCCGCGACCGGCTCTTTCTTTTTTAAGCTGCCCATAAGCATGTCTTTGATGTGGTCTGCCGTAAGCACACGCTGAAATTCGGGAACCGCTGCATTGCGGTGCATAACATAGCTAATGGTTGCGGCGCCTGCGGCGATAATATAAAACGCAAGACCTATAGCAAAAATCGGAATCAGAAGCCAGATAAGCCCGGCCGCAGCCCATACCCCGAAAACAACTCCCGTCCAGAACGTATATTTTGTCCCTATCGCCTCGGCGTCCTTATAGACCCAGTTGATAATGAACAACCAGCCGAAATATAAAATTAAAAATATAGCAAACTTTATCGGCGATACGTATCCGCCATAAACAATAGCTGCTAAAATGTCAGGCATAACATACTCCATTGCGGTATAAATTCTGTCCTCACAGGATGCCGCCTTTTTCCGTGCGAATACCTTTGAGGGCCATTTTCAGCTCATCCGGGTTGGGTGCGTATTTATATGCGTCTTTCGGCTCAACGTAGCCGTCCATTATCAGTTTCACTAAGCTGTCGGAGAGGTCCTGCATCCCGTCCTGGGTACATGAGCGAATCAGGTTCGGCATTTCATTCTCGCGTTTCTCGCTTATCAGCTTGCGCGCCTCGGAATTGGCAAGAAGTATCTCGTTGGCGGGCATCCGGTCAACGCCCTGCTTGACGCACGGCAGCAATACCTGGCTGATAATTGCCCGCAGCGTTACGCTCAGTGTCTGCCTGGCAAGCTCTCGCTCGGCCTGCGGGAACAAATCCACCAATCGCTGAATCGCCTGCGCGGCATTGGTTGCGTGAACCGTCCCGAATACCAAATGGCCCGTTTCCGATGCCCGCATACCCGCTGATACCGTCTTGGCGTCGCGTAATTCCCCGATAAACACAACATCAGGGTCCTCTCGCATCAGGTACGTCAGCGCCAGGTCGTAATCAGGAACATCAATGCCGACCTCTCGCTGCGAAACCAACGCCTTTTTATCCTTGATGTAATATTCAATCGGGTCTTCGATTGTAACGATATGACAGGAATGAGTGGCGTTGATGTAATCTATCATCGATACTGCCGTCGTTGTCTTGCCGCTGCCGGTAGGGCCTACTATCAGCACAAGACCCTGGTTGCCGTCGGCTATTTTTTTTAGCGCCGCCGCGGGCAGGTAAAGCTGCTCAATGGTGGGCACGTCTGTATTGACCCTTCTGGCTACCAAACTTATCAATCCCCGCTGCCGGAATATGTTTACGCGAAACCGGTCTTCCTCTGTCACTCCGTATGAAAAATCCAGCGTCCCGTTCCTGGCGAAAGATTGCTTCTGCTCCTCGCTTAGTATCTCGAAGGTCAACTGCTCAAGACGCTCCTCCGTCAACGTCTCGCCCGTTGTGCTGCGAAGCTCATCCTGTAGCCGCAATCTGGCCGGCTGTCCCGCCTTAAGGTGTAAATCACTGGCACGCGTCTTTATCGCCACACGGAAAAACTTGTTTATCTCCGGCTCTCGCCTTTGCGATGTGTCCTGACCAGCGATTTGTCCCGAATCGACCATAATCAAACCGAAATTCGCGGCATTTTTCCGCTTCTAACCGGCTTTTGTACCCAACGAGGGGCATTCACCCATTACATTATAGACCATTTAATATAGGACATTTACAACCACTTGTCAACCTCGACAACCTCATTTTTTACCCCCTCCTAACCGCCCGTTGCCTCCCGAAGTGCCTTTACTTTTCCGCCGCGGGTCTGTATTATATCCTAATTCGCCGATGTAGCTCAATGGTAGAGCACGGCTTTCGTAAAGCCGGGGTTATGGGTTCAAGTCCCGTCATCGGCTGTTGGTAAGGCGACGCAAGTTTCGCTGTTTGGGAGAATCAGATATGGCTTTTGAAGAGAATCACGCCTTTGTCAGTCAAAATTTAGATGCGCGGCAGATGTCTTTATTTATAGTAAGACAAGCGAAACGAGTCCCCAGTTTAGCATACTTGGCTTAAAAACTGTGTGGATGAATTATGGAATGGGTCACAACAACCCAGGTCTTAGAGGAATTACAATCCTCAAATGATGCCCCAGCCTGGCAAAGGTTATGTGACCACTTTAATACGGTGGTGGTTAACTTTGCCAAGCACATGGGCTTATCTGTCCCCGATGCAGAAGATGCGGCTCAAGAGACAATGCTGGCGTTTGTAAAAGCATTCAGAGATGGAAAATATAACCGGGACAAAGGGCATCTGAGCGATTGGCTTTTTGGAATAGCCAAGCACGTTATACTCAATTTCCGAAAACGCCAACCTCTGGAACAACTAATGGCAGATAAAACAACTGGCACATCGTTTTGGGACATGATACAAGATGATAATAGCATAAAACTCTCTTGGGAAACCGAATGGCGGCAGATGGTATTAGCAAAGTGTTGCGAACAAGCCCGAAGAGAATTTGATCCCAAGGTATTCAAGGCTTTTGAGCTTTATGCCTTGACACAAACAGCGGTAGATAAAGTAGCCCAGCAACTGGAAATGTCGCGAAACGCGGTTTATATTGCCAAATGCCGGGTATTATCCAGATTACGTGAGTTAAATGGACAATTTGAATGACGTAATTGAGGAACAGCCGTATGGATTGTCCTGAGCAGGAAACAATAGAACATTACATTTCAGGCCAGTTAGAAACATCCAAACTTGCTGAGTTCGAAGTGCATTTGGAAACTTGTGGCCATTGTAAAACTAAATTGGCCGAGGCGCGTGAAAATGAAAAGCTACTTTCGGAACTGCGTTTTTTGGGAACCACCACGTCATCAGAGGGGAATTCCGTAACCACCCAGAGGGTATATATAGGAACCGTGGAACGGGCTCAGGAGCTGCTCGGTAGCAAATATCGTGTGGTTCGAATGGTAGGTCATGGTGGCGCCGGCGAGGTCTTTCAAGTCATCGACACGGTATTAGATCGGCAAGTGGCGGTAAAGTTTCTCACACGCAAAGATACTGCTGAAAAACTCAACAAGCAACGCTGGCAGGAGGCAAGGCTTCTTGGACAGCTCAATCATCCTAATGTTGCCCAAGTTTACAACATAGGAGAAAGTGAAGATGGTGTCAGATATATCGTGATGGAGTGGGTTGAAGGCCTACTCCTGACAGATGCCTGGAGAGAAATGAGTCTCCAGCAAAGGCTGGGCCTGTACCTGCAGGTGCTCGATGGCATATCTGCTGCACACAGAAGAGGTATCATCCACCGAGACATTAAACCTCCAAATATCTTAGTCACCGCTGCCAACAAGGCAAAGGTGCTTGATTTTGGGATAGCTGTAGACGAACAACCTTTTATGAGCATCAATGAAAGCCGTTATCGCGGCACACCCGCATTTAGTGCGCCCGAGCAGATAACTGCTCCTGTAGAGGTCAGCCCAGCGACCGATGTATTCGCTTTAGGAATCCTGCTGTACGATCTGCTGACCGATACATTGCCTTTTGATGAGACCGACCCTGCGGCCCTCTTTGATTCGATAAAAAATAAGCACCCAGAACTTCCAAGCGCTATACAGGAAAAGATTCCAATAGCTTTGCAGAATATCTGTCTGAAGGCTCTGGAGAAAAATCCTCATCGAAGGTACAGAACAGCGCGAGACCTGTTAGATGATATTAATCGATACTTGAGAGGTGAGAAGGTCTGGTCCAGACCCTCGTTCCTCTTGGACAAGGTCCAACAAGAGGTCTTTTACCATCGTCAAAAGCTCAAGGTATGGCTCAATAACGAACTCGTCACACAACGAGAATATGATAAGCTGGAGAGTATCTATGAACGGATGATGTCGCCAGATGACCCTTCGATAATAGAAGCCCGAAAGCTGTCTCTATCGCAGGTTTGTTTATACCTTGGCGGCTGGATTGCTGTGCTTGGCAGTTTTGTCCTCTTCTATAAGACCTGGGACCAAATTCCAATATATTGGCGACCTGCTCCTGCAATTGTGGCGACAGTCCTAATGGTCATATTTGGACTTACTATGTGGCGAAGGAAGGAAAGCAGGTTATCTGTTGGATTTCTGGCGACTGCAAACCTATTAATCCCTATCACAATTCTGTTAACATTGGGGCAGTGGGAAATACTGTCGGCCCACTATTTTTCATGGGGCAAAGAGACAGTATATCATTTCCTTAAGGGGGCAGGCTCTTATGTGATTGTTGGAAATATGCAGTTATACCTTTCGTCATGGTGCTGGCTGGCCTTTTCATTTCTATTCCTGAGGCTCACGAAATCGTCTATTTTTGCATGCTTTAGCATAATTTCGTTTCTTATTTGGCTAACCACCTGCTACATAATTGGCGGCATGGAAGTGTGGAAACAAGATATAATTGCAGGCCGTTATCTGTTTCCTGGTATTGGCATGTTTGTTTTAGGAATGATCTTGGACCGCCGTAAGTATACTCCATATGCCTGGCCACCAGGTGCGGCTGGACTGACGATGATTATCATTACATTATCTGTTATTGCTCTGTCAGACCAAACGTTGTTCGGGTGGATATATCGCAAACCAGAGTTTCTAAAGAGTGCTGAGCATCATTTATTAAGTTTTATGTGTAACGGGGTCATCTATCTTGGCCTTGCATGTGTTTGTAGACTTTTGGGTACAAGATTTCAGCGTGCGTTAGCGCAGGTTCTCAGCTGGCTAGGGCCGTTGCATTTTCTGGCCGTATTGAGGATACTTGACTTAGACAAACAGAATTTAGGATTTTGTATTTTGGATTTGGATATACCTCACCTTCATCGCATGTTCTACCGGTTTCTGTTGCCGGTCGCATCGCTCGCTTTTGTTTTTGGCAGTGTAGTGCGACAGATGAAATCCTTCTTCTTCTCGGGCCTGGCTGGCATCGCCGCTTCGGTACATAAATTAACGGTTGAACATTTGGATAAGTTTTTTGCATGGCCTATTTCGCTCATAATTACAGGCATCACTTGGATGTTCGTTTCCTGGCTTGTGCCACGCTGGAAGGCGTCTGTTGCAATTAAACGGCAACAATAGGCCAAAAAGTTATTACCGCCAACATCCTTCCCAACTCTAACACCCTATAAATCGTGTAAGATCAGTCAAGCCATGATTTCATTAAGGGCCAGATTATAACCACTGCAACGGTCTAAGTTTGCGCATTTATCAAACTTTTTAATGGTTTTCCAGAAAGATTTGCGACTCAGACAACCAATGTACTTTAGTGTCATTAGTAAGTGTTTGAGTGAAAAATTAAGTATGCAGCATAAAAGCGGATTGACAGAAATGCACAGAGCAAAAACGAGAGCGAAATTACGATTTTAAAGTAAGTTTCAGGATAGAATAGGAGGTGAAAAATGTCAAAGTACATTTGTCTAACTATCACGGCGTTGTTGATTTTTACCACCGGTTGTGACGAATACGAATATGCTATCGAAATGACCCCGGATGCCGGATTGCTAAAACGTACTATCAGCTTTTCATCCAATCTGCCTGATGAACAAAAACAGGCCGTCAAGAAGTTTTACCCCGAACAAATCGATGCTAATACTTTTTCCGGTACCTTCAGGGTCGATCTTCCCAACGACGTAGGCGGCGCAGGGTATTACACTTACTTCGTTACCAGCATGGGCAGCACCGCGACTTACAAAGAGCGATTCCGTGGCGACGATGACCTTAATCAGCACATCGATGACTTTCAGATGTTTGTTGACCGATACGTTGATTTCACAATTAACTGGCTGGAGTTTGAGCTGGGTAGAGAGCCGAATTTCGGCAATCTTCGGTCGTTTCTCGACAAGAAATTTAGAACCGACGTTAAGAACTTTGGGCTATATTTAGATTTTGGCGATATTGTCCGGCATTACGATTCCAACGCCGCGGATGAATTTCACCAGAGGGTTGTTATTTACCTCGAGGAAAGGGATTACATAAATCCCGGCCAATCCGATATTCTTACTCAGATGAGTGGCAGCAGGGGCGAAGAGGAAATAAGGAAGTTGCTACGCGATACCGTCGCGTGGGAAATCGGTTGTTGTCGCAATGGGGAAGATTCGGGCAAATTGGCCTTTTTTGACAGTAAAGATAGCATTGAAAAGTCGATTATTCGCTACATTCACAGCACACAGCGCTACAGGCAGATATGGGAGAGGGAAAAGGTAAGTAAACAAGACGCGAATCTGCCGCCGCCTGATGTTGATATCCACGAGTTTATTGCCGAAGGTGCTTCAGAGTTTGACTTAGGGAATACTCCATACAAAGTGAATGTTCGTCTCAAGTGTCCTTATAAGCCGTTCAAAACCAACGGCCAATGGCAAGACGCCAATAATCAGGTGTGCTGGACAGAATTTCTTAAGGGTAAATATGATCTGCCGACGTTTTTTTACGCAAGCTGGAGTGAGCCGAACAATGATTTTCAGTTACGTCATTTTGGGCAGGTAATTCTCGATGACGTGAATCTGGCTCGGTATTGCTTCTGGGAAAAATCGATTGAAACGGATAAGGCAAAACAATGGAATGAGTTTATATCAGGTATCGACCCGAATATGGAAATCGACAAACTGATAAAAGCATTCAGGTTCCCGGATGAACCGAATGATCCAAATGCGCCGACTTTAGCCGATGTTCCTCGGAATCTTATCCTTAGTGCCTTGCCGAAACGATAATTAAATGTTAGCTTTGATTATATCAGCTATTGTATTTGGCAGGCGGCATTTCGCACAAGTTGCCTTAGGGTGAGTAAAAAAGGAGTTAAGTAACAATTAGGAGTTGAATATGAATAACGCGGATAAAGCGGCAGGAATTTACAAAGAGGGCTTTTCGTGTTCGATGGCGGTGCTGGGAGCTTATTGCGAGCAGTTCGGCCTGGATAAAAACCTGGCATACAAGGTCAGCTCCGGCTTCGGCGGCGGTATGCATTTGGACCAGACCTGTGGAGCCGTAACCGGCGCATTTATGGTCCTCGGCCTTAAATTCGGCAGAACAAGGGCCGATGATATCGAAGCTAAAATGAAAGTCGCCAAATTAACAAATGAATTCGCCAAAAAATTCAAGGCGAGACACGACTCAATCCGCTGCACCGACCTCATCGGCTGCAATATCAGCACCCAGCAGGGTTTTGAAGAAGCCAAAACCAAAGACCTCTTCAAACAACTCTGCCCCAAGTATGTGATATCCGCCGCGGAAATCTTAGACGAGATGCTCGGTTAAATATATGACTGGCGACTTACAGCGCAAATACGACGCCCTCAAAAAAATCCTCAAAGACCTCGGCTCTGTCGTCGTCGCATATTCAGGCGGTGTCGATAGCACGCTTTTACTAAAAGTTGCCGTCGATACCCTCGGTGTCCCAAACGTTCTCGCCTGCATCAGCGCGGGCGTCGTCGAGCCGAAGAACGTTTTGAAAAGGGCTAAAAAAATCGCAAAGGATTTTGGCGTTCGTCTGCAAACTATCGATGCCGACGAGCTTAAAGACCCTAATTTTGTCGCCAACAAAGCGGACAGGTGCTTTCACTGCAAGAGTCATTTGTGTCGGGAGCTTTTGGCTGTCGCGGTCAAAAACAGTTTGAAGCAGGTCATTTTCGGCACAAACCTCGACGACCTCGACGATTTCCGCCCCGGCAACCGCGCGATGAAACTTTTCGGCATACGCTCCCCGCTCGCAGAAGCAAAACTCACCAAAAACGACATCAGGGCGCTCAGCAGAAAGCTTCGTCTCGAAACTGCCGACGTTCCTTCGTCACCCTGCCTGGCGTCTCGGCTTGCTTACGGATTACAGATAAGCGAAAAACGTCTCAGTCAAATCGAAAAGGCGGAAGATTTTCTCGGAACGCTTGGCCTCGTTGAGTTCCGCGTTCGCCATCACGATACTATCGCCCGAATCGAGGTTCACCAGGAAGATTTCAAAAAGATAGCCATCGAGCCGAACCGCTCGCGAATCATCAAAAAACTCAAATCTCTCGGCTTCAAATACATTACCATCGACCTCCAGGGCTTCCGTTCCGGCTCATTAAATGAAACGCTTTCCAAAAATGACAAACGCTGAACCCGTTTTTCATTCAACTAAACCCAAAACGCTCGCCGAAATAATATAGCAGGTGTCGTTAATACTGCCCATATTTATGAAAACTATATCGTTTCTGACGAAACTGTTTTTTGTTCTCGCAATCGCATTTTACGCCGGCTGCTCAACCCAGCCGCCAGGCGCCGAGTCCTCACCCACACTATTCCATGATTCTACCCCCTGCTCCCATTTCGGCCCCGCTCGAATCGACGTCCTTCCCATTACCTACATCGCCCCTGCCTCTGCCGCCGACCGCGATTCTACCATTAACGCCTACGTCTGCCTTATCGACGCCTTCGACTCTCAAATCAAGGCCCCTGTTGTCTTTCGCTTTGAACTTTTTCAGCGGCTCCAGCGTTCCGCCGACCTGAAAGGCAAACGCCTAATCGTCTGGCCCGATATCGACCTCACCGACCCCGCTGTTAACAACAGTTTCTGGCAGGACTTTCTCCGCGCATATCTGTTTTCCCTGCCCCTGCAAAAATCCTCCGCTGAAAACTGCATCCTCCACGTTACCGTTATCTGCCCCTCTGGAAAACGCCTCACAGCCGATTACATCGTTCGTTCCAGACAATAAAAAAATGCGGCAGGTTTTATCCCGCCGCATCGAGTATCTAAAATCGAGTATCGAGTATCCAGAATCCAGTATCGAGAATCAGTGTTTGCCGAACTTATCAATCAGCCGAATCATTTCGGTTGTCGCTTCTCGTATCCCGACAAACATACTTCTGGCGATGATGCTGTGCCCGATATTTAATTCACTCAGGTCTTCCATCGCGGCAATAGGGCCGATATTGCGATACGTTAATCCATGCCCGGCGTGCACAATCATTCCCTTTTTTATACCCAAATCTCTGCCTGCCTCCAGCCACTTGAGATGCTGGTAAATATCTTTTTCGGTTTTCGCGTTGGCATATTGCCCGGTGTGAAGCTCGATGGCGTCGCAGCCGAATCTTGCCGCGGCGGCTATCTGCTCTTTTTCCGGCACGATAAACGCGCTGACCAATATGCCCCTTGCGTGCATTCTTCTGACGACCTCTTTCAGGCGTGTGCCGCAGGATACGCAATCGAGTCCGCCTTCGGTGGTCAATTCCGCTCTTTTCTCCGGCACGAGCGTTACCTGCTGGGGCTCAACCCCTTCGGCGATGCGGACAATCTCTTCTTCCATCGACATTTCGAGATTGAATTTGGAGACAATCGTCTCTTTAAGCACCTGCACATCGCGGTCGTTGATATGTCGCCTGTCCTGTCGAAGGTGGGTAGTTATCCCGTTAGCCCCGGCCAATTCACATTCTGCCGCCGCCCAGACAGGGTCCGGCTCATCGGCGTGTCTGGCTTGTCTCACCGTTGCTATGTGGTCGATATTTACATTTAGAACTGCCATATTATTTACCTTAAAAGCAGGTCAATCCATTCTCCGTAGTAGTATTCTGCGAAACAGCAAATTATCGCTATCTTCACTACGAAGCAAAAGTCCCGCCAGAAACGGAACTACTACGAAGGATGAATTATAACGCTTCCGCCGATATCAGCAAGATT